>Ga0209702_10003962_pt1 | contig 22390 bp, 15 predicted proteins | sample FRY01_FD_187210 | JGI IMG/M metagenome (GOLD analysis project Ga0209702, IMG submission 187210) | Freshwater microbial communities from Lake Fryxell liftoff mats and glacier meltwater in Antarctica - FRY-01 (SPAdes) (version 2) | ecosystem: Environmental > Aquatic > Freshwater > Ice > Glacier... | reverse complement strand
ATAGAGGCTTCTGATTAGGCGCACGAAGGCCAAAAAAGCGCAGTTTACTTTTGTAAATGAGCATTTTTAGGACTAGTGCAACAACATCAGGAGACTTTATAGACAGACTTTAATTAGTGTCTGTCCACAGAGTCAGGAGTTTGAACTATAGAGGCTTCTGATTAGGCGCACGAAGGCCAAAAAAGCGCAGTTTACTTTTGTAAATGAGCATTTTTCGGACATAGTGCAATGACATCAGGAGACTCTGTAGACAGACTCTAATTAGCAACAAGAGACTGTTTCGAACTAATCAATCGAATACTCCTTAAATACTTTCTTCCCTTTAACGCATCAACCTTAATTGTATCATTTCTAATGCTGCTATTGCTTGCAAGGCTCTGAACACTCACTGAATTCTTACCAACTTTCAAGGGTACACGAACATAAGAAATTGTCCTGGGCAATGTTTGCCAATTTCGCGTGTCTGCTTGTTCGGCAATGGCATTCGCAATTCCCAAAAGCGCTCCTGCTTCTTTATTTTCCTTGCTTAATGCATATTCTCCAGCCTTTTTAAGAGCAAAACGTAAAAGAGCCTCTCCCATTTCTTTCATAAACCGGTCTTGGAGACTTTGCTTGGCTATTTGATTCAAGGGCTGAATTTCCTCAGGATTGTATGCTTTTCCATCAACAGAAACACTGTGTGATCTGAAAAATGGTGGTGTGTCAACGTAGCGTGGAAAAGCAATCCGAAACACTTTCAAGGCAGCTAAATTACTAGCATCGCTTGATGAAATGCTCGATGCTGGGAAGTTGAAAATCAAACCTGTTGCAGGGTTCACAAACGTAGCAATATCACCTTGCCTCGAAAACACAAAATCAATTGACCACTCTTCTTTATAAGCGCCCCAACCACTCTCTACGACAAGAATTAATTCCGCATCAGATTGAACGGAAACATTCTCGGAGGAGAGGTTATACTGCTTTGAATAAAAATCTGCTTCGGCTTTAAATCCTGTTTGCAGAGCAGTTCGGATTAGATCCTTTTTGAGTTGCAATGGTATTTTTGTGCCGTATAAATCGCTATAATCTTTCTCGTAAATTTCTGCAGCATTACGGTAAGCAATGAATGCATTGTTAATATCGCCGCTCACTTCATAAAGAAATCCCATCACCATATGACCAAATGCATCTCTGGTATATTTTGGTTTATCCTTGGTTTTTAAGTTCATCGACTCAAGCCGCAAGTTCATTCGACGCCCCTCCACTAAAGCACTTTCATAATTACCAAGCTGCATAAAGACCATGGCGTGATAATAATGCAACATCACGGTTTCGAAACTTTCGGCTTGGTAGGGTCTCAATTTAGGGTTGAGCAAATAGGCTAAAATTTCTGTTCCTAATTGCTTTTTGTAAACCTCATCAATTTGATCAGCCTCTAAAAAGTAAACACTGCTTTGTGCGTAATGGCCTTGCAAGAAACTAACATGACCACGTTCGAGAAGATATAGTAAGCGGTTTTTCTTCTTCTTCGCTCTGCGCGATGATGCGAGTTCTGCTTCTGCTTTAGCGTATTGTTCGGTTCTTACGAATGCAAAGAACCTCTGATGCTTAACATAGTAAGGCGCGCAGGCACTTACAAGCATCAAAACGGTTAAGCAAACGAATAAATATAGTGGCTTAAAACATCTCACAGCGAAGCAACTTAACGCTGTAATTAATTAACGATGTATTTCTTCCCTTTGTAATCGCCAATCCAAACTATCTCATTGGTCTCAAGATCAACTAGCTCTATGTCGATTTGCCAAAATGTAGTTTTTTCTTTTCCATAACCATCAACAATCGACTTAACAGTTCCTTGCATCATGTAATCGGCTCCTAACTCGCGACCAAATTTCTTCATACTTGCCTCTGATGAAAAATCTTGCTGATCGGCGCGTTCTCCGCGTAATTCTTTTCTCTTATCACCAGCTTGAACCAATCTTACAGTGGAAGATTTGATGAAAGATTTTTCGATGTCCTTGGTGAAAATTTCGGTATCCATGTGTTCATGGCTGTTGTTTCTAATTAATCCAACAATAACGATAGGTTTACGCGTTTTTGCTGCCATAAAGTTACCTAACCATTCGCCTGAAAGTACCTGATTTGTTAACGTTTCAGCTGCAAGCCTAGCGTCGGTTTCGTTCCACTTTCCACTTAGGTCAATGACTTTGTTTGGCGCAACACGAGTTACTGTGCGTCGAGCGCAAGAAGGTGCAACCAAAATTGCTGCTAACATGAAGCTAGAGAATAAAATGCGTGAAATTTTCATAGGTTGAGTCTGTGTTATCGTTTATATGTTGCTTGAACAGATGAGGTTGAACTGCCATCTGCCGCAGTGTAATTTAAAATAAATCCTTCGTTACTGTAAATCCCTGTTCCGGTAATTGTAATACCCGTAATTGCTTGAGCGCTAATATCGAGAGAGTTTCCTGCTACCAATGCGTTCACTGAACTAGAGGCTCCTAAACTGTAAATGTTTCCAACTCTAATTCTCGAGGCGTTACTTGCATCGTTACTCACTACCGAAAGGTATGCTCCAGTTACCTGACCATTTATTTTTTCCTGAACGTTCCAATTTCCCAAGAATTTTTCTCGTTGGTCAACTTCTGGTTCTATCGGATCTTCTGGAGTACACGAGTCAAAAGTGAGCAACAAAAGAGCCATTACTAATACAGAACCAAAACGTTTCATAGGCAATAGTAAATAAATTATAGAATCAGGAAAATGGAAAACGCGGCTTGCAACAAGAATGCCAAAGCCTAAACCCAGCTAGCTTGCGTAAATTCGATTAAATGTTCGGCAATCTTTCTGTCGTTACTCAATCGCGGAACTTTGTTTTGACCGCCTAACTTACCTTGCGATTTCATATATTTTACAAAAGAACCCTTCTCAAGGCTTCTGATAACTAATGGTTTAAGCACATTTCCAGCTATCAAATCTTTATAGTAAATATTCTTCATTTGAAGCGCTTGATCAATCTTTTGTCTAAATCTTTGCGGGTCTTTAGGTATCGTATTAAACTCGATGAACCATTCGTGATAAGGTAATCCTTCCTTTGGACTAACCTGCGGCGCTACCGTAAACTCAATCACTTCGACATTTTCGCCTAGTGAAGCTTCCTTTAGCGCAGCTTCAACTTCTTCGGCAATTACATGTTCTCCAAAGGCCGATGTGAAGTGCTTGATACGACCAGTCACCAACAAGCGGTATGGATTAGTGCTAACGAACCTTACCGTATCGCCAATATTGTAAGCCCACAAACCTGCATTGGTACTCATAATAAGCGCATAGTTAACGCCAATTTTAACCTCTTTCAGCGATAAGCGGCTTGGGTTTTCATTGTCAATTTCGTCGGTTGGAATGAACTCATAGAATATTCCCGAATCCAAAATCAATAGCAGTCCTTCCGAAGGATGTAAATCTTGAAAAGCAATAAAGCCCTCAGATGCAGGGAAAGTCTCAATAGAATCGATTTTCTTGCCAATCAAATGCTCAAAACGAGAACGGTAAGGCTCAAAATTAACGCCGCCGTATACGAAGACAGAAAAATTTGGAAAAATATCTTTAATCAGTTTGCCTTTTGTTTTCTCCTGCAATACCTCAAAATACATTTGTACCCAAGAAGGAATCCCGGAAATAAGCGACATGTCTTGCTTAATGGTTTCGTCGGCAACGCGATTCACTTTTAATTCCCAGTCTTCTATACAATTGGTCTTGTAAGAAGGCATTTGGTCGCGTTTAAGGTAACCTGGAATATGGTGGTTAACAATCCCGCTTAATCGTCCAAGAGGAATGCCTGCAATCTCAGTTAATTCCGGACTTCCTGAAAGAAATATCAATTTGCCATCTAGGAATTTACTGTTTCCACTCGCGTGGATGTACATTAACAAGGCATTTCGTGCCGAATCAATATGGTTGTGAATAGATTCTTTGGAAATGGGGATGAATTTTGTTCCCGAGGTAGTGCCTGAAGTCTTGCAAAAATAAATGGGCTTCCCTTTCCATAGCACATTTGCTTCGCCTTTCGTTGCACGATCGATGTAGAATCGCAATCCTTCGTAATCGCGCACCGGAACTCGTTGCTTAAAGTCTTCGTAGGTTTTGATGGACGCAAAATCATGATCTTTCCCAAAGGCCGTATCCCTCGCAGAGGAAATTAAACCTTGAAATACTTTTTCCTGTGTGGCTATTGGATTTAGGCTCCAACGCTTTACCTGATTTGCAACAATTGCAGCAAGTGGTTTTGCAAGAATCGATTTTAGTCCCATAATTATCTCGCAAAAGTAAGAAGAAGCAGAGAATACCTCAATAAACCAAATTACAATTGTGCTTTTTAAGGGTGATCAGCGGTTGAGGTAGTAAAAGCAGGACTTAGATTTAACGAAGGAAGCATGATGTGCGGGCGTTCTGGCGAAAAAGCGCTATGTCTAAAACGGCGGTGCAGGGCCACCTTTTTTGATGCATTAAACAAAAACACATATGGCTGCTGATCAACAATTTCTTCCTGCAAACGATGAGAGAGAAACATTCTCTTTTGAGGATCTAGCTCGCGATTAGCATCTTCAATTAGTGAATCGGTGAATGCTGAGCCAAATCCCGTGAAATTACTGCCATGTGTTGCCCAACTTTCTGAATGCCAAAGTTGACGAGGGTCGTCGGGGCGTGATGATTTTGACCATGCACCCAACATTGCATCAAATTCATGTGCAAAAGCTTGTTGGTAGAAATAACTAAACTCCATAGGATCGGGACGAGCATCAATGCCAATTTTGATACATTCAGATCTGATTAACAAGGCAATATCTTTTGTCACAGGAGAAACCATATAACTCAAGGCAAAGGAAAATTGAATACGTTTTCCATTAATGAGTTTGTCACGAATATTGTCGCCATCAGTATCTCTCCAACCCGCGTCATTCAACAAAGAGACTGCTTTTTCGCGGTTATAGTCAACAAGTTTAACATTAGGGTCGTAGTCGGTTTGAGTTGGTAAAATATAACCACCAATGCGCGTGGCTTGCCCCTTTGCAATTACGTGAATCATTTCATCTACGGGTATGATGTGCGCAATCGCTTTTCTAACCCGCACATCAGTAAAGAATGAAGTTCTTCCGCCTTCGGGCCGCATGTTTAAACCCATGTATGTAAACGTGAAAGATTCAAGTGCCTGAGCATCATAGTTTTTATTGAAGTAGGCGCGCTTTTTTAGTTTATTTAAAGCAACTGACGAAAGTTCAGAGCTAAAGTCAATTTGTTGCTTTTTAAAGGCTAAAACGGTAGGCTCCATATCACGAATTATCCTGAAAATAATTCTATCGGGCAAGGCTTGCTCCCTAGTTCGTTTACTTGAATCTGGCTTTACATGAGGCTTTCTGACGAGTGTGATATAACTTCCTGTTTGCCATTCTGAGATTTTATATGGACCCAATCCATTCATTTTAGAAGGAACCCTGCCGTAATCACTTGAGTTAATTTTTGAGCAAAACCTTTCAAGAGTAGTTGTTTTTGAGGTCGAAATCGATTTCGAAAGCATCTCAGAAATAGTGAATGCTCTAAGCGTATGTTCAGGGTCGAAAAAATCTTCTTGGAGCACAATAACCTCACTGAGCATCAGCAAATTATCAAAATAACGATCTTTGAGCTGTACAATAAATTCCGTTTCGCTGGTATCGCTCACGCGGATGTCAATCAAGTTGGTAAAGAATGATTTTACTTCAGCATTATTTACACAAGGAGCCAGCATGGCTTTGAACGTAAAGAGGATATCTTTGAGTGAAAGCGTATCTCCGTTATCCCAAACTAGGTCTTTCCTAATGTTGCAGAGGTAAGAAACGCTATCATTCAATATTTTGGGAGTCTCGATAAGCGCATCAGGAACAATTTCTCCAGATTGTAAATCGAGCGTGACCAATCGTTTTTGTGTTGCTTGGAATATTGTTAATGTGTAGGCTGTATGGTCTATAACTGGGTGTAAACCAGAAGGCTCTGCTAAGAAATGAACAATAACCGTATTCTGAGTTAAATCGCGCTTTTGATTACAACCACTATAAATGCAAATGAAAACGGCAACTCCAATAAAAGCAAGAATATGATTGTACAACTCAAAACGCATGTTCAAAAATACATCTTATTATATGGCTTTGGGAGTTCTTAAAGATAGCTTTCGATATTTCTCTTGCAAAAACTCCCAATGCACCGAAATACCAAGATTGATTAAACGAAAAACGCCTTCACCCTAATTGGGCAAAGGCGTCTACTGCTGTTGACAGTATTTTATTTCTTATTTAGGGTTCAATAAAAAGTCAGAAACACGTCAGATGCGAGACAAGAGGATTTTATGACGTACAAATAGTACTTCAAAATACTCTTAACGAAGCAGATGGCGTGTTGCTGGCTAAGCCAAATTCTAGAAAACAATAAAAATAATAATTTGTGATGCATACAATCTGATCAATTTCGTCAAATAATGCACACCAAATCAAAAATTAAACATTATAATATTAACATAATCAGAATTTTAGGTGTTTTTATTGAACCCTATTTATCAATTGTAATAACCAAGTACTTAGAAGATCTCCAGAAAACTTCTGAATTAGTAATAGTTAAACTCTTAACCATTTTCTTGCCATCAAGCTCTAGTTTATAAGAACTGCTTGGGTGATTGGTAATTATTTTAGCATCCTTGCCGTTTACAGGGATTGACTTAATTTTGGAAATGTCCACGCGAGTGAAATAATCTTCATTGAAATCACCTTTGAGGCTTTTCTTCTTGCCAAGACCAAGGAATCCACCTTCTTTGTTTAACACTTTATTATCACGAAGCTCTTTGTAAGTGCCTACTGCATAATATGCTGTGTTAATCTGATTGGTTTTTTGCTCAATTACTTGTGTTTTGGCAGAGCTCTCAGACTGAAGTCCAGAAACAGCTGTGCTAAGCTCAGTAATTTGAATGTTCATGGTAGCTAACTGCTCTTTCAACGTAGAAATCTCAGCATCTTTCTCCGCCAATTGAGCCGTCATACGCTCAATCATTTTCTGAAGTTCAGCCACTTTCATGTTCGATTTCTTCAGTTTGCCTTGAAGACTAGCCAATTTAGACTTGTTCTCTTCGAGCAACTCGTTAATGAAGTTAATGTCTTCACTAATTCTATCTTTTGCAGAGCCTTGTAGTTCAGCACCTTCAGTTGCAGTAGATTTAATAGCACCTTGCTTTTGTTTAACCTGAGCCAAGTTATCTTCAATTTCATTCAATGATTCTATGAATGAGTTAATTGTAGAGTCTTTAGCAGCAGCTTCGCGGGCAATTGCTTCTTTTTCAAGTTTTAGTGCCTCAAGTTCGGGGTTAGGCTCGTCGCTCTTGCAACTTACAAGAGAAAGTGCAATAACAGCTGAGATAAGCAGTCGTTTCATAAAGAAATATATAGTGTGGAGTTTAAATAAGTACTACAAAGGTACATGCTTAACGCAGTCTGAATTACCAATTTAGGTTAGTTCCTTACAAAACAATACACGGTTCAAAGTATTGGTAACGTTGAAATTTGTTAATAACAACAGCATGTTTAATAGATTTTTAATCAATCACAGAAGGAATGCAATTCGGATATTTTCAATTCCTTTTAGCACAGTCTTCTGATTAGGCCACGAAGTCCAAATAAGCGCAGTTTACTTTTGTAAATGAGCATTTTTCGAACTAGTGCAAAGACCTTAGTAGACTATATAGTGTCTGTTTACAGAGTCAGGAGTTTGAACTATAGAGGTTTCTGATTAGGCGCACGAAGACCGAAAAAGCGGAGTTTACTTTTGTAAATGAGCATTTTTTCGGACTAGTGTAACGACATCAGGAGACTCTATAGACAGACTCTCTATGGACAGGCTCTAATTAGTTACTATGCGTCTTCAATATCCGTTTCATTCACCCGCCGCATTTCAGACTTCTTGAGTGAACCCTTATTCTTATCTTTGCACGCCTAAAAAATCACGTGAATTTCTCATTTATGAAGTATCCTGAGCAAAAACAGCTAAACCTGACCGCCATTGCCGACGAAATTCTTAGTTTCTGGGAAACGGAAAGGATTTTCGAACGTTCGGTTTCGGAGCGCGAAGGAATGCCGAGTTTTACCTTCTATGAAGGTCCGCCTTCTGCAAACGGACTGCCAGGAATTCACCATGTTATGGGCAGAACCATCAAAGATTTATTCTGCCGTTTCAAGACTCAGCAAGGTTATCAAGTTAAACGCAAAGCAGGATGGGATACTCACGGTTTGCCTATTGAACTTGGCGTCGAAAAAACGTTAGGCATCACCAAAGACGATATCGGAAAAAGCATCAGCATCGAAGAATATAACAATGCTTGTCGCGCTGATGTCATGAAATTTACTGGAATCTGGAATGACTTAACACGACAAATGGGTTATTGGGTCGATATGGACGATCCATACGTAACCTACGAAAACACGTATATCGAAAGCGTTTGGTGGTTGCTAAATCGTTTATTCGAGAAAGGATTAATTTACAAGGGATTCACCATTCAGCCATATTCACCGGCTGCCGGAACGGGTTTAAGTTCTCACGAATTAAACATGCCGGGTACCTACAAAGAGGTAAAAGACTCAACAACTGTTGCTCAGTTCAAACTGGTTAAAGACGAAAAGGCAAAGGCGCTTTTTGCTGCGATTCTTGAGGATGATCTTCGCTTTATCGCTTGGACAACCACTCCTTGGACCCTGCCATCGAATACAGCTTTAACGGTTGGACCAAAAATTCAATATGTTGCAGTGCGTACTTTCAATCAATATGTTCATACACCAGTAACTGTAATTTTAGCGAAAGCCCTCATGGGGAATTATTTCCCTGAAACAAATGCTGCCATTGCCTTAAGCGACTATAATCCCGGTGATAAAGTAATACCATTTGAAGTTGTTGGAGAATTCTCTGGCGCTCAACTAGACGGTTTGAGATATGAGCAGTTATTGCCTTATGCACAACCTACAGATGGTGATGCTTTCCGCGTTATTACGGGCGATTTTGTAACAACCGAGGACGGAACTGGAATTGTTCACACAGCTCCTAGTTTTGGTGCCGACGATTTTCGTGTTGCCAAACAGCATGGAATTGGCTCACTAACATTAGTAGATACCCGCGGACGCTTTGTGGATGTTGTAAAAGACACCATGTTTGGTTTCGGTGGAGAGTTTGTGAAAGAGCAATATTTATCAGACAATGAAAAAGCTGAAGAGCTTGCCTTGCAGCAAGAACGTCTTCGATCTGTAATTCCGCAATTAAATGCTTATCTGAGTGTTGATGAGCGGATTGCACTAAAACTCAAAATCGAAGGCAAGGCTTTTCGCATCGAGAAATACATCCACACGTATCCGCATTGCTGGAGAACCGATAAGCCAATCTTATATTATCCTTTAGATTCTTGGTTTATCAAGTCCACGGCTGCAAAGGATCAACTTATTGCCTTGAACAAAACCATCAACTGGAAACCAGAAAGTACAGGAATTGGTCGCTTTGGAAATTGGTTAGAAAACCTTCAAGATTGGAACTTAAGTCGCAGCCGCTACTGGGGAATTCCAATTCCGATTTGGAGCAGCGAAGATGGGCAAGAACGCATTTGCATCGGCTCGGTAGAGCAACTAAAAACAGAACTACAAAAATCTGTAGATGCTGGCTTTATGCAGAAAAACCCTCTCGGGGATGTGGTTGCAGGCGATTATTCTTCAGAGAACTATCATAAATTCGATCTACACCGTCCGTATGTCGACGATTTTATCCTCGTTTCGGCCTCAGGTAAGCCAATGAAACGCGAAGCAGATTTAATTGATGTTTGGTTCGATTCAGGCGCGATGCCTTATGCACAACTGCATTATCCTTTCGAGAACAAGGAACTAATAGACAATCATAAGGCATTTCCGGCCGATTTTATTGCCGAAGGTGTCGATCAAACGCGCGGTTGGTTTTTTACACTTCATGCTATTGGAACAATGTGTTTCGATTCTGTGGCCTTTAAAAATGTTGTTTCGAACGGTTTAGTGCTCGATAAGAACGGGAACAAAATGTCGAAACGATTAGGTAATGCTGTAGATCCGTTTGTAACGCTCGATACTTTTGGCCCCGATGCCACGCGCTGGTACATGATTGGAAATGCCCAGCCTTGGGATAATCTAAAATTTAACGAGGACGGAATTAAAGAAGTTCAACGTCGCTTTTTCGGAACCCTATATAATACCTACGCGTTTTTTGCGCTGTATGCCAATATCGACCGATTTGATGCCACTAAAGCCAATCCGCTTCCGGTAGCGCAACGACCAGAATTAGATCGTTGGATCTTGTCCAAACTAAACAGCCTAATCATCGAAGTAACCGAAAAACTGAATTCATACGATCCTACGCCAGCAGTTCGTGCCATCGAAGATTTCGTTAGCGAACAGCTAAGCAATTGGTATGTTCGTTTAGGTCGCCGCCGTTTCTGGAAAAGTGATAGCGATTCTGATAAAGTCGCAGCTTACGATACTTTGTACACATGTTTAAGCACTGTTTCTAAGTTAATTAGTCCGGTTTCTCCGTTTTTCGGTGAATGGTTATTTAAGAGTTTACAAAATGTAGAGCAAGATTCGGTGCATTTAAGTGCTTGGCCTTCGGCCGATGAAAGCCTTATCGATACTGACTTGGAAGACCGAATGGAAATTGCTCAACGCTATACCTCAATGATTCTTGGTTTGCGTAAGAAAGTAAACATTCGTGTTCGTCAGCCATTAGCGCGCATTCTTGTGCCTGTTGTTAATAAACGCGTTCGCGGATTGTTGGAAGATGTAAAGGATTTGATTCTTGCCGAAACAAACGTGAAGCAATTGGAGTATGTCGATGAAGATAGCGGCGTTATTAAAAAGCGCATTAAAGCCGATTTTAAAGCCCTCGGTCCAAAATATGGAAAGCTGATGAAGTCTATTGCCGCCGCGATACAGCAAATGAATACCAATCAAATTAACGAGCTTCAAAGTAAAGGCAAACTTGCTTTAGAGGTTGAGGGACAATCGCTCAACTTAACTTTAGAAGATGTTGAAATTTTCACAGATGATATTCCAGGTTGGTTAGTCGCCAGCGAAGGAGCATATACCGTTGCGCTCGATGTTAGCCTAAATGAATCACTCATCGAAGAAGGTTTGGCCCGTGAACTTGTGAATAAAATTCAGAACTTACGCAAAACCAGTGGCTTAGAGGTCACTGATCGTATTAAAATCATTGTTCAAAATCACCCAGCACTAACCGCAGCAATCGAGAACAATAAGGCATATATTTGCGCCGAAACATTGGGGTCATCGCTTACAGTTGATAATGAAGGCGTTTTTCCCGAAGGTATACCGATAGAACTCACAGAAGACATCTCCACTGTGATCACTATCACAAAAATTTGAGATCATGACAGAACAAGAAAAAACACATTATACACCTGAAGAACTTCAAGAATTCAAGGTGATTATTGAGAATAAGCTAGACGAAGCTCGTAAGGATTACGAACTATTGAAAAGTGCATTCTCAAACAAAGGAGACAACGGCACGGACGATACATCACCAACGTTCAAGTTATTGGAAGAAGGTTCAGATGTTTTATCGAAAGAAGAAACCGGACAATTAGCTGCTCGTCAGAAGAAATTCATCGAAAATCTTGAAGCTGCTTTGATTCGCATTAGAAATAACACTTATGGCATTTGCCGTGTTACAGGAAAGCTAATTCCAAAGGAACGTCTTCGCGTTGTACCTCATGCTACACTCAGCATAGAGGCTAAAAACATGCAATAAGTCAAAATCCAGAGCCCGGCAAAACCGGGTTTTTTAATTATTGCTGTGAGGAAACCGCTTATCATTATTTTAATTGTACTCCTGATTGATCAGGTAGTAAAATATACCGTGAAAACGTCGTTCATGCTAGGTGAGTCTGTGCGTGTTTCTGGCGATTGGTTTTACTTGTCTTTCGTTGAAAACAACGGAATGGCTTTCGGCATTGAGTTCGGCGGCGAGTTTGGAAAGTTGTTCTTAAGTCTTTTTCGAATTGCAGTTGTTGGCACAATGGCCTGGTTCCTCTTTAAAGCCGCCAAAAAGAACGCGCTTCATCCAGGCTTGGTTTGGTCATTCTCATTCATCATTGCTGGAGCCATCGGGAATATTATCGATAGCGCGTTTTATGGAATCGTTTTCAACGATAGCTTTGGTCAAGTTGCCACTTTCATGCCTGCCGAAGGTGGTTACTCAACATTCTTGCACGGTCATGTAGTTGACATGTTTTATTTCCCAATTATTGAATCACATTTTCCACAGTGGTTTCCGATGTGGGGAGGTGAAGCATTTGTGTTTTTCTCGCCAGTGTTCAATGTGGCGGATGCCTCAATCACCTTAGGTGCTATTATTTTCCTGTTTTTTCAGAAGCATTTCTTCAATGAAAAGGCCGAAGAAAAAGTCTCAGCATCTACTTCAGAATCATTCGAAAACTCAACATCGGAAGAAGGTCTAACTTAATGCGACTTCCTTTTGAGCATTAATTCGGCAATCTGAACAGCGTTGGTTGCTGCACCTTTTCTTAGATTGTCTGAAACTACCCAAAGATTAAGCGTGTTTTCTTGAGATTCATCGCGACGAATTCTTCCTACAAATACCTCATCTTGATCGTGCGACATCAACGGCATTGGATATAAACTTTTAGCTGGATCATCCACTAATTTAATACCCGGAGAATTCTTTAAAAGAGACCTAACTTCTTGAATGTCAAAATCATTGTAAAACTCTACGTTTATTGCTTCTGAATGTCCTCCAACAACAGGAATACGAACGGTGGTTGAGGTTATTTTGATGGAATTGTCACCCAATATTTTCCGAGTTTCATCAACCATTTTCATTTCCTCTTTCGTGTACCCATTGTCCAAAAACACATCAATCTGAGGAATTACATTCAAATCAATAGGGTAAGGATAAGCCATTGGACCTTCAACGGCATTGCGCTCATTCATAAGTTGAGTTACGGCTTTTACACCTGTGCCAGTAACACTTTGATAAGTGCTCACAACGATCCGTTTTATTTTATAAGCATCGTGCAATGGCTTAAGTGCCACAACCATTTGAATTGTAGAACAGTTGGGATTGGCGATAATTCCAACCTTTTCGGGCAAGGCTTCCGGATTTACCTCTGGAACGATTAATGGAATTCCACCTTTCATGCGCCATGCAGATGAGTTATCAATTACCACACACCCAATCTTAACAAATTCTTCAGCCCACTGCAGCGAAGTACCACCGCCGGCCGAAAAAAGCGCAATTTCGGGCTCGCGAGCTAATGCTTCCTTTGGTGTTAATATTTTCCAATCTTCGTTTCTCCAACGAATAAGATTGCCTGCAGAGCGTTCTGAAGCAACTGGAATTAGCTCTGTTACAGGGAATTTTCGCTCCTCAAGTACTTGCAACATCTTTGTTCCAACCAATCCTGTAGCACCTACAACTGCTATTTTCATATAATCCCGAAGTTTTGTTTCTTTATGCTAATTGCAAAGCCAAAAGTAACTATTCATTTTTCATTCAATATGCGTCTATCAAAGCTTAAATTATTTCTCTTGCCACTGTTACTAATTGTTTGGCATACAGATATATACGCACAATTGCTTGAAAACTTTTCTGATGGAAATTTCACATCAAGCCCAGAATGGATTGGAAACACAAGTCAGTTTATCGTTAGCCCCGAACTCCAATTACAGAGCAATGGCGATACAACATCGGCATCTAACCGTGAGATTTATCTAAGTACTGCGAACGAATCAATAAATAATACCCAATGGGAATTCTTTGTAAACCCCAAAGTTTCTACTTCTTCGAATAACCGAATGGATGTTTTCTTAACCTCAGACATCTCAACGCTAACTGGAGATAATAAAGGTTATTTTGTTCGAATTGGAGGCACGCCCGATGAAGTTGCGCTTTTTAGAAAAGACGGTACAGGAATCGAAACGTATGTTATCATAGGTATTAACGGCGTCATTAATAGTTCATCGACCAATCCTACCAAAGTTAAAGTAACTCGCACTGCTGCTGGTTTGTGGACACTTTTTGCCGATTATGACGGAACAGGAGCTTTGTATGAAATTATAGGTTCGGCAAACGATGTAACATACACACAATCGGCCTTTGCTGGTGTTGTTGTGCGCTATTCAAGTAGCAATCGTCAAAAGTATTATGCCGACGATTTTTATATAGGTCCAATTATCGTTGACAATACACCTCCAGCGGTTTCTTCAATAAAAGTATTAAGTTCTACTACGTTAGAGTTGCGTTTCAACGAGAACGTGAGTTTAACAACTGCTCAAGCCACAGAAAACTATTTGGCAAATAATAATTTGGGAGAACCAATTGGCGCTTTTCGCTCCTTAACTTCTTTCTCTCGCGTTACGCTCACATTCGCTGTTCCATTTGTTGATGGAATATTGAATACGCTAACAGTGTCGGCCGTAGAGGATTTATCGGGGAATGATATGAATCCGCAGCAAATTCAGTTTCTGTATTACAGACCGCAACCACTCGATTTGGTGATAAATGAAATAATGGCAGATCCAGATCCTTCTGTGTTGTTGCCTAGTGTCGAATTTGTTGAGATTTTTAACCGCACGCCGTATCCTATAGATTTGGAGAATTGGATGATTGAAGCTGGTACGAATCGAAAAGTGATTCCTGCTATTACTATTCAACCGGATAGTTTTATGGTATTGACAGGCCTATCTGGGGAAGAATTTTATTTCGACTCGCTTGCAGTAGTTGGAATTACCTCGTTCCCAGCATTAACCAATACTGGAGCAAGGCTCACACTTTATTCACCTGATAGCACTGTTATTTCAACAGTTACTTATTCTGATGCTTGGTATGGAAGCACCGCCAAGGCAGGTGGAGGTTGGAGTTTAGAGCAAAAAAGCCCATTTAAACCTTGTGATGGTGTGTCAAATTGGTTAGCGGCTACTGCTTCTTGGGGCGGAACTCCGGGCAAACGTAACAGTCTTTACTCATCTGCAATTGATCAAGATAAGCCAACCATTCAGCGTGTAGTGGTAATTGCTTCAGACACCATTCGCGTATTTTTTAATGAATCTATTCTCCTTGCAAGCATTGGCAATCTTGCCTCATACACTATTTCTGATGGCATTGGTAACCCAATTTTCCTCCAAAATTATGCGCCAAGTTACGAGTCGGTTAAGCTTGCTCTAGGCGCACCTTTGCAAGCCGGTACAATTTATACAATCAGCATTACATCTAACCTCAGAGATTGCGCAGATAATCCATTTGATGTAGCATCTATTGGACGTTTTGCAATTCCCGAAACGCCAGAACCTAATGATATTGTTCTTAACGAAGTTCTAACCAATCCTTATGATGTTGGAGTTGACTTTGTTGAAATTTACAATCGTTCAAATAAGGTAATCGATTTAGCAAAAGTTCAGCTAGGTAAATGGGATACACTAGGCGATTTTCCAACAGATATTAATGTAATTTCTGTGGATGGATACTTGATGTTTAGCGGAGAATATCTTGTTCTTACAAAAGACCCAGCGGATATTAAGTTCAGATATTTTACATCGAATCCAGATGGATTTATAACGATGTCGAGCTTTCCGACCTATAACAACGATGATGGAGTAGTTGCCATATCCCGCGTTGCGGACCAAAAACTCTTGGATATACTTGAGTACGATGTTTCTATGCATTATACTTTGGTTGATAATCTTGATGGAGTGAGTCTAGAGCGCATCAATCCTGATAGGCCATCGAGCGATAAGACCAATTGGAATTCTGCAGCCTCAACGGTTGGCTATGCAACGCCAGGATATCGTAACTCGCAGTTTAGCAGCAATCCAACATCAACCGTAGGTACTATAACGATTGCGCCCGAATTATTTTCACCTGACGGGGATGGATTTGACGATAATACAACGATTGCATACGCTTTTGATAAGCCCGGTTTTACAGGCTCCTTGAGCATTTACGATTCTAATGGCAGATTAGTAAAACAGCTTATCCGAAATCTCTTGTTAGGCACCAAAGGTGAAGTTTCTTGGAATGGAGAAACCGACGAAGAAGAAAAAGCAAGGTTAGGAATTTATGTAGTCTATTTTGAAGCGTTTGATGACCTAGGGAATATTGTAAAGCTCCGCAAACCTTGTGTAGTAGGAGGTAAGTTGAATTAGGATTACTTAAAATCACCAAACAACATGATGATTAATATAATCTTATGATTTTATGTTAATGAGTTGCTTATCTTTTAACTATTACTTTAGAAGTGTTTACTCAGGCGCCTAAATCTTTACAATTTAGACCGAATGCGCATCTTTATTAGACCCTTTTTTATACCTAAATCGCATCTGTGCGACTCTAGTTTTAGTTGGCGAAACCTAAGTATCAGCACAATACTATAGATTTCGGACTGTTTTATAATTCTCTCCTAATTAGTGTCTGTCCACAGAGTCAGGAGTTTGAACTATAAAGGCTTCTGATTAGGCGCACGAAGGCCGAAAAAGCGCAGTTTACTTTTGTAAATGAGCATTTTTCGGACCAGTGCAACGACATCAGGAGACGCCATAAACAGACTTTAATTAGTGTCTGTCCACAGAATCAAGAGTTTGAACTATAGAGGCTTCTGATTAGGCGCACGAAGGCCGAAAAAGCGCAGTTTACTTTTGTAAATGAGCATTTTTAGGACTAGTGCAACGACATCAGGAGACTCTATAGACAGACTCTATTTAGTCAGGCTTGTTTCAATGAGCCCAACTGCACACTAAAAATACAATTAGGATAAAAATTTAACGAGGCCTGGCAGCGGCTATGCAAAAGTGGCGGTTTGGCTTTCAAAAGAGAGTTTTTATTATTTTGGAAATTCGTTTACCAAAAGACCTCCGTGCAAGGCTGTCGTCAGCTTCACAGATGCCATCAAACGTTTGCCTTTGGACTAAAAAACTCAATTGGTTGTATACCCATTCAGCAATCTATTGTCGCGTAGTGTTTACAATCTAAATAGATTTTGCTTGAGTTAAGCCTGAAATTTTGGTCTTGTTGCCATTCAATCTACTTGCAACTCCATTATTCCAACCGGGAATTTTGATCAAACACAACATGCTATATTAAATTTACTTCTTGGTGAGTGACAGTCTTGTACTCAATGCAATTGCTTTTAATGACCCAACAATTGCTGGAGAGGGTGTGTATTTGGCAGGAATGTTATTAAATAGGGTTCACTTAAAAAGTCAGAAACACATCAGATGCGAGGTAAGAGGATTTTTTGACGTACAAATAGTACTTCAAAATACTCTTAACGAAGCAGATGGCGTTTTGCTGGCTAAGCCAAATTCTAGAAAACAATAAAAATAATAATTTGTGACTCATACAATCTGATCAATTTCGTCAAATAATACACACCAAATCAAAAATTAATCATTATAACATTCAGATAATCAAATTTTTAGGAGTTTTTAAGTGGACCCTAAATACTATCGTTTATGATATAGCCCAGCAAGCAAGGCTAAGCCAAAGCGAGGTTGAAGAGATTAAGATGCACGATTCTCGCCAACCTGTTGTATATCCTAATCCAAATAATAGATCATTTACTATTGATTTGAATTTCGACCCAGAAGAAAAAGTTTCAATAAGTTTGATAGATCTAACAGGACGTATTATCTACAATTCTTTCCAAAGTATTAAAATAAAGTCTTATTCATTTGACAATCGAGCACCTGGAGCTTACCTTTGTAGAATCGAGCAGAATAATATTATTCTTTCTCAAGACAGATTAATAATTCAAAAACAATGATTTGTGGGTTAAAGAAGTTGGCTTGGTTAATTTTATTATGGATGCCAAATGACATCTTTTCGCAGAACTTAGTTCTAAACCCAAGTTTTGAGAACATCGATTCTTGTTTTACAAATTGTCAGAATTCAGCTTGGTATGGCTTTGAATATGTTGAATCTTGGGCTGAATATAATACTGCTGATTTAATGGCTACTTGTAATTTTACAGAAGGAAATTTCAATTATCATTGCAGTTACACTTCGGTACCTTTAAATTGGCAGGGGTATCAATATTCTCATATCGGTCAAAATTACGCAGGTTATAATTTTGGTGTAAAACCATATAACTCAAGTAGTTTTTCAAATAATCTGCGAGAATATCCTATTGGTCGTTTATCAAAACGCCTTGATGCAGGCAAAAGATATTGTCTTTCTTTTTTTGTAAGCCAAGCATCTAGCCTTGGCTATAAGTATTTATATGGCGCAGACTCAAATTATACAAGTTATTTAACTGTAGATAAAATAGGCGTAAAATTTTACGATTCAAAACCTCAATTTGGGATTGGAGCTATCATCACAAATACTGATTTAGATATGAGGCCAGACTCCTTACCATTTTTTTCAGATACGCTGAATTGGATGAAAACGACATCACCATATATAGCTACTGGAGATGAATTGTATTTTCTAATTGGTAACCTTTATGCTGGTAATAATATTAACTATAATTTTATTTTTGACCTTCCAGATACATTAGAAATATTTCCAAGTGCGCTGGTTAGTTGCTACCATTACATCGATGATTTTGAATTAATTGAAATTCCTGACATTAATGCCTCAAGCAGCGACTCTGCAATATTCGCTGGAGAATCTATCCATTTAAATGCAAGTGAATTAGCAGAAGAACAAATTTGGTTTGCAAATAATACCACAGAGCCTATTGGAAGCGGCATTTCATTGCAAGTAAGTCCCACAGAAACTACAACATTTTACCTCAGAAGTTTGCAGTGTAAATTTTATTCTTGGGATACCGTTCAAGTAAGAATTCGTGAACCTTTGCCACCGCCTTTTGAGCCTTTGCAACTTTTCATCAGCAATACCATTAGCAAAGACGCTTTCTTAATAAATTACACAGGCGATGAAAGGCCATTGCTAAATATGGCACTCTTTAACAGTGTTGGGCAGTTGGTTTATATTCAAGAATTTACCGAAAGCGCATCTATTCCAATTTCTAATTATGCACCCGGAATCTATTATTGCAGAATCTCAAAAGGCTCAGAACCTGCTTTAACACAGAAAATTGTGGTGATGAAATAAGCTACCCTGCACAAAACCAATAATTTTCTGGTGTCGGCTCACATACTTTAAACCTTTCAAATCTTGCCAAGGCATTTACTATTTGTAGAATTACGCAGGACAAACGAGGTGGTGGTTACGGAGAAGGTGATGAAACTGATAGGAAGAAGAAAGATAAGAAGGAAGGAGTTATTTGTATACCCATTCAGCAATCTATTGTCGCGTGGTGTTTACAATCTAAATAGATTTTTTTGTTTGAATCAAACCTGGAATTTTGGGTCTTGCCTCCTAATGGACTCAAACATATCTCTATGAATCTGCTGTCTAAGTCGGTTTACAGCCTCCTTTGTAAGGCCCTTGGTTTCGTATGGACCTAAAAACTGCACCGTAATTTTCCCCGGACGGGCTGCATAACTATCAGATGGCATAACTGCTCTTGCATTCATTGTGCACATGGCAACAATTGGTCGTTGACTTTCAATGGCAAAGCGAAAGGCTCCATCATAAAAATCATTGACAGGTTCATTGCCTACATTACGGGTACCTTCAGGGTAAATAAATATTGAATTCCCCTTTAGAATTTCGGCCATCATGGCTCTAGAACTTCTATCGCGACTCTCTTTACTAGAGCGATCTACAAGCACACAAACTGTTGCAAATAAATAACCCAGAACAGGCATTTTTTTCAACTGAATTTTAGCCAACGGCTTAATATTTAAAGGCATACAGTAGGCGCCCAAGAACATGTCGAGGTTGGTGCCATGATTTCCAACAATTATTGCCGGAAGACTTTTCTTTAAAATATATCTGTCTTTTTGAACGATTCTTATTCCTCCTGCAAAGAAAAATACAGCGCCCCAAAACTTATAAACGGCCATTGTAGGCTTATGAGCTTTCTTTCCTAAAATTAGAATGAATAAGCTTGATAGTATAGCCGAACTGATTAGAAAACCCAGAAAAAACAGGCTCAACCAAATCCAATAAGGGATAATTATAATCTTTTGTAGAAATTTTGGCACGCCTCAAAAATACATTCTTCGATGCAATATTGAGCGGCTTGGAACAAGATTTAATACCAAGTGCATTTATTATTTGATAAAAAACAGTATCGATATATGCCAATCCACCAGCTATATAGTGTCTGTCCACAGAGTCAGGCGACTCTATAGACAGACTCCTAAGTAGTGTATATCCACAGAGTCAGGAGTTTGAACTATAGAGGTTTCTGATTAGGCGCACGAAGGCCTAAAAAGCACAGTTTACTTTTGTAAATGAGCATTTTTTAAACTAGTGCAACGACACCAGGAGATGCTATAGACAGACTCTACTTACTGTCTATCCACAGAGTCAGGAGTTTGAACTATAGAGGATTCTGATTAGGCGCACGAAAGCCTAAAAAGCACAGTTTACTTTTGTAAATGAGCATTTTTCGGACTAGTTCAACGACATCAGGAGATGCTATAGACAGACTCTACTTACTGTCAATCCACAGATTCAGAAGTTTGAACTATAGAGGTTTCTGATTAGGCGCACGAAGGCCGAAAAAGCGCAGTTTACTTTTGTAAATGAGCATTTTTCGGATTAGTGCAACGACATCAGGAGACACAGACTTTAAATAGTGTCTGTCCATAGAGTCAGGAGTTTGAACTATAGAGGTTTCTGATTAGGCGCACGAAATCCTAAAAAGCGCAGTTTATTTTTGTAAATGAGCATTTTTCGGATTAGTGCAACGACATCAGGAGACACAGACTTTAAATAGTGTCTGTCCATAGAGTCAGGAGTTTGAACTATAGAGGTTTCTGATTAGGCGCACGAAGGCCGAAAAAGCACAGTTTACTTTTGTAAATGAGCATTTTTCGGATTAGTTCAACGACATCAGAGACTCTGTAGATGGACTCTATCTTGTGTTTGTCCACAGAGTCAGGAGTTTGAACTGTAGAGGCTTCTGATTAGGCGCACGAAGGCCTAAAAAGCGCAGTTTACTTTTGTAAATGAGCATTTTTCGGACTAGTGCAACGACATCAGGAGACTATATAGACAAACTCTATATAGTGATATGAAATTAAACCAACCTAGAAATGCTTTCGGTATAACCTACTACCTTCGCTCCATGAAGGTTGATGTGCTAATTGTTGGATGTGGACTTGCAGGATCTACACTTGCATACAGGCTGTTAGAATCAGGAAAGCGTGTTATAATTATTAGTGATTCATCCATAAAATCAGCTACTAAAGTCGCTGCTGGTGTGTTTAATCCAATAGTTTTTAAACGCTTAAACCTAAGTTGGAAGGCTGAAGAAAGTTTGGCGGAGGCCGAAAAATATTATCGAGGCTTAGAGCAAAAACTTCAGTCATCGTTTTATTATAAAGTCCCAATGATGCGCTGCCATGGAAGTGAAGATGAACGAAATCTTTGGACGGAGAAACGCGAGCAGCAAGAATATACATACTATCTTGGGAAGTCTTTCTCAGAAAAGGAACGACCTTGGCTAAATCAACCGTTCGGAGCGGCGGAAGTGCATGGAACAGGCTTTTTAGATACCGAAAAGTATTTAAACGTGATTCAAGATTACTTTAAATCGATTCAATGTTTTAAGGACGAAAATTTCCAGCGCGAATTACTTGAAGTTCAAGAATATTCGGTTGTATATCAAGATATTATCGCTGATAAACTGATTTTCTGTGACGGAGCATCTGCCATAAATTCTGCCTATTTCTCAACATTGCCATTTGTTATTGCTAAAGGAGAAATTCTAAAGGTCGAAATTCCAGACATTCCAAATGAATTGTTTAATGGAAAAATATATGGTGCACCACTTGGCAATCAACAGTTTAGGATAGGTGCTACATATACTTGGAAGGAAGAAAACGATGACCCAACTCCTGAAGGTAAACAAGAATTAGTCGAAAAGCTTAGTAAGCTTATCAATGTTCCGTTTTCCATTTTAGAGCATCAAGCAGGTTTTCGTCCGTCTTCTCACGATCGAAGGCCCTATTTAGGAATGCATCCAAAGTATCCACATATTGGTGTTTTCAATGGTTTAGGAACGAAGGGAGTTTTGCTGGCGCCTATGTTATCTGTAGAAATGTATAATCACTTGATACATCAAACACCCTTAGATATGGAATCATCTATTTACCGCATTAAAAAGGATGTTTTTGCTTGATGAGTGAGGCAACTAGCATAAAAAAAGTCAATTATTTCGAGAACCTAGATGCAACAAGGTTTTTGGGTTTTTTTCATGTGTTTTTGGCGCATTGTTTCTTTA
>Ga0209702_10003961_pt1 | contig 22391 bp, 15 predicted proteins | sample FRY01_FD_187210 | JGI IMG/M metagenome (GOLD analysis project Ga0209702, IMG submission 187210) | Freshwater microbial communities from Lake Fryxell liftoff mats and glacier meltwater in Antarctica - FRY-01 (SPAdes) (version 2) | ecosystem: Environmental > Aquatic > Freshwater > Ice > Glacier... | reverse complement strand
TCAGCGTCGCATTCTTCTGCTGCCCCTTCGACGGCGGCGTGCTTGGAAGCGTAAAACAATAGATACCCATCAAGATTCCAAGCACACCAGATAGTTTGAATGCGTCGGCCATGCCAAGGAATTGCGCAGTGGCGATTTCGCTAGGTGTTCCGCTCGCGGGAGTATGCAAGTGCAACAGCCACTGCCCCATGCCAATTCCAACGACGATCCAACCAACCGTTCCCCACAATCGAACCTTGCCGAAATCCTTGTTGCGGTCAATGTGATGCAGACTGAGCGAATTCGTCAGCGAAAGCGTCGGCGAATAGACGATGCTGTAAACAAGACTGAAGGCGAGGAAACCCAGCAGTGTCTCGATTGAGGCGAGCTGAAAAACCAGAATTCCGCCAACGATATGGCTGATTCCGAGGAACTTTTCAGTGTGAAAGTAACGGTCCGCGAGTTGACCAGCAACAAACGGGGCCAAGATCGCGCCGATCGCACCAACGCTAAACGCCCATCCAATCTCAATTGCGGTGAACTTACGGACATTGAATAAGTATGGCCACAAGAGCGGCAACCACGCCCCCCAAATCGCATACTGCAAGAACATCATGATCGACAGTCGGGTTCGAACCCACGCGACGATTGACGGCGATTGGTTAGCGGCGATTTGTGCTTGGTGTTGTGCGCTCATGTGCTGCGTAAGATAACGAAAGCAGCGCATTCTGGGCTCTGCCTGCGTATACTCTCGTGATGCAAACTCGACAGAAAACCCGCCAAGTTTGGGTGGGAGATGACCGAACTGGACGCATCGCCATTGGTGGCGGCGCGCCGATCGTCGTGCAGACCATGTGCGCTGGATACACCCACGATATTGATGCGTGCGTTGCTGAAATCAACCGCTATATCAAGGCCGGCGCAGAAATTGTTCGCGTCGCTGTGCCAGAGCGCAAGGACACCGAGGCACTCAAGTCGATCATTCCACAAGTCAAAGTGCCCATCGTCGCAGATGTTCACTTTCATTATCAGCGAGCGCTTGAGGCCATCGAAGCTGGGGTTCACAAAATCCGCCTCAATCCTGGCAACATCAGCGACCGCGACCAAGTCAATTCCGTCATCGACGCGTGCAAAGAACGCAACATTCCCATTCGCGTTGGAGTCAATGAAGGTTCGATCATCGAACGCAAGGACAAGCAGCGGCGCATGGAAGAGCTCGGCAAGTATTTCGCCGATCACCGCTCGGGTCACCTGTTGGCACTCATGATCACCAAGCTCGAGGAATATCTCGAAATCTTTCAGGCGCGCGACTTCCATCAAGTTGTGCTGAGCGCCAAGAGCATGGATGCGGCGCTCGTCATTGACATCTACACCGAAATGGCAGCGCGATTCGATTATCCGCTGCACCTAGGCGTCACCCATGCGGGCACGAAAGATTCTGGAGCGATCCGAAGCGTCGTGGCATTGGGATCGCTCATCGCCAACGGGATCGGCGACACGGTGCGCATCTCATACGCCAGCGATCATGTCGATGAAGTGAAGGACGCATTCGAGATGCTCTACTGTCTTGGAAAACGTGAACGCAAGGGAATCGATCTCATCGCCTGCCCAACCTGCGGACGCATTCAAGTTGATCTGTTCACGCTGGTGAAAGAGGTTGAGCGTGTGTTAATGCCCCAAATCGAATTGCCGCTGAAGGTCGCCGTGATGGGTTGCATCGTCAACGGTCCTGGTGAAGCGGAAGGCGCGGATGTCGCGGTTTTTGCTGGTGATCGGCGCGGAATCATTTATGTTCAAGGGATCAAGGTCGCCAATGTTCCCGAGGAAGAAATCCTCACTCGACTGCTTGTTGAATGCAAGACATTCGAGGCGCGCGTTCGCGCTGGCGAAGCGAAACTCGGCGAGAAGACCGTTCAAATCGTTCCGCCGGACCCGATCGGAGAACTCGGCAGCGGTCACGCGAAAATTGCGGCTGGACATGTTGCTCAAGTCACCGTTGGAAGAACATGAGCACGCCACTGAAACACATCAAGAGGATCTTGCAATGAAAAAATCACGACGCTTCGGATTCACCATCGTGGAACTCTTGGTGGTGATTTCAGTCATTCTCATATTGGTTGGATTGCTCTCGTCCGGACTTTCTGGTGCGATTCGAACTGGAAAGACAACCAAGGAAATGAATCGCCTCAAGCAAATCATGAGTGCTTGGCAGATGTATTCAGGACAATACGCAGACAAAATTCTCCCCGGATTTCTGGAGCAAGACGGTTCAGCGGGCGTGCAGCAAGGCCCAATTGGAAGCACCGCATGGCAGGTTCGATATCGCAACAAGCGCGGGCAAGAACTTGCTCCCGGGCTCTGCCAAACATATCCATGGAGATTGGCGCCGTACTTGGATTTTAATTACGACCCATTTCTCGGCTACCGTACCGTCGCCGAGGACGCACTCGATGTCTCGCTCTATCAGGATCCAGAAGTCTTGGCAAATCTTCCGGCCAGTTTGTTGACGACTGCGAACCCGACTCTCGAGGGTGCAGGAGCGGCGCTTCAGCCAGCCTTTGGTTACAACGCTTATTATGTCGGCGGCTGGTGGGCATACACCAACAACACGCCAACGCTCGTGTTTGGAAATGATGGCTACGCCCAAGTTGGTGCATCTGGCGTGGCGCGCGGACGCTTGATCGCAACATCGCAGGGCAATATCGCCAAGCCATCCGAACTCATCGTCTTTTCCGCGAGCACTTTTCTCAACCAAAGTTCGGACCCCTATTCCAAGCTCGCCGACGATCGACCTGGCGCCGCGTGGGTTGTTCCACACAAACTTGGGCAGACTGACATCTGGGGCTTTGGTGGCGTGGTTCTTGAAACTCAAACCAACGCATCAGAGCAGCACTGGAATGATCCGATTCTTGCGTTGCTCTCAGCTGCACCCACGCCAACGCCCAAGTTCCAAGGCGATATCGGCAAACTTCTGGTCTATCAGAACCAAGCAATTCCATTTGCCCGGTATGGCACTCAAGTCTCGATTGGAGTTGCTGACTGCAGTGTCCGCGCAACTGGCATCACCAGCCTCAACGATCTTCGATTGTGGGTTCCCGCGGCGGAAGACTTGAATTTCTCGCACGCGCCGTAAGACCTGCAATCCCTGCTGAGCGATCACGACGGCGGGCGCGCGCTGCCGACAATTCAGTCTGCGCTGTCAAACTCGCCAGCATCCGTATCGCTTTCCAACATCACACTTGCGATGGTCACATCGTCGGCATACTTCAGATGCTTGGCGAAGTCTTTTAGCAGCGCGGTCAATCGAGAAACATCCTCTGCGCAAGAACAGCTTCCTTGCAACGCAGTCGCCGCGCGATCGGCGCCAAGCATCTCGCCCTCGTCATTGCGTTGCTCGGCGAGACCATCGGAGTAAAGAATGATTCGATCTCCCGCAGAAATAGGGATCTTTGTTGTCTCGTAAATGAAATCCTCAACAACTCCGATGGGAACACCACCTTCGACGGTGATGGACTTTCGATTGCCAACTCGATCAACGACGAGGTAATAGCCATGCCCCGCATCGCAGAGACTGAACATCCGCTGAACTGGGTCCACGGCGACCATCGCGAATGTCGCAAACTGACCCGCCGATGCGCGTGCTGCCACAAAGTTTGAGAGATCGCAAATCGCACGCTCGGTGTCGACGCCGATTGAAAGTTGAGCCTCCAAGTGCGCGGTGATTGCAGCCATCAAGAGTCCAGGCCCAAGCCCCTTTCCGCTGACATCGCCCAGAAAAATACTTGCGCCGGGCTTGGCCTCAACCAAGTGCACGCCAAAGATGTCGCCTGCGACAACCTCGCCAGGGATCGAACACATCGCCCAAACAACACCGCCTTCACTGCCCGCAACGGCTCCCATCATCCGCTCCTGAACTCGTCGCGCTCCAGCGAGTTCTTCCAGCAAATCGCGTTGCCTGCTCTCCAATTCCATGCGCTGAAGTTTGGTAATCGCCAAACCGCACCATCTTGCGAGCGCTTCACTGAAGATCAATGTTGCGTCGAAATCAACTTGACCTTCAAACTGATCGAGATAAAGAAATGCCTCAACGGTCGAATCAATCATGATCGGAATGCACAGCGCACCGCTGACTCCCGAACCAATAATGCTCTGCGCAGCTGCATGCGATTCACTATCGCCCAGCCGAACTGGCTTACCCTGCGCCGCGCCGCGCAACAAAGTTCGACTGATCGGGCGCACAGTCGCTGAATCGGACGGCCACGCACCGATCACTTCGAGTCGCCCCTCGCCAGCCGAAAATCGCACGACCAAGGCGCGCTCACTCGTGGTGCCGCCAACGCACGCTTTCGAAACCTCAACCGCCATCTGCGCCTCGGTCGCAGCGGCGTAAATGGAGACCGATGAATTGATGAGCAAGTCGAGCTGAACTTGCGCCTTGCTCTTCTCCTTCGGCGGCGCCATGAACACCACCGTTCCGCCGGCATCAGTGTCCGCAGTTTGAACGATTGTCTCACCATCGCGACCACCGCCGACCTCGAAACGCAACGACCACTGCATCAATCCGATTCGGTCACCGCTGCGCAGTGGCATCGGCTGACGCGGCTCCAACGCAACGCCGTTGAGATTGGTTCCATGTCGACTGCCAAGGTCGGTGAGTGTCCATCGCCCATGTTGAAAACGAAACGAAGCATGTTGTCGCGATATCGACTGATGATCGAGGCGAATATTCGCGCCAGCCGATCGACCGACGATGCAAACCTTTCCATCAGGTTGCAACTGCATTGGACGACCAGGGCAGGCTCCCAGAGGAACGATCGTGCATGCTTCGGTTGACATCGCGTGTTAGTTCGTAACTTCGTGCATTGCCAGCAGCTGCGACCGCTTTGGATCGGCCCGCAATGAAGAATCCGGATCGCCGCCGTGTCGTTCAACTCCCAGTTTGGCGCTGGCAACAAGGCCCTCCATCACACCAATCGCCTTGTCGGAATGGGAACGGAAATACATGTATGGAAAGAGCGAAATGAGAGCCACTACAAGACCGCTTGCCGTGGCAACCAGCGCTTCGGCGATACCCGCCGAAACCAGTCTCGGATCGCTCAGGGTGTCCTTCCCGCCGAGCAGTTCGAAACTGCGGATGATTCCAGAGACGGTTCCAAGAATCCCAAGCATCGGTGCCGCCGTGACGATCGTGGAGAGAACATTGAGAAATCGCTCGAGGCGCGGACGCTGACGCTCCACCGCTGCAATTGCAATCGCATCGGATGGACCATCACACGCCAAGTCACTCGCAACAGCGGCGTACGGCCCCTTGTCATCCTCCGCCATCAACAGCACCGTTTCCGCATCATTCATGCGCAGTGCATTGATCATCGCACGCAAGCGAACCCGCGATCCGCGCGTAGCCATACCGCGCCAGAACCAGATTCGCTCAACAGTCAGGGTCACGGATAAGAGGCTGAGCAACAGCAGTGGCCACATGACGGGCCCACCTCGTTCCATCAACAACGCCAATCCATTCCAGAGAAATTCCATAGCGGTTGATCATAGTGAGATTGTTTTTTTGCGGCATTGGGTACACTCGACTGCGATGCGAGCCACACTCTCAATCGAGGCTGAAGTTTTCTGCCCGACTTTACTTGGCGATATCGAGCGTCGACTTGAGCGATTTGTGCATGAAACTGGTTACGCACCCAATCTGCGTGATGCGGTTGCCCATGGGCTTTTAGGGGGTGGAAAGCGACTTCGTCCGCTGCTGACTCTTCGCTGCTGTGAAGCAGTTGGCGCTCGCACCACGGACTCACTCGAGGCTGCGTCTGCGGTCGAGATGGTTCACGCATTTAGTTTGGTTCATGACGACTTGCCTGCGCTCGACAACGATGTCATGCGCCGAGGTCGCCCCACTGTGCATGTCGCCTTTGGTGAGGCGATGGCGATTCTCTCGGGTGACGCACTGCTCGCACTGGCGATGCATGCGGCATGTTCCGCGCCACGAGATCCTGGGCGCATCGCACACGAAGTCACCAATGCGACGACTGCGATGATCACGGGTCAGGTGTACGACACACTCGGCGGCTTTGCACCGAGCACGACGCCGCGCGAGCGATTGCACATCATTCATAATCACAAGACTGGCGCGCTCATTCGCTGCGCTTGCCGAGTGGGAGCGATTTGTGGCGACGCACGAAACGAATCTTTTGCGGCGATCGATCACTGGGGAGATCTCATCGGACTTATGTTCCAAGCCGTCGATGACCTGCTCGATGTCACGCAATCGGCCGAACATGTCGGCAAGGCTGTTGGCAAAGATCACCAAGCAGGCAAGTTGACCTATCCATCGGTCTACGGAATTGATGAGACTCGCCGAGAAATTGCCAGACTTCGCAAAGAGGCACTGGCCGCACTCGAACCACTCGGATCAAGTGCCGAACACCTGCTTTCCATCACCGAATATCTCGCGGCTCGCACACGATAAAATTCGTCTGCGCGGCGTTTTTGCGCTATGCTTTCGCACATAGAAACTATGAACCTACTCGGATCCATTCGCTCGCCCGCCGATCTCAAAGCGCTTCCGCCTGCCAGTTTGCCGCAGGTCTGTGCTGAAATTCGCCAAGCAATCTGCGACCAAGTCGCCAAGAGCGGCGGTCATCTTGCGCCCAACCTTGGCGTTGTCGAATTGATGGTCGCGATGCACTATGTCTTTGACTTCTCATTTGACCGCTTGCTCTTCGATGTCGGACATCAGTGCTATGCGCACAAACTTTTGACCGGTCGACAGCACCTACTGCCACGACTGCGCCAACGCGGCGGCATGTCGGGATTCCCTGAACCGCGTGAGTCGAACTTTGATCTCTTTGCGGTGGGTCACGCTGGAACGGCCATACCGACCGCAGTTGGCATGGCGCGCGGCGACACGCTCAATCAAGAAGGTTGGTCACCCGAACAACCCAACGGACGACGAACGGTTTCCATTATCGGCGACGCATCGATTGTCAACGGCGTTGCGATGGAAGGTCTCAACAACGCCGGCACGCTCAAGCGGCAGTTCCTCATCATTCTCAACGATAACGGCATGAGCATCGCCAAGCCGCAAGGCGCGGTGGCTGCGTACTTCGATCGACTGCGACTCTCGCACACCTACGGCGAATTTAAGAAGCGTGCCAAGGAAATAGCACGGCACATGCCCGGCGGCGAGAGCTTGACGCATCTCTATCACCGGCTGGGCGAATCATCCAAGGCCTTCATCGCCGAGAACCACTGGTTCGAACACTTTGGAATTGTCACGATCGGACCAATCGATGGTCATGATCTGCCAACGCTCATCGATTTCCTCAACGAAGCCAAGCACTTCGATCATCCAATGGTTCTGCATGTCAAAACCATCAAAGGCAAGGGATTTGGATTCGCCGAGAACGACGCATGCACCTTTCATTCCCCCGCCGCATTCAAGATCGAAACACTTGAAAACGAGGGCTGCAAAGTTGAAATTAAAAAGGGTGGACGGTCGTTCACCGCTGCCTTTGGCGAGATTCTTTCATCGCTGATGGAGCGCGATCCCAAGGTCGTCGCTTGCACTGCCGCAATGCCCGACGGCACGGGCATCAACAAAGTCATCGACAAGTTTCCAACTCGAGTGTGGGACACCGGCATTTGCGAAAGCAACGCCTTCGACATGATGGCCGGGTTGGCAAAGACTGGCTGGAAACCTTTCTTCGCCGTGTATTCAACATTCCTTCAGCGTTGCTTCGACCAGGCATTCCAAGAAGGTGCCTTGCAAGGACTGCCAATTCGCATCTGCCTCGACCGCGCCGGACTCGTCGGTGGAGATGGTGCAGTGCATCACGGATTCTGCGACATCGCGCTCTTGTCGGTGTTGCCGAAGGCGTGCATCATGGCTGCGATGGACGAATCGAGCTTGCGAGCGAGCGTGGAATTTATGAACACATACTCTGAGGGAATTTCCTCGGTGCGATATCCGCGCGATAGTGTCAGCGAACGCTTTGAATCAACCCCATGCCCACCATTTGAACTTGGCCGAGCGCGTCAACTTGTGGCACACAAGAATCCAGTCGCCGCCATTCTTTCCTTTGGCGTTTGCGCGATCGATGCGGCCGAAGCGCTGACGAAACTTGATGGCGAATATGCGGTGGAACTGTACGACGCGCGATTCGCCAAGCCGATCGATTCAGCCCTCCTGCGCCGATTGCTTGAGGCTGGCATTCCAGTCATCACCGTCGAAGATCACTCGATTCGCGGCGGCTTTGGCGCGGCAGTTCTCGACGCGTGCAATGCGCTGGGACTCGACACCCGACTAGTGACGCGCATGGCTCTGCCTGACCAGTGGATTTATCAAGGTGAGCGCAAAGAACAACTCGCGGAGGCTGGCATCGACGGGGCTTCGATCGCGCGAACGATTCGCGCCATCCTCGAAGGTGATGTCGTGGCAAACGCATCGCCCGCTGTTGTCACGCTGGCGTAATCGCGAGCGACTCGTCCGCTCGCATCACCGCTCGCATCACCGCTAGCTTCACCGCTCACTTCACTGCTCAGATGGTCGCGGAATCCACCGAATCTTTGGGCAAGGAACCACTGTTGCGCTGGCTGACGCCGATGGGAACATCGGCGAGCACACCGAAAGGTCTGATTCCAGCAGCGGCACTCTGCGAAGCCCTATGGTGCGGGCATGGACCAAGCGGCAAAGAACATCGAACTCGGCCGCCGAGGTGAAAACGAAGCTCGCATTTTTCTTGAAGCCCGTGGATTTGAACTCTGCGCGCAGAACTTGCGCGTCGGCTCTGACGAAGCCGATCTGGTCATGCGCGCCCCCGATGGAAGCACGATTGTTGTGATCGAAGTCAAGACTCGATCGCATCCCGATGCATGGCCTGAGGAGCGGGTTGACGCGGCGAAGCAGCGAAGCCTCATTCGACTCGCGCGCACACTCGCGCGGCGAGGGAGAATCCAATGTCAACTTCGAATTGATGTAATCGCTGTCACCATCGCCTCGAAGAGTCCCGTATGCATTCGATGGTTCGAGAACGCAGTGCAGGTCGCTTCGATGCCCGCCACGCTCACTCGCTCGACATGTATCGATCCGACGCAATCCTGGTCAGGCGACGAGTCATCTGATCAATGTCATTTGTGACAAATTTGTCGCGCAGCGAGCCGAGATAACGCACCTGCTCATACCGCCCGCGTTGGTCTTCGAGTCCGCGACGCAGTTGCCGCTGCAAAACCGAATCGAAAATCGACCGAGCAGTCTGCGACTCGATGTTCATCACGCAGTACCACGAGCAATGGGATCCCTTGCGGCTCGGTGCCGAAACTTTGCCCGTTTCAACGGCACTCAGCAGGTCCTTGATCTCTTGCGAAAAATCCAGGCCAGCGATCCCGTTGGCGGGCATCTTAAAAACCTTCCATTCGCCAGCTTCGTCATCCTTGATACCACCCTGCTCCTTGAGCTTGGTCGCCACTTGCGCAAATGTCTCGCCACGCTGGAACCGAGCTTGCACATCCTGAATCTGATCTTCATTCGCATTTTGTAGGCGAATGCGCCCGATCGTGATCTTTGGTTCAGGGTTGAACTCCGGCTCGAGAATTGCGTATTGCCGCTCGTAATCACGCCAACTCACGATGGTCCGCGGCTTGACCCGTCGGCGCAGAAGATCCTGCGCGAGTGCCTCGTCGCGCTTTTCCTTCAGGTACTGCTCCATGTTCATCCCGAATTGGTCCTGAAGCGACTGCGTGGCTGCGGTTCGATTTCCGCCATATCCCGCGACCGTTTGCTCTTGGATGCTCTGCAACCACGCGAAAATTCCTGCCTGCATCTCCGGCGAAAGCAGACCCTCCGCTTCGGCGATGATGAGTTCGTTGTTGATGTACTGTTCGAAGCGGTCACTCACCAGTTTGGCAATATCCCGCTGCGCAACAGGACGCGGATTCTCGGCAACGATTCGCAGGATGCGGTCTTCAATCGACTGCATGAACTTGCTTGCATAGACCGGCCGACCATTGATCTGCCCCACCAAGCTCTCGATGGTCCACTTACCACCAACTTTGATGCGAATGTCCTCGGTAGCTGGTCCGATTATCACCACCCGCTCGGAACCATCTGCATTTTTCTCAACGAGTGACTTCACAGTCGTCACCTTCTCGCCTTGCGCATCCTTTTCGATCTCAGTTGTTTCTCGCACCTCATCGGGCGAAAAGACAGATGGTGGCACTTGAACAATATCCAAGTTGGCATTCACCCCCTCGACTCGATTGAAGTCGTTCGTGGAAATCTCAGCCGCGGTCTTGGGTCTGTCAACAAGCGTTTGACACCCCCACTGCGAGGCCGCCACGAAAAAAAGAACGACGAGTGTCATACTCGCGTTGACCACCATGCTCGTCCTGCGCCGAGGCGTCATACGGGCCGAGTCTACCCTGCGCTCCTATACTTGGCGACGAGGAGATTGCAATGAACCAAATGTCTGACGAACCAAAACTACATGTTGACAGTGAATGGAAAGCTCAGGCCGAGGCGGAGCGTGAGAAATTGCGCAACCTCGATAGCCAACGGCAGGCAAGTGCCGCAGAGGCTGCGGACTCGCTACCCCCCGCCGATTTTCGCAGCATTGTTGGCCTCTTGGCGACGCAAGCCCTCGGAGGCTTGGGCGCATATGGCGATCCCGAAAGTCGCAAAGTGGTCATCGACCTGCCCGCGGCTCAGTTTGCGATCGATTTGCTCGATGTCCTCGCCGAAAAAACCAAAGGCAATCTCAGCGCCGAGGAGTCCAAAGAATTGACGGTCATTCTCAGCGAACTTCGCGCGCGATTTGTGCACTTCGCACAGCTTGTGGCAGCGCAAGCAGCCCAAGGAAGACCCTCGGCGACTGGCGCAAGCGCAATCCCATCTGTCACGCCAGGCAAAGGCGAAGCACCGAAGTCCAAGTTGATCATTCCGGGATGATCTGCATGATCGTGCATGATCATGCATGATCACGACGCGCCGCTGCGTATCAAATCAGCAGTACGCGTCGCAAGACTTCCTCGACCCCGCCGACATAGAGCACGCTATAAGCGCCGACTGCAAAGCATGCCACCGCAACGGCGACGATGGGATCGGACCGAATCGCATCAAGCGGCGAATCGCTCAGACCCTGCATCGCTCTGCGGTAAAATCGGTGGACGACAATCAGCACAAACGGTGTCAAGAGCGCTAGTCCAAAGGCTCGTGCGCCAAAGAGACCGTGCGCATGGGAACTCAGTGTGTACATCAAGTACATCAAGACCGTCAGACCTCCGCTGATACTCAAGAGCCAATTCAACTCGGCCGCATCGCCATATTGCGCACGCGGCTTCCAATTTGCAGCGCCCATGCGTGTCGCCGATGAGAGATCGCATTGACGCTTGATGAATGCCAGATAGAGCGTGAGAAAAAATGCACACAGCAAAAGCCAGATCGAAACCGCGACACCAATCGCCATCGCGCCGCCAATTGCGCGCAAGCAGAAACCACTTGCGATCGCCACCGCATCAATGAAGAGCAATCGCTTGATGCCAAGGTTGTATCCCCCTTGCAGCGCGAGGTACGCACACACCACCCACATCGTCGCTGCATTCACCTGATATCCAACGACGATGGAAAATCCGACGCACACAATCCCAACAAGGACTGCGACTGACGGAGGAATCCGACCCGATGCCACGGGTCGATGACGCTTGACTGGATGAAGACGATCTTCCTTGGCATCGAGAACATCGTTGATCGCATACCAACCACTCGATGCGAAACAGAATGCGACGAAGGCGAAGAGCGCCAGAATCACTTTGGATTGGATCTCGTCGGAATCGACACTCCGCCCCTCACCCGGCAACCAAAAGATCAGCGGGATCAGCACGAAAACATTCTTGATCCAGTCACCTATGCGAAGCAGGCGGAGGATGGGAGCCATGGCTTTCATATCGGTCTATTGGACTTGCCAGCGAGAGTATTCGCTCGCCAATGCCACGGTTTAGATCAGTGCACAGAGCACCGTATCGGCGATCATCAATCCCCGCACGCTCAGCCGAAGTCGCCCGTCGACCGACTCGAGCAGGCCATCGCGAGTGAACTTTTCGATCGCCACTCGACGCATTCGCGATCGCTCGCCATCATGCAGCAGCTCCTCGACCCGCGCGTGCGCCATCCCTTCGATCAACCTCAGACCCAACATGAACGCCTCACCAGCCCGTCCATCAGCGTCCAATCGCTCGATGTTCTCGACGGGCGCACTGGATCGATACTCAAGCCATGTCGCCAAGCGCGGAATATTCCGCCAGCGAACTCCTTGGCCATGCGACGCGGCACTCGGTCCAAATCCCCACCAATCCGCGTTCTGCCAGTACAAAATATTGTGGCGACACTGCTTGCCACGCAGCGACCAATTGCTGATCTCGTATCGCTCATATCCAGCTGCGGCCAGTTTCTCCACGACGAATTCGTACTGCGCCGCTTCATCGTCTTCTGGCAATCGTGTCACGGCTCCCTTGGCCAACTTCACCGCCAGCGGTGTGTTGGGTTCATAGATCAACCCATACGCACTGAGATGATCTGGCCCGATCGCAATGGCACGGCAAATGTCCGACTCCCAATCAGCGATGGTGCTGTTTGGAATCGCAAAGATGAGATCGAGGTTGATCTCTGGAATGCCTGCGCGCCGCAAGAGCGCAACTGATCGCTCGACCGATGCTGGATCATGATCTCGCTCCAGTTCCTTCAGCAGCGCAGGGTTGAACGATTGCGCACCCAAACTGACGCGCCGCACTCCACTTTGCGCCAGCGCATCTGCGATGGCCTCATCAACCGTCTCTGGATTGGCCTCAACCGACCACTCGGCATCTGCGGCGATGGGCAACAGACGCCGAATCGACGCGAGCGACCGTCGCAGCAAATCCGCACCAAGCATGGTGGGAGTTCCGCCGCCAACGAAAACGGTTTCGATTGGCGTAGTTAAAAATTCACGCGCATCTTCGAGCTCTTTCTCGAGTCGCTCGACATATGCCAACCCACGATCTTGCGTATCCACGAAGGAATAGAAATCACAGTAATGACATTTATGGCGACAAAATGGCACATGCACATACGCCCCACGAAAGCGACCGTCCTTGACCATCGAGCCTGCTTGGTGCGCATATGCAGATGGAACCAAATGCGATCCACCGTCCCCACTTGAACTCACCACCGCTGACGCAGAGGTCGAGATCGTCAAGGGAACTGGTTTCAACTGCGCCATGCTCAAAGCCTAGCACGACCGACCCGCCACTCCACCAACCGATAGACTGTTTCTTGTGAATTACCAGACAAATGGACCGAGTCCAAACACAGCCGTCGTCGGACTGCAATGGGGAGACGAAGGCAAAGGAAAAATCGTTGATCTGTTGACGGCGCAACACGATGTGATCGTGCGTTACAACGGCGGAGCAAACGCGGGTCACACCGTCGAGGTTGCGGGTAAGCGATACGCGCTGCATCTCATTCCATCTGGCATCCTCAATTCTGGTAAGCGCAACATCATCGCCAACGGCGTGGTCGTTGATCCAGAAAAACTTCTGGAAGAAATTGATGGATTGCGCTCACGCGGCGTGACGGTCGAGGACAATCTGCAAGTCTCGGACCGCGCGCATGTCGTGATGCCCTATCACAAGGTGCAGGACGCGGCGCTCGAAGAGTTTCTGTCAAAGGTGACAAGCGGCGATCGAGGTTCTCTCGCCATCGGAACCACGCGCCGTGGCATTGGTCCCGCGTATGCCGACAAGATCAATCGTTCCACCGCAATTCGCATGGGAGATTTGCTCGATACTTCCTACCTTCAGGATCGACTGCGGCTGATCTGTCGTTTGCGCACGGCGGAACTTAAGGCCCTCGGCGTTGATGCGCCGCCGCTCGACCCCGATGCGCTTGCGGCGCAATACGCGCAGTTTGGCCAGAGACTTCGGCCGCACATCACCGACACTGTCTATGCGCTGCACGATGCGATGCGCGCCGGCAAGACTCTGCTCTTCGAAGGAGCCAACGCGTGTCTGCTCGACATCGACCACGGAACATATCCCTATGTCACAAGCAGCAATTGTTCATCGCTCGGCATCCCACCTGGCACCGGAGTTCCAGGCAACAACATCGGACGCATCTTGGGAATCATGAAGGCATATAGCAGTCGCGTCGGCGCGGGACCATTTCCAACCGAGCAACTGAACGATATTGGCAACCTCATCCGTGAACGCGGACGCGAATATGGCACGACGACCGGTCGACCTCGCCGCACAGGATGGCTTGATCTCGTCGCCGTGAAGTACAGCGCGATGGTCTGCGGCGCTACCGGAGTCGCCTGCACACTCTTCGATGTGCTCGCCGGATTCGATGAACTCAAGATATGCACGCAATATCGCATGGCCGACGGATCGATCACCGATCGTTTCCTGCCCGACGCACGCATGCTCGCACATGCGACTCCGATCTACGCGACGCTGAAAGGCTGGACCGAGGAACTTCGTGAAGTCAGCGACCGCAAATCGCTGCCGATCAACGCGGCGAAATATCTGGCGTTCGTCGAGGACTATTTGGGAATTCCAATTGAGATGGTCGGCGTTGGACCGGATCGACGGCAGACGCTTGTGGGCGTGTGATTTTCGCCATGATTACGCCATGATTACGCCATGATTACGCCATGATTACGCCATGATTTCGCCATGTTTGAATGTGAACCGCGTCGCTTGAGATAAAATTGTCAGCGTACTTACGGCGTGCAGAATATCTGCGCCAGCGCCACACACGATGCATCCCACGCAATCGAACAGCACTCGGGCTGCACTTTCCCGCAAATCAAATTGCAACAATTACCTTGAGCGCAGAACGGCGTCGTGTGTGATGTGAAGCACGACCCAGTGGCAGGATCACCGCAAGTCGGTCCCAAGCACGGGCACGCTTTCAGAGTGCCAGCAATCTGCGCACATGAACCATCCCATCGGTTTTCACAGCAGAATGGATCGACCGCGCAGACCGCAACGCAGCAGGCTGCATCTGTGCACGCTGCGGTGATATGCGAACTGCAGCAGTTGCCAGCCAGCGGATCGCCGCACTGCAGCGGAGGACACGCCGCGCTCGATCCCTTGTTGCAGTTGGCGAGGGCGGCGCCCGCACAGCTGACATCCCAGATTGTGTCGCAGCAATATGGATCACCTAAACAGATGAGCGTGCAACATACGGCATCATTGCACGCGGTCGATGCGTGTGCGGCGCAGCAGTCACCAGCGCAGACATCGCCACAGACCTTTTTGCATGAGCATTCCGGAGATCCCAGCGCCAATTCAACGCAGTAGGCATCCCAGAAAAAGTCTCGGCAGATATTTTCCGTGTCAAGCGCGGCGACCGCTTCACAGCATGCAGCGTCGCGGCACTTGGGGCTGTCGTAGTGCACTTGGCAACAATCACCGGCATTTTCGTCGCCGCAGACAAGCGTTGAACCACAATTGACCGTGTCGGCCTGTGCCGCATCACCACACGCGGAATCCCATGCAACCTCGCAGCAAAATGGATCGTCACGGCAGATATGGACACAGCAGTTCGCGTCGGCGCATCCCTTTGTTCCATGTCCGATGAAACAGGATCCGGATTCAACATTTCCGCATCCCGTTGCACACCGAGCCAGCGCAACCTCAACGCAGAAGCCGTCCCATCCAGTAAAGCAGCAATACGGATCCTGCGCACACACGGCCGTGCAGCAGAATGCATTGTCACAGTACGGCGAATCATGCGGCACGATGCATGAACCATTGCATGCGTTGCCGCAACCGGGCAATCCACAGCAAAGTCCTCGTGCCAGTGAAACACAACCTTGATCCCACTCGATCGTGCAGCACTGCGCATCTGAAAAGCAAACCGCGCTTGCGCAGGAAACATCTTCGCAGCCTGGATTGTCATGCACTTCAATACAAGATCCCACACATGGAATGTTCCAATCAACATCTGGACGACACCGTTGATTGGCCAGCGTCACACACGCGGAGTCCCATGAATTTGTGCAGCATGATGGCCGCTCAAAGCAGACCGCATTGCAACATGATGGATCGAGCGATCCCGGACTGGCATGAACCAAGAACGACGAGCCCGTTCCCGGGCAGCCACCCGGCGAAATGCAAACATACGGCGCAAGATCTGCGCAGTGTTGATCCCAGATGATTCGGCAGCAATTCGCATCAATGCTGCACACAGCTGCAGAGCAATCGACATCCGAGCAACCTCTTTGAACATGGGGCTCAAGGCAGTCTCCGCGTCCACTGGCAGCACCGGTCGGCAAGGTACAACCGAGCCCGAGGTTTGCAAATGTAATCGCCTCGGCGACACAGATGGCGTCCCACTGCACTTGGCAGCAGTACGGATCAAATCCGTCGCAGATGAATTGACAACAGGCTGGATCTGAACAACCCTGCAGAAAACTGGCGACAAAGCAAGTTCTCGCGCCGGGTTCACCACAGCCCGTGCTTCGATCACTGCACAACACCGAGGCTTGTTTGGCGCAAGAAGAGTCCCACTCAGTTGAACAGCAGAATGGATCGACCGCGCAGACCTGTTGACAGCATGGCCCATTGTCGCAGTACGGCGACTGGTGCGCCGTCATGCAATCTCCAGCAAAGACATCGCCGCATCCTTCGCAGCGCAGTGGGACCTGATCCACACAATCTTGATCCCAACCAGTCGTGCAACAACTCGGGTCGAAAGCGCAAACCTTGTCACAGCACGACGCATCCTCGCATCCGGGTTCAGGATGCACCACCACGCAACTGCCAGTCGCCTCTTTGCAAACCGGATTTGCCGCGCAGAATGTGCCGGCCGCAGCGACACACGATGCGTCCCATGTCACGCCGCAGCAAAATGGATCGCTGTTGCAAACAGAGTTACAGCAAGTCGCGGAAGAACATCCTGGCAAAGCGTGAACGACGAAGCACGATGCACCCGCGCCACCGCCACCGCAAGGGCATGACAAGTTTGTGCAGAACGCAAGTGTTTCCGTCACACACTGCACATCCCAGACGGTTTCGCAACAGAAAGGATCGATTGCGCACACGGTCGTGCAGCACTGCGAATCACGGCAAAACGGAGTTCCATGAGAGAGGCAACAGTCGCCAGCGGCTGGATTGCCGCATGCGAGATCTTGGCAGAACAGCGCGGCTTCGTTGATGCAGTTCTGATCCCACGCACTCAAACAACAACTTGGATCGACGACGCAGACACTCTGGCAGCAGGTCGCGTCGCTGCAATAAGGATATGGGCTCAATGCAAAGCAACTATTTGGCAGGACGGTTGAACCGCAACTCAGGCAGATTTGGGCAGCCATCGTGACACAATTCGCATCCCACTCAACAGCGCAACAGAGAGGCAACGACGCGCACACGAGGGCGCAGCATGTACTGTCGGAGCACGCTGGTGAGTTGTGTTCTGTCAGGCATGATCCAGATCCCAATCCGCCGCACATTCCGCACTCGGCTATCGCAAGAACGACACAAGGCTGATCCCAAGAAAGTTCGCAGCAAATCGGCAGCACACTGCAGACATACTGACAGCACTCCGCATCACTGCAGTACGGTCCGTGAACCGCCGTACACGATCCAACAGTCGGTGATCCGCAAAACTGAGTTACGACGCTGGGAGGATTGACCTTGCCAGGAGTATCAATCCCAGTCACGACGGTCTGCTCGATACCGCTGAGATTCTTGTTGTCACTGTTGCGATAGACATGAAATGCGGCGGCTTGACCGCTCGGAGTCGTAATCGGTGCGATCTCAAAGAGTGCGCCGTGGGCATAAATGCATCCGCGACCCAACGGGCCAGTGGTGACCATGGATCGGTCGACCGATATCGCATCAATGACAATATCCCACGGTGGCAGCTGATTTGGTGGAGGAATCGACGAGTTCGTATAGCGCGGATCCAACTTGCAATCCGAATTTGCATCAACTCTTTGCCCCACAGTTGGAACTGCAACGAGCGATGTGTAACTGCCCGCACTCGGCCGTCGATAAATCAACAACCACGCGGTGTTGAAATCGTTCTGGTTGGCAAAGGTGATCGACTGCCCTGATGGCATGCTCTGCACGATCAAACCGGATGGAGTCGGCAGTGAAAAACTGGAATCCTTCAAGAGCGCGAGATTCACAGCATCGCCACTGACCGCAAACGGAATGTCTTTCAGCGAGATCACCTTTTGAATGACCCCTTGGGCCACGCTCGTTCCATTGTTCATCGCAACGAGCAACAAGTAGTAGCCGTTTTCAAACTTCTTCGAAAATGTGTAATTGGATGGGAACGGGCTCGGGCAACGGAACTCGACATATCGCTGCTGCGGATCAGTGACCACAGGCTGCCCAGTCCTGAATTCAGAAATCGTGAAGGCTGGAAGACGACCTTGCGAGCCCAGTCCGCCCTGCGCAATTGAGAGCGCTAGCTTCGTCGCACGCTGCAACTGCGCCTTGTCGTCAGCGTCCAAGACTCCATTGCGGTTCAAATCAGCGCATGGCGTATAGCCGGGAGGGGTTGCTGTGAACAATTGATTCCACACGGTGACATCGGCCGCGTCAACCTTGGTGTCCTGATTGAGATCACCCACGAAAGCCGCTGGTGCGCAGTACTGCGCCGATGCGAACGACGGAGCAAGAAATGGCATGACGAGCATGACCGCAATCGCCAAGCGCGCGATCTTCCAGGCGTGAGAATCTGTCGGTGAACTGGTCAATCTGTCTTTCCTTGATTGGATACGCATAAATGGGAAATCGGGTTCTCCAATGTATCGGCTCCCGCGCGAATTCCACCATATGTTCTGCGTCTTTTGCCAAACTCTTCGACCGCGGCTTTGAGGTCCGCAGGCGAAAAATCTGGCCAGAGCTTTTGCATGAACAGAATTTCTGCATAACTGATCTGCCAGAGCAAATAGTTGGACAAGCGCATCTGCCCAGCGGTTCGGATCAGTAAATCTGGATCAGGCAAACCCGATGTGAACAGAGTTTGCGATACGAGGTCCTCGGTGACATCGGCTGGCTTCACTTCGCCGCTGACACACCGCTGCGCGATTGTGCGCACTGCATCTGTGATCTCCGCACGAGATCCATAATTCATCGCAAGCGCTAGGGTGATCTTGCGCCCACCCGCCGTTGCGGCTTCGGTCGCATCAAGCGCTGCGAGAACGCGTTCTGGCATCCCTTCGCGCCGCCCGATGCGGCGCAGGCGCACGCCGGTGGCAATGAGACTCTCTTGCTCATGCGCAAGCCGCTCGCAGCACAGTTGCATGAGCGCGTCGATCTCCTCGGTCGGGCGCGACCAATTCTCACTTGAAAATGAGTAGAGCGTCAGCACCTCAACACCCAGCGCCGATGCTTCTTCCAAGATCGGTCGTATCGCCAGCGCACCCGCGCGATGCCCTGCCACTCTTGGCAAGCCGCGCGACTCGGCCCAGCGTCCGTTGCCATCCATGATGATGGCGATGTTGCGAGGAATGTCGGTGGCGTTGCTCATCTCACTCCACAATCTTTTCAAACATCAAAATCTTGGGCTCATCACTCGGCCGATTCACCTGCGATCGATCGATGACCATGATGTATCGCGACTCATCGATCAAAGTCTCAGAATTCGTCGCGTCCCAAACACCAGTCGAAGGATTCTGCGAGACCGATCGAACCTTCAGATAGACCGTGAAGATATCGCTGCGAGTTGTTACGAGGTTGGCGATTCCCTTCAACATCGTGTTGCGTTCGGCTTGGTCGCCGGCGGTGCGAGAGGTGGCGAGGAGCGGATTGAACCCAGCCGTTGGCAAATCATACTGAAGGAGATTTTGCGCCAGGCGCTCGGTGGCGAGCTGTGCTGAGAAACCTCCGCCAGGAACTGCACTGCGCCAACCGGTACCGCCATCACTTGGTGTCGCAACTGGAGGTCCGCCCGTTGGAGGCGTAGTCGCCGGAGGATCTTCTTGCACTCGGTAGGGATCTCGACCCGCAATATGGATCCCCCAAGATTTGTTGGCATACCACTTGTCATAGCCTACGGGAGCTTTTTCGGGGTCTGGCTCAGTGGGGCTGCCCGCAAGCGATGGTCGATATTCGCGGTCCAACAGCGCCAACTCGCCGACTGAGACAAATCCACGCTCGCCGCGCATTCCCGGATGGAATGGAAAGAGTTCCGTCGCTGGTGCAATGGGCGCGAATCCGCGGTCGTCATACTTTGGACCATCGGGAAATCCATTGGCCGCTGGCAATCGATCGCGATAATTGACAATAGATTCTGGCAGCCGCACCCGCGTGGAAAATAGTGGAGGCGCAGGCCAAGGCGGATTCGGTGGAGGCGCAGGCCAAGGCGGATTCGCCACGACTACCTCCGAGTTGTAACTCAACTGCTGCATATTCGGCAGCGCACGCATCACTTCAATCGGCGCAGTATTGATATTGATCATCCCCTTCGTTGCGACTCCTGCAAATCCACCAGCAAGTCGCAATCGCCGCTGCTCTGCCGCGAGCAGTTCATTATCCGATTTCAAACCATCACCACTGACATCCACTCGAGCTTGACCCGCACCATCCAAAGTGAATCCGTCGAGAATGGAAGCACCACCAGGAAGCGGAGGAACAAATCCAACGACACTCTTCACACTTGATCGATCGCGTGCGAATTGAAAGCGCATCGTGTCACGCTGGTCATTTTCGTCCACGCCAAATGTTGGGAAGGTCGCCGCCGATGGCGATTGACCAGAGTGCGAGGAACTCGATGAGGTCGAGGTATCGACTCCTCCACTCCCACCGGCGCGCGTCGCTTTGCCCACCATCATTTCACCATAGGTCGCCATGGTGTTCCAAGTCGCACCAGATTGCTTCATCACTGGCCCCCAAACTGGCACATCATAAATCTCGGCAATTTGTTCAAATGGTCCATCTCGCTGGGTCATTCGAATGGGATGTTGGTAGAAGTCGAGGCTACGCAGCGGGAACCCTGCACCCGTATCGCCGAAGATGATCGTTGGCGCGGTCGATCCGGGAGTGCCGGGCCATGTGCCCAGCGCAGCACCGCCAGCATTGGCTTCGTTGAACGATTCATAGACACGGACAGGTCCATTCAAGACAGTTTTTAGCGTGAAATTTGTCGGTTTCCCGCGAGCAACGGTGTTGAACGGCGTCCTCGCACTCGACACGGCAAGACCATCCGCTTTGGTCCGCAAGTCGTTGACCGTAAATGTCTCGGCGCGAAAGTCGACCTTCGGTCCGACCAGCGGAACCAAGTTCGCCGAATGGAATCCAGTCGATTGGGGCTTGCTGTTATAAGCAAAGACAAAGCGTGGCGAGCGTTCGTTCGCCGTGATCGCATTATTTTGATCCACATCAAGGGTCCACGGACGACTCATCCGAACCCACGACATGAGAAACTCACTTGCACCGATATCGACATGCGCAAACTGTTGGCTTGCGCTGCCACCACTTGGCGCAATATATTTTGGCGGCACATATTCGTTCGCATCGCCTGGCTGCGGAGGTGTCAGCATGCGTACCAGCTGGTCACTCCAAAGAGAATTGGGCGCAAGGTATTGATTCTCCAATCGGTCCACGACTACTCGCGCAGGACTTGCTGTTGAGAGCGGATCGGCGACCAATCGAATGAGTGCGATGTCGCGGTCCTCAGCCGGTCCAGTTAATTTGTCGATATAAAACTTCGGCTTCACGCTCCACTTGTTTGACCCTGCTTGATCGACTGTTTCCGCGGCGGATACTTGCGAGGCATTAAAGACCAGTGTGTCGGCGTAAGCAGTGTTGACATCCTCAAACAAATCGTGACCGTTCAGCGGATCCCCCGCAGCAACTGGGAAAAATTCTGTCGGCACTGGCTCAACTTCGGTTGCAAGAAGATTCGGATACGGACCTGTTTGAACAATAGAACTGAATGGACGCTGCCAAGGATGACTGAGATCAAGAAAGTTCATCATGTGCACGCGAAAGTTCGGATCCTCAGATGGACCACTTCCCAGCGCCTTTGGAATCGCAAAGACAATTGCGCTGCGTGGCTGCTCTTCGGTCGCGGGACCGAGAACTGGAAATGCACCATATCCCCACTTCCCATCAGTTGGACTCGTCGGCACCTGCAAGAACGAGAACTCCTGACCGAATGCGCGTAAGCGATATGACCAGAGGTCAATCGGTTCGTTGTATGGATTGGCGATCTGCACCGCAAGCACAACGCGCGCTCCATCGTTTGCATCATTGGGATCGAATGTGACATACGACGCCCCCGCTCCCGGAACTCCGCTGGGAACAATGCCAGTCTTGGGATAGACCACCGCGAAGAAAACCTGCACGATGAAGGGATGCTTTTCCTGTCCGATGAAACTGAGTGCTTCGCCGCCCTCCTGCACAATCATTCCACGCTC
>Ga0209702_10003959_pt1 | contig 22397 bp, 23 predicted proteins | sample FRY01_FD_187210 | JGI IMG/M metagenome (GOLD analysis project Ga0209702, IMG submission 187210) | Freshwater microbial communities from Lake Fryxell liftoff mats and glacier meltwater in Antarctica - FRY-01 (SPAdes) (version 2) | ecosystem: Environmental > Aquatic > Freshwater > Ice > Glacier... | reverse complement strand
TCATGCAGGGGAGTCTCTACTGGAAGGGGAATCAATACAAAGAAACGGTATCAAAGCGTGTGAAAGAACTCTGCCTAGAGTATACCGCGACGTATGAAGACGTGCCTCACAGTGATCTCTATGGCGCCGCAAAGCTTGTCGCATAAGCCATGTTTGACGTGGAGCGAGACCCAAAAAAATGATATAATATAGTCATGAAAATTCCAAATAAAATACCTGCAAAGTACAGCAAATATTTTTGGGATGTTGAATTTGACATGCTCAATCCTTCAATAAAAACGCAGTTTGTCATAAATAGACTACTTGATAAAGGAAATGTTGATGCAGTCAAATGGGTTCGTACTCACTTTCCTGAAGATATAATTAAGACAACTATTCAAAAATCACGAGATTTTTCTATGAAAAGCGCAGCTTTATGGAGTACCATATTTAATATTTCCCACGTTCAAGTAGCATGTTTCCAAAAACCTTATCAGAAAACACAGCAAAAGCTCTGGCCTTATTAGGTACATCGGAACTATTGAGTGACGCCTATCTTGCAGGAGGTACTGCGCTTGCGCTTCAGCTTGGACACCGAATGTCTATAGATTTAGATTTTTTTACTTCTTCTCCTTTCGAAAGTAATACGATTGTGCATGAACTTGCAAAAATTGGAACATACTGTGGAGATCAGCTGACTGAAAGAACTATAAACGGTGTTTTTAATGACGTCAAATTTAGTTATTTTGATTACCAGTATAAATTAATCAAAAAGACAAATAATTTTGAAGGAGTAAAACTTGCGTCATGTGAAGATATAGCGGCAATGAAACTTGTAGCAATAACAGATCGCGGGACGAAAAAAGATTATATTGACCTCTTTTTTCTTGCAAAAAAATATTCCTTTGAAGAGATGTTTGGCTTTTATGAGGAGAAATATAACTTGATAGAAACAAATCGAATGATTATCTTGAAAAGTATGAGCTACTACTTAGATGCTGATGAATCTCCGATGCCGATCATGGTTATCGATGTGCAGTGGGATGCCGTGAAAGACTTCTTTATGAAAGAGGTAAGGAGATTATCGAAGATATATTTATGATGACGTGTCACTTTTTCATCTGAAAAGACCTTTCCACGCCATTCTTTGCACTTTCAATAAGAATAACTACACTGAATATAGTATTTTTGCAAAAGTATGATAGTATGTGATAAATGATAAATTTTACATATTATTGAGCATATTATTTGAAGTATCATTATCCCAAGAGTCTGCAGCTGCTTTTCTAGTCAATATGCAAGAAAGTGGTGCAGGTGGAAGTGTTGGTGGCGCGGCAATCGCAACCGAGCTTCAGGCACGTGGGATACATCTATACGGGAATAAAATATTAAAGGAATTGGGCTTTGATTCTGACATGAGAGTTCTCCTTCAAACTCCATCTCCTTCGCAAAACTTTAACTCAGATGGGTTTCTTCCCTATGAAGTTAAGTTCTTTGATTTACCAAAAGATGCTGATGGACAGCCTCAAAATTACGACGACATGATTGAGACGTATCTCGTTAGAGCTGATCGTAGGGAAAGTTTTAAGGAAAATCTTGAAAAAACTCCAGGGATGATAATAGCTATCTCTCACTTTTATGTTGATGCGGCTGTGAGAGGAAATCTGATTGAAGAAATCAAAGATTTATCTTTAGAGGAACAAATCCTACCGATAACTCATTTCCACTCATCTCCAGACTTTACAATACGTGCAGACTCTCCAGGTTTTCATCGAGAACTCGATACTTCATGGGATCGAAGAATGTATGAAATTGCTACACTTCGTACAAGTATTGTACAGTTTTCAACTGTTCGAGAACGAGAAATGACTGCCCGTGCATATGATGGCGTGTACGGATTAACTTATGAACATATACTGAAAAACTCATTCGTTGCTGGCCTGCCAATCAATTCAGAAGGATTTGAAGTAGAAAACCCAGAAGATAAACGTAAAACAGCACGAGAAAAATTATCCCTTCCCGAAGATGCTACCGTCTTTGGTATGGTTACGCGCGTTGACACTGAAAAAGGGTATGACAAGTTCTTAGAACAATTCATACATTATTTTCATGAGCAAATAGAATCTGGCGTAGATATTGATTCATTGCCATACGCAGTTGTTGTCGGAGGAATTCCATCAAAAGACCCAAAGCTCAAAACTCGTGCAGAAGAAGTCCAGTCAATCATAAAAGATCTCCCTAAAGATATGCAATCTTATATAAGATTCTCCGGAGAAGCAATGCCAGCAGCTGAAGTCATGCATGCACTTGATGCATACTTCGGACCATCGTCAACTGAAACATTCCACCTTGCTCCAAAGGAAGCAGGATTATGCATTACCTCCACTACAGTGGATGGAGAAACACATTCCCACGGAATCCCTGCGTTTCTCTCAGATATCGCAGCTCATCGAGAAACACACCCAGATGGAAGTGCCTTCCTCTTTGACGAAGAAACATATGATGGATATTATGAAGGTAAAGTATATATAAATGGATTTAAAGATGCATTTTTAGCTGCAATGAATAAACACACAAGAATTGAGCTCGGAAGAAAAAATAATGAAAACTCTAAACGGTTTTCACTTGAAGAGTCGACGAAAGCATTTTTCACTGGACTTCTAGCCTGTGAAGGTGTCGATCCGAATTTTTTTCACAGTAAATCTTGAACCCATTTTATGTTATCATCATAGATATCTACCAGTTCACACGTACCTTATGACAAACCTCACCCAACGAGCCTACGACCTTTCCATTGAGTACCTCCTCAAAAATCAGACGAAGTACGGCATGACCGCGTCACGTCCATCTGACGACATGGAGAAAAGTACATATGCCTCACTTTTCCCTCGTGATATCGGTGTTTCTACTCTAGGAATGCTTGCGTCTGAGAATGATGAACTCATCGCACTTGCGAAAAAATCGTTGATCAGTCTTGTTGCTGCACAATCTGAGAGGGGACAGTTCCCACAAAACTATGTCCCTGAAAAGAATGAAATCCACTGGTGGATGCCAGGGACTATTGACGGGACGCTCTGGTGGGCGATTGCATTTCTTGAATATGTCAAAAAAACCGATGATCAGGATTTTTATAAAAAATATAAAGAGCATCTTGACCGTGCGTTTACCTGGCTGACATATCAAGATACAAACAATGATCGACTGCTCGAACAAGGAGAAGCGGCCGGATGGGACGACGAGATGCCTCGCAATGGGACCGTGCTGTATACAAACGCACTCTGGTACTGGCTTGTCAAATTAAGGATTGAAGTCGAAAAACGTGAAGACTTTGTCATGCTCAAGCAACACATCCATGAAGGAGTCAATACACTCCTGTGGGTGCATAAATCAGATGACAGAAACGTGAATTATGTGCCAGAAAATACATATACGAAAGATATGGTTTATGCCGCAACGATGATTGAGTATTCCAATGCTCAAGTCGTCTACGCGCCGTATTATCTCGGATATTCATCACATAGATCATTTGAGATGAGATGTGAAACGTATGGAAATATTTTAGCTTGTCTCACCGGTCTTGCGGATGAAAAAAAAGCGGCAATGATCACCGACTTTATCATACGATCTGGAATCAATAATCCATTTCCTGTAAAAGTCATGTATCCGCCCATTTATCCCGGAGAGCCTGACTGGCGCGCATACATGGCAAAGGGGAGACAGAACTATCCGTGGCAGTACCACAATGCTGGCATCTGGCCATATGTTGGAGGATTCTGGGTGTGGTGGCTGAGCAAATATAATAAAAAATTAGCTACTGATGAGCTGAACAAACTGGCCGCTGCCAATGCTGTAAACGATTGGGAGTTTAACGAATTTTTGCACGGACAGCTTGGAACACCAATGGGCGTACCATATCAGTCATGGAACATGGCGATGTATGTAAAGTCATACAAAGCATGTAACATGTAGCATTCTGATATGAATACCAAACACTTTACATCACATGAAGAACTGTCTCAATCTGCAGCAGAGCATATTTTTATGCAGATTAAGCAGGGGATCGGGGAGAAGGGGTCTTTTGTCCTTGGTCTTGCGACGGGTGCAAGTCCAAAACGAACCTATGAGATTCTCATAAAACTTCTCGGAGTCTCAGAGCTAAATCTCGAAAATCTTCATACTTTTAATCTTGATGAGTACCATCCGATGTGGCAAGGCCACAAGAGGAGTTACTTTCAAGAAATGTATAAATGTTTTTGGAAACCGCTCAACGAAGTGAATAAAACGTTTGAGATCCCAAACGGTCATATCTTAAACGGTGAAAGCCCAAAACCAGATCTTGAGTGCCGTATCTATGAAAAGATGATCGAGCGAGCGGGCGGAATTGATTTGCAAGTTCTTGGAATTGGAATTAATGGACATATCGGATTCAATGAGCCTGACTCAGAAGAGGACAGTCGCACTCGGATGATAGACATTGCAGAGGAAACGCGTGAGTCAAACAAACAGTATTTTGAAGATAATTTAGACAAAGTTCCAGAGCACGGACTCACGATGGGAATTGGTACAATTCTTGAAGCGAGAGAAATTTTGATGATCGTGACAGGCGAAAACAAGAAAGAAATATTTGAAAAACTAAAGAAGTTAAAAAAGCCGAACGTCAGTATTCCTGCAAGCTTCTTACTCATTCATCAAAACGCAGTCATTTATAGTGATGTATAATGGAACACAGCTCATTTAAGATCGGCTTTTGACTCTCGACTTCTGCCCCGCATGAAAAAATATATATTTAAATTTCTAAATAACTCGACGAGTCGCATGATTCTGGTAAACACGCTCGGCAACTACATGAATGTCGCATTCACGGCTTTCTTTGCTTTGATGCTAGTTCGCATTCTGGAGCCGGCTTCTTATGGCGTCATGAGCGTACTTCTTGGTATCGCGTACGTTCTCGCAAATGTCCTTGAGTTTGGCACAACCGCAACTATTTACTCGACCGTTCCCCAGCTTTATGGAAAAAGCCAGCAAAAACTTTATAGATTTATAAAGAGCACATTCTTTTTTCAGTCTCTTTTTGCATCCTCTATTCTCATGGTCCTCATTCTCACATTTCCATGGCTCGATCACGTCTTTTTCAAAACAGGGGCACCTCCTTCCGAGCTTTATCTGACTGCAGTTGCCGTTCTTTTTTTTATATGGCAGAACTTTCTCACAAACATTCTTTTTGCAGCTAAAAGATTTTTGAGAGCAAATCTCTATATAAATGGAGCAAATATTGTCAAGACGGTATTTATTCTTGTTGCGGCTTATTATGGATCGATTACTGTTGGGCTTGTGATAATTGCATTTGGAATTGTCGGACCGATTACGTTTTTTCTTCTCATGTTTTGGAGAAATCAAAGCTTGATTAAAGACATGAAAGACGCACCAATTCACAAAAAAGACTTTCAGTTTGGATATACTATGACGAACTTTGCGGCATCACAGTTTTACAATCTTGGACTCCGTATGGACTTATTTTTACTTTCATATTTTGGGCTTCGTGAAGAGGTGGGGTATTATGGTCTTTCTCAGAAAATAATTCTAACGGTTATTGCATCGGTCGTAAGTATTTCTCAGGTTCTTTCTCCGAAGTTTGCGACAATTAAATCACGGAGAAATGCGATTCAGCAGATCAAAATTGGTCTAATTTATATGCTTGTCCCATCGGGCATCTTCTTGCTTTTGTTTATTACTCCGTCATCTGTTTTTGAATTAGTATTTACATCAAAGTTCAAGTCGACAACTGAAATCACACACGTTTTGAGTATTGCATTTATATTGAATGCATTTGGAACAATTCCAAATCTGTTCTTACTCTACACCGCTAAAAAGCCGATTTTTATACTTTATTCAAATATTACATTTTTTGCAATAATCACTGTGGGCTCGATCCTACTTATTCCTGAAAAGGGGATGTTTGGGCCACCAATTGCGATATTTATTGCGTTTGCTGCGGCGATCTCAATTCAAATTTTTGCCGTTTCAAGAGAGTGGAAGAAATTGAGTTAACGACTCCACACTTCATAGATCAAACCTCTGACCGAATACGTACTTTTCAAGCTGTAGCTTTTGCTAAGTGATTTTTGATACTCAACTCCATGAATGTCTGCCGTATACGGGATAATAATGAACGAACCAGTTGCCGTTCCGTTGATCATCCGTACATCTCCAACTTGCAATTCAGGGGCATAGTATTTTAGAGGATCGGAAGAAGACGAAATCATATAAATGGGCATATTTTGCAGTCTCAATTCCTGTGCCAGACTTTTCCAATCTTCTCGGTGAAACTGGGGGAGAAGAAGATAGGCGAGTGACCAAGATATGAAGCCAATGAGCACTATATACCTTGTCATCCTGAACGAATGTGAAGGATCCATGCCTTTCCTGGATTCTTCGCTCTGCTCAGAATGACAACAAGAAATTCCCAGGATAATACTCAAAAATAGTATCAAATACTGAAATCTGAAGTACTGGAGGAGGGGAGAGTTGAGGGAAAATATAGTACCTAATATAAGAGGAGTAATGAAAAAGAATAATGTCATTCCGAACAAGCCTTCCAAGCGGCGAAACAGGTTCAGGATGATAGGAAATGTGAGGAATGCCATCCAACCACCTGCAAGGGCATAATACAGCATTTTCGGCTCAAAACTGATCCTCCCGCTCGTGAATTTGATAGGGATGAGTAAGATATTTTTTACAGAAACATTCCCCAGGACAAGAGACCAGTTTGTGACGGATTCGAGAGCAAGACGCGAGTTTGTGTACTGATCAAACACAAGGGGCAAAATTGCTGCAATGCCAAGAGCTACGACAATTCCTGACATAAGGATCCGACCCTTATGCTTCTGTGTCCATAAGAGATATAAATACACCGTCGCAATATAAAAAATGCTGGCATAAAACGTATAAAAACTGAGAATTAAGAAAATATTAAGCAAAAGGAAATCCGATCTAATAGTTGAATGTCTCCTGTTACATTTTTCATGCTTCATGACTCTCACAAAGAAATAGAAGCTCACCGCAATAAAAAATGTTGCCATAGAGTACATCCGTGCTTCTTGAGAGTAGTAGATGATGAGTGGATTGAAGAGAAAAAATGCAGTCGCCCAAAAGCCCACAGTGTCATTCTGAGAGAGCCTGCGACCGAAGAATCCATGAATATCTTTAATGATCAAATATATCATCCACCCCGTTCCAAGTGAAAAAATAACACTTGGCATCCTCAACGCAATCTCTGAGTATCCGAACACATTCGTCCATAAATCCATGAACAGATAATAAAGTGGTGGGTGGAAATCGGCTGGTGAGAACTGGGTAATAATTTGAGTGAAAGAATGAGTTTTGACTGCAATTGCCGTCGTTGCCTCATCAAGCCAGAGTGATTGATTGAGGTTGATGAGGCGGATGAGAAAGGCAAAGATAAAGAGGAGTGGTATTTTTTTTGAGCTAATAAATTGTCTCATGCACTTGCTATTTTAAACCTAATAATGTTTCTTTCACGTGCTCTGCCGGAGAATATTTAACTTTCAATATTCCTGCCGAGATAAGATGAATTTTAAAAGACATGTCTTTTTTTTTGATCGATAATGAAACCCCATCGAGCTCTGCAACAAATCCTCCCGGCAACATATGAATTTCCAAATCACGACCTATATCCTTTGGTTTAATCTGAAATGTTATCTCATTTGGGTTCTCTTGAATAGGATTCTTTACCCTGCTTGACCCATCAGAATGTATCAACTCAAAAATAGGACGTGCACTAACATTTTCTGACCATTGAGAATTCTGTGCAATGGTATACCGCACTCCGAGCTCTCCCCAACGAGGATCATGAAGCGTGATCTGACTTGCTTCGATCGCATTCGTATGAGTCCCCGTGTAGGCATTTTTGAAATGAGAGTTTCGACTTATAATCTCAGCATATGTTTCTTCAAAATCAGACGATGGTTTGTCAAAATATAAAGCAATTTTTTTGGGAACAAAAGTGCTATACCCTTGAACTGTCTTCATACCATACACCTGCCCCCAAGAGGCTGGAATATCTTCAAATAACTGTGCTAGCTTAGTATACGAACCTCTCTCGTTTTGATCAAAAAAAGGTGATTCTTTTGAGAATGGTGGTTGGAATCTTGCACTATCAACATATGTGCTCAATCCATGATAAGGTACAACTTCGGATGCTGATTGCACTCGGAAATTGACAACATCTAGATTCTGATGGTTAGATAATTTTGTAGATATGACTGAAGTTGGAATAAAAACTGAAGTTAAAAATATGGCAAAAATTCCTTCTGCAAGTACGTAAATAGAGATAATTCTCAGAAAATATTTTCGGTATTTTATTCCAAGAACTATTGTTGCAAGTAAAGCTGCGTATTGCAATGCTGATATTCCAACAAGTCTACCAATTGCATTGATTGTTTCTGTATCAAAGAATAAACTCTGAATCGACCCTTTCACAGTTGTGTACAAGAACGTAAAACTGTTTGAAAAAACTCCTAGCAAATTGCCGACTGCAAATAAAGTTATGAGAATCATACTGGGAATTAATAATTTTTGAAATCGTTCAAATTTTTGAATAAATGAAATAACATCATTCCAATAAACTGCTATGAGTGAGAGTCCGTATATATGCAGAATTGCTAGCGAATGTGTTGAGGTTCGTAAAAAAGGGATAGAGATTGCTCCTGCTGTTGAAAGAAAAATACCGAAAATAATGATTATAGGCACCAATCTTTTCTTATTCCATAAAACAGCAAGAAGGAATGGCAGAAAAATTATTGAAATCATGATGTCTGGGATTGGTCCAGCGTTCCAAGTCGAACCATTTGAAGCGTGTCCAAATATGTATGGTACAAATATCTGAACAAACTGAAGCGGCGCAACGGACATTTCTTGCGCCGCTCGAAATCCAACTCGTGTTGATTCGATAATTTGTGGAGCAGCAAGTATAAAGTACCATAAGGTGCTGATAAAAAGAATAAAAAAATAAAGTAGAATTTTTTTAATATGTATTCGGAGTAAGAATACTGCAATGAGAAATCCCACTAGATATCCAATGAAAACCATCTGAATGTGACCAGAGAGCGTAAGTAACATTCCTGCGATAAGAGGGAAAGAAAAACTCTTCCAATTATTTTTTTGCACATAACTCAAACTATAGACAAATAATCCAATATGTGCGATTACACCAAAAATTGTAGGGTTGTTCATTTTGTAAAGGCCTGTGCCAGAAAAGAATAAAACGATTGTTAGGAAAAATGCAACTGCAGTTTGCTTGCTTAATTTTTTGAATAATAAAAAATACCCAGCTAAAAAAATGGCGGAATGGAGAGTGACCCAGCTTGCGGCGGAAAGTGGAAAGGGGAGTAAAAAGAGAAGGTTTGTTGGATGAAGATTCCCAAGTCCGACATCAAACGCAAATGGAATACCTGTGAAGATATATGGATTGAAAAGTGGAAAAATACCTTGTTGCAACCAATGTCCTAAGTAAAGTTTTGAGGCTAAAAAAAGAAGGATTGTGTCGACAGATAGATTTGCATACAAAAGATAAAATATAAAAATTCCAACACAGAGAGATGTGAAGATGATAATTTCAGTGTGCTTAGTCATTTTTGAAAACATAAACCAATGGTGTATCCATCCTGAATACTGTATGTATTTTCTTTCCTTTAATAGTCAAATGATCTTCATTTCTTTCCCAACAAATTGTAAAATCTGCAGAATCTTTGAGTTTTTTGTCAACTGCTTGTGCGTCAGTTCCAAGATAGTCCACTATATGATTTCTATAACTACAGACATATATTTTCAATTTTTTTGGTGTTCCATTTGAACGAAAATACTCTCCGAGCCAGAGGGCGGCTTCTTTATTTGCAGCACCCCAATAGTCAGTTTCAAAATTTCCACGTGCACCTGGAAGTCCTCCCACAATCTCATTGAAGTACACATATTCGTATGGATGCAATCTGACATAACTAACTAAAATTCCTAAAATGTTTACTATCAATAAAGCCATTACGGCAATTTTAACTGTGAATGAAAACTTTCTATGAAAGAATTCAAAAACTCCAATGCTGCTGAGAACTACAACCATTGGAAGTAAAAATAACATATGTCTCAGTCCATCGTAAATGATTGGTCTCGTGATAAAAAATATGGCTAGATTTACAACCAAGGCAGCTGTCGTGATTTGATAAGAAAGATGTTTCTTGTTGCCAAACATTAGCCCATATATCGAGGTGATTAATATGAATATAGGAGTTGTCACAAGAATCCACGAAGGCAGATAATACCAAGGAAGAGACGTGCTCATGTGTGTCCTTCCCCACAACAAGACTTCGCTTATCCAGCCAAACTGCTTTGTCATATTCAGTAAACTTATGAAGTTATTAAATGGATCAGCACCAAGAAATGGCATTGTCGCCATGTGCACAAAGTAGCCGATAATGGCGATAATAAAACCCTCAAGCGCTAAATTTTTTAACTGATTGAGCAGTGGTTTCTTTTTATCTATCCGAAGAAGCAAGGCAAATAGATAAACAAAATAGATTGAGTAACCGACAAGACGAAGTCCTTGCGTCATGCCGAAAATGAATCCAAGGATAAGTATTCGAAGTTTCTCTTCGCTCTTTTGCAAAAGCACAATTCCAGTAAGCGATAAAAAATACCAGATTGCAAAGGGAATATCTTTTGGGTTTGCAGGAATGTCACCAAAAAAACGCGGCGTAAGGAAGAGAAATACTGAACCAAGAAGGGCAAAATAAGGCTTTTTTGAATATAATAATATAAGTTCATAGATAGCAATAAAGATAAAGCTTCCAAAAATAAGATTCAAAAGATGATAGGTCTCATAATTTTCACTTCCGTTTATTGCATAATAAAAAGCATTCTGAGTATTGTTATACATGGTGAGCGTGCTTTGGTCTTGAGGAATCACAAAGTCTTTTTGAAGTATCTGATCATTTCCGCGAACTTTTTCATAAAAAAGTTTCCCTCGCATATATACATTAAATTCATCGATTGTTGTCCCGTAATCTCTGTAAGTAAAAGCGCTTATTGCAATGTAGAAAAGGAGAAAGAAGAGCAGGAAAACTCGCCGAGAAAGAAATATTTTGAGATTCTTCATGGTGTGAATATATTGTACTTTACAATCTCCCACAGAGCGCGTACACCATCTTTCCAACCGATCTTTTTGCCCTCTTCGTATGTTCTGCCAAAGTATGATATCCCAACTTCATAGATTTTGACATCTCTTATTTTAGAGATCTTCGCTGTAATCTCCGGCTCGAATCCAAAGCGCTTTGACACAAGGTGTGGTGCAATCTTTCGGATAATATCGCCTCGAAAAGCTTTGTACCCCGTTTCCATATCGGTAAGATTTAGATTTGTGAAAATATTTGAAAAAATCGTAAGACAAACATTTGCCACATAATGCCAAAAATACAGTACTCGGTGTGGCTTATTTGTCACAAATCTTGATCCGTATACAACGTCTGCGTCGTAGCTTGTAAATGGCTTCAGCATGATTTCAAACTCGGATGGATCATATTCAAGATCTGCATCTTGCACGATCACGATGTCACCAGTACTTTCTAGGAACCCACGCTTGAGAGCTGCACCTTTTCCTTCTTGGGTTTCTTTTGCAATGATTTTGAAGATTGGAGCATTCTTTTTTGTTTTTTCGATCGAAACTAATTTTTGAACCTGAGAAAGAGTTTTGTCTTTTGAGCAATCGTCAATAATGATTATCTCTTTCGAAAACCCACAAGTATCTGCGGCAATGACTTTTTTCAGGCACGCCTCAATAAATTTTTCTTCATCGAAGACCGGTATAGTTATTGACAAGGTAGGCATATGAGAATTATAACTGAAGTTATGATATCCTAAGTACATAATCCGATTCTTACAAACCTATAGTATAATATGTGCATATGGGTGAAAGATTTAGATTGCTCCAACAACATACGACTTTTTTATAATCGCCCCTGCCATTCTCTTCTTCGGAGCCTGTGATAATCAACAAAAACCTCTTGAGTGCGACACTCCGACAATTCCAGGCACTCTATAAAATTGATGGTCAATTTATGGACAAACGTGATGAAGCGACTGCCACAAACTATACCGCAGACCCACTAAGAACCCTAGAGGTTATGTTTGGTAAATGTAGCTTTATAGTTCTTCCAAATTATAGTCAACCAGATGCGTTTTATGTTTATTGGAATAATGTTCAGCAGCCTCAATAATATTACTTACCTTTACTTGAGCGGAGTACGGGACTCGAACCCGTGACCTTCTCTTTGGAAAAGAGACGTTCTACCAACTGAACTAACTCCGCATGCAAAAGATATTATATCAAACAGCACCTTTCTGCGCACTACCTATCATAGTAGAATACCCACATCGCATATCATACGTTATCGCTCCACCAGGGTGAATGGTTGTAACAAGGGTATTTCTATCAGGAAATCTTTTTATAAATGTATTTGCCACGGCCGATCCACCAGTTCCACATGCGAGCGTATTGCATCTACAGAAGCCGTTTTTAGTCTGATCAAGTCTACACATATGAGCAGATGAATGAATATTTCGCTCGTGTGTCGACATGGTGATCGTATCATTATCGATGATACCAATATTGGTATTAATACCTTTGGGAAACGCTTCTAAATCAAATGTAATCTGCCTTCCTAGTTTGCACGCAAGAATTCGAGTAATTTCTGCAGGATTTGTACTATCGCAAATCTCAGGGAATGCTTCATACCACTCATGCAGACTGGACTGAGCAATAAGTATCACAACATGTGGCTCACCAGTAGTTTGACCATTAAACCCTGCTCCGTATACTGCAGAATGGGGAATTGTGGAATACCTTTTAAAATCAAAGGACATCTCAGTATACGGACCCATTTCTACTCGAAATATACCCGAATCATGTTGGTAATCTATATCTTCAATGGTAACATTTCGCACTTCTCCTGCCCATATGCTTATTCCTTCGCGAATAAACATATTTTTTATCCTGCTTGGTGCATGCAATACTATGTGAAGAGCGAGTGCTCGAATTCCGTTACCACACATATCAGAGAACGGAGAATCTGTAGCGGAACCTGGTTCACCCACAAACATAACAAAATCATACTCTTCTGCCGTGCTAGGATAATAAATCATTATCGAATCTGCACCAATCCTTCGACCCGAATCTCGCAACCATTCACGAAACTGTACGTCAGACTCGAGCTTTGCTCGAATTTGTAAAGGAGGTACGGTTGAATCGTGAACAAGAGATGAGATATCAAGAACAGGTGTTTTATTACCAGAACCTACATACGGCTTCAGTACTAAACTACCCAATTGCATTCGTGTAATATTCATATGTGGCAATTAAATATCTATATGACAGATAGATCCTCCTATCAATTGAGGTGTGGTGATTGATGCGATGCCATTGTCGTCGGTCCACACATGGATAAATGGATCGAGTGCAAGACGAGACTTTGTACTTCTACTTAATTGCAACACACATGCATCTGGGTCAGATTTTAACAGCGCACGCAGCGACTCAAGCATGAGGCGTTGTTGATTTTGAAACACAATTGGATGTATATTTACCAGTAAAGGAAGCGCGTTCAGTTCGGTAAAATGCCGTGTTGCTTCTCTCAGCTTGCTCAATTGAAACCGTGCATCCATAAGTCCACACTGATCTTCTGAGTCTTGTTGAAACTCATGTTCCCATGCAAGGTGTGAAATACGATGATACAAAGGATTCTCAGCTGTGTGTGCCAAAAATTCTTGAAAAATACCAGCTCCCGGATGAGCACCATTATTTACATCATCGATCATCACCCAGTGGTGCGTAGGCAATCCAACTCCTCTGACAATCTGTAATAGGTCGGTCGTTGCGCGTTGAGCATGCACCGAGGCGGAGTGGTTTATGGCTTGTTGCGGATACTCAACGGACGGAAATGCATACAGTGGTGCTGACTCCATGATAACCACCGATGGATTACACAACATTATATTTTGAAGAAATGCCGTACATAGACCTTCTCTTCGCATGGAAATCACTTCTGGGTTCATTGGGTTTCTGTGTTGTTCTAGCTGAAACATTGGATTTTTTTACATTAATAGGAGCTCATATTGTAAAGAGTTATATCAAATAATCAATTTTTCCAACAAAATATGAAAAAATATATAAAATATGTTAATATATCAACATGATTACCGTACCATCAATCGTGTCAGATATAATACGAAGGAATGCATATATCGAAGAAGCGTTGTCGCGAGAAGTACTAAATCTATCCGGTCTTGCCCGAGATATGCAAAGAGAAGTAGAGGAACGGACAATGAAAGATGTTGAGATAGGATCCATTGTCATGGCGCTCAAACGACTTACTCCACACGCGCAACAGAAGGCGCGCGCTCCTTCAGTCTTTAAACAGAATCCTGAGCTTATTATCCGATCACAGCTCTGTGAAATCACTATTGCAAATAGCGTGCACGCGATAGACACGAAGAAGAAACTTCTTGTTTATGCAGGAGATCACTCAGAACACTTTATCACCATCACGCACGGTGTGTTTGAGACCACAATCATCATGTCTGCCGATGCATTCGATGATATCTCAAAGATTCTCAAAAACGATACTGTTGTCTATGAGCTTAAAAATATCTCATCTATCACGATAAAATTTCCACAAAGCATAATCGATATTCCCGGAGTGTACTACATGATATTGAAGGTACTCGCATGGGAAGGAATCGAGATTGCAGAAGTCGTCTCAACCTTCTCCGAATTCACCATCATCCTCAAAGAGGAGTATGTTGAGCGGGCATTTGGACTGATAAAGAAGTTATTTTCTCCCGCCGAGTTTCAAAAATAAGAAACCCACCAATCCGTGTTGCATGATAAGAAAGTGTTACCCAAAAACTGATTTGTATAGGTACGTTGCTTGATATGTTAGTGTTACCGAATTTATTAATTTCTGGTAACACAAATGAACATATCAGCAAAACGAGAATATTTATTAACTCTTCGTAATAGATACAAACAAGCTACATCAAGAAAAGATAAAACAGTAATTATTGATGAAGCCACATTAAAAAAAGAAATCATAGGTTGATCTCCCTACTTTCTGCCTACTCCTCACTCCCACCCATTCGGATGTTTACTGTACCAATCAACGAGTGATTGTACCGAGTCAGTAAGTGAATGAGCCGGCTTCCAACCAAGTATTTTTTCTGCTTTTTCGGTGGAGGCCACCATTTTGGCATACTCTCCAGCACGTGACTCGCCAGTCCCAACTTCAATAGATTTACCTGTTATTTCCTCGACTTTTTTCACAATCTCCATGACCGAGTTTCCCGTCCCTGTCCCGACATTGATGATCTCACTTGATTTTCCAGAAAGCAGGTGCTCGAGAGCGAGGACGTGCGCCTCTGCAAGATCTACGACATTTACATAATCTCTGATCGGCGTCCCATCTGGCGTATCAAACTTCCCGCATGTCAAACTGAATGGCTCAATTCCCAGTGCGCCGCGGACTGCGTTTTGCATAAGATGAGGCGATGGATGTTTGGAGTCGCCGATCGAGCCATCGTCCGTCGCACCGCAGACATTGAAGTATCGGAGGATGACGTAATGTAATTCTTTCAGCTCTCCGTACCATCTGATAATTTTTTCGGACATAAGTTTTGATTCTCCATACGGATTTGCAGGATGAGTGGGATGTGCTTCATCAAGCGGCGTGTATTCTGCCTCACCATATACAGCACAGGTTGACGAAAAAACAATATTTTTTACTCCGTGATCAAGCATCGTCTCAAGAAGCCGTTGTGTCCCACCGGTGTTATTTGAAAAGTATTTTTCAGGCTTTTGCATAGATTCGTTTACACTGCAGGACGCAGCATAGTGGAGGACTAAATCAATAGTATTTTCTTGAAAAATATGAGAGAAAAAGCCTTTGAGTTCTATTTCATAGATTTTGAGTTTATCTTCGCCATATGTTTTTTGCAAAAGCTCAAGCGGACCGCGGTATCCTGTGGAAAAGTTGTCAGCGGCAATAACTTTGTAACCTTTTGAGAGGAGGAGAGATGTGGCGACTGAGCCAATGTATCCACCTGCTCCTGTTATGAGAATTGTTTTCATATGGATTATTGTACCATTTTACGTGCTGCCAGATTGAATGGCATGAAGTATGCGTCCCATGACTCAGCCGAAGATTGATACTGATTTTCCCCCAAAATCTGATCCCCCAACACCTCTTTTATTCGTAAAATCTCTTTCAGAGACTTTATATTTTTTGGGTCTTGTACCGTCATGTCTATGAGTTCTATTGCCCTATAGAATGCATTCATGAGCATTTTTTCATTCTTCTTTTTCTTCCAGCTCATCACACGCCCCACCTCTGCACCAATATTTGCCATCTGTTCAAAGATGGTCATGTCGTTCCAACGGTCTGCAAGCTCAGTGTGAAACATAGTTATGTGACGAGTTTTTTTACAATGGTACGAATTTTTTCTTGAATATCGATATCGGATACTGCTCTTGAAAGATTTTTTTGTGATGGTCTAATATTGATCATTGAGTCAAACTCGATAAAATCATCACCTTCAAGTTCGGGATACAGATTTATTCCCCAAAGATCCTCTTGTTTGGAACCATTCTGAAGCATCTGAGCTTCTTGATCTGATTGAAGTGCGGCATCAACAACCATAATTTCTTGTCTCACGTCAACAACTGCCTTCACAAGACCTCCAAACATCCGTTCGGACATCTGTTTGAGTTCTTCTGAAGTGATCGATTTGTCAATCAATTTCATATCAGTCATTTTAACAGATATACTTTGGACTGACTCACCCTCTCCCCCTCACATGAACCTCAGCCACAATGATGCCAAGGATGATAAAGCCTGAGCCTATAAGAAAAAATATATCCGGCACTTCGCCCAAGAGGAAAAATGCCACCGGTACAGCAGCAATCGGCGCAACATATGAAAAAATACCTGTCTCCTGCACGTGCATCTTTGAAAGCGCATAATTGAGCAGTACATACGCGAGAGCGGATGATATGAATACTCCATAGATCACTCCAAACCACCCTTTCCCAGTCATTTCTGAAAAATGCCATGACTGAAGCTCCATAAACATGAAAGGAATAAATGCCAGAGATCCTATGAAAAATTGTAACCCTGTGATTGTGTATGAATGGATTTTTTCCACGATTTGCTTGTTTTCAATGGAAAACATCGAATTCCCGATCATTGCGATGAAAAATGCTCCATTGCCCAAAAATGTCTGCCACCCATCTGCTCCTGAGAGCGTGTGAAATGAGGCAGCTTTGATGAGTGGTGCAAAGATGATAAAGAGCACACCAAAAAAGGCAACTAACATCCCTCGGATGATCTGAGGATGTGGCTTCTCATGAAGGACTTTGCGAGACATGAGATACAAGAATAGAGGTCCAACCGATCCGATTATATTGGCATTGATGCTTGGCGCCATCTCAAGTCCGACAAAGAAGAATCCGACAGTGATCGAGATACCCAACACTGCACCGATGACCAGATGCCTCCAGTAGATTCTTTTGACTTCTCGAATATGCACAAGTGCAAATGGCAAGAAAATGAGTGATGCGACAAAGAATCGGATAAATGCGAGAGTGAACGGAGGAATGTCAGTGAGGGCATACTTAAATACTGGTGAGCCAGCACCCCAAATAATATACGCAATAATTACAGCAATGATTGAGCCCATGAGTTTATGGTACCAGATCAAAGTTATGAGTTACAAGTTCCTCTTTTTATGATGAAGATACACAATGAGCTCTCCAATAATCCCTGTCATAATAACCTGAATCCCGAGGATGATGAGAAAAATTGCATATTGCAAGAGGGGACGACGATAAAGAAGTATCCCTTCAAAAATGCGCTCATACGTGACCCAAGAGAGTGCCATCCCTCCAATAATACAAAGAACAGCTCCAATTCCACCAAAAAAGTGAAGGGGGCGCTCTGAAAATTTATAGAGAAAGTATGCAATAAACATATCCATCACTCCGACGAAGAGCTTTCGCATCCCGTATTTTGACACTCCATGAAGCCGTGGCTTATTGTGCACGACCACCTCTCCGACGTTATACCCTTCATAAAATGCGGCAAGTGGGAGAAACCTAAAATTATTTCCGTATAAAACAACGTCGTCAAGAACTGATTTTCGAAACATCTTAAATCCACAGTTTATATCTGAAAATGGCGACCCAAGAACGTTTTTCAAGAATGAACCAGCAAGCTTTGAGTAAACCTTAATTATAGCGTTATCTTTTCGGTCACGCCGAAAGCCATTTACGAGATCGAGACCTTCGTTAAGCTTAGTTTTAAATGATTGAAGATCTGCTGGGTCATCTTGAAGATCGGCATCCATAAACACAATAATTTCTCCAGTTGCCGTTTTAAGACCTTCGACGAGGGCTTTGCCTTTTCCCATCTGACGATTCATGTCAAGAAGTTTGACATTTGTATTCAAAAAAGATCTCAAGCTTTTGTCAAAATCATCTGTTGATCCATCATTCACGAGAATAATTTCATACAACTGCTCCAATGCTTGAAGGTGTTTTACAAGGCCTGGAATCAGAATTGGGAGATTCTCTTTTTCGTTGTGAAAGGGGATTATGACAGATATCATACTAATTAATCAAATTTCTAAACTTATTGAACCTTGGACGTTGGACTTTCAACTTTGAACTCTTTATATACCTCTATCCCATTGCTCATATATATTCTAATATATCTCCAGTCATTTGTGAGGCGAGCATACTGCACAAGTGATTCTTCTGCCTGGAATCCTCGTGCAATATCCCACGTGTCAACGATGACATACTCAGCTCGTTCATACCCGCCTGAAAAGTCATACAAATACTGTCGGGATGCAAAATGTGGAGCTATGTGCCCTGATGCAGATACTTTCATCTGATCATCTTTCAGGTATGACTGCCACAGAAGGACATCTTGAAGTTTTGCTTCTTCATTTGACCATAAAAAGGTTTCGCGATGATGTCCCCACGGCAGAGGACTCATGTAAAGGGAGAATATAGTAGCCATAAAGAGAACATATATAATGAGTGTCTTTTCGCGCGCGAAACGAAGCTGGCGCATATCGAGAAATCTTCGAGCACCGTACATGCTTGAGATGAAAACAAAAGCAGTAAGTGCGGTATCATAATGAAAATAGATGTTGCGCATATTGCCGTTTGACGACAGTATATTTGTCATAAACTCTGACACGGCAATCAAAAGCTGGACAGGGGAGAGGATTGAAAGAAGAGCTGCTGGAGCAAGTATGATAAAGAGATACTGCAGTGTTTCGTACCGAAAAACCACTGAAAATATTTGAAATGGGTTTTCAATGAGATAGGAATAATACTTTGCCCCAAAGTGCTCACTTCCGCGAAATGCAGGGATAATAACAATCATTGAAAGCACAACCCACATTAAGCCACTTGCAATCAAGAAGAAACTCCATGCTTTTACTCGACGTGGTACTTTGAGAAAACTTCTCTTCAAAGCACCAATGGTAAGCTGTTTGAATGATATGTGAATATAAAGAAGATAGACGCCATACAAAGATATGACAAGACCTATCTGTTCCTTTGTCGTCATCGTAAGGATGGCAAAAAAGGCGGATAGTACGTACCTCTTTTTCATCCCAAAATAGAACATCGCAAGGAGAAATGTCGGAGCAAGAGTAATCGCATGAAAATCAAAGTTTACCGCTTTTTGAAGCGGTGGATATAATAAGTAAGAAAGAGAAAATGCACAGGCAATCCATGAAGCGAAAGGGCGTTTTTTGAAAATATTTTCTGCAATAAGAAAAATAAAGTACCCACCAATCGCAACAACAGTAACCTGCAAGATAAGGAGCGTTTCTGGTCCATCATGGATAAAGTACAGTGGAGAGATAAGCCCGAGAAGTATGTCATTGTGAATAGACATACGCTTGACTTGATCCAGGGAAGTGTGAGGATCTGTCATCTCCAAGAATCGGCTCATATCGCCCGTTTTGAGAGCCATATAACTATTGTATGTTGTCTGGTGCATTATGGCGAGATCAAAGTAGTGAGAGTACAGTTTTTGATAGCGTATGACGGTAAAGAGAGAGAAGTAGAGGATAAAGCCTGCAACGGCGATCAGGAGAAGTATAAACGGGAGATGAGACCGTATGTATTGGACCATTCTTCCATTATAACAGCACTAAGAATGTATCAACCATTACCTGAATGGAATTTTTTGTGAATCTCTTTAAGCCTGAGATTCGTGACATGCGTGTAGATCTGTGTTGTTGCAATATTCTTGTGCCCCAACATTTCTTGGACAGAACGCAGGTCGGCACCGTGTTGCAAAAGATCTGTTGCATATGAATGCCGAAGCATATGGGGTCCAATGCGTGTGAGAATGTTTGCTTTTTTTCTATATTTATTGAGCATTCTTTGAATTGAACGCACGGATAATCTCAGCTTTTCGTCAGTGAGATCCTCTTCTGGAGTAGGTCCAGCATATCTGAGAAAGAGCGCCACATAGGGATCTTTGCGCTTTTCAAGATATACTTTGAGTGCCTCTGTTGCGCGTGTTGAGAGGAAGACAACACGCGCCTTTCCTCCTTTTCCAATCACTCCAAACTCACCCATCTTGAGATTGAGCTGATCACGGTTGAGGGACGCAAGCTCTGACACACGAAGACCTGTTGAGAAAAGGACTTGCATGATAGCTATATCACGAAGTGACGCTTCATCTGTCCCAGTTACTGCATCAAAGAGGCGTTTCAACTCATCTTCATTCAGAAACTTTACTTGTCTATCTTTTCGTTTTCCAAGCTCGATCAATTCAGGAGAGAGAACCTTTTTTTTTGTTTTAATAAGATAACGAAAAAAACTCCGAAGCGCGACAAGGAAGTAGTTCTGAGTCTGCTTCTTCAGCTCACCCTTGTGGGGATTTTTATAGTTTCTGGATAAATATAAGCGAAAGTACCGTACTGTTTCCTCGTCAATGCTCTCTACATCAACATCTTTCGACTCCTTTTCTTTTCTTAACCAATCGAGAAAGAAGGTAAGATAGTACGAGTACATTTTTATGGTCTTTTGTGACAGGTTTTTATCAAGTTCACAGTACTCAAGATATCTCAACAATGCTTCTTTTGTCTTCATACATCATAAATATTAAACGACGTCTTAGTATTTGTAAAGAGGAGTTTCTGAGCCATTTTTCTGTGCAAAAATTACTTCACTCATGAAAATGATGGGAATCAATCTGATACGCATCCCAGAAACACACCTCAAATCAATAACCGATAGTAATACATAGAGTGATATGTTGAATAAACTTTATAGTTTGCACTATGGACATACTGTAGGCTTATAATATGACACTTTATTCTGTTACTTAATTAAATAAATGCACAGGTACGTGACCAGCAACACATGGAGCCTATAGTATATCCATCAGTTTTAATTTTAGTGTTTCGATAAAGAACAAGACACTAATTGACAGTTTACAAAGAAAGGGCTGGTTCTAATAGGACGAAGATTTCTTGAGAATAATTAGCAGATATAGTAAATGTCTGCTAATGGACTCAGTTTTGAATTAAAGATTGCTCCAACAGTCTAAATCTAATATTAATCTTACTTTGTTGTTCGGATGGATCTATTCTATGCAAATATCCTTTCGTGTTCCAATTCCTAGACTCAAACACTCTTAAATATTTTTACAAGATATTATTATATACAAATAAGTACTTATTTACAACAACCGATCTACTATAAGTTCTGTTGCTACAGTCTTTGTCAAATTGAGCCCTTTTTCTTTTTAATTATATTATGGGATTTGTTTCACGAATATTATCCCTACTGCTACTTGGTGCCGGAGAGAGGACTTGCTCAATGAGACTCTCCAACAAGCGAATACCATGAGCTTTTGGAGTAAGTCGAATTAGTCCGCCTCTGGCGGGAACCTCCATATGTTCTGGTGCCGGAGAGAGGACTTGAACCTCCAAGGTATCGCTACCACAGGTTCCTAAAACCTGCGCGTCTGCCAATTTCGCCACTCCGGCAATTGGTACATTATATCAATGTACATCAACTTTTCGTAGGATATCGTAACTGGTAGTTTAGCATTGAGCAATAAACATGAAACATGCAGATAGTAGCAGATATAGGGGCGTTCCTAATTAGTGAATCTGGTGGTGTTTTTTGATTGATGCTCGAACATTTTTGCAAACCCATTTCTTACTGCTTGGATTTTGACAGGATTTTTAGATGCAATGATTATTTTTTTCATAATTATGTTGTTTATAAACTAAAATACTTAAATTTTGTCTTTTTTTGATTTCGC
>Ga0209702_10003954_pt1 | contig 22421 bp, 22 predicted proteins | sample FRY01_FD_187210 | JGI IMG/M metagenome (GOLD analysis project Ga0209702, IMG submission 187210) | Freshwater microbial communities from Lake Fryxell liftoff mats and glacier meltwater in Antarctica - FRY-01 (SPAdes) (version 2) | ecosystem: Environmental > Aquatic > Freshwater > Ice > Glacier... | reverse complement strand
TTATACGGATAATCGGAAATTATACGGCTATGAAAGATGATGGGATACGTTGTCTCTCTTGCAAAGAATTGCTTGAGGGAAGAGTAGATAAGATCTATTGCAACGCTTATTGCAAGTCAGCTTTTCAGTATCAGAAGAAAAAGGAAGGCAAGCCAAGTATGTTTCGCATCATCGACCGACAGCTGAAACTGAACCGTAGGTTATTGGACCACTATAATAAAGGGGGCAAGACTACAGTAAGGGCTGAGGAATTGATAGGCAATGGATTTGACCCTCATTATTTCACCCACTACTGGAAGAACAAGGAAAATAAAGTCTATCTCTTCTGTTATGAGTATGGTTTCCTAAAACTGAATGAACACGGCCGGACTAAATTCCTCTTGGTCCAATGGCAGAAGTATATGCATTCTTGAAGGTGTTCTGATTCCTGCATTCAGGTATCTGATGGATCAGAATAAGGACAATACAGCTTGTCCTTGCCCCACCAAGCTCTCTTCCAGGTCTAGGATACGAGGTGCTTGTTCATGCCTGAAGTAGGAGCGTAAGATGCGCTGTATGTCTGAATTGTCTTCTTGAGGGATAAGTCCTTGGGCAATCTTCTCCAAATCAGGTGCTCCTTTCGCGAATCCATAGCCGCGATATACGCCTTGTTCTATGTGCACATAGCCATATTCTTTCTTCTTACGCCCATCTAACAGCAAGATGAAATCTCCGTGCAGGCTTCCCATGGATAAGATCGCTTCATCTACACGCACATTATATATGGCCGCAAGTTCTTCCTCAGCACATACACCCCGGCACTGGTGCAAACGGTGATGGAAACAGGCGCTGTTTACCTTCTGTAGCTGGCAGTAACGCGGACATAGCTCGAAGCTTTCCTGCAAGTTCTCTAAGAACTGACGGCACTGCGTGATGGTATAGAATCGCATCAAGGGCACCTTCACTTGCTTGGAAGCTGCGTAAGCAAGGTGTTTTACTCCCTGCATGTCCATATAACTGAAAATGGCCCAAGGATCCCGCTTGCGCTTCTGAGCGGCATTGAAGAGGGGATAGAGGCGCTTGATCTCGGCACTTTCTATAAGCAGGGACATAAGCTCTGATCCACATTCCATGAAATCTACATGGGCTATATGGGTATGCATGGACTTGTCCTTCCCTTCCTTAGTATAGAAATGGCTCAGCACTCTTTGCTTTATGTCAATGGCTTTGCCCACATAGATCACGTGTCCTTTCTCATCCTTGAAATAATAGATTCCAGGGCGGGAGGGAAGGGCATTCACTTCTTTCAGATCGAGGGCGGGCGGAAGGGTGCCTTCCTTAGACTTATGATGCAGGGCTTGCGGAATGATCTTCCCGTCATCAGCCGCCAATATCTTCTCAAAAAGAATCACTGTGGCCTTAGCATCCCCATATGCACGGTGCCTATTCTCAATGTTGATGCCCAAGGTAGCACAGATATTCCCCAAACTATACTTAGTGTGCCCCGGAAAGGCCTTGCGGGCTAGCCTTACGGTACAGAGGCGCTTGCGGGAATAATCGAATCCGAGTTCTGAATATTCCTTTCGAAGTGTACCGTAATCGAAGCCCACATTATGCGCTACGAAAATGCATGCTTCAGTCATGCGCTGCACCTTCTCGGCCACTTCGCAGAAACGCGGGGCGTCCTTGACCATGTGGTCATCTATTCCTGTAAGGCGTTGGATGAATAAAGGGATGGAGCGTTCAGGATTGACCAAGGTCTGGTATTCTTCGACCACCTGCTCTCCATCATGAATGAACAACGCAATCTCCGTGATTCGGTTCCCTGCCATGTGGCCGGTGGTCTCTAGGTCTATGATCGCATACATCCCATGCGATGATACGGAAAGAATGGGGTTGAAATGAGAACCTTCTTTCTTTCTTTTCCTCAAAGGAATTTTGCTCAGAATAAGGTCACCTTGGAACATCGAATTCGGAAGATTGAATGTCCAATATCCAATCAATCAAGATAATTCTGGGAGGTTCCATGAACCTTGTCCAAGTTCTTGGCGTACTAAACGCAAGACAGATTGTATGCTAGCTTTCATATAGGGTGTAGATTGATTTTAAAAGATTATTTGACCTGATTTAAATGAAAGATTTAAAGAGGACCAAGCTCCTCAAAACCTTCAAAAAGGAGGCACTTATAACTCCTGAACTCAGCAGTTCCAATACGGGTCTCTTAGGACATCTCATACAGCATACAAGCTCTATCGCAGTCAGAAGCCTGGGCATTGAAGAAACTTCCTTTGCCCTTGAATTCGCCTCTGATAGGCATGTCATAGGCTTCTATGCTGATGCCCAGGTCGTCTGAGAAGCAGCCTTTACCATCAAATTCGTCTGGGCAAGTGTTCCTATGGCTGCTCATAAACCAGGTTTCTCTTGCAGGCAGGTCTCTGAAGTGTTGAAGGCATCTGCGGTATTCCTCGTCTGCTCGGAGACTGAAGTTGATGACTCCAAGACCCCTGTATGATATCAATTCAAAGCAATGACTCTTAGGAGAGGCAGCATGCTCAAGCCTGGTGAGTATGCCATATTCCCAATTGATCCGTGAAAACTATTTCACCCTTGAACTCGTATATGCTTATGAATAAGAATAAAACTGAACATCATGGAAGACAGAACCAATAATCCAGGCCGTGTTTTGAAGGCACTTATATCTACCTACCTTTTTCAGATGGAAGAGGAGAAAAATGAGGGTGAGAAGTATTTCAACTTCTTGAATAAGCGCACCAATAGCCGTATTGGGAACATTAGTAACGCTTGCTGATCAGCTGTGACGTAGGCGCTGTTCCAAGTGCATCTCCAAGCGTTGCTGTTCAATAAGGAAAAGGCTATTCAGTTCTGATAGCCTGTATGTTAATGAAGTGGCTCCTTTCTTAAACATTTCACTCACTCCGTTCAGAGCGAAATGAGATCTCAATTGGTGTACAGATTGGATTTCAGCCGTTAATCCCATCACCTCCATCACAGGGGTCAATCTTTTACTGACGCGTAAGAATGCGGCATATCTCTCCTGTTCCAAGGCTGATTCTATGATGCCCAGTTCCATATCCAATGTTTCACAGAAAGAACCTATCACATCTCTGGCGAGATAGAGGTCATTACTGAATTTTGCATCCAAGAACTGATAATCCAGCTCTCTATTGAATAAGAATGGAGGCATAGGTGAGGTTTTATCGTGGTCGACATTGAAGGTAAGCATTTTCCCAATAGGCTGATAATGAAAAGGATGCATTTTTATCCACGCTTCCAAGACCGAGGACTGAATAAGCTTATGATTCTGGTGGCTCTCCCTCATCCAGGAACCTCTCCATATCCCTTCGATTCTTCTTCGTAGGACGGCCAACTAGTCCTTGCAATCTATTGGCCCTGTTCTCTCGGGCGATGTTCTCTAACATCTCCAGATCTTCCCAAGAAGTGGTCTCTTTCATATGCTCTGGGATTAACTTAGCCCCGATGCGGGACTTAGGGATGCTGAGCACCTTGTAAGAACGCCATACGGGACCATGCTTCAGATTTACTTCATCTCCTGGCCCCACCTCACGGCTTGCCTTCATCTCATCGCCATTCAACTTCACTTTATGTTCAGCACAGCTTTTAGTGGCCAATGAACGGGTCTTGAACAAGCGCAGGCACCAGAGTAATTTGTCTATCCGCATAGATGGCTAAGTTATTTCCTTCGACCATATAATTGCTGATATATTTGAAGAGTATGAAGATAGATTTGAAATCAAAGCCTGTCCTTGAACTTTTTCATGAGGTACGCATGCGCACATTGAAGCTATGTGAGCCACTGAGAAAAGCAGATCAAAAAGTGCATTCTACTGTGCTTGATAAGAGCTATATCATAAGGAAGCATGAGCTTATATGGACTGAGCTTTCCAAGAAATACGAACTCAAGGAAATAGAGGAGCTAGGAAAAGCAGCAGGGCTTGAGCTGGTGAAGCATTTCACGGATTCGGAAGATTATTTCTCAGACAGTCTTTTTAAAATCAAATAGACATGAGTGCTACCGGAACCAGAATCCGCATAGGAAGTGTGCCTGAGCACTTTATGACGCCTTGGCATCAGGGCATAGAGTCAGGCGCTTTTCAGAAGGTAGGACTTCATCTGGAATGGAAAGACTTCCTAGGCGGAACAGGTGCGATGTGTCATGCATTGAGCAAGGATGAAGTGGATGTGTGTATCCTCCTTACTGAAGGGATCATCAGCGATATCTGTGCTGGAAATCCAAGCCGAATCATCAGTAATTATATCGTCTCTCCCATCATCTGGGGGATCCATACCGGGGCTGAGAATAGCTTGGACTCTGTAGAGGACATCTTTGAAAAGAGATTTGCTATCAGCCGCTTCGGTTCAGGTTCCCATTTGATCCCGCAAGTAGACGCGCTCTTGCATGAGAAGAAATTGAACAATGAGCAATTCGTATTGGTCCAGAATCTTCAGGGCGCTATAGAAAGCTTGAGCAAGGGTGAAAGCGATGTGTTCTATTGGGAGAAATACACCACACAACCGTATGTGGATCAAGGTATTTTTAGGCGCTTAGGTGAGTTCGTGACACCTTGGCCGTGTTTTGTCATCGCTGCAAGGGAACCCTTTATTAAGGAGCATCCTGAAGCACTTAGAGCGATGTTGAAGGTGGTCTATGCGCAGAACAGCCAGCTTATGGTTGACTCAGACTCAGTGAGGACCATCGCCAAAGTCCAATCCTTGAAAGAGAAGAATGTAGAACGTTGGATGAATAGCACCGTATGGACTGATCATTCCCAAGTGAATCCCAAGGTGATCAGCAATGTGCAATACTGCTTGGAGCAAGCGGGAGTCTTGAAGAACATGCTGACTTATGATGAAATCGTCTGGAAGGCGATACAGGATTAGTCTTGAAGCTCTGCCGTCCGGTTGCGTCTGAAACGCTGCACCACCGCCAATAATATTCCCAATGCCATCACGATAATACCTACCCAGAGGATATTAATCCAAGGGAAAATGATGGCCTGCATCACTATGAAATCCTTCATGTTCTCCTGCTTCTCAGCCACACGAATGGTTACTTTTCCTTCCTCAGGGCGAATCTCAGTGAAATCGAATCGCACTCCTTGACTCGCTGATTCAAAGGCCTTGCTAGCGATATAGGAGGATTCTTTCAAGATAAATAGGGGAGTGGCGCTGCGCACGCTGTCTCCTGGACTTATGACCCTGAGCCAAGCCATCACAGCTAGATCATTTGCAGTCAATCCATGGCGTTCAAGATCCTTCACCGAGGTCAGTGAATCCAGTATGGCCAGCCTCGCCCCACTCTTTAAGGTATCTCCTATGGCCATGCTATGATCCTTGAAGGGCAGATATCCATCAGCATCAGCTGCTTCATTGTCATCTTCTAACTGCCCATAACGCACGTGAGTATATATGTCCTTGTTCCAATAATGCTTGGTATCAGGCTCTGGGACATTTCCGAACTTAGGATTCAGCTGAATGAACGGCTCCAGGCTGAACATCAAATCGCCAGGTTCATAAGGATTCCAAAGCGAAGCTTTAGAAGCCATGATCTGATCAGGGGCCTTCACTTCTTCCCAATACCTTCCCATGTCCTTAATCATATCCTCCCCAGCCACATGCTCTTCCTTGCACGTGAATATCCCACCTAAGCTGTAGATGTATTCGCCCACGTGATAGGTCCTCGGTTTCAGCCCGAAGTAGTCCATGCGGAAGTAGATATTGATATCATCCTTGCGCTTCTCTTGAAAGGATATGAATTGCTGCCCCATAATCAGCGTGTCCTTCTTGAAAAGCAGGATATCCTCTTTATTGCTGAACTCTTGGTTCAACTTGGTGATATCTGTCATGGAGCTGTTTTGAGAGATCTTCTGGCTCTGCGAAGTACTCACAGCAGCTCCGAGCAAGACCATCCCGAATCCTATATGGGCTATAGAAGATCCTGCAATCTTGATATTTCCCTTCGCTACACGGATCAGGTAGTCCAGATTGGCAGAGATGGCCCAAAAACATCCGAAGAAAAGAAGGATCATGCTTACATCTTTTCCGCTAGCGAGCTTGAAAGAGTAGGAGGTGAGTATCGTAAGGATAACAGCTATGCCGAAGGAAACTGCAATCTGTTTTAGCCAAGCTCTCACCGGAGTATCCTTCCAACGGAGGAATTGAGTGAAAGCCACGATCAAGGTGATGACCAATGCAAAAGGTGTCTGCCATTTATTGTAATCAGCGATTATCTCGCGCTGAGTCTTCTCGCTCATCTGTCCGCTGGCAAGTGTGCGCAAACCTTCTAGGTCGAAAGTCTCGGCCAGGCTAGAAATAATCCCGCGGAAAGGGGTTGCCAAAATATTGATGACAGGTTTAGAGGTCATGAAACTGATTTGCAAGGCACTCATGACAAGGACAAGTGACGCGATGAACATCCAGAATTCACGGCTCCATAGGTTTTCCTCTTCGCTTTCTTTGGGGTAGAAACGCTTATAAGAGTAGATGCTCATGATGAAGGTGGCCAAGAGCCATATGTGCAGCGCGATCATGCGTTGGCCTGAGATTATGGCAAGAGCCAATGTCAATGCTGATGCGACCCAATATGCTCTGCGCGTCCTTACTTCTACCATCAACATGCCCAATGGGAATGCAATAAAGAACGCCATGTAGAGGGATAATTGACTAGTCAATCCTACATCAGTGAAAGCATGGACTGAAGTATCTCCTAGGACTCCGCTATTGGTCAAGAAATTAGAATAAATCACAAAGACGAAGGAGGCGATGGCGAGCAGCAAGGCTGAGTATGTAGAACGCGCTTTGTTTCTATTGACCAACATCACATGACCTGCGGCCAAGAGAATGATCCATGGAACGAGGGATGAATTCTCTACAGGATCCCATGCCCAGAATCCTCCAAAGCTCAATGCTTCATAGGCCCAGGCTCCTCCCATGAGGATACCTACTCCAAGGACAAGGATCCCAAGGAAGGTCCAAGGAAGTGCTGGCTTAATCCATTCATGATATTGTTTTTTCCAAAGTCCTGCCACTGCAAAAGCAGCTGGAATGATCGTACTCGCAAATCCGAAGAAGACCGTAGGAGGGTGGATGGTCATCCAGTAATTCTGTAGAAGCGGATTCAGTCCACGACCGTCCATGAATTGAGGGAATTTATTGAGGTAATCAGGATAGCCTGTCCAAGGCAGTCCGATATTCTCAGGCAATTGGCGGAGCAGGAGGAATGGGGAGGTTCCTATGTGCATATCTCCGATGTAAATACCAAGCAACATGCTTCCTAGGAATACCTGGGCCAATGAGACAAAGGTCATCACAGGTGCTTGCCATACTGATCGCCCACGGATCATGAAATTCCCCAGAATCATATGCCAGAATGACCAAAGCAGGAAACTGCCTTCATGACCTTCCCAGAAACAAGAGAGGATGTAGCGCAGTGGCATGACGTTATTCCTGTGCTTCCACACATAATCATACTCATACCAAGCATTATAAAGCATCACGAAGAGCACAGCTATGGCCCCGATGAGCGCTAGACTATGGGTCCTGAACGCTGCTTTCCCCAGCGAGCGCCAGAGTTCATTTCCTTCTTCTTCTTGACGGTAAAAGGCAAATGCGGCCACGAGGGCCGACAACATGCTCAGTATTATGAAACTATGACCTAAGGTCCCGGCCCAGCTATGCTCGCCTATGTATTGTATATCCATCACTCAGGTGTAAGACCAGCTTCTTGAATCAAATGATTCTCCTCATTGTATTTGGATGGACATTTCATAAGCATTTCCTCAGCAATGAACTCATTCCCTTCAGCATGACCAACGATCACCAAGCTCTCGCTCATCTCGAATCCTTGAGGCTTGCTTTTCTGAAGCAGAATCTTCTTACTGACTCCAGCTTGATCTTTCATGTGAAATATGGTGAGACTGGTATTGCTGATCGGATCATAGATTACTTCATGTTCCTTGTCCAAGAGACCGGATACGCGATAAGTGTGTTCAGGGTCAGCAAAGGCTTCCCCGAACCCGGCCATTTTTCCTGGGTCGGAGAGCGCATTGACCAGTATTCCTAGACACACTGCGATGAATATGATTCCGATAATCTGGGATTTCTTCATGAGGATCTTTTCTTGGGTGCAAAGGTCGCAATTTTATCTGCTATTATCATAATAGAAATCAGACGAGTTAATGCCTTGGATTGGAAAGGAATCGGATACCAGACATTTAAAAGAAAGCAATCCGAAGACGGATCCTCATATTTCTGTGATAGATCCTCAGCGGAGGAGATGCATCAGGAATGCGGAATGAAGTCCGAGTGCGTGCATCATTAGGAATCCGGATCTATTATCAAAGGAAATTTCCTCAATAATCCTGTGAGATTCGAGGATGAGAACGGGGTTCCTTCCATGATCTTATTCACAGGGTCTAGGTCGTCTTGCAATCCGTGAATATAAACTCCCTGAATCCCGTGTTCATGAATGTACACCTGCGAAATGCAGGCTTATGAATTCTCAATTATCAAAGGAAATCCCTGAAAGACCGCCCTGAGATGGAAACGTCTACGTGCAACATTCCTTAGGTTTACGGCATGAAGAAATCTTCTGCTCTTGTCGCTTTGCTTTCGATTAGCGTTCTGGCGTTTTGCCAGAATCCGAATCCTAGCTCTAATGTTGATGATTACATTCTGGATGAAATGGACGCGGAGAAAGCGCCAGGAATGGTCACGCTTATTGTAAAAGGTGGCGAGATTGTGTGGGTAGAATCATACGGTTGGGCCGATGTGCAAAACGCAGTTGCGGTGCAGGATTCTACCGTTTTTCTACTTGCTTCCGTATCAAAAGTGTTTACTGGTACCGCATTGATGCTATTGCAAGAAAGCGGTCAGATTAATCTGGATTCCAACATCAATAATTACCTTCCATTTACTATCGATGTACCGAATTTTTTAGGTGACAGCATTACGCCTCGCATGTTGATGACGCACACCGCTTCCATTGCAGATAACGAAACGGCTATGGACACCTATTACAGTAAAGGAGACCCAACCATTTCATTGGCGGATGTGATTCAACGCTACTTCTCAACAGCTGGAAGCGATTACAATGCAATGGCTAACTTCCTGAACAAGGCTCCGGGAACAACTCACGAATACAGCAACATGGGAACTGCTCTTGCTGGATATCTGGTGGAAGCCGCTTCTGGGATGGATTTTACTGCGTTCTGCAACCAGCACATTTTCAATGCCATTTGCATGGAAAATACCTCTTGGTATTATGCTGATTTTGATTCGGCCAATGTAGCGCGGCCCTACAGATGGAATGGAAATCATTACCTGCCCTACGCACACTATGGCTTTGCCGATTATCCCAACGGACAGTTGCGCTCTAATGTGCTGGACTTAGCCAATTTCCTCATTGCTTATCTTCAAAATGGTTCTTTCAACGGAAATGCGCTGCTTGCCAACAGTTCGGTTACTGAGATGCTCTCACCTCAAGTACCATCCATCGAAGCAACACAGGGCCTAAACTGGTACACGGAAGAAATTTATCTAAACAGTGGCAGAACAACAAGCTTTTGGGGCCACAATGGTGGCGAGGATGGTGTTTCTACCCATATCTGCATCGATCCGACAAACGGAATAGGCATTGCTGTTCTTTCCAATGGCGAGGGCGATAATCGGAATGTGCTAGGTAAACTATACAACTACGCCTTGACCATCACTCCTGCCGGAACTGGAAATCCGCCTTGCGATGCCTTAGGCATCCGCAAACACATAAATCCAGATGTGCTGAACATCTACCCCGATCCTCGAATTCCCTGAATTTCAGAGCTTCCTTGGGCCAAACAATCGGCTTGAAGGTTTTCTCTGCTCCCTATGCTTCTGAAATAGCATGAAGGCAGGAAAACTTCAGGGAATGTCAATCTGAATTCATGACAAGCCTAGGATTCCGAGTTCCAGTTCTACGGTCCTAAGAAGTTGTAATCGCTTCTCTTCATCACGGTATCTTCCCCATGCGCGCTTGAGCACAGAGTGGGCGCGGGCAGCTTTGAAATAGTCAGGATAGGGGATATGCAATTCAGGTTCTAAGATCTCATAGTCCTGGGCAAGGCTGTTAAAGACAATCTCCTTGCCACGCAAGAAGCGCAGCTTGAGCTCATGCACGCCTTGCATGGTGCTAGTGGTCCCGCAGAGTTCTACAGACTTCAGATCACGGAGGTCTATGCTCTGTGTATTCAATTCGATGATGGTATTCATGTGCTTTGTGTTTTTATATGAATGCAAAGCAGCGAGAGCAGAACGTAATGTATGTACGTTGCTAGAAAAAATAAATTGAAAAAATCCAAATTCAAGCCTTGAGCGCCCTCTTCACCTGGGTCATATGACGCTCATTATGAAATAGATGGAACTGCAACGTGTCTCCTAATTTGAATTTCAATAAAGGAAGGGTCAAGCGACAGCGATTCTTGTTCAAATCTGCCTTTTCTGCCTGATCCAGAATCTTCTCCATCTCTGTGCATAGACGTATGAAATGCTCTATGATTCCTTTATTCAAGGTCTTTCCACTCGGATCCATCTTCTTAAAAGTCTTCATGGGATTATTCGGTTTACCCTGAGCATCAGGGAGCATGGATTTGGCCGAACGGGAGCCCAAAATCCCTGGTTTGAATTCATCTTTGGTCCGGGGATTTGGATCTTCCAAGACACGCTTGAACTCCTTCACATAGATATCTCCGTAACTGCATAAATGATCTATGCATTCAAAGGCATTCCACCTCTCAGCGGATGGTTTGGCACTGAGTTTTTCTTGTCCCAAGTTCAACATGGCCATGCTTTCTTGCAGATGCCTTGCGTTCATGCTGCGTAACTCTTGGAGGATTTTTGACTGTTTCATGCTTGTAGTTCTGAGTTCAAATCTCGGGCTTTCTATTTGGACAGAAATTGATTCAAATCAAGGATTCAGGCAAGTTTCTTCAGCATTCTACTTAAGGTCTCAGGAGTCATGCGCAGATAAGAGGCAATGTACTTGGCCGGAACCTCTTGAAAAAGCTGGGGAGAGCGACTCATTACCCGTTCTAATCGAATAGCAGGGTCTTGGATCAAGAGGTCCATTTCGCGCTCGTGCTGTTGTATGGCAAGGTGTTTTAATAAATCCAGATAAGCCTTCTGACGCTCTTGCTTTTCTTGGATGAATTCCATCATGGCATCATGGTGGATTCTGCTGACCTGTGTCTTTCTGAGTGCTTCAATACTCAGTTCTGATGCACTTCCTGAGAAAAAAGAATGCATGCTGTTGATCAGAGAGCCGCTGTATCCGAAACGTATGGTATATATCTGGCTATCAGACTCGTATATGGCTCTTAGCGCACCGCTTTCAACAAGATAGAGATAGTCTTCTCGCTCTCCAGCACGGATAAGGAGTTCATAACGTTGGACCGTGATAGATTCTCTCTTCAGACGGGTTGAAGACCTGACTTCATGTTCCAGCTTTGAAAGTGCTTCCAGGTCTATCCTCATCATCTCGGATGAGCTCAATCGAAGCGCAGATGCTTCACTGATTTTCCATTGTCCATAATCTCTTTCAAAGACTGTATCCCAATGCGGATGTGCTCATCTACGAAGTTCCTGGTGACCAATTCATCGCTGGCGCTGGTCTTCACGCCATCAGGTATCATCGGTTGATCTGATACGAGGAGCAAAGCTCCAGCTGGGATTTCATTGGCAAATGCGGTGATGAATATGGTAGCAGTCTCCATGTCTACACCCATGCTGCGCACCTTCTGGAGCTTCTTCTTGAACTTCTCATCATGCTCCCATACGCGCCTGTTGGTGGTATAGACTGTCCCCGTCCAATAATCCCTCCCGAACTCTCGGATGGTAGTTGAGACAGCACGTTGCAGGCTGAAAGCGGGCAGGGCCGGCACTTCCAAAGGAAGATAATCATTGGAAGTCCCTTCACCTCTGATGGCAGCTATGGGAAGGATGAGGTCACCCAGCTTGTTCTTCTTTTTCAGACCCCCACATTTCCCTAGGAAAAGCACGGCCTTAGGGTGTATGGAACTAAGCAAATCCATCATCGTAGCTGCATTGGCACTGCCCATCCCGAAGTTAATCATGGTGATGTTCTCGAAGGTGGCATTGGGCATGGCCTTATCTAGTCCTCTTACCTTAGAACCCGTTATCTCAGCGAACTGATGTACATATCCATCGAAGTTGGTGAGCAGTATATACTCCCCGAATTCCTTTAAAGGTGTTCCGGTATACCTTGGAAGCCAATTGGCTACTATTTCCTCCTTTGTTTTCATAGAATGTGAAGGTATGGAGAAAGGGGCTAAGCTCAGCTAAGTGATCTATGGATCAACACCAAGCGCAACAGTCAGCCTAAGGACGGGCAGGTTTTAGACCCCGACAGCAGGAAGGGCAATAGTGGATAGCCAGCTAAGGGGACCTAAAAAACGATACTAAATCAAAGCCCCAACAGGATCTCAAGCGGGTTTTTAGCTCCCGTCATTAACTTGATAGGATCTTCAAGCATCTCCTTTACTTTATAAAGGAAACTCACGCTTTCCTTGCCGTCAATGATGCGGTGATCATAAGACAGGGCCAGGTACATGATGGGACGAATATGCACTTCTCCGTTAATTGCCACTGGGCGATCTACGATGTTATGCATCCCCAGGATTGCGCTCTGTGGCGGATTGATAATAGGTGTGCTGAGCATGGATCCGAAGACGCCTCCATTGGTGATGGTGAAGGTGCCGCCCGTCATCTCATCTATACTTATCTCTCCGTCACGGGCTTTGATAGCCAAGCGCTTGATTTCTGCTTCTATTTGATGTAAGGACATCTGCTCTGCATTGCGCACCACGGGGACCATGAGTCCTTTAGGGGAGCTCACTGCGATGCCGATGTCTGCATAATCATGGAAGATCATCTGGTCACCATCTAGCATGGCATTCACAGTAGGGTAGAGGCGCAGTGCTTCAGTGACTGCTTTGGTGAAGAAGCCCATGAATCCGAGGTTTACGCCATGTACTTCCTTGAACGTATCTTTATATTGATTCCTGAGGTCCATGATAGGCTTCATGTCCACTTCATTGAAAGTGGTGAGCATGGCGGTCTCATTCTTCACAGAGACGAGTCGCTGGGCGATTTTCCTGCGCAGCATAGACATCTTTTCCTGGCTCTGGTCACGTGTACCGCCCCAGCCTTGGAGGAATTGCGTGGCATCTACTCCTGCTGCTACGTATTGCATAGCGTCATTCTTGGTGATGCGGCCATCTTTTCCTGAGCCTTTCACTTTAGCTGCATCAGCTCCTTTCTCATCCAATATCTTTCTAGCTGCCACGGAGGGTGTTCCTTTCGCGTAGCTTTCCTTGGAGGCTTCCTCTTTCTTAGGAGCAGGGGCTTCTTCTTTCTTCGCATCAACGGGAACTGCTTTTGCTGCAGCAGCTGGCACTGCTTTCTTGGCGGGGGCCTTGGCTGAGGTATCTATCTTAGCGATGATTTCTCCTACGTTCACGGCATCTCCTTCCTTGGCAATCAAGGTGACTATTCCCGCTTCTTCAGCAGGTAATTCCAAGGTGGCCTTATCAGAATCCACCTCGCAGAGGACCTGTTCTTTCTCTACATAATCTCCGTCCTTGACCAACCAAGTGGCTATCTCTACCTCTGTGATGGACTCTCCGGGACTAGGGACTTTTACTTCGAACATATCGCTTAGGATCTATGGTTATTCAATTCAATGGTCATGCGTTCACTTTCACTCCGGCCTTCTTCAGGACGGCATCCAGAATCGCTCTTTGTCTCTTGGCACTTCTCACAGGTGAACCTGAGGCTGGACTCGCGCTGGCTGGGCGGGAGATGCATTCAAGCGCCCTGGTCTTATATGTACGAAGGATATGGGTCCAAGGTCCCATATTCTCAGGTTCTTCTTGAACCCAAAGGTGGCTCTTTGCCTTGGAATATTTGTTCAATACCTTGTCCATCTGTTCAGCGGGCAGGGGATATAATTGCTCAACGCGCACGATGGCCAGATTCTGCAACTTATTGCTCTCCTTTTCTTCAAGCAATTCATAATAGATTTTCCCTTGGCAGAAAACCACCACGGTGACATCAGCAGCTTTGGCTGTGCTGTCATCTATGAGTTCTTGGAATCTTCCTTTGCTCAGATCAGCTAGGGTAGAGGTGCATCTTGGATGACGCAGTAGGCTCTTAGGGGTAAATACAATCAGTGGTTTTCTAAAGCCCCATTTCACTTGTCTTCTCAAAACGTGGAAGAGGTTAGCGGGGGTCGTACAATTCACCACTTGAATATTCAACTCTGCGCTCAATGTGAGGAAACGTTCCATGCGCCCGCTGCTGTGCTCAGGCCCCATACCTTCATAGCCATGAGGCAGCAACATGGTGACACCGCTCATGATGTTCCACTTATCCTCAGCTGAACTGATGTATTGGTCAATGATTATCTGCGCTCCATTCACGAAATCCCCGAACTGCGCTTCCCACATGGTGAGGCCATTATGCGTCACAAGGCTGTAGCCATATTCGAATCCGAGCACCGCATACTCTGACAGATGCGAATTATAAATATTGAAAGGAGCTTGGTCCTTAGAGATGTTCTGTAAGTGACAATATTCTTCTCCGCTATCTTCTATCTTGACTATGGCATGACGGTGAGAGAAGGTCCCGCGCTCAACGTCCTGCCCGCTCATGCGCACAGGATGTCCTTCATCTACCAAGCTGGCGTAAGAGAGCATCTCTGCCATTCCCCAGTCCAAGCGGTCATCCACGATCATCTTGGCTCTGTCATTAAGGATACGTTCCATCTTCCTGAAAAGCTTTTCCTTCTCAGGTAGAAAGGTCAATTTCTTGGCCAATTCCTTCAGTTTCTTTACATCTACCGCAGTATCTGGCGATTTAAGGAAGTCCTTCTCTGTAGCGCGCTTAAAGCCATTGTTTAATTCTACTAAGAAGGGCGGAATCTTAGCTGAGGTCTTCTTCTTGGCTTCATCGAGCTTCTGTTCTAAGATTTCCTTGAAGACGATGTCTCTTCGGGTGGCTTCTTCAGCGTCAATGACCTTTTCTTTTTCCAATTGTTCGAAATAGATCTCTTTCGGATTGGGGTGGGAGGCTATAGCTTCATAGAGCAGGGGCTGCGTGAACTTAGGCTCATCTCCTTCGTTATGTCCATACTTGCGGTAGGAGAGCAGGTCAATGAATACATCCTGCTTGAAACGCTGCCTATACTCAATAGCTATGCGCATGGTATGGGCCAGGGCCTCAGTGTCATCTCCATTTACATGGAAGACAGGGCAGAGAGTGACCTTGGCCACATCTGTGCAATATGTGCTGCTTCGGCCATCTAAGTAATTGGTGGTGAACCCTACTTGGTTGTTAATCACGAGATGAATTGTTCCTCCGGTCTTGTAGGCATTGAGTTGGGCCATCTGAACTACTTCATATACTATACCTTGACCAGCTATAGCCGCATCCCCATGAATCATGATAGGGAGGATCTTAGAATCATCACCTGCATAAGTATGGTCTATCTTCGAACGGGTCAATCCGGCTACCACAGGATCCACGGTCTCTAGGTGAGAAGGATTAGGGCAAAGGGTCATCGCTATTTTACCTTTTGAAGTCTTGTATTCCGAGGTGAATCCGAGGTGGTATTTCACATCACCGTCATAGTCTTCGTCCTCATAATCTTTCCCTTCGAACTCACTCATGATCTCCCCGAAGTCCTTATGAAGGATATTGGCCAGTACATTGAGTCGTCCTCTGTGTGCCATGCCCATCACCACTTCTTTCACACCAAGGTCTGCTCCATGTTGGATCAAGAAGTCAAGTCCAGGTATGATCGCTTCAGAACCTTCGATGCTGAATCTTTTTTGTCCAGTGAAACGCGTGTGTAGGAAGTTCTCAAAGCCCACGGCCCTGCTGAGCAGCTCGAATACACGTAGCTTTTCTTCTTTGCTGAACTTTGGCTGATTATTATTCTGATGAAGCTTTTCCTTCATCCATTCCAGTTTCATGGGCTGGCGCATGTACATATATTCCACCCCGATGGATTGGCAATAGACGGCTTCCAGGTGGGTTATAATGTCCTTCAACTTCGCAGGACCAAGATTGACCTCTGTTCCGGCTTGGAAGAGGGTCTCTAAGTCTTTCTCCTCCAGTCCGAAATTCGTAATCTCTAAGGTAGGGCTATACTTCCTGCGCTCTCTGACCGGATTGGTCTTGGTGAAGAGGTGACCACGGGTGCGGTATCCTTGAATAAGTTGTATGACCCTGAACTCCTTCTGCACATTCTCAGGAATGGCTCCTGGTTCAGCACTGAAGTCCTTGTGGGCGAAATCGAATCCGTCAAAAAAGTGGCGCCATCCTTCTTCCACGGACAAGGGGTCCATCCGGAATGATCTATAGGCTTGATCAAGGAATTCGGGGCTGGTGTTGCTCAAGAAGGAATATCTATCCATAAAATTGGGCGTGCAGGGTATGTTTCTTCCCCAGTTGCGGTTGTCAAAGATAAGAAAGGACATTATGATAGACCCTGAATAGAGCCTAGGGTTGAACAGTGACTTGTTAAGGGGGACGCTATTGATTCTGAATGAGGATAAGCATGCGCTCATTTGGATTCAGACTAGGCTATAGGTAGGCGAATAGCCATAGCTAGTTGACTAGTAATTAACGAAGTATGAATTCGAAGGAGCCATCGAGTTTTGGCTGAAAGCAAAATGTTCAGACCATGAACGAGTTGATTGCAGTCCACTTAGGGTCTTTTCAAGAAAAAGAAGAAGGTTCTCTATCCTTTAATTCTGGCCATTGAACATGTCTCCCATACGCTCGAATAAACTGCGTTCAGACTTGCTCGGGTCAGGCTTGAAATGCTCTGAATCATTCAGACCTTCAAGAATCTGCTTTTCCTCTTTGCTCAATTTCTTAGGTGTCCAGACATTGATATGGACTATAAGATCTCCATGGCCATATGAGTTCACACTCGGAAGTCCTTTGCCTTTTAAGCGCACGAGTTTTCCTGATTGTGTTCCTTCAGGAATAGTGATACGCGCTTTTCCGTCAACCAGTGGAACTTCACATTTACTGCCAATAGCTGCGTCAGGGAAGGAGATGAAGAGCTCATAATGGAGGTCTTGTCCGTTGCGAAGCAATTCCTCATGATGCGCCTCTTCTATGAGTACGATTAGGTCACCAGCGCTGCCACCGCCTGGGGCATCATTTCCTTTACCCCTCACATTGAGTTGCATACCTTCTTCAACTCCTGCTGGGATCTCTATTTCTATAAGTTCTTCCTTGCTCACCATGCCATTGGAATCGGCTCCGGCAGGAATCTTGCCTACGCGCTGGCCTGAGCCATTGCAAGTCGGACAGGTGGTGGTGGTCTGCATCTGACCTAGGAAGGTGTTCGCAATGCGGGTCACTTGTCCCATTCCTCGGCAAGAGGAACATGTATCGAATTTCACGCCATCAGCCATGACGAGTTTCTGGACCTTCAGTTTCTTCTTAACGCCATTAGCGATATCCTTCAGATCCAATTTTACCTTGATGCGAAGATTAGAACCTCTGCGGGCACGGGTCTGAGCTCCACCACCGAATCCGCCACCACCGAAGTGCCCTCCGAAGATGTCTCCGAATTGCGAAAAGATGTCATCCATAGACATTCCACTGCCGCCAAATCCGCCACCACCGCCTCCGGCAGCACCCTTCATTCCTTCATGACCAAAGCGGTCATAGCGGGCACGCTTATTTCCATCGCTCAGGACTTCATAAGCCTCGGCAGCTTCCTTGAACTTATCCTCAGATGTATGATCCCCAGGGTTTTTATCCGGGTGGAACTTGATGGCCATCTTGCGATAGGCCTTCTTGATCTCAGCATCAGAAGCGTTCTTGGCAAGTCCTAATATCTCGTAATAATCTCTTTTGGCCATGGTGCTTCAAATCAGCTTCCGGTCACCACTTTTGCATAGCGGATCACCTTGTCATTCAATACATATCCTTTCTCTATCACGTCTACCACTTTGCCTTTCAGTTTCGCTTCAGGCGCAGGGATCTGGGTGACTGCTTCATGCTTATCGGTATCGAAATCATCACCGGCAGCAGTCTCCATAGGCTTCAGGCCTTCATTGGCCAGCAAGGAGATGAACTTGGATTGGATCAACTGGAATCCATCTCTTAATGCCTGCATATCTTCTACCTTCTCGTTATTGGCTGAAGCACGATCGAAGTCATCGATGATAGGAATGAGGTTCTTCAAGGATTCTCCGCGGGCGTTCACCATGAGATCTATTTTCTCCTTGGCCGTCCTCCTTCTGAAGTTCTCGAATTCAGAGTAGAGGCGAAGGAACTTGTCATTCATCTCATTGAACTTGGCCTCGAAATCTGGCTCTTCATTCTCAGGAGTTTCAATGCCTTCAACAGTGACATCATCTTGGTTCACTTGCTCCTCTGCGTTCAGGGTGTCTTGGTCTTGGATCTCGTTCTCTTCCTTCATTTCTTCGTGTTTCTTACTTCTTCTGGCCATAATTATTGCTTGATGCTAACTCAATGCCCTCTTGTCAAAGGTCTTGCCAAGCCATTTTAAGGGACAATTTGGCAGACTTCCTTCCTAAAAGGGTGCGCGAAGGTAAAAGGATGACAGGAATGGGCGGGGGGGAGTGATTTTAGATTTGAAGGGCTTAAGTATAGGAGGAAGTCTCATTGTTTTATGAAAGACAATTGATCGTCCTTCTCTTGGGAGAGAAGGATAAGTGGATGAGTTGGGTGGGGGAAGTGCTTCTCGATACAATTTGCTTCGTACCTCAGCAAATCACTCATTTCGACTAAGCTCAATGTAAACTTCACCTTCGGAGAAGTGACAATGGTGCGGGTCTCTATCTTGGCTTTAGGTTGAGCAGCTATGTGCGAAGTAAGTGAGAGCACTCGCGTTATCCCGCTTCGGAGCATTAGCAATGCTGCGATAATAAACCCATAGGATCTGCAATCCGGTGATGACTCAACTGGCCAAATCTGCACCTGTCTTTTGGTGATGAATGCATCGATCAGGATCTAGACCACGTCCCCCGTTCCCGCGAATCTAGCCCGCCTAATCCGTGGTTTTTAAGCAATCTTGAAATGGTCCATTAGAATGTGCAACGCATGAAATTAGCTGCATTCCAAAAAATTATAACTTTCAGGATCAAAGCAAAAAGGGGGCTCAGCCCCCTAGACCATTTCTTCTTCAGTGAGTCCATGAATTAAGTATGCTAAATTGCAGAAGGGGCTCAGCCCCCTTGATTAATGCACTTTCTTAATGGAATCTGTTCTATATTTACTCTCGGATTACGCAAGCTAAATCCGAGAGAACGGGTATACAGGACATGTTAGTGACTCTGTGAAGGATCTGAAAGGAACTTCGCTAGAGGAACAATCCCGCCCGGGCGGGAAACACTTGGAAGAATTAGGATTGATAGATATGAACGGACCTTGCTATGACCCCCTTATAGCTCGCATGTTATCCCCTGATAACTATGTGCAGGACCCTAGTAATTCCCAGAATTTCAACAGGTATTCTTATGTGATGAATAACCCGCTGAAGTATGTGGATCCTACGGGGGAGAAGGCTGACCACTTCTACTATGATGAAACTGGTGAATTGATCAAAAGAGTTGCCTATGAAGGCGCAGATAGGGCCTATGATGCAAAACTTCTGCCCAACGGAACTATGCAGGTCGATGGAGAGAATTTTGAGAAATCTAAAGAGCTTCAGGCAGCGCAGATGGAGGATATTATTGGGGGGGAGGACCAAAGCGGGGGGAGTTGGGATCCTGTTACTGATAGAAGAATTGGTCAATTAGATTCAAGAGTACAAGGTGCTGCTACGAATTTCATCAATCAAGTTGAATCGGAGTTAGGCGTACAGTTAAGAGTTACACAAGGGCTTAGAACTAATGCAGAACAAAATGCACTTTATGCTAAAGGTAGAACTGCTCCTGGTAATATTGTTACTAATGCCCAAGGGGGAGAAAGCTACCATAACTATGGTTTAGCTATTGATGTGGTAGTTATGCAAAATGGGCAACCAGTATGGGAAAACCTCCCTTCAAACATTGGTAATATCGGTATTCAAAATGGTTTTGGATGGGGAGGAAATTGGAATAGTTTTAAAGACTATCCACATTTTCAAATGACCTTTGGACAATCCATTAATCAATTACTTGGGCATTAATAAATGATGAAAATGATGAAAATGATGCAAGTAATATTATTGATAAGTTTATTTTTTAGTGCTTGCTCTCAAGGAGAGCAAGGGAGTAATTATTCAGAAGACAGGCGACCTGAACAGCAATTAAATTTAATAGATACAATAAAAGTGATTCACGACATTGATAATAAAGTAAAGCTTGTTGATAGTCGCCAGTTAGCTTATGGAGAAGTAGAACAAAGTTTATTAGGTTTATCATCTGAAGGTAGCTCTGTAAATTCCTATTATGATGATATGACTTTAGTGAAAATTAAAGCAGCTCATTATGGAGAAATGGGTAATGTTGAACTTCAATACTACTTGGGTAATGGGAAGCTAATTTTTATTAAAGAGAAATATAGCAACTATAATAAACCAATGTATTATGATGATTCTGAAATCAAATCTGTAGAGAATAATACATACTATTTCTTTAATGGTGTATTACTTAAAAGCATAGCTAAAAAGCCTACTTCACAAATGGACTTGTTAAATGGATTTGAAGAAATTAAAGCTCAGTTAGAAAATTACGAACCATCAAATAAAATACTTGCTGGTGATACGGTTAGATGCAAACTTGGGTCAAGGTGTCTAAATAGTGGCTATGTAATAAAAGAAAGTCGCTCAAAAGGACGTGTGAAACACGTGAAACCACCATTAAATAAAAACGCCCCAATGGAACAAGATTAAAGCCCCGCTTCGGAGCATTAGCAATGCTGCGATAATAAACCCAATAGGATCTGCAATCCGGTGATGACTCAACTGGCCAAATCTGCACCTGTCTTTTAGTGATGAATGCATCGATCAGGATCTAGACCACGTCCCCCGTTCCCGCGAATCTAGCCCGCCTAATCCGTGGTTTTTAAGCAATCTTGAAATGGTCCATTAGCGTCTACAGACGATGAAATCAGCCCCATTCCACAAGACTAGGACTTTTCTGAACAAGGCTAAAAGGGGGCTGTGCCTCTTAAAACAATTTCTTTCTACCTTAACTCCATAAATGAACATGAATTCTAACTCAAGGTGGGGCACAGCCCCCTTGTTTAATGTTTTTTCTGATGGGAAAGAGCAAGAAGAATACTCACGGATTACGCTTCGCTAAATCAGCGAGAACGGGAAAATGAACACATTTTTTCACATATCTACTGCTAGTCTCAACGTTCCACCTAGACCTTCTCTGATGATACGCATCAAAGTAGATAAGCGAATGTCACTTGCGTCATTCTCTATGCGAGAAATGTAATTCTTAGTAGTACCACATTTTTCAGCAAGCTCTTGCTGAGTCATTCCTTTTTCTTTTCGAAGCTCTTGTAAGATAACTCCTATCTTGAAGGCCTCAAATCCTTCCTCGAATTTATCACGTTTCTTAGTGCCTTTCTTGCCGTAATTGGCCTCAAGGTGTTGCTCGAATGTTGTTATGTCATTCTTCTTTGCCATCATAGTATTCTTTTTGCAAACGTTTAGCTTTAGCTAGTTCTTTTATTGGCGTTTTTTGTGATTTTTTAGTGATTCCGTGCAAAAGAACCACCAAATTACCTTTATCGAAAAAGCAGAATATCCGATAGATATTTCCACCGTATTCCGTCCTGATCTCATATAAATCAGTTCCAATAAGTTTTTTAAAGAACTTCTGTGGTACAGGATCCAAATCTAACACCATTTTAATGCTATAGTCGATCTTTTCACGAACCTTAAGCGATTGATTCTTATAGAATTCAAAGAAGTATTCCCTGAATATGATGATCTGCCGCCTTTGTTTTTTAGCCACAATTCAAAGTTACCTAATTAGGTAACAATCTACAAATTTATTTGGCTTGGTCCAATCAGTTAATATGCTTATTGGGCAGATTTTAACAGAAAAAAGGCCAGACCTACTAAAAGCTCTGACCCTCATTCTTGGTTTTTAACCCAGACTATGTATTAGATTTCGTAATGAGTATTCAGCTCGGAATAAAATTTCTAATGCATAATCTGGGTTCCGCCAAACGAACCTACTCTTTGATCAGCTTGCGGCTGTATGTCTTTCCATTCTGGGAGATCTGGATGAAATAATTCCCTGCATCTCTGCGGCTGATATCAATGCTATTCATGTATGCGCCATCGAAGTCGGCAAGCATCTCGTAATAGACTTTCTTGCCTTGCATATCGTAGATGAGCACTTCCAAGTCTCCTTTCT
>Ga0209702_10003953_pt1 | contig 22426 bp, 23 predicted proteins | sample FRY01_FD_187210 | JGI IMG/M metagenome (GOLD analysis project Ga0209702, IMG submission 187210) | Freshwater microbial communities from Lake Fryxell liftoff mats and glacier meltwater in Antarctica - FRY-01 (SPAdes) (version 2) | ecosystem: Environmental > Aquatic > Freshwater > Ice > Glacier... | reverse complement strand
AAAATTTCATATTTAGAGTTGGGAACATGAAAAGATTTCAGTAAAATTTCCTCATGGTTTTTTTTTAATCTCAATCTAGATTCTTGGTTTAATTTAAACTCAACATAAAATCCATTCATCTCTAAACCAAATTCAGAAAGAATGATTTTACTTAGTTCATATCCTGTGTGAAATCGAAGTATTTCAGCTTTCTCTTCAAATTGCAAATAAGATAAGCCTTTTGTTTCACAAATAGTATATAGGTTATTGTTTAAATAGGAATCTACTGTTTTTTTTATATTACTTCTTAACACATCCATATTGTTGATGTGATTTTTTTCTCTAAACACATGGAAATGACGCCCCATGTGTAAAGTTATTTTCCCTTTAATAGAAAGTTCTAATGTATCTATTTGATATTCAGGAGTGGATTCATTTTGTTTGTCTATTTTAAAATAGATTTCAATGTTTTCGTTTTTCATATTTTCTTTATTAATTAAATTAAAATACTAGTCTAGCAATGACTCATTAAAATATTTTTTCCATAAAGGGAGCTTATCCCAGATTTTTTTTGAGTCTTGATGGATTTCATTTTTAAATATAATACATACATCTAGCCATGAGTATTTGTAAATTTCATCTAACTCTAACAAATTAGTAGCATATAGAGAAAGCTTAAGGATATTAATGTATTCAATATCCCATTCTTGTTCGTCATAACATTTATTTAATTCACTCTCACTCAAATCTTCGCTGAATTCTTGTTTCCAAATTTTGCATTCGAATAAAAATTTAGATGCTAACTTTTTTAATTTTTCAGTTTTTTCAATTTCTTCATGAACAAATATAAATGAACTGTATTTATGTTTAACCAAAATAATATCCTGACTTAATTCTTCTAATATACTATTATAATCTGAGTAAAATTGAATAGATTTATCTTTTAAGCATTCTATCATAAATAATCGTAATGCACTAAAAATTTGATCGTCAGGAGCGTATCTAATTATTGAAGTAAGTCTAGAAATAAATTCATTTTCATCTAATATTTCAATATTTAATACCTTTTTATGCCTGTCCCATATTTCCTCTATTTCTTTATAAAGTTTAGGGTATTCAGGTAGAGTTGGAGAGTAATTAAAATAATTGCTTGAATTTTCTTTGTTTTCCATAGAGGTTTAATATTTGTTTAATTAGTAAAAGGTTATTTTATATGATACGTTAAAAATAATATTTTATAACAATTAAGATATATACCTCTAACGATTTAAAGGTTAGTTTATAACAATTAATTTTATTTTAGTGTCACGTGTTATTTATTCTTTTCTAGTTCGTATTAGATACTACAAACCTTTATTAGTATGAACCTTTAAAAATTAATTATTATGAGAAAGAAATGGTTAACAATGATGAAAGCGGTAAGGCAATTAAGTATTGCTCTTTTGGTTTTAGGCGGAGTATTTAGTGTGAATAATTATCCAGGTCAATTTACATTGATTTTGATAGGTGGAATAGGATTCTCAATTTATACTTTTCTGAGAGCGTTTGAAAAAACAATTCCAGAACCTAACTGGGAGTTAGTTTACCCTGAATTAGCTTTAGGTCATTCAGATGTGATTGAGCTAACCGACAAAGACTAAGTATTCATTTAAAAACAAAGACGTATGATTTTTAAAATTTTTTGGAAGGTTTTGAAACCTTTATTTTTCGTTAGCAAAGCAATTCTAATAGTATCAGTTCTAATTAAGTTTTTAGGTTGGAAAGATCCAAATTTTATTTCATCAGAAATGAATTCAATTGCTACTGTTTTGATCACTGTATTTGGGTGTATTATTTCGTTTATTTACCTTGTGTTAATTTCTGAACCTTTAGATGAACAGCCAGATTGGTCAATTGTGTTTCCAGAATTAAGAGAGAAATAATCACTTTTCGCAGCAATTTTCACCAATAAAACACCGATATTATTCGATAATATCGGTGTTTAAAATTTTATAAAATAAATTAACAAATTAACAAAATGGAACAATTACAAATTGTGTTTTTTACAGGTGCAGGTATTTCAGCTGAAAGTGGATTACAAACTTTTAGAGACAGTGTAGACGGGTTGTGGAATAATTATAGAATTGAAGATGTTTGCACTCCTGAAGCTTGGGATGATAATCCGGAGTTAGTTTTAGGTTTTTACAATCAAAGAAGAGAACAATGTTTAGCAGCCGAACCGAATGAAGCACATCGTTTGATTGCTGAACTTGATAAAGAATACATCGTAACAGTTGTTACGCAAAACATAGATGATTTGCACGAAAGAGCTGGATCCACAAATGTAATTCATTTACACGGAGAAATTTGTAAATCACGTTCATCAACCAATCCTAAGTTAATTTATGATTGTAAAGAAAACATAACGTTAGGAGATTTATGCGAAGAAGCTTCTCAAATTCGACCTCATGTTGTTTGGTTTGGCGAATCTCTAGATGAGAAAAAAATTAATGAATCAATTGCTTATACTATCGCTTGTGACATTTGTGTTATCGTTGGTTCATCACTTCAAGTTTACCCAGCTAATGGTATTCCTAGTTTTATCTCTCCTGAAAGTAAACTCGTTCTTATTGATCCGAATGAAGTTTCTCAATCTTTTTTAGACAAACGAGAAGTTTTTATCATCAAAGAAAAGGCAACTAAAGGATTGCAGATTTTTTATGATAGCTTAAAGAAACAGATGTCGAAAATACAAGAATAATAATTAATTTAATTAACACTCTAATTGATTAGAGTTAACTGCCATCTAACTAGCGATTTAATATGTAAAATTAATTTAGGTCGTTAGTTAGAAATAAGTCTTTTATACAAATTACCTACTATATTATTCTTTTAGCCAATCAAACCAAATGCTTTAATCAATAATTGGAATGTCATTCTGGTTACATTTATATTATATTGTTGATTTTTAACACTTTAACTATTGGTTGTTAATTTAAAAAAAATAAACTTAGTAGAGTAGTAGAGCTTGGGTAAAATGCTCCTTCATTTTTTTTACTAGTGAATCTGGACTTTTAACTTTAATGTTTTGTCCAAAAGAAAGCAGTAGTTTTTCTAATTCAAAGTTCGGTATTACTGAAATACTAGTTTCGTATCCTAGCACTGTTTTTTTTATCGATTTTTGTGTTTCGTGAATAGGATTTGTTTGAATGTATTTAGCCTGCAGTTCAGTTTGAATTATTAGTTCAATAACCTCTATTTCACCAATAAGCTTTGTTACTCCAACGAAATCAGAAAAGTAATCTGACCAATTTATACTACTTGGTATATATTTACTTGTTATGGTTTCTGATGTTGATATTATTCTGTCAAAAGCAATATTCCAAGTTTCAATACTCTCTTTCTGATTGTTACCAATTGCATACCATCTGTTATTGAATTGTTTTAAATAATAAGGATGGAATATTATTTCGTAGGGTAGTTCCGATTTAAAGTCTTTGTATTCAATTTTTAAAACTCTTTCATGTTGAATTGCATTCATGAAATCGTTTAAAAAATTGAGACCTACGTAGTCATCGTTGTGTTGAAACGACATAAATTCTTTTTTAGTCGTATTAATTCCTAGTTTTGTTTCTAATTTTAAGATAAGTTCGTTAACCCAATCAAATTGTTTGATTCCTCCAATATTAGAAAGTACTTCCAAAGCATTATGAATACTAGCATATTCATTTTGTGTTAATGGATTGTTTCTTATCGAATAATTTGCGTCGTCATATCTGTAGTATACTTTTCTACCTTCTTTGTGTTTCACAATTGGAGCTGCATAATCAGAATTTTGTAAATACGATATGTCGTTGAAAATTTGAGTTCTTCCAATACCTTCGTACCCATTATCGTTTAACTTTTCATTTACTTCCTTAAGTAAATCTTCCCAAGAATATTTTCTTGTTGCATTTGAAATACATCTATCAATAACTAAATACCTATTTAATGCGTTTTTATTTGTTGCCATAATTAACAGTTCAGTATCAGTGAACTAAGTTAATATATTTTTACAAATTATGATTTTTATTATTCAATTAAATAAATGAAGAAGTGAATTTAATTTTTTTATATTTGTCAATAAATAAATTTAACCATCTTGAAAAAACTTAAAATATTAGATATAATTTTCGAAAATAAAATTGAAGAGTTTGAAATAGAGTCCTTTAGAGGAGCAGTTTCACGCTTGGTAGGTTTTGAAAATACGATGTTTCACAATCATATAAGTAATGAGAAGTTAGCATACTCTTATCCTTTGGTTCAGTATAAAACTCGGTTTGGGAAAGCCAGCTTTTCTTGCATTGCGCAAGGAGTGGAAGAGGCGAGTCAATTTTTCATGAAAAAAGATTGGGTTTTTTCAATGTCAGGTAGAACGATAAATTTAAAAATAGACACGTTCCAATTACGAAACGCTTTTTACGATGTTACGGATAAATTTTATTGCTATACACTTCATAAATGGCAACCGTTAAATCAAGATAATTTCAAAAAGTTTAATCTTTTAAATACCATTGAAGATAAAATTAGGTTTTTAGAATCTATTTTAGTTGGAAATATTCTTTCGATGGGTAAGTCAATTGATTGGATAATTGAAAATAAAATTATATTATCAATTGATGAAATAATTGATCAAAAACTATTAAAATTTAAAAAAAATCAGGTTTTAACTTTTGATTTGAAATTTATGACAAATACTTTACTGCCTTTGCAAATCGGATTAGGTAAGGGAGTGAGTCATGGTTATGGAATTATAGAAAAACGTGAAGAAATTAATAATTAAAAAACTATGAGTAAAAAGTATTTATACGGCGCCTCCGTTCAAGGTATTCAAGATTTTATTTTTAAAACGAATAAACTCGCTGAGATTGTAGGAGCGAGTGAATTGGTGGAACAGATTTGTACGGCAAAATTTTCTGAAATTTCAGGAATACAACTTGATGGTGATAAAGATTTGATTCTTAGTGCTGCAGGAAATATTAAATGTGTTTTTTCAGAGGCAAATAGTGCATCATTAAAATTACTTTATCGAAATTTTCCTTTTGAAGTTCAAAAAATGGCTCCGGGAGTAACGTTAAGTCAAGCCATCATTGAATATGAGGAAGGACAAGAAGTGCCAATTCAAAAATTAGAAGATGCACTAAAATCGAAACGAAATAAAATCTCAAAACCACTTGAAATTGGTTTTATGGGTTTGGAACGTGATCGAAGAACGGGTGAAATTGCGTTTGCTGTGAGAACCAAACAAAATACAAAGTTGGAAGTTATTTCTGAGTCAACTTCTTTAAAAAGAAAAGCGGTACAAGATTCTAAGGATTCGAAAGATGAAACTTCAAAAGAATCATTGTTCAAAAAAATCTCAGGATTAGATTTCAAAAATCGCGAAATCGCATTTGATATTGAAGAGATTACAAATTCAGGAAAAAACTCTTGGATTGCGGTAATTCATGCAGATGGAAATGGTTTAGGTCAAATTTTGCAAAACAGAGGGGAGGAAATCAATGGTAACAATGAATTTAATACGTTTTCAAAGCACATTGAAGCTGCAACCATAAATGCGGTTCGTTCTGCATTTGATCAAATTGTCAATAAAGATAAAAATTCATGGGAAAAAGGTAAGAATTTTAAATACCCTATTCGTCCTGTTGTTTTGGGAGGTGATGATCTTACTGTAATTATTAGAGCAGATTTAGCCTTGGATTTTACGACAATCTTTTTGACTGAATTTGAAATTCAATCGAAAAATTTATTTAAAGGATTAGAAACAAAAGAATTGGAAGGTTTAACCGCCTGCGCTGGAATTGCTTTCGTTAAAGAATCCTATCCATTACACTACGCTTTAAATTTGGCAGAAGAATTATGTAAAGATGCCAAGAAAAAAGTGAAAGAAGGTTTAAGCCCTAATGAAATGCCAGAATCCTCTTTGGCGTTTTACAAAGTTCAAGATTCTTTTGTGGAAGATTTGACAGAATTAAAGGAACGGACATTAATATCTGAAGGTTGGAATTTTTATGCTGGACCTTATTTATTAGATGAAGTTGGTGAGTTGAAAAAAAACCTTCAAATTATTGCGAAGGAAGCAGATGAAAAAGACAGCAAAACAAAAGCAGTTGGAAAATTACGTCAAATTGTTTCAGAATCGTATAAAGATGCTTCCACAACAAAGTTTATGTTGAATAGAATGAAAGAAATTAACAAGGACTTTTATAACAAACTTAATCTTGACAAAGATTTAGAAGCTTTGAAAGTCAAAGGGAAATCTCAATTATTAGACTTAATCACATTACACGGATTCAATTATGGAAACAAAGAAAATTAAATATACAATCACTTTTTTGAGTGAATGGCATGCCGGTTCTGGTTTAAGTTCTGGTGCAGAGGCAGATGCTGTTGTTATAAAGGATAAAAATAATTTGCCTTATTTACCAGGGAAAACAATCAAAGGATTATTGAAAGATGCTTTGATGGATATGAAGGAAGTTCAGTCTGACTTTAATATCGAGGACTTAGAGTCTCTATTTGGTAAAATAAACACAGATGAATCTACTACGGCAGGAACTTTATTCTTTTCAAATGTTGAATTACCTGAAAATGAAGAAAAGGAGATTTCAGAGGAAATGTCAAAACATTTATACCGTATTCATGCATCTACAAAAATTGAAGAAAATGGAGTAGCAAAAAATGGATCATTGAGAACGATGGAAGTTACTATTCCATTAGTGTTGGAAGGATATATTAGTTTTGAAAATGAATTGTCAAAAAATCAACACGATCTAATTGAAAAAGCAACGAAATGGACACGTTCATTGGGAGCTAATAGAAACCGTGGTTTAGGTAGATGTAAAATTGAAATAAAAGCGCAGTTATGATCACAAAACAGTATACATGTGAATTACTTTCAGACATTGTTTTGAATAGTAGTTTAGCAACCGAAGGAAACATGTCTTCTTTGGATTACATACCAGGTAGTAACTTTTTAGGAATAGCAGCGAGTACGCTTTACGGTTCGGTTGAAAAAGAAAAGGCCTATTCACTCTTTCATAATGGAGATGTATCTTTTGGTGATGCTACAATTTCAAAAGATGGATTAGCTTCTTTTCCTGTTCCATTTTCCTATTTTATGGATAAATTGGATAAGAAAATAGGTAAAGACCCAATTTACCTTCATCATTTAATTGATCCTAACAATCGACCGGAAAAAGATGAAAAGTTTTTACAACTGAAACAAGAAAGAGGAGGGTATATTTTATCGGATAATAGAATTATAAAAGAAATTAAAAAATCATTTAGTTTAAAATCTGCTCAAGATAGAGATTCACGCTCTTCCAAAGATGGTTCGATGTTTGGTTTTGATGCTATTGAGAAGGGACAAATATTTATTTTTTCAATTCAATTTAAAAATCAAGATGATGTTGCCATTATCGAAAAAGAATTGATTGGAATCAAACGTTTAGGGAAATCAAAAAATGCCGAATTTGGTCAAGTTGACATTCAAGCTGCATCAGGAATATCTGACTTTGAATCTTTTGAGAGTGAAAACTATACTTTAGTTTACGCACAAAGTAATCTCTATTTCACCGATGATTTTGGTCAAGTAACTTTGCAGCCAAAAGTAACTGATTTAGGTTTAACAAGTGGCGAAATCAACTGGGATAAATCGCAAGTTCGCTCTTTTTCGTATTCTCCTTGGAACAGCAAAAGAAATACAAGTTCCATGCAACGTCATTGCATTGCGAAAGGTTCTGTTTTTTATGTTGAAACAACTCAAAAACCCTCAAATTCATCCAATTTCGTAGGTGGTTTTCAAGCAGAAGGATTGGGGAAAGTGTTGTACAATCCATTTTTCCTGAAACCAGGCCAAGAAAAGCCAGAAGTGAGAACGGATTTGAGTAAATATGATTCAAAAAAGGATAAAAATCAAGTAAATGAAACTACTCCAGCGAACACAATTTTAGCTGTGTTTTTAGCAAATAAACAAGCTGCACAAGTGAAAGAGTTGAATATATCGAAAAAGGTAATTGTTGAGATTGAGTTGTTGAAAAATGGGAATTATAAGAATGTTGATAGTTTAATCAAAATAACTTCTAGCCAATGGGGTGGGATTAGAGCGTATGCTTCCAAAACAAGAGATATTTCTCAGCTTAATAAAGATTTATTTGGTTATACAAAAGAGGATAAAAAAACAAAAGTTGAAGGTTATCTCACCCATGGCGTCGCAGACGAAAAACATTGGGGCAAACATGGAAACCTAAATAAATTCAAGGATATTTTTAAAAAAAATGAAGATTTAGGAACGGTCTTCATTGCCAAATTCGCAGCAGAAATGGCAAAAGAAAATAAACGAAATATAGAAAATAACTAAAATGACAACGATTCATACACATAGATATATTGCACGTTTTAAAGTAGGAGCAGATACTCCTCTCTTTATTGGTTCAGGAGAAGCTTCTTTAATGAAGGATGCATTGGTTCAAAAAGATGTCAACGGTTTCCCTATGATTGCAGGGACATCTCTTGCAGGAGTGTTACGACATGCATTCGGAAACGAAACAGACGTATTATTTGGAACATCAGGTTCAGAGAAAAATGGAGAAGCTTCAAAATTAAAGGTGAGTAGTGCTTTTATGATTCTTGAAGATAATCGAATCTCAGAAGGAATTTTAGAAAACGCATCATCTAAACTATCGGATAGATTCAACAATCTTCCATCCCGTCAACATGTTCGTATTTCAGATAGAGGAGTTGCCGTGAAAAACGGTTTATTCGATAACGAAGTTGTTTACAAAGGCACGCAATTTATTTTTGAATTGGAAGTAAGAGGAACACTTGAAGATGAGGGAAATTGGAAAGAAGTACTAAAATTAGTTCAATCTCCGATGTTTAGAATCGGTTCAGGAACAAGAAATGGTTACGGAAGTTTGAAAGTGATTGAAATGTATCAAGAGACTTTTGACTTAACAAAACCAGATCAATTTGAAAAGTATTTGAATTTTGACCCATCGTTGAATGCTGTATTAAATTATGTTTCAGTGGCAAATGAAGAAGAACATGATTCTGAAAAGTTCACAAAGTATTCGTTGAATTTACAACCAGATTCTTTCTTTATTTTCAGTGAAGGTTTTGGAGACGATGATGCAGACAACAAGCCTTTGGAAGAAGAAGTGATTCGCTATGAAAACGGAAAAATACTTTTTGAAAAACAAACCGTAATTCCTGCAACATCAATCAAGGGAGCAATTGCGCATCGGGTGGCTTTTCATTATAACAAAGAAATTAAAGCTTTCGCAGATGTTGAAAATGAAGACAACAAACCCGAAGTTGGAGATAAAAACCTGGCTGTTGCAACACTTTTTGGAAAAGCAGGAAAAGAGGTAACAGATCCAAGCGCAGGAAATGTTTTTATCAATGATTTTTACTTTTCAGAAGAACAAGTTGAAAACAACAAAATTTTTAACCACGTAGCGATTGACCGTTTCACGGGCGGAGCTATGAACGGAGCTTTGTTTAGTGAGAAAGTTTCCAATTTGGTGACAGGTGATTTTGCTTTTGACATTTATGTGAACGTTTCTTCTTTAAAAAATGAAGACATTACAAAAGCATTTGAAAACACCTTAGAAGACATTTGTAAAGGTTTACTTCCATTAGGAGGAATGACAACCAAAGGTAACGGTGTTTTTACTGGGTCTGTTTCAAATGGGGGTCAATTTAATTATGCATACAATTCAGACAAAAACTAAGATGGAAGGAATAACAATATATACGAATTTAAATGATATTCCTTCCGTAATTTACGAAGGATATGTTTGGATGTCAGATGAAACAGAACCTAAGGTTTTGATGGATGAATCATTTGATTTTTCAAAAATAACGACAAATCCTTTTGTTGTAGAAGCTCTGTTGTTTGATAATACAACTAATAGTTCAATTCATATTACTCATGACGGGAGCTATTTCATAACAGTCTATGATTTAAATAAATTGAACACGGAGGATACAAAATTTGAACCAAAAGAATATTTACCGCACAGATTAAAGAGTGTTGAGAAGGTTTGTTTTAAACAACTTTGGAAAGAGGAAAAAGATGAAAATTGTTTAAATTTTCCGGTCTTAACTTTAAAAGCAACTGTTTTTTGTGGATTTAAAAAATAAGAATTATGAGTCAAGTAAAATCAACATATAATTTTGTTCCCGCTCCAACGGAGGAACAAGTTTTTAAACCAAGTTGGGCAGACCAAGTAAGTCATGATATTCCATTTTCGGATGGGGAAAGTGGTGAGATTGAAATAGAGATTACTGCGGAAACACCAATATTTATTAGGAATGGTCATGCAAAGAAAACGGAGACGAATGAGTTTTCACATTTAAAAAAGTTAGATAAAAATGGGAAAGAAATAGTTGAAGCAAGAAAATATTTTATACCAGCAACTTCTTTGAAAGGTACAATTCGTTCTGTTTTTGAAATATTGAGTTCTTCTAGAATGGATAGAATTGATAGGCAAAGGCATGCTGTTCGACAAATAATAAAAAATGTTGATGATGTAATAGACGAAGGTTACACTATCCATAATGATAAGAAAAATATTTATTGTGGGTACTTGATTCTAAAAAATAATGAATATTATATCCATGAATGTGGTAAACCTCTAAAAATAAGATTCAATGATTTGGATAGTAAATTAGGAACAAAATACTCAAATCATTTTGGTGCTAAAGAAGAGTCTAATATTTCAAAGATCTTTGCAAATAGAACTGCAAAGTATAAATATGAACACAAAGATTTATTTTTAGGGAAAGATGATGATTATAAATTTGAAAATCATCCATTAGAAGGAGAAAAAGAAAGAAGCTGGGTAAGTGAATTTCAACCATTAAAATATGTTCAGTTTTCTGAGGAAAAGCATAGTGAAAGTTTTTACGGAAGAATTATTAATGTTGGACAAGCAACTTATTATAAAGTAAATACATCAAGAAGAGGTGAATACGTATTTCCTGGTAAAAAATCCGAAATACTGGGTAAAAGTGAATCCATACAAATTAAAGATCATCAAATAGAAGATTTTCTATTTATTAATAGAGATAAAAAAAGTGATGAACTTGAAGATTGGAAATATTGGAAATCGAAAATTTCAGAAGGAATTCCGGTGTTTTTTAGAAAAAAAGATAATAATCAAATTATTGATTTTGGACTTTCATTTACATATAAACAACCTGTAAAATTTGATTCAAAACAAATGAATCCAGTTTATAAAAAAGATAAAAATGTAAATTATGGAGCAGATATGACGGAATGCCTATTTGGTAAAATAGGTGAAGATTTTAATTTAAAAGGACGTCTTTCTTTCTCGCATAGTTGGGCTAGTGAATTTAAGTGTTTGACTAAAGAAATTTCAATGGTTTTAGGTAATCCCAAATCTTCTTTTACTCCTTTTTATATCAGTCAAAATGGAAGTAACGGCTTGACTAAATCTTTTAATACATATAACACTGGAGGTACTTTAAAAGGATTTAAAAGATACCCTGTAAGAGTTGAGACATTGGAACAGAAGATTGACTCTACAAAAGAAAAAATTATTTCAAAAATTGTTCCTCTTGATAAAGAGAGCAAATTTTTAGGTAAAATTCGTTTTCACAATTTAAAACCTATAGAAATAGGAGCTTTATTGTCGGCAATCACTTTACATCAAAACGAAGATGTTTTTCATCAATTAGGCGGTGCTAAACCACTCGGTTTTGGTAGAGTAAAAATTCAAATAGGTAAGACTTCTGAATTAGAGAAAACTAATGAGGAATATTTAAAGCTATTTGAAAATGTAATGAGACTTAATAACAGAAATTGGGAAAAATCTTATAAAGAATTAATATTGATGTCTAAATTACAATCAGCAAAATTTGATCAATCAAATTTAGATTATGAAAGTTTAAGTCGATTTCAAGAAATTAAAAAGAAAGGTGAGTATTTAGATTATTACAGTGAAATTATTCCTGATAAGCATAAAATAAGTTTATTAAATTCGATAGATGATCATGAAGAATTTCAAAATGATTTAGAAAAAAAGAGAATTAAAATATTAGGAGACATTAAAAACAATCAAATTAATAAAACTGAAATTTACGCCTATTTATGCTTGAAAAATGATAAAATACTGACTGATGATATTCAAAGTGCAATATTTGAAACTGAATTAAAAAACGAAGAAAAAGTTATTTTTGAAAAATTACTCACTGTTTTTGATGTAAATCTATTCATTGAATTCAAGCAAAAATTCCCATTATCTGAAAAAATTCAAATTATTGAAGAATTAATTTCAAAGAAAAAAGCTGCTTCTGGGATGAGTTCAAGACTTCAACAATTGACTGATTCAAAAACGTTTTTTAAAGAAGCCAAGACTTGGATAAATAAACTTTCTGGTAAAACATTAACTGGTAGTGGATTTGAAAGTGAAGTTGAAATGAAAATTATATCTCTTGGAAACGAAGATATTGTAACTAAGTCTAGTAATCTAGCTTATTGGGCAAATGGAAAATATATAAAAGAAGTAATCAGTTGGTATTCCGAAGCAAAAGCAAACGAAATTTGGAACAAAATCAAAAGTTAATCATCTTTTACCCATAAAAATCAAATTACAATTGATTTTTATGGGTAATTTTTACTCTCTATTTAAAAAACAAACAAAATGGCAGATTTTTCAAAAGACAGCCCTGAATATGGCGGTAATGGGCATTACCGCATAAATGGAATAGACTTTATGTCTGTGTGGACATTTAAAAGGAAGCATTCTGGAACTAGTGAAAATACCACACCAATAAACGGTGCTGAAGGAAAAGAACTAGCGAAGAAGTGCTCTCAAATCTATTCTTCAACTCCAGATTTTGGAGGTTACGAAGAGATATTGATTTTTCCAGTAAGTGAATTGAAAAATCATTACGATTTATAAATTGACCAAATCGGGAAAATTATTAATTCACCCATAAAAATCAAATTACAATTGATTTTTATGGGTGGTTTTATTATCCGTTATTTTCACACTCATTATTTAACTTTAGTATAAATATTGTCGTATTAAATTATCCCCCTTAAAAAACAGATAATAATTTAATTATTTTACTAAATAAAAGTATAATAAATTGATTATTTTCCTTTAAAAACAGACAATATTTAAAGTGTTTCACTAAATTTGAAGATAATAATTGAATTATTGGATTTAAAATGGATAGAAAAATCGTATTAAAAGAATTGATAGAGCAGCAACATGCTTCTTTAAAAGTGGATAAATTATTCGCTCGAAAGGTTGAATTGCCTATTGATTCGGATAAAATAATTGTTCTTAGTGGTGTGCGACGATGCGGAAAAACAACAGTATTGAAACTGACACGCAATAACTTATTAAAGAATAAAGTTCCAATTCATAAAACGCTTTTCTTTAGCTTTGACGATGAACGGTTGATGTTGCAAGTAGAGGAGTTAGATTTGATTCTTCAAGCCTACCGCGAATTATATCCAAACTTAGATTTAGCGGAATGCTATTTCTTTTTTGATGAAATACAAAACATCGATCATTGGGAGAAATTTGTACGCCGTGTTTATGATAATGAAACAAAAAACATCTTTATTTCAGGTTCAAATTCTAAGTTGTTGGGAAGCGAAATAGCCACTTCTTTGCGCGGTAGAACTTTACTTTATGAATTGTTTCCCTTGGATTTTAATGAATATTTATCGTTTAAAAAAATAAATAATTCATACAAAGGAGATATACAAAAAGCGATAATAATCAATGAATTTTATCAGTTTTTGGTTCAAGGTGGTTTTCCTGAAATAGTTTCCCGAACGCCCGAACAACGAACTCAAATTTTAGCAGATTATTACCAAGTTTTGTTGTTCCGAGACATCGTAGAACGCTATCAAGTGACGCGGATTCATGCTTTGAAATATTTTATTCATAAACTGATGAGTAATTTGACCAAACCTTTTTCGCTCAACAAAATTTACAACGAGCTGAAATCACAGGGCGTGAAAGTGGGGAAAGATAACTTGTATGAAATATTAGAATACATCGAAGCAGTGTATTTAGGTTTGCGTTTGTATAAATTTGATTATTCGATTGTGAACCGGGAAATGAGCGATAAAAAAATCTATGCCATAGACAATGGATTGTTAAATGTTATTAGTTATCAATTTTCTGAAAATTCAGGCAAATTATTAGAAAATTTGGTTTACATTTGGTTGCGACAATTGTACGGTGATAATTTATTCTACCACAAACAAAAATCGGAATGTGACTTTATTATATTCGACAGAGATAAGCCTATACTTGCCATACAAGTATGCTATAACATGAGCGAACCCGACACCAGAAAACGAGAAATCAAAGGTTTGTTGGAAGCAATGGAATATTTTAAGCTTGAAAGTGGTTTGATTATCACGGCTGAACAAGAAGAAGATATCGAAATTGAGAATAAAAAAATAAGTGTCAAGGCTTGTTATAAAATGATGGTTGAAAATAATTTAAATTAAAAAAAAATGAAAATACAGATAATAACTGTCGGAGGACAGAAAGGCCCAGTTTTTTCAGGGATAAATAGAGAAACACCAGATTTTATTTATCTACTTCATTCTAGTGAAACAAAGGTAGACGCTGAAGATATTGTTGCAAAAACAGGATTGAATCATGAATACATTGAGATTGATCCATTTGATATAAACAAAATTGAACCTAAATTATCTAAAATATTTAAAAAACATTTAAATGATGAAATAATTTGCAATATCACTGCTGGAACAAAGCCACTTGCAATAACGCTTTACAGTGTGGCTTTGGGTTTTGGAAATACAAAAGTCTGGTATATAGATCAAAATGATTGTATTTTTGATTTAAAATCAAAAATACAACTAATTCGAGAAGATAATGAAACCTCAACTTTAGATTATTTAGATAAATTAGGTAAAATGCCTAAATCCTCAATGCTATATACAGACTTTGAAGAGAAAGATTTTGAAGCTATCGCTATACTTCGAAGTTTATTTCTAAAATCTCCTGGGGAATTTTTAGATTTATCTAATTCATCAGAAAAGTATACACATTTACAAGAATGGAAAACAGAAAAAGGCTCTATTTTAAAATATATAAAACAGGAAAATTGCTATTCTTTTAAGTTTCATAAACATCTGAAAGAATATTCTTTATCTTCAAAAAACATCTCTAATTTAGTTAAGAAAAATGGATGGTTTGAACTTGAAATAGCTTCTTTAATATCAAAATGGAATAAAGTTAACGAATTAATAATGAGCGTTATATTCCCTTATAGTTCTGGATCTGATAAAAATGAAATCGATATTATTGTAAGATGTAAAAATAAATTATTTTTCATTGAGTGTAAAATACAAGTTAATGATATAAAAGATATAGACAAGTTTAACAGTGCAGTTTCTTTCTATGGCGGTTTAAGCGCAAAGAAAATGTTAATCACTGATCAAAAATTAAAACCAAGAGTCAAAGAAAAGTGTGATGACTATAATATTTTGACCTTTGATTTAACTTCAAATTATGATTTATTTGGAGGCGCAGAAAAGTTCTTATATCATTTGCTAAATTCCGAATTACCTATTAACAATAAAAAATAACTCTATGAAAACAATCTTAGTTTCCCTAGTAAGTGATCAAACAATTCCGAATGTTCAATTAATCAAAGAAAAAATAGTAGATGGTTATTTATTCATAACTACAGAAACGATGGAGAAAAAAGGTGTTTCTGATTGGATAATTAATGCTTCTGGAATAGAGGGGAAAGAAATAAAAAAAATTAACGTTGACCCATTTGATTATGATTTGATTGTAAAAGAAGTTGGAAGTCAAATTAACGATACTGATTTGTATTTGGTTAATCTAACCGGTGGAACAAAATTGATGTCACTAGCGATTAACGATTTGTTTAAATCTGTAAACAGTGAATTGTTTTATTTATCAGGTAAAAGCAACTATGTTAAACTATTTCCAGACAAGATAAAACCATTTTTTAAGTTTAAGTCAACTTTAAGCTTAGAAGAATATTTGAAATCATATGGTTTTAATATTAATTCAAAGTCTGAACCTGAGGTTTTATTTGAGATAACAGAAAAACTTTTCAACTATTACTTACATTCTTTTTCGAAAGAAACCGATATTCTTCCTTTAACACAATTGCTTTCAAAAAGGGGAAAGAAAATTGCTGCTTTGACTGATTTTCCTGAAATATCTCCATTTTTAAATAGAATTGGGTTTAAACCTTTTAGTGAAAATTGTTTATCTAAAGCTGAAACGAAGTACTTAACGGGGGATTGGTTTGAGGAGTATTTTTTTCATTTAATTAAAAACTTGAATCCCTCAAAAGTATCGGATATAGGAACGGGATGGTTTATTGAAAAAAATGGTGTAACCAATGAATTTGATATTCTATTCATCCATAACGATAACCTACATTTGATTGAATGTAAAACATTTATTTGGAAAGACATTGAAGAAAAAAAATCGATTATAGCTGAGACAATATATAAGGCAGACTCTTTGAAAAATAAATTAGGCTTGTTCGCTAATACTTCTATTGTAACTCTATCAGAGCTAACATCTCCACTGTTAAAAGAACATCTTGAAAGAGCAAAAGAGAGTAGAGTTAATGTATATGGTAAAGAAGATTTATTGGATTTAACTCAATTATTTAATAAACTAATATAATGCTTATAAATATTTCAAATCATCCTTCTACCAAATGGAGTGATGCGCAAAAAAAAGAGGCACTAAGTATGTATGACTTAATCTGTGATATTCCTTTTCCCGATATTGACCCTCTTTTAACTGAAGTTGAAATTACTGATTTAGTGCAACTGCATGTTCAGCAAGTAATTCAAAGAAAACCGAAAGCAGTTCATGTGATGGGGGAAATGAATTTTACGTATAAATGTGTCAGTATTTTGAAAAATTATGGGATTAAGTGTGTTGCAAGTACAACAAGTAGAAATGTTAGTATGATTGATAATCAAAAAATAACTATTTTTGAATTTGTTCAATTCAGAGAATATTAAATTCCTTAGACATGTTAGTAAATTTCACAAATCATCCTTCAATAGGTTGGGGGAAACTTCAGAAAGAAAGTGCTCTTGCATTGTATACTGAAATTGTAGATATTCAGTTTCCCCACATCAATCCTGGTGCTGATGAATTAGAGATAAAGATTGAAGCCAAAAAATATTTGGAGCAAATTTTAACTTTAAAACCAGATGCGGTTCATGTGATGGGGGAGATGAATTTCACCTTTCAGATGGTTTATTTTTTAATGCAAGAAGGAGTAGAATGTATTGCAAGTACAACCAGACGAATTATTGAAACATTTCCTAATGAAATACAAAAATCACGCTTTGAATTTGTTTCGTTTCGAAAATATAATTTTCTAATTGAAGAAAGTTTAAAAATTAACAAACCTTCGATAACACTCAACAAAGGGCAGCAACAAGCGTTTGAAATAATGAAAGATTTTCTACGTCCTAACAGCCAAAATAATGTATTTATTTTAAAAGGGTATGCAGGAACAGGGAAGACAACGTTGTTGAAATACTTTATTGATTATTGTAGTGAAAACAAGCTTTCGGTTTCACTCATGGCGTCAACGGGAAGAGCGGCTGTTGTATTGAAGAATAAAACGAATAATAATAACACGTCAACAGTTCATTCTCTCGTCTATCGCTTTGATAAAATTGAAGAAACAGGTGATAAAGCATGGGAGTTAGATAATAACGGAAGTGGTCAACTTTTTTTGAATTTTGATACTTGTACAATCAAAGAAGATGAACTTTCAGATGTATATATTGTAGACGAAGCTTCTATGATATCTGGATTTACAAGTGCCGCAATCGATGGGATGAAATTTGGAACGGGAAATTTATTAGCTGATTTTTTATCGGTAGTAGGTAAATCGAAAGTTATTTTTGTTGGAGACCCCTGCCAATTGCCACCAGTAGACGACGCTTCACATTCCGCAGCTTTAGACTCAAAACACATACAAGATGTTTATGGAAAAAAAGTAATTGATTTTGAATTAACGGAAGTGCAGCGTCAAGGTGAAAATAGTGAAATCCTTGAAATAGCGACTCCAATTAGAAAAAAAATTACATCTAATCAAATACCTGAATGGCCAAAATTAAATTTACAATTTCATTTTAAAGATGTTAAATTATTTAACACAACAAGTGAGTTGATCCAAAAGTATTTATCTACATTTCATACGCATGGTAGTGATAATTGTATTCTAGTTACTCATAAAAATACAGAGGCATTTAATAACAACCAAGAAATTAGACGTTCATTATTTCCAAATCAAAGCGATATTCAAAAAGGAGATTTAGTAATGATTATAAAAAATTGTTTACCGACAGGTTTACGAAATGGGGATCAGGCAATTATACAAGATGTTTACCGTAGAGAAGAGCGTGCCAATTTAGTATTTATATATGTAAAAATTAAAGACATTAATACAGGTGTTTCATTTGATACTTTACTAATAGAATCTCTTTTAAATAATGCTTCTCCTTCCTTGCATAGTGAATATTCAAGAGCAATGATTATTGATTTTGATCAAAGAATGAAAACCGAAAAAATTGAAAGAAATTCATCTGAATACAAAGATAAAATGAGACTCGATCCTTTTTTGAATGCCATCCATGCGAAATATGGATATTCTATAACACTTCAAAAAGCTCAAGGTGGAGAATGGCAACATGTATTTTTGAACATTACAACTTCCGTTTATGTATCCAAGCATTCGGGGCAACCACAAAATATGTTGAAATGGTTTTATACTGCTATTACAAGAACTCAAAAGTATTTGTATTTGAATAAAGGAGGTTGGATTTGAGCAGTATAAGTTTTATTTTTATAGATTATTAAATATCAGTTCAGTATCACTGAACTAATGTTTATTATTTTTGTGTCGAACTTAAAAAGAAAAGAATGATTGAAATTGAAATGATTAAAGTAGAGAATGCGAATATTATAAAAGATTCTGATATTCATCAAGTTACGAGTTATTGGTCTTGTGATGCATGTGGAGGAGATTCGGATGATGGTTGTCAAATGTCAGATCCACAAAATTGTGTAAGACGTTAAAATTATAAGAGATAAAATGAAAATTTTATCTCTTATTTACTTTTAAATAGGAAAGTATAAACTTTCTGTAGTTATTAGTTCAATTTGAGTGAATCGTTGTTTTCTACGTTTGTGCTAAACTTTTTTTTTAAAACAGTGTATATGATTAAAATTACAACATATAATCTAAAGGTTCAAACAATTTCGAAACGATTAAATCTACTAAAATTTAAGTATGCATATAGTTCTTAATTCATTCGGGGCATCTCTAAAAAAAGAGAATGGTTTATTCGTGGTTTCAACTCCTGATGGGAATCAATCAATTTCAGCTAAGGATATTAAAACAATTTCAATATCTAAAGGAGCTAGAATAAGTTCTGATGCAGTTCTTTTGGCAATAGAAAATCAAATAGATGTATTGTTTGTTGATGGTCTTGGAATGCCTCAAGGAAGAATTTGGAGTGTGAAATATGGGTCTATCTCTGATATACGCCAAAAGCAGGTGGAGTTTCTGTACTCTGAAAAATGTTTGCCATGGGTAAAAGAATTAATAGAGGAAAAAGTAAATAATCAAATTGCGCTGCTTTTAACTCTTCAGCCATTGGAGGATAACATGCTTAGAACTATTGTTCAGAAGGCGATTAACAGCATGGAGGAACATCGTTTAAAAATAACGAAAGCAGAAGGTAGTTCCGTTTCCGATTTAGCTCCATCACTTAGGGGGTGGGAAGGTGCTGCGGCTCGTAGGTATTTCCAGGTAATATCTCAGTTGTTACCCGAGACGTATCGATTTGAAAAAAGAAGCCACAACCCAGCGGCTGATGAATTTAACGCAACTCTTAATTATGGATACGGTATTTTATATGGTAAAATTGAAAGTTCGTTAATCAAAGCAGGAATTGATCCGTATATGGGTATTTTTCATAGAGATGACTACAATAGGCCTGCTTTAGTTTTTGATGTTATAGAAAAATTTAGAGTGTGGATTGATTATGTTGTAATTCAACTTTTTATGCAAGATGCTTTCAATGATGAGTGTTTTGAAAAAACGGATAAGCAATGTTTTTTAGATGGATTAGGGAAAAGAATCCTTATTCAATCTGTGAATGATTATCTGGCTGAAATAATTATCTTCAATAAATTAGAGAGAAGTAGAGTGGTGCAAATTGATTTATACGCTCAACGTTTAGCACAAATTTTTCTAAAACACGAATAAGTATGTTTGTTTATATTGGAAGGTCGATTACGCAGACCAATGATTTATTGTCGAAGATGTCTTTAGAGGAATTAATTCGTCGAATACAAAATCCAAAGACAGAGTTTGTAAATAAAGTCAAGCAATTAAGGATTGCGAATACATTAGATGTAAATAGGTATAAACAATTAAAGAAAGAATTACCTTATTTCACTTGTGGAAACTTTTACCCTTTAGTAAGAAGAAAAGAAAATTTCACAACCATTTCATTGTTTGTTATTGATTTAGATCATTTATTAAGTAATTCTATCGATATAGAAACGCTTCAAGAAACACTGAAAAAGAATGAAACTGTAGTAGCTTTTTTTGTTTCGCCTGGTGGAGATGGATTAAAAGTAGTATTTCAGTTAGAAGAACAGTGTAGAGATAGTATGTTGTTTTCGGCGTTTTATAAAATTTTCGTAATGAAATTTGCTCAAAAATATGTTTTAGAAAAAGTAATTGATGCTAAAACCTCAGATGTAACGAGGGCTTGTTTTATTAGTTGGGATGAAAATGCATTTATAAATCTAAATGCACAATCTATCATGTTATCAAATTATCTAACAGTCCAAGATTTTGAACAGTCGGAAACAGAAATTAAAGAAGCGGTTATATTTGCTAAGGAGATACAAAAAGAAAATAAAAATCAAAACGCTGACTTAACATCAGATGTATTAGATAAGATTAAGCAAAAATTAGCACCAACTAAAATTTTACAAAAAAATAAAAACACCTATATTCCACCCGAAATAGATGAGTTGTTGCCAATTATAGAAATAGAACTAAATAGATTAGATATTGAATTGGTTGAAGCGTTGCCTTTAAATTACGGAAAAAAAATTAGGGTAAAAGCAGGTGTGTATTGGGCTGAGTTAAATTTATTCTTTGGCAAGAAAGGCTATACATTGGTTAAAACCCCCAAAACAGGTAGTAATTTTCAATTAGCTGAATTTGCGTTTCAAGCCATTAATTCCATAATTAATCCTCATGTCTAGACCACCTGTAAAAGAATATAATCTAAAGGAAAAGTTAGAAAAATTATATGCAGCAGGACTAACGATAAATGCTGAAAAATCGGATAATTTTAGTTTAAAACCTATCGATGAAAGGATAAAAGGCATCTTAAATATTATAAAGGCGCAACCTAAAAAAGCAACAACGATGAATTATTTAATCATGTATGATATTGAAAACGATAAAGTAAGAACAAGAATTTCAAAATATCTAGAAAAGAAGGGATGTGTTCGTATTCAAAAGTCGATTTTTTTGGTAAACACAGAATCAAAAGAATTCAATGAAATTCACGAAACTTTAGTTGAGGTTCAGTCCTATTACGATAATTCAGATAGCATTTTATTGGTTCCATTTAACACGAGTGATTTGAGGAGTATGAAAATAATCGGAAAAGAAATTCATATTCAAACTTTGGTTGAAAAGCCAAACACACTTTTTTTCTAAAAAAATGAGTACATTTGGTAAAATAAACGAGTTAATAAACGGCTTTTTAAGTCATTTTAGTCCGTTAGAGGCAGTTAAATTGCTCTTTGATAAGTTGTTACAGAATATAGAGTCAGAGAGCATCATCCACTATAACAAGGATTAAGACATTTAAGGTCTTGTACTGTTATCCCGTATTCGTGGGAGTCAGAGAGCATCATCCACTATAACAAGGATTAAGACGAGCTAAGACAAATGCTGTCGTGAATACTGATGTTAGTCAGAGAGCATCATCCACTATAACAAGGATTAAGACTAAACCAAGATCCGTGAATGTTTGATGTTACTTTTGTCAGAGAGCATCATCCACTATAACAAGGATTAAGACACAGTTTCACCGTTAGCACGTGTTGTTTCAAGTCAGGTCAGAGAGCATCATCCACTATAACAAGGATTAAGACTATGAAGACCAACTTCAGATCTACTTTCTTTTCCCCAGTCAGAGAGCATCATCCACTATAACAAGGATTAAGACATTTCAGAGTTGAACTTGATAATATCATTATCAAATTGGTCAGAGAGCATCATCCACTATAACAAGGATTAAGACTGCTTGGGTTACAAGCTTATCCCTGTGCTTTCGCAG
>Ga0209702_10003952_pt1 | contig 22429 bp, 17 predicted proteins | sample FRY01_FD_187210 | JGI IMG/M metagenome (GOLD analysis project Ga0209702, IMG submission 187210) | Freshwater microbial communities from Lake Fryxell liftoff mats and glacier meltwater in Antarctica - FRY-01 (SPAdes) (version 2) | ecosystem: Environmental > Aquatic > Freshwater > Ice > Glacier... | reverse complement strand
CAGCGAACCTCGCGAAGCGGGGAGCGTGGGGGCCGATCCCGCCGCCGGGCCGCCCCAAGGCGAATCAGCCCCCTCGGGGGGCAGCGAACCTCGCGAAGCAGGGAGCGTGGGGGCCGATCCCGCCGCCGGGCCGCCCCAAGGCGAATCAGCCCCCTCGGGGGGCAGCGAACCTCGCGAAGCAGGGAGCGTGGGGGCAACGCCCAGCGGGATCATCAGGTTCCTGGGCATGAAATCGCGGTGGACATACACGCTTGGGCCGGTGAGGTTGTGCCTCACGATGCTGTCGAACGCCTTCGCGAGCGTCTCGGCATCCTTGCCTTCCAGCGTCACGCCCTTGTGTTGCGCCAGATACCAGTCGGGAAACAGCTGCAGCTCGCGCCGCAGCAACGGCTCATCAAAGTTGGGCAGTACACCAGGCCTTGATGCCAGCTGCCAGGCCAGCAGCGTGTCCACCGCTTGCAGGTAGCGCGCGTGATTGGCGCTGGGGTTCTCGGGCTGGATCTGCTCCATCATGGTCTGGCTGCCCAGGTCGCTCAGCAGCATGAAGCCCTGCGGCTCGTCCCAGGCCAAAATTTCAGGCACCAGCAGACCCGCGCCCCGCATCAGCGCGGCGACCGCCACAAATGGGCGGCTGTTTTCGCGTGCTGGCGGTGCATCCATCACGATTCGGCTGGCGCCGCTTGTGGTGTCCAGCCTCAGATAGCGCCGAAAGCTCGCGTCAGCCGATGCCGGTTGCAGCGTCTCGGGCAGCAGGCCTTGCGACTGCGCCAAGCGGTGCAGCCAATGGTCAAACGCGGTTTTGCGCGCCGGGTCTTCCCAGGTGACGGGGAATGGTGTGGGGTTCATGGGGCGTGCGCGGGGCGCATTGGACGGGGCAAAAAGGGCAGTCGATGCCCAGCGTAGCCCATAGGATAATGGCCCCAGATTTTACAAACTTGGTGTGTTTTCCCGCGCGCTGCGGCGCCGGACCGTTGGCGCCCGCGAGCCATCTACCCCGCCCGCTGCTCCTCGCCCCAAGCGGTGCCCGCCCCTGTTCAGTGACCCGCCTGCCTTGATCCGCCCGCCACCCACCGCCACGCCAGCGCACCACCCTATGTCCTGCTTTGCGCGTGCGCCGGTGGGCCGAACGGCGTATGCCTTGCTGTTCGCCACCGCCTGGTCGGCGCTGGCGGTGGCGAACAGCGCCAGCGCCCAGACAGCGCCCTCGGGCTGGGACGCAGCCGGTGTCGGGCTCAAACCCAGCGCAGCGCTGCAAGAAAACCTGCCACCAGAGGTGCGTTCCCAACTGCCCACCTTCGTGTCGGGTGACAAGATCAGCGGCCAGACCGAGGGCGTGGTGACGGTTGAAGGCAACGCCGAACTGCGCCGTCACGACACCGTGATTCGGGCTGACAGGCTGGAATTCGATCAGCGCAGCAACGAGGCCCGGGCCGAGGGCCAGGTGCTGGTCAACCGCAACGGCAACCGCTTCGAAGGCCCCGAGCTGCAGCTCAATGTGCAGACCAACCAGGGCCAGTTTCAACAGCCGACCTTTTCTTTGTTGCAAGGTGAGGGCCATGGTGACGCCAGCCGGGTCGATTTTCTTGACGCCGATCGCCTCAGCGCCTTCGATGCGCGCTACTCCACCTGCCCGCGCACACCCGGTGCGCCGTGGCTGCCGGACTGGCTGCTCCGCGCCTCGCGCGTCGATTTGGACAACGCCAAACAAGAAGGCACCGCTGTTGGTGGCGTGTTGGAGTTCAAGGGGGTGCCCATTCTCGGTGCGCCCTACCTCAGCTTTCCGCTCACCGATGCGCGCAAAAGCGGCTTACTGCCGCCCACCATCAACCTCGACAACGTGAGCGGTCTCGAAGTCTCGCTGCCCTACTACCTCAACCTCGCGCCCAACATCGACGCCACGCTGTATCCCACGCTGATGAGCAAACGCGGCGTCGACCTAGGCGGTGAGCTGCGCTATTTGCAGCCCCGCTGGAGCGGCCAGGTGCGCGCGGCCTTCATGCCGTCGGACACGCTGCGCAGCGACAACCGCTGGGGCTATTCGGTGCAGCACAGCCAGGCTCTGACCGGTGCGCCCGCACTGCGTTGGGCCGGACTGGAAGGCGCGTTCAGCGCCCGCCTGAACCTCAACCGCGTGAGCGACGACAACTACTGGCGCGACTTCCCGCGCAGCAGCACCTCGCTCACCACCCGTTTGCTGGCCAGCGAAGGCGCGCTGAGCTGGGACCGCGGACCCTGGTCGTTCAGCGCCGGCGCCTTCAGCTGGCAGACGCTGCAAGCCGAAGAAGCGAAAATTATTCCGCCCTACGACCGCCTGCCCTCGCTGGCAGCGCGCTATGTGCAAAACGACTTCACGCTGGCTGGCCTGCGCGGCTGGGACAGCAGGTTGCTCACTGAATACACCCGCTTTCGCTCCGACCGCCTGCTCACCCGCCAGGCCAACGGTGCGCGGGCACTGGCGGTGGCTGAGATCAGCCGCCGCTGGGAAACCCCGGGCTGGTACGTGAAGCCGCGCTTTCAGCTGCACACCACCCAGTACCGGTTTGACACCCCGCTGTCCGACGGCTCGCTCAGCGCGTCGCGCGCTGTGCCCAGCTTCAGCGTTGACAGCGGCATGGTGTTCGAGCGCAGCGCGAGCTACTTAGGCCGCGCCTTCACCCAGACGCTGGAGCCGCGCGCCTTCTTCACCCACACCCCGTTTCGAGATCAATCGCGCCTGCCCAATTACGACTCGGGTGCCAACGACTTCAACTTTGCCTCGATCTACAGCGAAAATGTGTTCGTTGGTAACGACCGCATTTCCGACACCCAGGCCGTCACGCTCGGCGCCAGCTCGCGCCTGCTCGACCCCGACACCGGCGCCGAGGTGGCGCGGCTCGGCGTGGCGCAGCGCTACCTGCTGCGCGACCAGGAGGTCACGCTGCCTGGCGGCACACCGCAGCGCGAGCGCCTGAGCGATGTGCTGCTGGGCGCACGCCTGCAATGGGACACGCGCTGGCAGACCGATGCCACGGTGCAGTTCAACCCCGAGACGCGCGAGTCCACCCGCACCACGCTGGGCGCACGCTACATGCCGGGCCCGTTTCGCGTGCTCAACGCCGCCTACCGTTTGCAGCGAAACGTGAGCGAGCAGGTGGATGTGGGCTGGCAGTGGCCCCTGGCTGACCTCACCGGCACACCAGCCCCCAGCCAGGGCTTGCCAGGGCGTGGCCTGGGCGCTGGTCGCTGGTACAGCGTGGGCCGCATCAACTACAGCTTGCCCGAGCGCAAGATCGTCGATCTGGTGGCGGGCTTCGAATACGATGCCGGCTGCTGGATTGGCCGGCTGGTGCTGGAGCGCTTGCAGGTCGGCACCAGCAGCGCGAACCAACGCATTCTTTTCCAGCTCGAATTCAGCGGTTTCTCGCGTCTGGGTTCCAACCCGCTGCAGACGCTCAAGGCCAACATTCCGCGCTACCAGTACCTGCGCGAAGAAATCAACCCTCCGAGCCGGTTCCAACAATATGACTGAATACCTTCTTTCGCGCCGATTCGCCCCGACCGCTGCGGCGGGGCTGCTGGCCACCTCGCTGATCTGGGCCGGCTGCGCACAGGCCCAGGGTTTGCGGCCTACCGGGCAGCTCAGCCTCAGGCCGGCCGCGACGGCTGCGGCGGCGCCCACCAGCAACGCGCCGCTCACGGTGGACTTCGTCGTGGCGCTGGTGAATTCCGAGCCCATCACCAACAACGAGGTGCGCACGCGCCGGTTGCGTGCCGAGCAGCAGATCGCCGAGCAGGGTGCCGCGATGCCGCCGCGTGCCGAGCTCACACGCCTGGTGCTGGAGCAGCTGGTGAGTGAGCGCACCCAAATTCAACAGGCCAAGGAGCTGGGGATTCAGGTTGACGAGGCCACCTTGGTGCAGGCCGAGGAGTCGATGGCAGCGCAAAACCAGATGTCGCTGGTCGAGTTCCGGCGTCGTTTGGTGGCCGAGGGCATGGACGCCAACCGGCTGCGCAGCGATCTGCGCAACCAGATCCTGCTGCAACAGCTGCGCGAGCGCGAGGTGGAAAGCCGGGTGCAGGTCGGTGAGGGCGACATCGACCGCTACATCCGCGAGCAAGGCGCGAGCACCGCCCTGAGCGAGCTGCAGCTCAACCTGGCCCATGTGCTGGTGCTGGTTCCAGAGAGCGCGTCCGAGATCCGTCTGAAAGAACTGCAGGCGCGGGCGCAGCAGGTGACGGAGCGCGCCCGCGCGGGTAGTGATTTTGCGGCGCTGGCGCTCGAATTTTCCGATGCGCCCGAAAGGGCCAACGGCGGCGAGTTCGGCTTGCGGCCCGCCGATCGCCTGCCCGAGCTGTTTGTCAATGCCACCCGTGCGCTGGGCGTGGGCGATGTGGTGGGCCCCTTGCGCAGTCCGGCCGGGTTTCACGTGCTCAAGTTGCTGGAGAAACGCCAGGCCGGCCTGCCCGATACCTTCGTCATCCAGACCCGCGCGCGCCACATCCTGCTGCGCCCGACGCCGCAGCTCAGCGCCGAAGCGGCTGGTGAGCAGCTCGCACGCTACCGCCAGCAGATCGCACAAGGTAAAGCCAGCTTCGCCGATCTGGCCCGCGCGCACAGCCAAGACGGATCGGCCCCCGAAGGCGGCGATCTGGGCTGGGCCAGACCGGGCCAATTTGTACCTGAGTTCGAGCAGGTGATGGACAGCCTCAAACCCGGCGAGATATCGCAGCCGCTGGCATCGCGTTTTGGTGTGCACCTGATCCAAGTGAGCGAACGCCGCAACCAGCCACTGACCCAACGCGAGCAGCGCGACATGATCCGCGCCATGTTGCGTGAGAAAAAGGGCGCGCAGGCTTTGTCGACCTGGCTGCAAGACCTGCGTGGCCGAGCCTTCGTGGAGTACCGAGAGCCTGCCACACCATGACAACCGCGCCGCGCTGCGGCCACACCCTATGAAGCACATTGCGCGCAAGCGGTTTGGCCAGCACTTCCTGACCGACGCCGTGATCATCGGCGCCATCGTCGATGCCATCGCACCGCAGCCCGGCGATGCCATGGTGGAGATCGGCCCAGGCCTGGCCGCCATCACACAGCCCCTGGTCAAGCGCCTGGGTCGGCTCACCGTGATCGAGCTCGACCGCGATCTGGTGGTGCGTCTGCGAGAGCAATCGCAGCTGTCGGTGATCGAGGCCGATGTGCTGAAGGTTGACTTCACCGCGTTGGCGCGCGACAGGGCCACGCCACAACTGCGCGTCGTCGGCAATCTCCCCTACAACATCTCCACGCCCATCCTGTTTCATTTGCTCGATCACGTGTCGGTGGTGCAAGACCAGCATTTCATGCTGCAAAAGGAGGTGGTCGACCGCATGGTCGCACGGCCCGCCGGTGGCGACTACAGCCGCCTGAGCGTGATGCTGCAGTGGCGCTACACGATGAACAATGTGCTCTTCGTACCACCCGAGAGCTTCGATCCACCGCCGCGGGTGGACAGTGCCATCGTGCGCATGGTGCCGCTGGCCAACCCGCCAGCGATCAATTTGAAGCTCTATGGCGAGCTGGTGCAGACCGCCTTCAGCCAGCGGCGCAAAATTTTGCGCAACACCTTGGGCAAGTGGCTGGACGCGCGCGCATTCGGCGGCGAGTTTGACCTGCAACGCCGCGCCGAGGAGGTACCGGTCAGCGAGTACGTGGCCCTGGTGCAAGCCGTACAGACTGCACAGGCGTGAAAAAGCCGCTGCAATTGCAGCGGCTTTCAATCAGGCTGGCGTCGGCCAGCTTTGCCGCAGAACTGGCTTTTCCAGTCTGCAGCAGCGGGTCGATCAGACTGCGTTCAACCAGTAGCCCGCATTGAATGGGCTGCTCATGCGCAGCGCCATCGGACTCACGTCGAGCAATTTGTCGGTCGGCATGCGTTCCTCGCTTTGCACCTCGATCGGCTCCTCGCCTTTGGGGGTGCGCGCGACCGAGAATGAGTAAAAGCAGCGAAACGGGATCTTGCGGTCGCTCCAGTAATCGGAGGCATCGCGGAAGATATCGAGCAGCTGCTCACGCACTTCTTTGTCGAACTTCGCATGGGCCGGGACATGCTCCAACACAACGATGAAACCAGTCTGTGGGCCCACCTTCTGCACCACCTCGGTCAGGCAGTCAAACAGCGCGTCGAAGTTTTTGCCGACGTGCGATGGCAGCGCGCATTGCGCAGCGATCAGCTCAAGCACCTCTTGCTTGCTTTGCGCCTTGGCGAGATTGGCGTGCAGGAATTGATGTCCCAACTGATCCGCGGCGCCCTGCAATTCTTTCACGCCATAGGCACGAATCGATTGCACGATATTGGGGCGTACGTTACGAAGCGGCGTATCCATTTCCACGTCTCTTTCTAAAAAAGTTAAAAATTCAAAACGGCTGCCAAGGGGCACAGCAAAATTAGCCGAAGGCTGCTGTCTCAGTCCTTGGTGTAAAAAACATGCATCAGGTTGCCGGGACTGTCACCCGCCGCGCCCAGTCCGGCTGTTTCACGTTAGCCCTAGCCTGGGCTGAATGTCGTGTATCAAGAGCAGTGGCCCCACGTCTGACTGGACACAAGGCGCTCGCGATTGCGGAAAACCATTTCATCTTCTTCGCATCACAACAGCTTTCGAGACCGTGCCACGAGCAGAGCACATGCGACGACACGACTGCCCCAACTTTCGCCGTCCAGGACCTGCCTCAGACCCATCAGATCCCCCGCTCTTGGTGCGAATTCACCCACCTTGTGGGGCTTTCGAACCTCGGGTTTTCCAGGAAATCCAATCACTTTAAAGGCGGGTTAACCCTAAAACATCAGGGCAGGATTGTGCCCGAACCGCTGCCAAAAAGCAAGCAGTGGTCGATCTTTCAGGCAGCCAGGGCAGTCACCGCAGCCGGATAAGTTGGCGCTTGCTTACTTCCAAGCTTGTCAGCGTGTGGTGTTGGCCTGGGCCACGGTCAGGGCGGTCATGTTCACGATGCGGCGCACGGTGGCGCTGGCGGTGAGGATGTGTACCGGTTTGGCAACTCCCAGCAACACTGGGCCAATCGCGATGTTGCCACCGGCTGCGGTTTTGAGAAGGTTGTAGGCGATGTTGGCGGCGTCGATGTTGGGCAACACCAGCAGGTTGGCGTCCCCCTGCAGGCTGGAGCGTGGCATCAGGGCAGCCCGGGCGGTGGCGTCCAGCGCCACATCGCCATGCATCTCGCCGTCCGCTTCCAGCCAAGGCGCCTGTTGGCGCAGCAGCTCCAGCGTGCGGCGCATCTTGATGGCGGTGGGTTGGTTGCTGGAGCCGAAGTTGGAGTGGGACAGCAAGGCGGCCTTCGGCGTGAGGCCAAAGCGCAGCATTTCCTCGGCCGCCATCACCGTGATTTCGCACAGCTCTTCGGCGCTCGGGTCGTAGTTAACGTGGGTGTCCACCAGGAATACCTGGCGACCGGGTAGCATGAGACCATTCATGCAGGCATAAGCCCGCACGTCTTGCTCCGTGCGCTGGCTGCCGCCAGCCCGCTTGCCGATCACCTGGTCGATGTATTCGAGGTGGTTGTGGGTGCCGCCCCAGGTGCCGCAGATCAGGCCATCAACCTCACCTTTGTGCAGCAGCATGGCGCCGATCAGGGTGAGCCGGCGGCGCATCTCGATCTTGGCCAGCTGGACGGTCACGCCCTTGCGCTCGGTCATCTGGTGGTAGGTCTGCCAGAAATCGCGGTAGCGGTGGTCCTGCTCGACGTTGACCACGTCATAGTCCAGCTCCTCGGTGAGGCGCAGGCCAAACTTCTTGATGCGCTGCGCAATGATGGCTGGGCGACCAATCAGCGTTGGCCGTGCCAGGCCTTCGTCGACCACGATCTGGCAGGCGCGCAGCACACGTTCTTCTTCGCCTTCGGCATAGGCAACGCGCTTGGTTTGTGCCAGTTTGACCGCTGCATAGATGGGCTTCATGATGGTGCCCGAGGCGAGCACAAAGCTTTGCAGCCGCTCGCGGTAGGCGTCCATATCGGCAATCGGGCGCAGCGCCACGCCGCTGTCGGCCGCTGCCTGCGCCACCGCAGGTGCAATCTTCATCATCAGGCGCGGATCGAAGGGCTTGGGGATCAGGTACTCGGGGCCGAATGCCAGCTGCTCACCGGCGTATGCCGCAGCCACCACCTCGCTTTGCTCGGCCTGAGCCAACTCGGCGATGGCGTGCACCGCAGCGATCTCCATCTCATCGGTGATGGTGGAGGCGCCGGCATCGAGGGCACCGCGGAAAATATAGGGAAAACACAGGACGTTGTTGACCTGGTTGGGATAATCGCTGCGACCGGTGGCGATGATGGCGTCGCTGCGCACCGCCTTCACCTCTTCGGGCTGAATCTCGGGGTTGGGGTTGGCCAACGCAAAAATCAGCGGCTTGGCGGCCATGCTGGCCACCATGTCTGGCTTGAGCACACCACCAGCTGACAGGCCGAGAAACACATCGGCGCCGGCAATCACCTGCGCCAGGTTGCGGTGTTCGGTGGCTTGCGCAAACTGGATCTTGTCTTGGTCCATCAGCTCGGTACGGCCTTGGTACACGACGCCGGCGAGGTCGGTGACCCAGATGTTTTCGCGCGCAATACCAAGTTTGACCAGCAGGCCGAGGCAGGCCAAGGCCGCAGCGCCTGCGCCCGAGGTCACCAGCTTGATGGTTTTCGGGTCTTTACCCGCCACTTTCAGTCCGTTGAAGATGGCCGCACCCACCACGATCGCCGTGCCATGCTGGTCGTCGTGGAACACCGGAATCTTCATGCGTTCGCGCAGCTTGCGTTCGACGTAGAAACAGTCGGGTGCCTTGATGTCTTCCAGGTTGATGCCACCGAACGTGGGTTCCAGCGAGGCGATGATCTCGACCAGCTTGTCGGGGTCCTTCTCGTTGATCTCGATGTCGAACACATCGATACCGGCGAATTTCTTGAACAGCACCGCCTTGCCTTCCATCACCGGCTTGGCGGCCAGCGGACCGATGTCGCCCAAGCCCAGCACAGCGGTGCCGTTGGTGATCACCCCCACCAGGTTGCCGCGGCTGGTGTACTTGAAAGCAGCATTCGGGTCGGCCACGATTTCTTCACAGGGCGCGGCCACGCCGGGCGAGTAAGCCAGCGCCAGGTCGCGCTGGTTGGTGAGCTGCTTGGTGGGCGCGATCGACACCTTGCCTGGGGTCGGAAACTCGTGGTATTCGAGGGCGGCGCGCTTCAACTCAGCGCTTTTGTTTTCTGGGATGTTGTCGCTCATGGCCGTGTCTCCTGGCGGTTGCCGCTTCTGTCGTGCGAAAAGTGATGGCGCATTCTAAATCTGTGGTTTGAGGCGAGCGGGCACCAAGCAGTGCACCGCCGGTGCAACGGTGATGACTTTTTCAAAGGGAATCGGGAGGCGCGGCGCACCGCCTTCGGCGACCCACCGGCGCCATGCTGCAACGCTCGTGGACCAGCTCAAACTGCCTCCTCAGGGTGTCCACAGGCCATTCGGCGTTGTTGGGTGTTTACAGCAGCAGGCCGTGCCGGATAACAGCGTGCACGCTTTCGCTGCAGGCAATACCGGCCTTGATGGCGTCTTGCTCGCCGCGCTCCAGTGCGTGGTCGCCGGTCGGCAGTTCGGACGTGTCTTCTTCTATGTCGAGCCTGCCCGAGCTTTGCAGGTCGGGCAGGCCATTGGGCGCAAAGATGCGGTCCGTCAGCCGGTCAGCTTGCCCCAACTCGCCAAGCGACACGTCGTGCTTCCTCTTGGCCGGCCGGTGTGGCTGTTGGTGCGATTGGCATTGCCCAGCGAGCACCTGACCTGTCGCAAGCGCTCGACGCGCCTGGCCCCAGACACGGAGGTTGTCGGTTGGTTTTTGTACCCAACCGAAGTTTTCATCAACCCAACCACCGCCACCGCCGCCGCCACGTTTGCGCAGCTCGACGAAGCCGCGCCCGCCTTCCACACCAAGACCCCAAAGCGACCGCAGCCTGGGTGGTTGCGAAGGCAGGTGGCGGGTCCTGTTCCAGCACCCGACCGATTTCGCGCTGTTGCGCGCCACCGAATTCATCGGCTTTCAAAAGCACGCCGACACCTCTCGCAGCATGAACTGCGGGCTGCTGGGCCGGTCGATCGACCACCTGTAAGAGCAGCTGGCCTGGACACAGATCACCAAAGAAAAGTTTGGTGTCGAGATCGGCTTTCCGATCATCGAGGACATCAAGATGGACCTGGTCCGTGCAAACAGCATGGTGCATCCCGGTGCCGCTGGCACGCAAGCGGTGCGCGCCACCTTGTTCGTTGATTCCAGGCGCATCCTGCGCGCAATGGCCTATCACCCGAAGAGCAACAGCCGCTTTATCGCCGGGTTTGCGCGGCTGCTGCAAGCCATGCAGACCAGCGACCAACATGCGATCGCCAGGCCCGAGGGCTGGACGCCTGGTTGCGACCTGATCGTGCCGCCGCTCAAGACCGCTGAGGGCTTGGCCGGATGCGCCAGCGAGGGCTACAAGATGGTGCAATGGCACCACGGCCACCAGGTCGCTCTGAAGCGGCAACAGGCCCGGATCGGTGCCAGTGCTGCTGCGGGGCTGGGGGACTTACTGGAAATCCGCCAGAAAATCTGTGAAAGAGTAGGCTTCCTGGATACCAGTTGGGGTATGAGAAAAATCGGGTTCAACCACCACCGTCAAAGAGACTTGACATGAAAAATCCGATCACCCTGGATGACGCCGTTTTGTTGGGGGCCGGCGCGGCACAAGCGCAAACGCAAGAGCTGTGCGTCAACAATGACAGGGGTGGTCCGATGGCACGGGGCGCGGGTGTGGTGCTGGCCGCTCAGGCGCTGGAGCAAAAAGCGACGGTGCGGGTGTTGCTGTCGACGCGGCAGCCGATATGGTGGTGGTGGGCAAAAAGACGCCCAAACCCAAGCCGCGCGATGGGACAACGCAGCAAATGCGGCAAGGCCTGATCAAGAACGGTGCTGCGGTGAAGGTGCGCGCGCTGTACCTGCTTAACACCGGCCTCAAAGCCTGCGACCTGATGCCGGGCGTGGCCGCTGTCAAACCGGCCGATTCACCGGCTCGGCCAGGGCTTGCGTCATGCACAGCATCCCCTCGTCGCGCTCGCGCGACCCCACGTCGTGGGGCCGCGCGAGCGCATCCACAAGCACGGGTGCTCCTTTTTTGCGATGTGAAGCGACGCGCCGCCGAACCAGCCAGAGGGACAGTCAAACAGGCTCTCGGGCTGACGCTGGCACACCGCATTGGCTTCGGTCAATTCGTCCACCAGCGCGCAAAAGCGATCAACCAAGCGGTGCAGACCTTAAGCACCCCCCAAGAGCGTTGTAGGGAGCGGTGGGCGTTGTGACATCCATCGGGGTTTCTTTCAGGCGGGCTTGTCGGCTGGGGGCGGCGCGCCAAACAATTGGTCCGTGAGCTTGACGCACCAGGCAGCGGCCTGCATCTGCGGCCTGCATCTGCAGCCTGCAGGCCAGCGCAATCACCAGCGCGCCGTCGACCCTTTTTTGTCAAATACGCCAATGGCAATGGCAAGCAAGGTCGAGAGATTTCTCGTGACGGCGCCACACACCAACGCAATTGCGGCGCCACGCGCAAACAGGGTCTTTGCCACCAGCGTGCTGATCCCAAAGTTGAGCGCGTACATAAGCAAAAGCGGCAACAGGCACTGCAGCAGCGGCAGCGCGGGCTGGCTGACAACGGCTTGCGACTTGAGCACCATCGACAAGAACACGATGCCCAGCACACCGAGCGTGGAGGACAGCGGTCACTTCGGCTTGTGGGGGCCATTGAAGCGGGGCTCGCTGTGGCGCGCGATCAGCACCCGCTGCGTGATGTTGGCCAGCTCCAGCGGCAGAAAAACGACCAGCAGAATCTGCGCTGCACCTGCAGCATGAGGATGTCAACCACCGCGCCGAGCAGCGCCTTCAGGTGGGGGGCGTGAACAGCACGCCGACCATTGGGCCACTACCGCCATCTTCATCCCAGCGGGCACGTTGCCCATGGCAAAGCCGGTCCAGGAAATCGTCATGCCCGAGGTCGGCAGCAACGCGGTGAGCAAAGGCGCGAGGCGCACCAGCGGTTGCTCGGCAAAAAACAGCCGGCCAATGCCGCAGCCAATCGCCGGCATGCGCACGAAGTTGATCGCCAGCGTGACGCCCTGCAAGCGGTTGCCGCCGGGCTTGACCGGCTCGCGCAGGTGCATCGTCACCACCATGGGACAGACCACGAGAAAGCCCAGCGGCAGGAACGCCAGGTCGGTCGCGTGTCCAAACAGCACGCCCTGCAGCATGGCCACCGGCACGCCCCAGGCAAGGTTTTTCCGTACCGACATCAGCCACGACAGCGACCACGACCACGACCACGACCACGTGAAGGCTTCTCCTTTTTTGCGTTGTGCGGTTCAGGCGTTGCGCAGCGCCAGGGTCCAGGCCTGCATCGCCTCGCTGGCGAGCGTCATGGGCGCGTCCATGACGCTGCCCACGAAGCGGTCGCCCATGTCGGCGATGCCGATCGAGCACAGGTGCGCCGCCAGCACCTGAGGGTTGAGCAGGGCATGGCCGCAGCAAAACAGCACCTTGATCGCGGCGCGGATCTCAGGCGCAATTTCGCCGCCAATGGCCTTCGTGTGGGCCAGGTGGTCGAAGGTGGCAATAAAGCCCACGCGCGACGTGTCGGCGATGCAAGCCTTGAAAAAGTTGGCGATCTCGGCGGCGCTGGTGTGGCGCGTCTCGGACTTGCCGATATCAACCACAGTGACTGGGAGCTTCCCTGAAAATGCAGTTGCCCCGTGGGGTGTTCCCTGGATAAAAACTGTTGAAAGCGGGTACGGGTAGGGTGAGAAAGAGCAGGCTTCGGCCCAGGCGTCAGCGGACAAACCCACCAACCAATGAAATGAAACCGGCTGTGTGCGGTGCGCAGATCAACGAAGCAGCCTGCGCCAGCAAAACAGCCCTGTCCTTGAGATTTCTCAATCGTTGGCGCCTCTGTGCAGCCTGCCGCCCCGTCAACTGGCATGCTGTGAGCCACCGACAGCGCTGTTTCGGAGCTGGCCACTGGCTGCCTGGAAGACCTCGGTCTGCGGGCAGCGGCTTGTCCACCGCTGCGGCACGTTGGCGCTGGCCTACCCCCTGGCGCGCAGTTTTTTGTGAATGCGCCGCGTGGTGTACCAGACCGCCCCCAACACCAGCGGGATCGCCGCGCCGGTGGCAACCTCGGCGTTGATCGGCACGCCACCGGCCTTGACCGCCTTGATGCCGTAATACAGCAGACTCACCACGTAGTACGAGATGGCCGCGATCGACAGGCCTTCCACCGTGGCCTGCAGGCGCAGCTGCAGCGCTTGGCCGCGGGTGAGTTTTTCCAGCAGCTGCTGGTTCTGCGCTTCGGTGGCGATGTCAACCCGCGTGCGCAGCAAGGCGCTGGCGCGGCTGATGCGCTCGGACAGCGAGGCCAGTCGCTGACTGGTGGCCGCCACCGTGGCGATCGCGGGCGACAGCCGACGCTGCATGAACTCACCGACGGTTTGGGTGCCGGGAATCGGGCGCTCGCGCAGCTCGGCGATGCGCTGCGCCACCAGGGTGTCGTAAGCGCGTGTGGCGGAGAAGCGGTAAGCGTGCTCGGAGGTGGCGCGCTCCACACCCGCAGCCAGCGCCACCAGGGTGCCGAGCAACTCCTCATCGGTGGCGCTTTTGTTCTCCATCTGGGCGGTGATGTTTGCTAGCTGGCGCTCGCTCTCTGACAGCAGGGGGCCGAGCTGCTTGGCCACCGGCAGGCCGCGCAGGGCCATCAGTCGGTAGGTCTCGATCTCCAAGAGGCGCTGCGACACCCGGCCAGCGCGGGTTTCGGTGGTGTCGGCTGGCGCGACCACCAACATACGCTCAAAACCGTTCTCACGCAGCATGAAGTCGGTCACCACAAGGGAGTGGCCGTTGTTGCCCATCTGCGAGGCCACCACGGCGTGCTCACCCAGCCAGGTGCGGGCAAGCGCCAGCGTTTTTTGGGGTTCGTTGAGATCGCCATGCAGCATCGCGAGATTGATGGCGGCCAGGGTGCGCCCAGGGATCGCGGCCAGCCAGTCGGGGGGCAGCACCAGGTGCGAAAGAAGCTCGGGATCGCACGCGCCCAAAGCTGCCCCCTCGGGCAGGGCTTGCACCAAAAAATAGCGGCTGAATTCGGTGTGGCGCTCCCATTTTAGGGTGCAGCCAGGCAGCCGAAGCCGTAGGAAATTGCCCTGCAGATCGGCTGGTACCAGGCCATCTTGCTCGGGCAGGCGGCGCAGATGCTCGCACTCCTGGGCGCGCGTAACGCCCTCGTTGAACACCGCCACAAACACCACCAGCGCCGGCAGGCGAATGCGCGCAGGCGGTCGAGCATGCACCTCGTTGTGCAGCTCAATGCGCAAGGCATCGTCGGGTGGCAGCGGGCGAGAGGGCGCGGTGGGGGTTGACATGAATGCATTGTGCCGCCAGTGGCGCTGCTCGCGATAACCGCCGCAAGATCCCCAGCGTAAGAAAAAACCCGCCAGGCCAAGGCCGGGCGGGTCGGGCGCCGCGCCTGCCGAGCGCGGCCTTCGCCATGGGGAACGTTCTTAAAAAGGGATGTCGTCGTCCATGTCGTCAAAGCCGCTGGATGGGCGCGCCGTTGCGGGCGCCGGGGCTTGGCGAGCGGCTGGTACAGGCGCGCGCGGTGCCGCTGCGGCAGGGCGCGAGTAGCCGCCACCGCCACCGCCCTCCTCGCCACCCCCCATGCCTTCGCGGCCGCCGAGCAGCTGCATTTCGGTGGCGATGATGTCAACCGTGTTCTTCTCAACGCCGGTGGTCTTGTCCACATAGGTGCCGTATTTCAGACGCCCTTCGACGTAGATCGGGCGGCCCTTCTTCACGTACTCGCCAGCAATCTCGGCCAGCCGGTCGTAGAAGGTGACGCGGTGCCACTGGGTGTCTTCGATCATCTCGCCGCTGTTCTTGTCCTTGCGGCGGCTGGAGGTGGCCACGCTGACGTTGGCCACTGCCTGGCCTGAGGGCAGGTAACGGACTTCGGGGTCGCGACCGCAGTTGCCGACGAGGATGACTTTGTTGACGGAGGCCATGGGAATTTCCTTGGATGGGCAAGAAGATGGCGCGGGTGCGCTGGGTGCAATGCCGCCAATTGTGCCGCAAGGCCTGTGCGGCGCGCCATCCCGAGGGGATGCCACAATGACCTGCCCCGACATGAATCGCGAACCGAATTTTTTACAAAACCTGCAGGACGAACTGTCCGACGGACGCGCTTGGTTCGACCGCAGCATCGTGCTGATCTACGCGGTGCTCGCCGGTTTGTTTGTGGTGGCCTTCACCATGATGAGCGAAACCGCTTTTGAATGGTTCATTCACCTGCGCGAGGTTGCACCGTGGGCGGTGCTGATCTGGACACCGGCGCTGACTGCTGCCATCGTCTGGTGCACCCGGCGCTACTTCCCAGGCGCCGCCGGCTCGGGCATTCCGCAGGTGATCTCGGCGCTCGATCCGCAGGTCGACAGCGCCATGCGCCGCCAATTTGTCTCGCTCAAACTCACCCTGGCCAAGATGGTGTTGGGCTCGGCGAGTCTGCTGGCGGGCTTGTCGGCCGGGCGCGAGGGGCCGTCGGTGCAGGTGGCCGCCGGGGTGATGCACGACGCGCGGCGCTGGTTGCGCCCAGGCTCGGCCATGAACGACCACGCGCTGCTGGTGGCTGGTGGCGCCGCCGGCATCGCGGCCGCCTTTAACGCGCCGCTGGCCGGTGTGGTGTTTGCGATTGAAGAGCTGTCCAAGCGGATGGATTCGCGCACCAACGGCGTCATCATTTCGGCCATCGTGCTGGCTGGCTTGGTGAGTATTTCCTTTTTCGGCAACCTGACCTATTTCGGCTCGATCGCGGTGCCGCGCCTGAGCTGGGGTGTGTTTTTCCCAGGCGTGGCGGTGGCCTTGCTGTGTGGCGTGCTGGGTGGGCTGTTTTCTCGCCTGCTGGCGGCCTCCATTGAGGGCATGCCCGACCGCTTCAGCGCCTACCGGCGCGCTTATCCGGTGCGCTTTGCGGCCGCCATCGGTCTGGCGGTGGCGGTCATCGGCATGGTCACGGGCGGCGCCACCTTTGGCGCGGGCGCCACCGAGGTGAAAGACATGCTGGCCGGCAACGCCGAGCTGTCGCGCCTCTACACCCTGCTCAAGCTTGTCGCCACCTGGCTCACCGCCTGGAGCGGCGTGCCGGCGGGCATTTTTGCGCCCTCGCTGTCCATTGGGGCCAGCGTGGGTAACGACGTGGCGCAGCTCTTTCTGGGCGAAGACGCGCGCAGGCTGGCGCCGATCCTGATCGCGCTTGGCATGGCAAGCTTTCTCGCCGCCACCACCCAGGCGCCGTTGACCTCGTTCATCATCGTGATGGAGATGGTGGACGGCCGCGCCATGGTGCTCAGCCTGATGGCTGCGGCCATGCTGGCCAGCCTGATTTCACGGCTGATCAGCCGCCCGCTCTACCCCACGCTCTCGACGCTCATGATCAATGCGGCGCAGGCCGCTGGTGCGCCTGTGCAAAGCGTGGAGACACCGCCAGATGTCCTACGAGCCATGGGCGAGGCAACGCCCGAGAAAGGTGGTGCGCCGCCAGCACCACCAAAGCCACCATCCGCGCCGGTGGGCGATCAATGACCTGGCGAGCCGTGCCCGTTGGGTTTTGGTTGGCCCAGAATCATTCGCCTGCAGCCGCTGGCTTCATCGGCCAGGCCAGCACCAGCCACACCGCCATAAGCGCGGCGCTGCAAAGAAAAATGCCTTGGCTGCCCCAAGCCTTGAGCGCCAGGCCACCCAAGGTGCCACCCGCAAAAATGCCGAGCGACATCAGCGTGCTGTAAACGCCGAGCGCCGCACCGCGCTGGCGTGACTTGGCAAGCCGCGAAACCAGGCTGGGCTGGCTGGCCTCCTGGGTATTGAAGCCCAGAAAGTACAGCCCGAGCAGCAGACCCACGGTCCACACACTGGGCGTCGAGCCCACGCTCAACACAAAGCCCAGCTGCACCAGTGCCACCAACCCGATCGTGCCCAGGTACACCGCGCGGAAATACCCCATGCGCTCCAGCCGGAACAGAAAACCGCCCATCACAAGCAACGAGCCCGCCACCGCCGGCAGGTACACATGCCACTGCTGCGCAGTCTGTAAGCCCGCCTCGCGCAGCAGCGTCGGCACCGACATCCACATCGCGATCTGCACCGCATGCAGCACAAACACACCCAGGTCAACCCGCAGCAGCTCGGCGTTGGCCAGCACCTCGCGCAACCCGCTTCGGCTGGTCACCACATGCTGCGCCGGCTCGGGCGGCACCACCCACACCACCACCGCCATGCCAGCGAGCGCCAGCCCACAGGTGATCCAGAACAGGCCAGCCAGGCCGATGTGGGGCACCAGCGCTGGCGCTATGACCAGCGAAAGCGCAAACATCAGCGCGATGCTGACGCCGACCAGCGCCATCGATTTGGTGCGCACCTGATCGCGTGTGAGGTCGGCCAGCAGCGCGGTGACAGCGGCTGAGATCGCGCCTGCGCCCTGCACCGCCCGGCCGATCACCAGCCAGGTGAGACTGGGCGCGCAGGCCGCCACCATGCTGCCGATCGCAAACAGCGCCAGCCCCGCCAGAATCACCGGCTTGCGGCCCACCCGGTCCGAGGCCAGGCCCAGCGGGATTTGCAGCATCGCCTGGGTAAGGCCGTAAATGCCCATCGCCAGCCCGACCAGAGCCGGGTTGTCGCCGCCGGGGTAGTTGTGCGCCTCCAGCACAAACACCGGTAGCACCAGGAACAGGCCCAGCATGCGCAGCGCGTAAATCGAGGCCAGCGAAAAACTGGCGCGCCGCTCGCCCGACGTCATGCGCGCGGCAGCTGCGGCACTCGGGGCGGCGGCGGGGGAAGTGGCGGGCGCGGGGTTCAGGGCGGACACAGAGACGGCACCAACAAGCTCAAAGAAACCCCGTATTGTGCGCGAGGCAACCGCGCGTACAGATGCGCCGGCGGGCTCACCATGAACGGCACTGCGGCGCTCCGGAGCGCGCTTTATCATGTTGGGTTGTCTTTCTGGCGCCGGTGATGCCGGCGATTTGTTGTGATTTCCCTGCCACTCTCCCCCGCCTCGCAGTCCCCGACCGCCCCAGAGCCCAGCCGCGCGGCCCAGGCCGCCGCCCGCGCCAATGCCACCCTCTCGGTGCGAGGCGCGCGCACGCACAACCTGAAAAACATCGACCTCGACCTGCCGAAACACGCGCTGGTGGTCATCACGGGTCTGTCTGGCTCGGGCAAATCGAGCCTGGCGTTTGACACGCTGTACGCCGAAGGCCAGCGCCGCTATGTGGAAAGCCTCTCAGCCTACGCGCGGCAGTTTTTGCAGCTGATGGACAAACCCGATGTCGACCTGATCGAAGGCCTGTCGCCAGCGATTGCGATTGAGCAGAAAGCCACCAGCCACAACCCGCGCTCCACGGTCGGCACCGTGACCGAAATTCATGACTACCTGCGCCTCCTGTACGCCCGCGCTGGCACGCCGTATTGCCCCGAGCACGACCTGCCGCTGGCCGCGCAAAGCGTGGCGCAGATGGTGGACACGGTGCTCGCCATGCCCGAGGGCACGCGGCTGATGATCGTTGCCCCTGTGGCGCGCGAGAAAAAGGGCGAGTTCCTCGATCTGTTTGCCGACATGCAGGCGCAGGGCTATGTGCGCTTTCGGCTCAATGGCGTGGTGGTGGAAGCCGAGAATCTGCCGGCGCTGAAGAAGACCGAAAAGCACAACATCGACGTGGTGATCGACCGCATCAAGGTGCGCGTGCAGGGCGAAGACGACGAGGTCAACCCACTTCGCCAGCGTCTCGCTGAAAGTTTTGAAGCCGCCTTGCGGCTGGCCGAGGGCCGTGCCCTCACGGTCGACATGGACGCCGGCACCGAGATGGGTTTTTCGGCCAAGTTCGCCTGCCCGGTTTGCAGCCACAGCGTGGGCGAGATGGAGCCGCGCTTGTTCTCCTTCAACTCGCCCATGGGCGCCTGTCCAAGCTGCGACGGCCTGGGCCACACCGAGGTATTCGACCCGGCGCGCGTGGTGGCCTTCCCCACGCTGAGTCTGGCCAGCGGCGCCATCAAGGGCTGGGACCGGCGCAACGGTTACTACTTCGCCATGATTGAGAGCCTGGCGGCCCACTACAAATTCGACGCCGAAGCGCCCTGGGAGTCGCTTCCCGATGCGGTGCAACAGGTGCTGCTCTACGGCTCGGGCGAGGAAGAGATTGGGTTCACCTACGCGCTTGAATCGGGCGAGCGCGCGGGCAAAAAGATGGGCAAAAAACACCCCTTCGAGGGCATCATCCGCAACTTCGAGCGCCGCCACCGCGAAACCGATTCCTCTCATGTGCGCGAAGAGCTGTCGCGCTACCGCGCCACCCAGCCCTGCCCCGATTGCCACGGTACGCGGCTGCGCAGGGAAGCACGCCACGTGTTCGTCGGCGAAGGCACGCAGCGCCAGCCGATCTACAAGATCAGCCACATCACGCTGGGCGAATCGCTGGCCTATTTCAGCGCGTTGCACCTGCGCGGCGCCAAGGGCGACATCGCCGCGCGCGTCATCAACGAAATTCGTCAGCGCCTGAAATTCCTGAACGACGTCGGTCTGAACTACCTCAGCCTGGACCGCAGCGCCGACACGCTCTCTGGTGGCGAGGCGCAGCGCATTCGCCTGGCGAGCCAGATCGGCAGCGGCCTGACCGGCGTGATGTATGTGCTCGATGAGCCCAGCATTGGCCTGCACCAGCGCGACAACGACCGCTTGATCGAAACCCTCAAACACCTGCGCGACCTGGGCAACACGGTGCTGGTGGTGGAGCACGATGAAGACATGATCCGCGCCGCCGACCACGTGGTGGACATGGGCCCAGGCGCCGGGGTCCACGGCGGTCATGTGATGGCGCAGGGCACCTGCGCCGAGGTGATGGCCACGCCCGGTTCGCTCACTGGCGAGTACCTGAGCGGCAGGCGCGAGATCGCACTGCCCACCCGGCGCACGCCCTGGCTACCGGTGGTAGCGCCCAAAACCTTCGCACCCACCGGCAAACCCCGCTTTGCGCCCAGCCCTGCCGCCGAGCGCCGCGCCGCGCGCGAAGCAGCGCACATCGCCAGCCTGGGCACGCTACAAGAGATTCGCGTCATCGGCGCCACCGGCCACAACCTGAAAAACGTGAGCGCGGCCTTTCCGGTCGGCCTCCTGACCTGTGTCACCGGTGTCTCGGGCTCCGGCAAATCCACCCTGGTCAACGACACGCTTTACGCCGCTGTGGCGCGCACGCTGTACCGCGCGCACGACGAGCCGGCCGAGCACATTGCGATCGAAGGCATCGAGCATTTCGACAAGGTCATCAACGTCGATCAATCGCCGATCGGGCGCACGCCGCGCAGCAACCCGGCCACCTACACCGGCCTGTTCACCAGCATCCGCGAGATCATGGCCGAGGTGCCCGCCGCGCGCGAACGCGGCTACGGCCCGGGCCGCTTCAGCTTCAACGTCGCCGGTGGCCGCTGCGAGGCCTGCCAGGGCGACGGCGTGGTGAAGGTGGAAATGCACTTTCTGCCCGATGTGTATGTGCCCTGCGAGGTCTGCCACGGCAAGCGCTACAACCGCGAAACCCTGGACGTGCAATACAAGGGCAAAAACATCGCGCAGATTCTCGACATGACGGTCGAGCAGGCTTACGCGTTCTTTGGCGCCGTGCCCACCCTGCACCGCAAGCTGCAAACCCTGATGGATGTCGGCCTCACCTACATCCAGCTCGGCCAAAGCGCCACCACGCTCTCCGGCGGCGAGGCCCAGCGGGTAAAGCTTGCGCTGGAGCTCAGCAAACGCGACACCGGCCGCACGCTCTACATCCTGGATGAGCCCACCACCGGCCTGCACTTCGCCGACATCGAGCTGCTGCTACAGGTCTTGCACCAGCTGCGCGATGCGGGCAACACCATCGTGGTGATCGAGCACAACCTCGACGTCATCAAAACCGCCGACTGGCTGATCGACATGGGGCCTGAGGGCGGCGCCGGCGGCGGCATGGTGGTGGGCATCGGCACGCCCGAGGTGCTCGCGGCCAACGAGTCCAGCCACACGGGGAAGTACCTGGCGCGGTTGTTGGGCAAGTTAGCCAAGCCCGACTGAGCGACCGCCGTCAACACCAGCATTTCGATCCCCGTTACCGGGAGCGGGGGGCGGCGCTGCGGCTCGCCAGCGCGACCGCAGGTGCGTTGAAGCCAACCCCTCTTCAACGCCTAAACAGCCAGTCGTATTCCAACTTCCGAACCACCCTTGAGCTGATCGCAGACGCCCGCGGGTGTGCCAGATTGATGAGCACCGCGTATTCCTCCGGGACGATGACCGATGGCACCAGCAGAAGGGCTGACTTCTGATCGGCCAGCCACGCGCTGCCGAGCGACGCGCTCGCCATGCCCGCCGCAATGGCGTCCCACTGCGGTGGCAGCTTGTGGGCAGCGAGCGTGATGCGCGCTCGCCAGACAGCGGGGGGCACTTCGATTTCGACCAGATACCGGTCCAGCGGCAAGCCGGCGTCGTTGATGTGCGCAGCGGTTTCCAGCACAGCGAGAGCGATGGTGGAGGCGCTGTACAGCACCGCTTCGGTCTCGCTGTTCCACCGGCCGGGGCTGCATGCTGCGCCCTTGCCGCTCAGATCGGTGGCTGGGAATTGGCGGGTTTTTGCGGCGATGCGCCACAGCTTCACTGGTAAGTCCCGCTGCGAATGGCCCCCAGCAATTTGGTGACCATGGCCACACCCGTTGGCGTGTCAAGCAACGCCGATGGCTTGCGACCGCCCAAAGCCGGTTGGGGCTGCTCGATCCACTGGCCCAGCCACTGGGCCGTGTCGAACTTTTGCGCTTCTGGCGCGGTGCTGTCCGCCACGATGTCGCTGGCCAGTGCCAGCAAGCGGGCCAGGCCCATCACGGCAGCGCCGTTGAGTTTTTCGTTGTTGGCGAGCTTTCGCGCCGCAGTGGCCTTGGCGATGCCCAGCGCCTCGGCCAGGTAGGAATAAGAGACCGCCATACGCTCGGCCATGGCAGCCAAAAAGGCCGCGTCCACGCCGTGGCGCTCTGTCTCCAGCAACTGCATGGGAGGCGCGGTGTGCATAGCGCGCATAAAGGCGTCGAACTGTTTGGGCGCGTACCGCAACACCCCGTCGTCCAACCTCTTCTCTCGCACGCCCTGCGGCGCGCTTGGCGCGGCGGCTGGGTAGGCCCTGATGGGTTTTGCCTTGGAACCCGGGGCGGGTGTTGCGCTTTGAACGGTCATGGTCGGCTCCTTTTCAAATGAGAATGAAAATGTCTCATTTGAGAAAAAGGACACAACAGCGGTGCGGAAAGCTCAAGGCCAGCGATGCTTGATCTGCACCCTTCACCCTTCACGCTTCAC
>Ga0209702_10003950_pt1 | contig 22436 bp, 8 predicted proteins | sample FRY01_FD_187210 | JGI IMG/M metagenome (GOLD analysis project Ga0209702, IMG submission 187210) | Freshwater microbial communities from Lake Fryxell liftoff mats and glacier meltwater in Antarctica - FRY-01 (SPAdes) (version 2) | ecosystem: Environmental > Aquatic > Freshwater > Ice > Glacier... | reverse complement strand
TAATCGGACAAGGAACTTATTATGCAGATGCAGATGGTGATACTTACGGAGCGGGTGCAGCAATCTTAGCTTGTGTACAACCTGTAAATACATCTACCAACAACCTTGATTGTAACGACGGAGATATTTTAATCAATCCTGCCGCGCAAGAAATTTGTGATGGTGGTATCGATAACGATTGCGACGGATTAACAGACGATGCAGATCCTTCAGTAATCGGACAAGGAACTTATTATGCAGATGCAGATGGTGATACTTACGGAGCGGGTGCAGCAATCTTAGCTTGTGTACAACCTGTAAATACATCTACCAACAACCTTGATTGTAACGACGGAGATATCTTAATCAATCCTGCCGCGCAAGAAATTTGTGATGGTGGTATCGATAACGATTGCGACGGATTAACAGACGATGCAGATCCTTCTGTAATCGGACAAGGAACTTATTATGCAGATGCAGATGGTGATACTTACGGAGCTGGTGCAGCGATTTTAGCATGTATCCAACCTGTAAACACATCTCTAAATAATTTAGATTGTAACGACGGAGATATTTTAATCAATCCTGCCGCGCAAGAAATTTGTGATGGTGGAATTGATAACGATTGCGACGGATTAACAGACGATGCAGATCCTTCTGTAATCGGACAAGGAACTTATTATGCAGATGCAGATGGTGATACTTACGGAGCGGGTCCTGCGATCTTAGCTTGTGTACAACCTGTAAATACATCTACCAACAACCTTGATTGTAACGACGGAGATATCTTAATCAATCCTGCCGCGCAAGAAATTTGTGATGGTGGTATCGATAACGATTGCGACGGACTAACAGACGATGCAGATCCTTCTGTAATAGGACAGGGAACTTATTATGCAGATGCAGATGGTGATACTTACGGAGCTGGTGCAGCGATTTTAGCTTGTGTACAACCTGTAAATACATCTACCAACAACCTTGATTGTAACGACGGAGATATCTTAATCAATCCTGCAGCACAAGAAATTTGTGATGGTGGTATCGATAATGATTGCGACGGACTAACAGACGATGCAGATCCTTCTGTAATCGGACAAGGAACTTATTATGCAGATGCAGATGGTGATACTTACGGAGCGGGTGCAGCAATCTTAGCTTGTGTACAACCTGTGAATACATCTACCAACAACTTAGATTGTAACGACGGCAACGCAGCCATCAACCCAGCCGCACAAGAAATTTGTGATGGTGGAATTGATAATGATTGCGACGGCTTAACAGACAATGCAGATCCTTCAGTAATTGGTCAGGGAACTTATTATGCAGATGCAGATGGTGATACTTACGGAGCTGGTGCAGCGATTTTAGCATGCGTACAACCTGTAAATACATCTACCAACAACCTTGATTGTAACGACGGTAACTCAGCAATAAATCCTGCCGCACAAGAAATTTGTGATGGTGGAATTGATAATGATTGCGATGGATTAACAGATGATGCAGATCCTTCAGTAATTGGTCAGTCTACATTCTATGCAGATAACGACGGCGATGGTTACGGAGCGGGTTCTGCAATATTGGCATGTATCCAACCTGTGAACACATCTACCAACAACCTTGATTGTAACGACGGTAACGCAGCAATCAATCCTGCCGCACAAGAAATTTGTGATGGTGGAATTGATAACGATTGCGACGGATTAACAGACGATGCAGATCCTTCTGTTATGGGTCAGGGAACCTATTATGCAGATGCAGATGGTGATACTTACGGAGCTGGTGCAGCGATTATAGCATGTGTACAACCTGTAAATACATCTACCAACAACTTAGATTGTAACGACGGCAACGCAGCAATAAATCCTGCCGCACAAGAAATTTGTGATGGTGGAATTGATAATGATTGCGACGGATTAGCAGACGATGCAGATCCTTCTGTAATGGGTCAGGGAACTTATTATGCAGATGCAGATGGTGATACTTATGGAGCTGGTGCAGCGATTTTAGCATGTATCCAACCTGTGAACACATCTACCAACAACTTAGATTGTAACGACGGTAACTCAGCAATAAATCCTGCCGCACAAGAAATTTGTGATGGTGGAATTGATAATGATTGCGATGGATTAACAGATGATGCAGATCCTTCAGTAATTGGTCAGTCTACATTCTATGCAGATAACGACGGCGATGGTTACGGAGCGGGTTCTGCAATATTGGCATGTATCCAACCTGTGAACACATCTACCAACAACCTTGATTGTAACGACGGTAACGCAGCAATTAATCCTGCCGCACAAGAAATTTGTGATGGTGGAATTGATAACGATTGCGACGGATTAACAGACGATGCAGATCCTTCAGTTATGGGTCAATCTACATTCTATGCAGATGCGGACGGTGATACATACGGTGCGGGTCCTGCGATATTGGCATGTATCCAACCTGTGAACACATCTACCAACAACCTTGATTGTAATGATGGCAACACAGCAATAAATCCTGCCGCACAAGAAATTTGTGATGGTGGAATTGATAATGATTGCGACGGATTAGCAGATGATGCAGATCCTTCAGTAATGGGTCAGGGAACTTATTATGCAGATACAGATGGTGATACTTACGGAGCTGGTGCAGCGATTATAGCATGTATCCAACCTGTGAACACATCAACTAATAATTTAGATTGTGATGATGGTAATAATGCAGTTTATCCAGGTGCGGTTGAAGTGTGTAATGGTATTGATGATGATTGTGATTTCATCATCGACAATGTGATCATAGTACCATTGGGAAGCATAGCCGGACCGATTCAGAATTGCATTCCAATTGCCAATGGTACTGCACAGTTTACTGTTCCACCAGCAATGGGAATAACAACTTATTCATGGAATTTACCTCCTGGATTAACGATTGTTTCTGGACAAGGAACCAATACATTAAACGTAAGCTGGACATCAGCTGCAGCACATGATGGAATCATCGGACCAATTTCTGTGACGCCAAGTAATTCTTGTGGTGTAGGTGCAGCTGTTACTGGAATAGTAGATTTAAATTATGCAGCTCCTGTACGTCCACCAAGTATTTCCGGACCATCGAAAGTTTGTCCGGGTGATATGGTAGTTTATTCTACTTCCAATGTTGCACGTGCACGTCAGTACTTTTGGACAGCGCCTGCAGGAGTAACAATTACCGGAGGTCAAGGAACCAACATCATCACTGCAACAATCACCGGTGCATTTTCCGGTGGTGCAATTGATGTAGTTGCAATCAATGTATGCGGAACAGGACCTTCACGTTCGAAAACGATGACCTTTAACATTCCAGGAGTACCAATTCCGATATCAGGAATATCTTCAGGTTTGTGTGGAGTTACAGGCAATGTGTTTAGCACAGCGGGAGCTACCGGAGCCACTAGTTATTTATGGACGGTTCCAACAGGTGTTACCATTACTGGCGGACAAGGAACCTCTACTGTAACTGTGAATGTGAGTGGAAGTTTTACTTCAGGAAATATATTCGTTACCGGAATAAACAATTGTGGACAGGGAACAACAAGATCCATGACCATTACTGGCAATCCTGCTCTCGCAGGACTTATATCAGGCCCGGTGAATGTTTGTCCTGGCGCAACTGGTATAATTTATCAGGTAGCTACCGTAGGTGGAGCAAGCACCTATACTTGGACAGTACCTGGAGGTGTGAATATCACCAACGGTCAGGGAACGAAGATCATTACTGTTGATTTTGGTTTGTCACCAGCCATCAATCAAGTTGTTACGGTTAGAACAGATAATGCATGCGGACAAAGTCCACTAAGATCATTGAGTGGAATTTCAATCAACAGCATTTTTTGCGGACCGCGTTTAGCCGGAGTGGAAAATGGAATTACAGGAGTGAATGTATTCCCGAATCCTGCTACTGATCGCGTAACTATTCAATTCAATGCAGAAAACGAGAGCAACTACCGTTTGCGCCTTACCGACATAATGGGACGTGAAGTATTCGTAGCAGAAGGAAAGTCTTCTGTGGGAATGAACACGCATCAAATGGGACTTGAACAATTGAGCGGAGGTATTTACTTCGTAGAGATTCAAAGCGAAGGCGGTTCACAGTCTATGCGTTTAGTTGTAGAATAATAAAACAATTGAAACACCTGTTAGCCCTGTCGAAAGGCGGGGCAACAGGATTCAAAATAGATTCAAAAAAAATAAATACACATAACCAATGAAAAACAATTGTTCTAATCGTAAAACGAGCATAATGAATCTTAGCCGTTTTGAAATCATAGCTTCCTTGAACAGATTCAGAAGCAAGTCTATTTTGCTCCTGATGGTTCTGCTGGGATGTATTTCCAATAGCACTTACGCTCAATTAAGTGGAATAAAAACAATTCCCGGAGATTACGGAACTATTGCTGCTGCCGTAACTGCATTGAATGGAGTCGGAGTGGGTGCAGGTGGTGTTACTTTTAATGTAGCTGCCGGCCATACAGAAAACATTACTGCGGGAATTAACATCACCACTGCCGGTGCCGCTGGAAATCCAATAGTTTTTATGAAAAGTGGCGTCGGAGCAAATCCAGTGATCACTCGTACCGATGCTGGAACTAATACCACAAGTACTTTCGGTGGTTTGGGAGATGCTATTATTCGTATTGATGGAACGGACTTCTTGTCTTTCGATGGAATAGATCTAAGTGCTACAAATCAAGGTATCGAGTATGGATATTTTACATCGAAAACAGTGACGAATGCCTGTCAAAATTTAACGATCAAGAACGGCGTTATTACGATGACAAAAGGGACTAGTGCCTATGTAATAGGAATTCATATTGGTAATGGTACCATTTCTACTTCAACTTCTACAGGAGTAACTGTTAGTGCGAACAGTGGCCGAACGGAGAATGTTACTATTACCGGAAATACAATTCAAAATGTACATGGCGGAATTTATTGTAGAGGTGCAAGTTCCTTAGCTTTTTATGATCAGAATTTTGTAATAGGATCAGTAGGTGCCGGAAACATCATACGTAATTTTGGTGGCGGGTCATCAACAACAACATATGGCGTATATTTTATTTATACAAACAATGCAAGTGTCGATTACAATACAATCGACAATATGGGAGGTGGTGGAAGTGCTCACGCTTCTACTTTTTATGGAGTCTTTTATTCTACAGTTACCGGGGTGATTTCCGGATCTAATAATGCAATTACTATGAATACATCCGGCACTTCAGCTGCGCACGGTATGTACAACAGTAGTTTAGTAACATCCAATAATTTTAGTAATAATACATTTGCAGGAACAATTGGAGCTACAACAACCTCTCATTTAATTTATGCAAGTAGTGCTACTCCTTTGGTAACCATCGATGGCAACAGTATCAGTGGGTCCTTCTCAAAGACCGGCTCATCCGGAACTTTTTATTGTTATTATAATTTAGGTTCACCTGCTTCTGGCTTAGAAACAATCACTAATAATAATTTTTCAAACATAACTAGTACAGGGACGGGTATCACTTCCGGTATTTTTACCAATACCGCTGTAGGACAAAGCCGAGTTTGTCATACGAATACCATTAGTAATTGGACGATCGGAAGCACCAGTACTAGCTATGGAATTTATGTATTGAGTGCTGTAAGCAATCAAGTATATAATAATACTGTTTACGGTTTAACCGGTACCTCTTCCGGTTCTATTGTAGGATTGTATTTTACGGGAACTAATCCTGCAGTTTATAATAATTCTATTTACAATTTAACCTGTAACACTGCAACAGCAATGTATGGAATGCAGGTGGCTGGAACCGGAACGGTAAATTTTTATAGTAATAGAATTTATAATTTAACGAATAATAACGTGGCATCAACAGCCAGTAATTTACTGGCCGGAGTTCATGTTTCTACCAATGGTACAACGACGAATATTTACAATAATTTGATCGGTGATTTAAATGCCCCGAATAGCATATCTAACGATGCAATTAGAGGAATTAATTTTGCAAGTACCACTGCATCCACTGCACTTAATTTAAGTTTTAACACTATTTATTTAAATGCAAGTTCAATAGGAATTAATTTCGGTACTACCGGAATTTTTCATACTACTTCTGCTACTGCTACCTCCGGGAATTTAACCATGCGTAATAATATTGTTTATAATAGTAGTACTGCTGCAGGTACCGGTGTTGTAGCCGCTTATAGAAGAAGCACAATCGCTACTGCAAATTATAATGCTGCTTCTGACAAAAATATTTTTTACGGAAGCAACGCTGCTCCTAATCAAGTTCTTTTTACAGATGGGGTAGTGTTCAATGAGACCATCGGAGATTATCAATTGTATATGTCCGCTGTTGGTGCGGACCAAAATAGTTACGAGGAAAATGTTGTATTTACAAGCACAAGCGGTGCGAGTGTTGATTTCTTGAAATTTGATATTTCAAGTCCAAGTATCGCCGAAAGTGGTGGATCCAATGTTTCCGGAATTACGGATGATTATTTGACCACGATTCGTCAGGGCAATCCCGGATATCTTGGTACAGGTTCAAATCCTGATGTAGGAGCTTGGGAATTGGAAGGAACTGCTACCGGCGGATGCTCAGGTGCTCCTGCTTTAGCCAATGCACAATCATCGAATAACAATCCTTGCACGAACGGAAATTTTACATTGTCCTTAGATATACTTTTTGGTGTTGGGTATGCTTTCCAATGGGAAGAGTCAACAACTGGTCCTGCAGGTCCTTATACCCCAATTGTTCTTGCAAACAGTGCGTCTTACTCAACCAGTACCAATGTAGATACTTGGTATCGTAGTATTGTTACATGTGTTGCAAGTACTCAGAGTACTACTTCAACAGAAGTGGCGATAAGTATTTCCACTTTAAATGGAACTTATTTAATTGATAACACCGGTGCCGGTGATTATTTGAGCTTTGATGCTGCTGCTGATGATTTAGCTTGTAAGGGAGTTTCTGGTCCTGTAACCTTTAATGTTACGGCAGGTCAAGTATTCAATCCTGTTTCTGATTTAGTATTTACATTCACAGGAAACGGAGTGAACACGATCACTTTCCAAAGAACAGGTGCAGGTGCTAATCCATTAATTTCTCGTGCCGGTACAGTTGCTACCACAGATTTCATTATTCGTTTGAATGGTGTAGATTATTACACATTTGACGGAATTGATTTGGAGCAGACAGGAACTTCTTCTACTGATTGGACAGAGTATGGTATTTATATTACCAATGCTTCTTCTACTAACGGATCTCAAAACAATACTTTCAAAAACGGAACAATTACTCTTTCAAACTTCAACAGTAATGCGAAAGGAGTTTACTTATTGCAATCACCAAGCGCAGCTTCTGTAGCGGGTACTAATAGCAATAATAAGTTCTTAAATATGAATGTTCAGAATGCATGGGAAGGCTATCGTTTTATAGGAGCTTCTACGAATTTAGATAGCGGAAACGAAATCGGAACCACTGGCGGTGGATCAAGCTCTATTCATACTATAGGTGACGGTGTTACAACCGGTAGCGTCTATGGGATCTTCGGTACTTATCAGGCGAACTTCAGATTAGATAACACCGATGTTTATGATATTAATGCAGGTGGAACTTCTTTGGTTTACGGCATTACCATGCAAACTTCTGCTTTGCAGTCTGCAACAGTAAAGAACAATCGTCTCTATAACATCAACGGTGGCGGAACTTTATATGGTATTTATTTTTCTTCTGCTGATACAGTTGATATCTCAAATAATGAAATTTATGCGTTAGCATCAACAGGGAGTTCCAGCAGTGTTCGTGGTATCTACGTTACTGCAACAGGCGTAAATTCCAATATTAATGCAAATCGCGTTTATAATATTGTAGCGAATGGAATTACTACTACTTCTGCTGCTGGAATTGATGTTGGTACTGGATTATCTCACGATATCACCAACAACATGGTTTCTGATATCAGAGCAAGTGCTTCTACTCAAACTGCTGCAGGCTCTCGCGGTATTTCTGTTACCGGAGGTTCTACGGGTGGTGTTGTTAGAATTTATCATAATACAGTTTTGTTAGATGATATTTCTACTGTTGCTGCAAATACCAGCGCAGCAATACACAACTCTAGTACTACTCCAACTTTAGATATTAGAAATAACATCTTTATTAATAACACGGATATCTCCGCCTTCGGAACTCGTGTAGCTGCATTTTGGAAAACAGCATCTACAGATAACGTAGACAATGCTTCTAACAATAATATTTATTACGCAGGTAGTCCGGATGCAACACATTTAATTTATTATGATGTAACAAACTCTGCACAAATATTAGTGGATTATCAAGCACTGGCTGCAATTGCACCAGGCGAAAATGTTTCGTTTACGGAGAATACAGCATTTGATCCAATTGTTAATGGTGTTATTCGTCCTGATGCAGGTATCCCTACGTATGCAGAAAGTAGAGCAACGCCTCTTGCTTCAGTTACAACAGATTTTGAAGCAGGTGTAAGAAGTCTTGCGACTCCTGATATGGGAGCGGATGAAGGTACTTTTACTTTTAGATTTCCTCCACTTCCAGATTGCGTGAATTATGTAAGTCCTGCTAATTCGGCGATTGATATCTGTTCTTATTCTAATGTACAGTTGAAATGGACAGCAGCGATAACAGGTGGTCCTGCTACCTTAGGTTATGATGTTTACTTCGGTACAAACCCTTCACCGGGCTTCGTTACTAACGTAAGTACTTTGTTTTATAATGTACCTTCTTTATTGCCCAATACTACTTATTACTGGCAAATTATACCAAAGAATTTAACTGGAGATGCTAGCGGTTGTTCAATACAATCATTTACCACAATTGATGCAGGAATTACAGGAATTACAGGCGATACTCGTTGCGGTTCAGGCACGGTAAATTTATCAGCTAGTGGCTCAGGAAGCTTTAACTGGTATACTACTGCCTCTGGTGGCACTCCTATTTTTGTTGGTCCAGCCTATAGTCCAAATATTCCATCTACAACTGATTATTGGGTTTCTGCAAGCAATGGAGGTACAAATGCTAATGTTGGTCCTGCCTCTCCGGCAATTGGTTCTAATGCAAGTTCTACCATAGCTATTGGAACACAACAGATGTTTTTTAATGTGCTAGCAGGTTCAATGACCATCAATAGCGTGAAGGTTTTCCCCACTGCTACAATCGGTTCTAGCTTTACCATTGTAATTCAAAATTCTGCTTTGGCTACAGTTTATAGTTCCGGTCCTATTCTTACCACGGTAACTGGAGGAGTAACGGCTCAAATTGTGAATTTGAACGCAGTATTACCTGCAGGAACCGGATATCGTTTTGGATTTAGTACTAATCCAGGGATGATCAGAAATTCCACAGGTGCGGTGTATCCTTATACCATTCCTGGTGTAGTTAGTATTACCGGAAATAGTTTTGATCCAGTTTATTATTATTTCTTCTACGACTGGAGCATCAGTTCCGGCTGTGAAAGTCCTCGCCAAATGGTAACGGGTACAGTTTTGCCAACCACAACCTATTACACAGATGCTGATGGTGATACTTATGGTGATCCGGCTTCTCCTGTAATTTCTTGTACCGGTGCTCCAATTGGAACAGTTGCTGATAATACTGATTGTAATGATGCTAATAATGCTATTAACCCAGCTGCAATTGAATTGTGCAATGGGGTAGATGATAATTGCGCTGGTGGTATCGATGAAGGTTGTGCAGTATTAACTTTCTATGCCGATGCGGATACAGATACTTATGGTGATCCTGCAAGTTTCATCACGCAAACGAGTGTAACTCCTCCTGCAGGATATGTTGTTGACAATACCGATTGTAATGACGGCAATGCTGCTGTGAATCCTGCTGCTACTGAAGTGTGTAATGGTATTGATGATGACTGCAATTCTTTAGTGGATGATGGATTAACATTTATTACTTATTATGTAGACGGCGATGGTGACGGTTTTGGTGCTGGCCCAGGAAGCTCTTTATGTGCTAATCCAGGTGTAGGTTACTCCACACTTAATACAGATTGTAATGATGCTAGCGCTGCTGTGAATCCCGCCGCAACTGAAGTGTGTAATGGTATTGATGATGACTGCAATTCTTTAGTGGATGATGGATTAACATTTATTACTTATTATGTAGACGGCGATGGTGACGGTTTTGGTGCTGGCCCAGGAAGTTCTTTATGTGCTAATCCAGGTGTTGGTTACTCCACAGTGAATACCGATTGTAATGATGCTAGCGCTGGAGTGAATCCTGCCGCAACAGAGGTATGTAATTTAATCGATGATGATTGTGATGCAAGCATTGATGAAGGTTTCGATGTGGATGGTGATGGTTACACTTCTTGTAATGGCGATTGCGATGATAATAACAATACAATCAATCCGGGTGCAACTGAATTGTGTAACGGGATTGATGATAACTGTAACGGTTTAACAGATGATAACGTTCCCGCCTTACCGAATGTAGGTGCTATTAGTGGAACAGCTGCAGCATGTCTTCCCGGCCTTTCAGGCTCAACAGTGTATAGCGTGGCTCCTGTATCAGGAGCAACTACTTATTCTTGGTCAGTGCCTGCTGGTTTTACAATTTCTTCAGGACAGGGAACTGTTTCTGTTACTGTAGCATGGACAGGTCCTGCGATTCAATCCGGAATTAGTGGTTTATTGTGTGTTGTTGCTTCTGATGCCTGCGTGAGTAGTGCTGCTTCTTGCCTCACTATCGATTATCAGGTTGCTGCTCCGGTAACGCCTCCATCTATTTCCGGTGCAGGCAAGGTTTGTCCTGGAGATGTTGTTGTGTACTCTATTGCATCTGTAGCGCGTGCTACTTCTTATACTTGGTCAGTACCTGCTACCATGACTATTTCAAGTGGTCAAGGAAGTAATGTTGTAACAGTAACGGTGAATCCGGGTTACATCGGTGGATCCATTTCTGTAACTGCTTCTAATGTTTGTGGAACTAGTCCTGCAAGATCGAAATCATTGCTACAAAATTTCCCTTCTACACCAACTGCTATTCAAGGTCAGAAAGAAGGTTTATGTAATACCGTTGGAAATAATTTCTCAATTCCTGCAGTAGTAAATGCTACTTCCTATAACTGGGGAATTTCAGGTGGAACTATTGCAAGTGGACAAGGTACTCTTGCCATCAGCGCAGATGTAGCAGCTTTAATAGGAAGTGGATCTATCACGGTGCAAGCAGTGAATGGATGTGGTTCAAGTTCTACGCGTTCCTTGACAATTCTTGGTGCTCCAGGTCGTCCTAGCCCAATTACGGGAAGTGCTTCGGTATGTGATAATACTACAGAAGCATACGGTGTAGCTACTGTAGCAGGTGCATCTTCTTACACATGGGTAGTAACACCTAACGGATCTGTATCGAGCGGACAAGGCACGAAGAATATCACGATAGACTGGACAGTTCCTGCAATAGGTCAAACGATGTCAGTAACTGCCTCGAATGCTTGTGGAACAAGTCTATCTCGTTCATTAACCGGAATTACAGTGAACAACTGTCCTCGTTTCGGTGCGAATAACGATGCAGTGAATTTGAATGCTTATCCGAATCCAACTTCAGATCGCGTAACCATTGAATTCACTACCCAAGAAGATAGTGATTATAATTTAATCATAGCTGATCTTTCAGGAAGAACCGTTGTTCTTGAAAATTCAAATGCAAAAGCCGGATGGAACAGCAAAGTAATTTCACTAGATGGAATTGCTTCGGGGGTATATATGATTACCTTAGATATGAATACAACCCGCCAACAATTAAAATTGGTGGTAAATTAATGAGATAAATTAATCCTTAAAAAGGAGAACTCTGTATTTCGGATAGAATCCCGGAATACAGAGTTTTTTTTGTTGATTTTTCTTCCATTTAAATTTGTATGATGTTGGTTTATTTACTTAATTTACATGGGCAATTGTATCCCTTTCTTGGTCATCAGAAATGGAGTGTAATTGTTTAGTTTAATAATTGATTTAAATGTTGCGATTGCGAAATCCCGTTCCAAATTGAGCAAAGGAAATTTCCCTTCTCTCGGTTATTTAATTTGTCGTTCCAGTATAGATTTTAGATGTTTACAAATTGTAGTTCTTGATTAAATTATTTGATTTTATTTTTTCCATTTCCTAAAAAGGATGGAAGAATTCAAATCGTTATTCTTTTTAACCGGCTTTAATATTTTCAAATGAAAAAAAAATATAGCAACAAACTGGGGTTCATCAAACCTCCATTTGTAATTGCGCTCATCCCGACATTAAAGGATTGCAATATTTTCTTCAGAATTTATCCTGAAGAAAATAAATATTCAGAAGCTCTTGTAAATACTAGAGTTTTTCATTTGCCTAAAATTAATTTTTTCGAATTGTTAAGTATAGAAAAATAAAATCTAACAATAAATATAAACAAAAAATGAAAAACAAATTCTACACAAAAACTCACCTTGAAAAAGGAAAAAGCATTTGCTGGCAAGCGGTGCTGAGTCTAATGGTCTTCGTTCTTATGGGAACAGGACTGTTTGCTCAAACAACAATTATTGGAGCTGGTGCTAACGTTGGAGCAACCTCATCTAACGCAGGTCCTATTTATCGATCTACTGCTGCTAGTTTATTTGACTTTTCTAATCATGTATATTTATACACAGCAGCGGAATTATCAGCTGCCGGTATAAATGCAGGTGATAATATTACTTCCATTGCTTGGAACAAGTCAAATACTTTTGGAACTGCAGCGACCAACACCTCGAGTATTTGGAAAGTTTATATGGAGAACACTTCTGCTGTACCAGGGGCTACTTGGAGTAATTCTAATTTTGGGACGCAAACAGCATCGGCTTCTTTAGTATATAACAATACTTCACAAGTAATACCATTAGTTGCCGGTTATATCACTTTAACTTTCGGAAGTCCGTTTACTTACACAGGTGGAAATTTAATGATTGGTTCACAATGGGATTGCAGCATATTTGCCGGCAGCCCAGCAACGGGTGGATTCGCTTGGAGAAGTGATAATTTAAGCAATCAAGTATTTGGCGGAGCAAATAGTATTGCTGCTATAACCATGTCTGCGCAAACGATTCGCCCACAAGTTCAAATTGGATATGCTGCTGGTGCACCTTGTGCTGGTACTCCGGCACCTGGCAATACTATTGCAAGTGCGGCTTCAAAATGTAATGGATCAAGTGTAAATTTAAGTTTACAAAACCTCACTGCAGGTTCCGGTGTTTCTTATGTATGGCAACATTCGGATGACAATGCAATTTGGACGTCATTTGGAGCAAATTCAAATTCTGTATCCTTCACCATGGGAGCCATTCCTAAATATTTTCAATGTATTGTTACCTGCGGTGCAAATTCAGGAACATCTGCATCTGTGCTAGTAGGATTAAATTCGTTTATTAACTGCTATTGCGCTTCGAATGCTACTATTGCTGCGGATACAAAAATTGACTCTGTACAACTAGGTACTTTATACGTAGGTTCTTCTCCAACAGCATGTGAGACGTATACCAACAATACTGCTATTCCGGCGCCTGTTATTTATTTTAACGCGCCACAAACGTTGCGTATTCGCAATGGATCTTGTTCAGGTGGTCATTTTGGAGCATTTGTAGCTGCGTTTATTGATATTAATCAAGACGGAATATATCAAGATCCGGCTGAAAGAGTTGCTTCTTTTAATCCAACCACCGCTTTAAATTCTGTACCACTGTTTAACTTTTCTATTCCTTCAGGCGGACCAACAGGATTAACCGGGATGCGTATCATCATTAGAGAATCTTCGGCAATAACCGCTTGCGGAACTTACTCTTATGGAGAAACTGAAGATTATTTAGTGGATCTTCAAAATGAACCAGCGTGTATTGATCCTCCTACTGCAGGTACAGCCCTTTCTAATATTTCTCAGTTCTGTAATACATCAACCGTCAATGTTAACTTATCTCTAAATGGTAACTCCATAGGTTTAGGACAAACTTACCAGTGGATGGAATCTCCTGATGACGTATCCTATTCTCCAATACTCGGTGCCACAAGTACTACTTACACAGCAAATGGAGTAGCAGCTTCTACCTATTTCAGATGTGATGTAACTTGTGGTTTATCTACAGTTCCTTCTACGTCTGTATTTGTTGAGTCAATAGATCCTCCGTTCTCAGGAACGATTTCAGGTCCTGCTTCTGTGTATGTGAATCAAGCGGCCTCTTATACTGCCGGTGGTGGTTCTAGTGGATCCTTACAATGGATTGGCCGTTTGTTACCTGCCACAGCATGGCAAGTTGTACCAGGTGGTGTCAATGACCCACAAAGTATATTCTTTGGTAACCCGGGAACATGGGAAATTCGTTTGGTGACAAGTGTTAGTGGATGTGCTAGCGATAGTTCAAATATCGTATCTACAGTTGTTACTTTACAAGGTGATAACGTTTGCGATGCGGTTCCTGTGAATATTGGTGTGAATGGTCCTTTCTCAAATGTAGGAGCTACTGTTGAAGCTGGAGAAGCACAAGCACCTGTTGGAAGTTGCACAGGAAATGCTAATTGGTGTACGGTTTACAGTAACACAGTATGGTTCACATTTACAGTTCCTGCTGGTGGTTCAGGTCGTTATGGACTTGGATTTTCTCCAGGAAACTGGGATAGCCAAGTAGCCATTTGGTCAGCCGCTACATGTGGTGATCTTTTAAATGGAACAGCTATTTTAATTGCAGCTAATGATGACTCATCCGGCGCATCTCCCTATAATTCTTATGCAAGTGCACATTGCTTAACTCCAGGTGTAACATATTACATTCAAGTTGATGGATATTCTAGCACTACCAATTCAGCTTTCGGTTTGAGAATTGATGATCTTGGTCCTGCTGATACAGCGTTCTCAGGTTTACCTGCTGTTATGTGTGAAAATGCTGCTTCTGCTTCATTAGTTGGAGCTGTCGCAGGTGGTACTTTCTCTGGTACAGGTGTTACCGGTTCTAGCTTCAGCCCTACTGCTGCCGGTGTTGGTCCACATACTATTACCTATACTTTAGGCGGACTTGATGCTTGCTATAGCTCTAGTCAGCAAGTTCAAGTAGACGCTCCAACATTCACGTATTATGTAGATATAGATGGTGATACTTATGGTAATTCTGAATCTGATATTTTGAGTTGTGATGCTTTTGCTCCTGTTGGTTATTCTGCAGATGCAACAGATTGTGATGATAACAACCCTTCTGTTAATCCAGCTGCAACTGAAATTTGTAATTCAATTGATGATAACTGTGATGCAAATGTCGATGAAGGATTTGATGTTGACGGTGACGGTTTCACTTCATGTGGTGGTGACTGTAACGACAATGACAACACTGTATACCCAGGTGCTGCTGAAGTTTGTAATGGTGTAGATGATGACTGTAATCTTTTAGTAGATGATGGTTTAACTTTCATTACTTATTATGCAGATGTTGATGCTGATGGTTTTGGAGATGCTTCAAATTCTGTAAGCACTTGTGATGGAGCTCCGGCAGGTTATACCTTAAATACTACTGATTGTGATGATAACAATGCTGCAGTTAACCCTGCTGCTGTTGAGATCTGTAACACAATAGATGATGATTGTAATGGTTTAGTAGATGAGAATGTATTAGTTGCCGGTCCTATTTCAGGTCCTGCAGTACAATGTATGGCGGTAGTTACCGGTTCTGCAACCTTCTCTATCAGTCCGGTATTTGACGCTACTTCTTACTCTTGGTCAGTTCCAAACGGTATGATTATCGTTTCAGGACAGGGATCTACTTCTATCTTCGTTTCATGGGCTCCTCTAGCTGTAAGCAGCGGTATAATTGGTGCTCTTACTGTAACTCCATCGAACTCTTGTGGTTCAGGTGTTTCAAGTTCTATCAATGTTGATATTAATGCTGTTATTCCTGTACGTCCTTCTTCTATCTCTGGTCCAACTAAGCTTTGCCCTGGAGATAATGGAGTTTACTCTGTTTCACCGGTAGCTCGTGCTTCAAGTTATGTTTGGACTGTTCCTGCTGGAATGGTTATTACTTCCGGAGCAGGAACAAACGTGATTACAGTTGATGTAAATCCAGGATACTTAGGTGGTGTTGTTTCTAGTAGAGCAGCTAATGCTTGCGGAATCGGACCAAATCGTGATCGTAGTGTATCTGTAAATGTACCTTCAGCACCTGCTTCAATTTCAGGACAAGCTTCTGGTGTTTGCAGTGCAACTGGAGTTTCTTATACTGCTGCTGCAGTAGTTTCTGCTACAGGTTATAACTGGTCAGTTCCTGCAGGTGCAACAATTACTAGTGGTCAAGGTTCTATTTCAATCACTGTAGATTTTGATGGTTCTTTCGGTGGTGGTAACATTGCTGTTCAAGGCACTAATGCTTGTGGTACTGGTTCTACTCGTAACTTATCAGTTACAGGTGCTCCGGGTCTTCCGGGTGTTGTTACAGGCGATTTAACAATCTGCCCAGGACAATCAGGTGTTCAATATGACATCGCTACTGTTGCGGGTGCTAGCTCTTATGCATGGTCACTTCCAGGTGGTACAACTATCACTAGCGGTCAGGGTACTAAAACTATCTTGTCTACTTGGGGAACTAATCCTGCTACAGGATTGAACCTTTCTGTAAATGCATCTAACGGTTGCGGAACAAGTGCTAATCGTATTTTGAACGGAATTTCAATCAGCGTAGCACATTGTACACGTATCGGAGATCAAGGTGCAATTACAGGTTTGAATCTGTATCCAAATCCTGCTTCTGATCGTGCTACTATTGTCTTCAATGGTACTGAAGGTGCTGACTTCAACTTGAAAATGGTTGATGTTATCGGTCGCACTATCATGACTGAGCGCGGAACAGCTACTAATGGTCTTAACCAGAGAGAAGTAAACGTAAGCCAAATGGCTTCAGGTATCTACTTCATCATCATTGAGACGAACGAAGCAGTTGAGCAAATCAGAATGATTGTTGAATAAAAATTAATTGGGAAGGGGGCGAAACACCCCCTTCCTTTTATCAAAGTGTAAGAAGATTGATTTTAACATATTAAAAGGGATTAATTTCTCTAAAAATTTGAATGATATCCAAAATACCTTATAATTGTACAAACACAAAAATTCAAAAAAATAGTCATGAAAAAAACATTATTCAACGCCTTACCACTGGTAGTTTGTATGGTGATGTTTGCTTTACCTCTTCTGGCTCAAAAGAGTAATCCCAATGTTCCAATTGATGGTGGATTGAGTCTCCTATTGGCAGCCGGTGCAGGTTATGGCATCAAAAAAATTTACAATAAGAAAAAGGAGAATTAATTCTCTATTTCTCAATTAGATTTAAAGGTCGGCACATATTGCCGACCTTTTTATTTTGAAATGTGCCCAAGCTTATTAATTTAGCCGGATGTTTAGTGCCATCGAAAAAGATCCCAAACAAAAGGCCATCCTTGTTTTTGTCGTCAAGGCCATTCTTCTTTATATCCTTTGGTTTATCGTCTATGATTTTATCATTGGTCCGAATCAAAAACTGGATGATTACTTAAATTATAGAGTGGCAACGGATGCGGGTTATTTGTTACGTTTAGGAGGAATGGAAGGCGGAACACAAGCAGGATTTCATCAAACTATCGTTTGCATAAAAGATCAAACAGTAGTTGGGGTTGGGAATCCTTGCAATGGATTAGAGCTCTTTGTTTTGTTTGCAGGATTTATCATTTGTTTCCCTGGACTTTGGAAGAACAAATGGTGGTTCATTCTTGCTGGAATGGTTGTTATTCATTTCATAAATGTCCTAAGAACTGTTGCACTATCATTGATTCAGTATAAAGCACCGGAATATCTTGATTTCAATCATCATTATACATTTACTATTATTGTTTACTCGGTTATTTTTTTTCTATGGATTTTCTGGACCAATCGCTACAGCAACCTTCATCTTTTAATGAATTCAAAAAAAAATGATGGATAGAATCATAGCAAAAACTCCAAATTTTATTCGATGGACTTTGATCCTACTGTTTTCTTTTTCTTTGGTTTTTGTTGGATTTAAAAGAGAAAAAAACTTGCTGATATTGGAAAAAGGGTCCTTCCTGTTTATCAAAAGATACCCAAAAAAAGAAGTAACACAATTCGAAAAAACGTCAATGAAAGGGACAATGGGAGTCAAAATCCCAATTAAACTACAATCTGCAGTTTTTTTCAGCTTGCTCTTTCTTGTTCTAACATCGCTTATCCTCTACTTTTATTCTAAATCTATTTTTATCGCTCAGCTCATAGCGGTTCTTTATTTCATTTATATGCTACTTAGTTTTTTTCTGTTAAAAATGGGTGATTGGGGAGTAGATTATCGTCTCAGCACAGGACTATCACATTATTTGGAAGATTTATTCTTATCGCCCTTCATAGTTCTTGCAATAGCGGCGATAATAAAAGCTTTTGATTTTATTAAAACAAACAAAACCGAAGACCACTCGTAAAAACTGATTCTTGCACAAAGACAAATGAAAGTTAATATTCTAATTCCGGTATTTAATGATTGGGAATCCTGTTCCCGACTCATTCAGGATATTGATTTAGAATTTTCAAAAGAGAATTCATTTTTAGTACATTTTTTTATAGTAGATGATTGTTCTACAGATCTTATTCCATTCAATTTTCATGAGCGTTTAAAAACCATCGAAATCATTACCTTAAATCGAAACGTAGGACATCAACGTGCTATTGCAATTGGTTTATGTTATATCAATGACCAAGCAGCTTGCGATTTTGTTGTTGTGATGGATGGAGATGGTGAAGACAAGGCAAGTGATATTGCTGCTTTGCTAAGTAATGCAAAGGAGCAAAAAGATAAAATAATCTTCGGCACAAGAAAAAAACGCTATGAAGGATTTTGGTTCAGGTTATTTTACATCTTATATAAAAATATTTACAGATTGCTCACTGGCAAAAAAATCAGCTTTGGGAATTTTTGTGCCATTCCCTTTTCCAAAGTAAATAATTTAGTTTTTGTTTCCGACATTTGGAATCATTTTTCGGGAGGCATCATACGTTCTAAACTTAGTTACACTTCTATTGATATTGACCGTGGAACGCGGTACCATGGGAAATCAAAAATGAATTTTTTCAGTTTAGTTATACATGGATTGAGTGCCATCGCTGTTTATACGGATGTGCTTGCCGTTAGAATACTATTCTCCACTTTTGGATTAATAAGCTTGTCCTTATTTGGAATACTCATTGTTACAGGCATCCGCTTTTTTACTCCCTTTGCAATTCCCGGATGGGCCTCCTTCGTGGTATTGAGTTTCTTGATATTAATATTTCAAGCTTTTCTCATATCCCTGTTATTATTATTTAATGTACTTAACTACCGAACTCAGCGCCATTTTATCCCTGCTCTCGAGTACAAAAATTTTATCATGAATAAAAATGGGAGATTCTGAACACTACATAGGCAGTGAACTGGAGCTTTTCAGTCATGCGCACAATTGGAAAGGATATTATAAAAAGCATTTAAGCCCTTATATTATTGGGAAAGTTCTGGAAGTAGGCGCAGGAATCGGAGAAACCACTACGCACCTGCTCAACACCAAGGTAGATTCTTGGCTATGTCTTGAACCAGATGCATCTTTAGCAATAAAAATCCAAGAAAAACTAGACACTCATCGACTACCTAACAATTGCAGTCTTCACGTTGGAACTACCAATGATATTACTTCCACTAATACCTATGACACGGTCATTTACATCGATGTCATAGAACACATAGAAAAAGATCAGGAAGAAATTCAACGGGCTTCAAAATTATTAAAGTCTGGAGGGCATCTTATCATACTTGTACCGGCACATCAATGGCTATACAGCCCTTTTGATAAAGCTATAGGTCATTTCAGAAGATATAACAAAAAAAGATTGTTGCAAGTGATCCCTTCAGAACTGAAAAAAGAAAAATTATTTTTTCTTGACAGCCTCGGCTTGCTTGCGTCGCTTACCAATAAGTTTTTTTTAAAAAAAGAGTACCCGACTATAGCTCAAGTGAAATTCTGGGATAAAATGATTGTGCCGGTTTCAAAATTAACGGATCCGCTTATTGGCTTTTCAAGTGGTAAATCACTAATCGGAGTGTGGAAAAAGCCATGAAAATAAATTCTGCGAAAATATCTCCGGGACTGCTCTTAACTATCATTATCGCATTGATGACGGCCAGTCTTGTACTTCTTCGAATTACGCTTGCAATTTCTTATTTACCGGAGATTGGCGGTGTATCGATTAATGTCATGTATGGTATTATTCGAATTTTATCCGGAAGCGAACTTTACACCAATCCGGAGGTGGCACCCTTTCCAATTATTCAATACATGCCCTTGCATTTTCATCTGGTGGCATTGGCAGGAAAAGCCATGATGATTTCGAAGGACATCCATGCTATGACTGTATTGAACAGACTATTCTGCTTAGCATTGGACATTTGTTCTACGCTATTAATTACTCGAACACTGATTAAAACACTTTCCCTGAAATCTAATATCGCCTGGCCGCTTTCTTTTATTTATTTTTTATCCATACCAAGTATCATATATGGAAGAGTTGACAATCTTTATTTGTTTTTATTCATCGCAACGATTTCCATTTTACTAAAAAATATTCTTAGATCAGAAAGCAATAATAAATCGATGAAAGATATTTTTATTGCAGGAGTTGTATGCGCTCTGGCAATATGTACAAAACAAACCGGAATATTCCTGCTAGTATTCTGCAGCATTTTCTTTTTGTTCATATCCAAATCTCTCAAAACAATTTTAATTTTTTATGCAGGACTTCTTCTTTCCGGATTCATCGTGGCTTTGTGGCTGTATCCGGTTTCACTGGAAGCATTTAAATTAAATATCATTGATGGTGTAAAAAACGGGATCAATGTAAATTGGTTTATGGAAGTTATTTTGAAAAACTTCTTTATGAAATTTTCCTATGTATTAGGTATGGGATTACTAGCAGCCATTTTACTGTACAAAAACCGGCATCTCAAAACTGCAGCATTTCTAAGTCTAGGAATTATCTGGTATTTTTTAATTGCAAGTTTGAGTGCATTCAAAGCAGGATCCGGACCCAATTACTATCTTGAGTTCATCGTGCTTTCTCTTTTCGGAATATCTATTCTAATCAAAAATACTTCGTTCATCAATTCTACCGGAACACTATTCGCTTTGATACTTTCTCCATTCTTCTTAATAGCAGCTGCCAATGATAAAGGCTGGGGAGATTTAGGCATGATGAAAAAATCAAAGAAAGATTATTTTAATTGCATCGAAGTTGCTGAATACATCAAGCCAAAAATTAAGTTAGAAGAATGGGTACTTAGCGATTTCCACAAAGAGAACTCACTTAATTTAATGCTTTCAGACCAAGCATTATTTCCATGCAGAGAAGTTGCTTTATACTTTACCCGACCACAAGGTGTCTTTCATTTCTCGGAATTTAAAAAATTGATTGAAAATGGGAGCGTTTCCTTTTTAATTACATACAAGGAAGATACGCTAAGCGAATTCATCGATGTACCGCTTTTAAATTACAGCGCCGATACAACGATAGGAAACTATGCTATTTACCGGCTCGCGGATAAAAATTAATTGCTACGAGCTTTTCTAAGTACAATATTAGAACAAATTGAAAAGAAATATTTAATGTCCGTTAAAAAAGGTTTTTTCTCATAAGCTCTTAAATACTTCAACTCAGACTCAATAATTTCATCCAAGGTATTTGGCATATCCACATAAAAAGGAGGTAATAATCCAGGCTTGGAATAAATTCTTTTTTCTTGCAATTCCTTTGTGTACAAACCATAATAATGCTTACTCAATGGTCGTACTCCTACAATTTTCAAATCCCCTTTAAAAATATTGATTAACATGGGCAATTCATCTAACCAAGTACGACGCATAAATTTCCCCCAACTTGTAATTCTAAAGTCGTCCGCGAATTTTCCACCAGCTGCTAATTTATTCTGACTATAAATGTATTCTTGCAAATATTCTGCGTACGGATACATTGTTCGAAATTTGTACACTTGAATTATTTTACCCTCTTTTCCAATTCGGTTCATTGTAAAAAGTGGTCCATAAGAAGGCGTTAAATCAAAATGAGGCTGACGTTCTTTTTTACCAATGAAATAGGTATAATTTCCAATGGCCTTTACTTCAACAATTTTAAACCCGCAAGACGCAAGGCGGCCCAATGCTTCCGCTTTAGACATTACACGATTACGACCATTGGTAACGAAAAAATATATTTTTTTTAATAAAGGAAGTTTCGGAAATACTCTTTTGAAAATAAAATCAAAAATAAAATACAAATGAGCGAAACCTGGTACAAACTTCTTCAATAAACGATACCTTCTTTGCTCCTGAGTTTCTACAAAGCCTGCATAAATACCACCCAAAGG
>Ga0209702_10003948_pt1 | contig 22451 bp, 20 predicted proteins | sample FRY01_FD_187210 | JGI IMG/M metagenome (GOLD analysis project Ga0209702, IMG submission 187210) | Freshwater microbial communities from Lake Fryxell liftoff mats and glacier meltwater in Antarctica - FRY-01 (SPAdes) (version 2) | ecosystem: Environmental > Aquatic > Freshwater > Ice > Glacier... | reverse complement strand
ATTGGCGTCGTCATCCTTTCAATGTTATTCGCACTCCCCGCATCCGTTCAAGCGGTTACTTCCCCCGAGGTTATTTGTGAGTTCACTGATCCTCGGCTAACGGAAATCAGTGGTATGGCGCCTTCGACGTTGCACCGTGGAGTCATGTGGGTCCACAACGACTCCGGCGACGAAGCCAGACTATATGCGTTGCAACTTTCAGACTGTTCCGTTGTTGCCGAACTCACATTGCGTGATGTTTCCGCGCGCGATTTCGAAGGACTGGCCGCAGGCGTAGACCCGCAGGGTCGGGCAGTGCTATGGGTGGGTGACATTGGTGACAATCGAGACTCGTGGAGTGAAGTTTCAATTTACCGAATTCGAGAACCAAAAAAACTTGGGACTAAGAGTGCTCAAGTTCAAAGGTATCGATTTACCTATGAAGACGGGCCGCACAACGCGGAAACAATTATGGCCGATCCAGCTTCGCAACAAATATGGATTGTTACCAAGGCGATGGCTGGTGGTTCGATCTACGCGTTACCGAAAAAGCTGAAAAAGTCTGGAATTAATACGGCCAAAAGAATTGGCTCGACTGGTGGTCTGATCACGGACGGAGCAATGAATCCAGATGGATCCGGATTCGTTCTCCGCGATTATTTCGCCGCTAAGTTTTTTAATGGAACACCTGTAGGCATTTTGGTTGAGGGGTCGCAGCTCCCAGCCCAACGCCAAGGTGAGGCAATCGCCTGGTTACCCGGTGAAAATGCCGTTGTCATTGCTAGTGAGGGCGACAATCGCCTGCTGCGCGTTCCGGCACCCGCTGCCGCAGTGCCAGCTAATTCAGACCAAAAGGAACAGGAAAGAGAAACGAATCACTGGGTGCGGTTGGGTGTGATTGTGGGCGTGATCGTGATCGTGGGCGTGATGGTGTTAGTCACCGGTTTGAACCGAATCAGGAACAGGGCTGGCAGTAAGACAACGGGGAGCATTAAGAAAGCGGTGTGAACTCCCATGGAGTCGGCCATGGCTCCGAGCACGAATGGTCCGATACCACCGGCAGTTGCGCCAGCAACAGCTGACAACGCAGTCGCTCGGTCGTTTTGACCGCCAGATGCCATCACCACCCGACTAATCCCTAATGGCCAGAAAAGGGCAACCCCGATCCCGCTAAGGACAAGGCCGAGGATCATGATCGCGGCGACAGATGAAAACCACACTACCAACCAACCGCCAAAGGTGATCAGGATTGCGAAACTGAGAATTCGATCAACGGGAAAGTATTCGGCCAATTGTGAACCCAAAACTCTACCAAGGAAAATGCCACCTGTGACAGCCGCAACGGATGCCGCCGCGGCACCCGCTTCAAAGCCCGCCCTTTCGCGAAGGAGGTCGGCGCTCCACAGTGTGAGTGTGAATTCCGTGGTGAGTAGTAGAAAGAGGGTGGCAAGTGCCCACCAAAAACGTTGCGGAAACGGAACCTTGTTGGCTTCACGGATTTGTTCGTCAACGGGAACGCGGAAAACGTCTGGACTCTTGCGCATGAGTAACAGGCTGACGATAAATCCAGCAAACAGGATCCAAAGACCCGTGCGCCAACCTAAGAAAATGAATGAACCAATTCCAATAGCAAGTGGCGCCAAAATGCCACCGAAGGCCGCAACCGCGTTGGCCTCGGTGACTGCCGCTGGCCCAGCTTGTTTCTGATAGTCAAAAAGAAACGCACTTGCACCGACAATAATTGAGGAGCCAAAAAAAGACGCTACAAATGCACCTGTGAGTGTGACGGTAGTTCCACCGGGTGCGGTGTAGATCAGAATTCCAATTGTGGTGCCGACTACCGCAATTGTGAGAAATCTTCCGCGGCCGAAGGCTAGAATCAAACGAGCAGCTATGAGTCCCGCGACGATCCCACCCAAGGAAAACGAGACCGCATGCAGACTTGACACGGTGCGGGAAGTTTCCTGCTCGTCCCTGATCAATGTTTGCGTTGCGCTGAAACCGTAGATAAACCAGGCGTAGGAAGCAATGAGTAGGTAGCCGGCCCAGGTGGCACTATCACGCTTTGGCCTAGCTGCCACAAGTTTACTCACGTAAGTTGCGCGATAACAAAATCAATCGACGCAAGCAGCGCTGTGACATCCGACGGGTCGACCGCGGGGAAGACGGCAATGCGAAGTTGATTGCGGCCAAGTTTGCGGTAAGGCTCAGTGTCAACGATTCCGTTCGCGCGTAGGGCTTGAGTGATTGCTGTTGCATCAATTGAGTCATCGACGTCGATTGTTGTGACAACGCCGGAGCGCAACGCCGGATCGGCGACGAAAGGACTGAGCAGGTCGTTGGACTCCGCCCACGAGTAGATCAAATCCGAAGATTCTGTCGTGCGGGCCGTCGTCCAAGCCATTCCACCATTGGAGTTAAACCAATCGACCTGCTCTGCCATCATGTAAATCGTGGCAAGTGCTGGCGTGTTGTAGGTCTGCTGCAACCGCGAGTTCTCAATTGCGGTCACAAGGTCAAGGAAGTCAGGAATCCAACGGCCAGATTCTTTAATCTGCGTTGCGCGAGCAATAGCTGCAGGTGACATCAGTGCGAACCACAAACCACCATCTGATCCAAAACTTTTTTGGGGCGCGAAGTAGTAGGTATCAAATTCCTTGGCGTCGACCTGCAATCCACCGGCAGCCGAGGTTGCATCGATAATCATCAGCGAATCTGGATCCGCTCCAACGACACGTTTTGGGGTGAACGCAACTCCGGTCGATGTTTCGTTATGCGGTGTGCAGTAGGCGTCTATTCCAGCGACAGCTTCGAACACTGGAGCGCTACCTGGCTCTGATTTGCGAATGTCCTGGTCGCCGAGCTGCGGCGCCTTCTGCGCGCCGGAGGCAAACTTCGCTCCGAACTCTCCAAAAGAAAGGAATTGGGCGCGGTCACGGATCAAACTAAACGAGGCGACATCCCAGAACGCCGTCGATCCACCGTTGCCCAAAACAACTTCGTAACCAACAGGTAGCTCGAACAGGCTCGCGAGTCCTTCGCGTAAACGCTGAACTTCGTTGCGAACAGTTGCTTGACGGTGTGAGGTGCCGAGGTACGAACGCCACACCTTCGCAAGCGCATCGGTCTGTTCCTGGCGAACTTTAGAGGGACCGCTGCCGAAACGTCCATCGGTTGGGAGTAGTTCGGAAGGGATCACAATGTTGCTCACGTACGGCTCCTAGGTTCGAAAATCACAAATTTGGGGCTCTTCAGAGATAGTGCCCGAAATCCTTAGTTTATTGCGCCCGGGTAACGACCGTCCTGTTGGCCGGGCGTCTGGTGAACCCAGCGGTAGCAAAAGTAGAATTTTAATTACCTCAAATGTGACATATTACTTTTATGACATATTCCGAACTCCGCTCGACTTAATTGGTGGTTCGGGTCCAAACGTGGTGAAATCAGGGCATGGAAAAGGACTTGCAGGTACCGGTAAGTGACCTTCGAATTTCCTATGACCTTGGGGTGCTCACCGCGGACATGCTGGCCGCGAGCCCATTCGAGCAGTTCGCCGCGTGGTTCGACCAGGTGCGGGACTCGCAGATCCTTGAGCCGAATGCAATGGTGGTTTCAACCGTGGGTCAAGACTTGCAAGGGCAGGCGCGTCCGGGCTCTCGAACGGTTCTGCTCAAGGACTTCTCAGAGTTGGGTTTTAGTTTCTATACGAATCTGGAGTCGGCCAAGAGTTCTGACATTGTCGCCAATCCCAATGTCACACTGTTGTTCCCCTGGTATGAACTGCACCGGCAGGTAATCATTTCGGGTAGAACCCAACTTGTTCCCAGAAATCTGGTGGAGCGGTACTTTCAGTCGCGGCCGCGTCAGTCGCAGTTGGGCGCTTGGGCCAGCCAGCAATCCACCCGGTTGGAAAGCAGGGAAGCCTTGGACGCGCAGTTCGCCGAATGTGAATTGCGATTCGCCGGGCTTGAAGTAATTCCGGTTCCCGATTTTTGGGGTGGCTGGCAGGTTGTTCCACATCGAATTGAGTTCTGGCAGGGACGCGAGTCGCGACTGCACGACCGGTTTGTTTACGAACTGCAGACTGACGGGACCTGGCACCACACGCGCCTAAGCCCGTGACCCGAGAGCGCATGCGCCCTGCGTAAATTTCGTTTGGGGCAAAACGGGAGTTGTAGCAACCCTGGGTGGTGAAGCATTCTCGGTGATCAGCGGCGGCCTGGTCTGTGTCGGACTTTCTGTTGGCTTGGCTGCAAAATTCAGGGGCTTCTTGCGTTACGACGCGCAGGACCCGGTGGCTTAGTTACCGGTGGCTTAGTTGTTGGTGCAGGCGAATTGCAATCAGTTCATCGATAGTAATTTTTTGTTTCTTTGCCTCGGATTTAAGTTTTTTGCGTAATGACTTAGGGATCGCAATGGTTACATCGACAAGTTTCTCCTTGCGGGGGAGTGACACAGAATCACTCGCGTTACCAAAGTCTGATGCGTCCTGACCTATTTGCTTGGGTTCTGAAAAACCGGAGTCCAGCACCGGGTGCGCACTAGTATCGGTCGCTTTGCGCAAGGCCGGCCGGGGTATTGAATTGAATTCGATTTTAGCCATGATTAGCCCCACAACCTTTTCCTCGGTGACATGATTGCAATTACCTGGTCAAAAATAGAGCCGAGTTCGCGCCCGGCGGGTGAATCCCAGGCATGGATCGGCATACCGGCAGACTCGGCTTGGGTGATCGCGTTTCGCTCAGGCACTTCAACCTCGAGAACAACCGGGCCAAAAGCCTCGCGCAACTCTGCGCTGCGATTGCGGTGTTCGGCAACATTTGGGCGGACGCGGTTCAGCAAGATTCGTGCTGGATTGAGCATAGGGTTGGATGCCAAGCGAATCACGTCAACGGCTTCGACCGCTTGCTCGGCGCCGGCGAGGGCAAAAAAGGCGGGCTCGGTGACAACGAGTGCATCGGTTGCAGCGTGCAGGGCGTTGCGGGTCATCTCACCCAGCGAGGGTGGGCAGTCAATGAGGACTAGGTCGTATTGGCGGGGAAGATTACCCAAAGCAATGCGAAGGCGCTGGGAGGAAAGTGGACCTTCAATGGTGTTCCGATGTTCAAGGGATCGATCGGCGGCGAGAACTTGAACGCGATTACCCCACGCAGAGTCCACAATGGCATCCGCTGCAATCCCCGGGCGGGGGTCGGCCAGAACGTCATTCATGGTGAACTCGGGGCTGGTGATACCAAGGCCCATGGTCGCATTTCCTTGGGGGTCAAGGTCAATCACGAGAACCCGTTCCCCGCGCTGCCAGCCGGCGCTCGCCAGGCCGAGCGTGACGGTGGTTTTGCCCACCCCGCCCTTCATGGAGAGCACGGCCAAGGTTTGCATGCGGTAAGCCTATGAGTTCGAGTTCTGGGACTTTTCTCTGGCAACGGCGTAGTCGGCTAACGCGACTTCTCGTTCGACTTTGTGGTCAACAACGGGTCTTGGATAGTCATGCGTGTAACCGTCGGGTGCATCCCACGGTTGGTGGGCGGTTACACCCGGTAGGTGCGCAAGTTCAGGGATATATCGCCTGACGTAATCACCGTTGGGGTCGAACTTGATTCCTTGGGTGATGGGATTGAAAACGCGGTAGAACGGAGAAGCGTCGGTTCCACATCCTGCAGTCCACTGCCAGCCGTGTGTGTTACTGGCGATATCGCCGTCACGCAACCACTGCATGAACCAAGGAGCACCAACCTGCCAAGGAATGTGTAGATCCTTGATCAGGAAACTGGCGACCACCATGCGAAGGCGATTGTGTATCCACCCTTCGCTCAACAGTTGTCGCATTCCCGCGTCAACGAATGGGAAGCCCGTCCGACCTTGCTTCCACGCTTCGACCCGGGCATCTGCGTCAACGCCGCTGGCCCAAGGCATGTTGGTGTCGAACTTTTCATTCAGTGAAACGTGCGTACTCGTTGGTGTGTTGAACAATACGTCGGCATAAAATTCACGCCAGCAAATTTCCTTTTTAAATACTTCGTCAATTTCGCCAAGTTCGGCCAGCAGGCTACGTGGGTGGATCTCACCGTATTTCAAGTGGTGGGAGAGCGAGCTCGTTCCGGCAAGGTCGGGTCGGTTGCGGCCGTCGGGGTAGTCAGCGAGCGCACTCTTTTTGAATTCACGCCAGCGTTCCCAGGCAGCTGCCTCACCGGCAGGGGGCAGGGTAATTCCTGGGATTTCGGTTGGCTGCGGGATTTGTTCGGTTGAGGCTGATCCGAATGTGAAGTCTGCTGGAATGGAATCCGCTGGTTTACGCCATCCGTGTGTGCCCCAAGCTTTGTAAAACGGTGTGAAAACACGGTATGGGGTTCCATCTCCCTTCAGAACGCGGCCAGGTGCGACGGCGTAGGGCGATCCGGTGCGGATTAAGTCCGCGCCGATTTCGTGGAGGGCTGTTTCAACGCTGGTGTCTCGTTTGTGTCCGTAGGGGCCAAAATCAGCGGCGATGTGCACGGTGCTGGCCGAGACTTCTTGGGCAAATTGCGGGACAACTTCAGCTGGTACCCCGGACCGAATATTGAGGTGACCACCAAGTTGCCCATTAAGTTTGGTGAGTGAATCGATCAGGTAGTTTGTCCGCACCGAGCCGGGTTGCGGCCACAAAACCGGATCGATAACGAATAGGGCAAAAACATTGGGGTCGGCAGCGATTGCTTCAAGGAGTGCGGGGTTGTCACCCAGCCTCAGGTCGCGTCTAAACCAGATGATCGAACTCACGAACTAAGCCTAAGGCCCGGGCTTGTCTAGTGCTTCCCGGCTTTTAGAGCCTTTGGTCAGGTACGCTCGTGGTGTGAGCGAACTCATTGATACAACCGAGATGTATCTGAGGACCATTTTCGAATTAGAAGAGGAAGGCATTCCCCCCATGCGGGCTAGAATCGCCGAGCGCCTGGGACAAAGTGGCCCGACCGTTTCGCAAACCGTAGCCCGAATGGAACGCGACGGCCTTGTTCACGTTGATGCAGAACGTCACCTGAAACTCACCAAGGAAGGTCGTGAACACGCGACCCAAGTGATGCGCAAGCACCGATTGGCCGAATGTTTGTTGGTCGACGTTCTTAAAATGCCATGGGAAGAAGTTCACGCTGAAGCGTGCCGCTGGGAACATGTGATGAGTGCTGCCGTTGAAATCCGTCTTTTGGAATTACTTTCCCACCCAACGGTTTCGCCATTCGGTAATCCGATTCCTGGGCTTGAAGAGATTGACCCGACCTACGCCAAGTCGCGCGACTCAGATTTCAAAGTGATCAGCATTGTTGAGGTGGTTGAAAGTGAGCCTCGGCAGGTGACTATTCGTCGGTTGGCAGAAACCATTCAACACGATGGAGTAGTCATGGCGCGATTGCGCCGCGTTGGCGCCCTGCCCGGTGCCCGAGTGAACGCATATCGCTCGGAAACCGGAGTATTCATCGGTAGCGCCGGCGAGTACACCGAGGTTCCAATAGATGAAGCGGCACACATTTTCATTAGTATTTGATGGGTTAAAAAACGGATCGAAGCGGCATCCCTGACTGTCCCCGCGGTCCAAGTTTTACGCCAAGCATTTGGTGCAATTGAATTGTGTCCAGATCAAACCCCACGCGAGATGCGGCCAAGTAGATGCGCCACACGCGTGCCGTTCCCAGACTGGCCTCGGCAACTGCTTCATCCCAGTGGGCTTCCAGGTTCTCACCCCAATGCTTAAGGGTGAGCGCGTAATGTTCGCGCAGGTTTTCTTCATGTCGGATTTCAAAACCGGAGTTATTAAAAGCGTTCATGATCACACCGGGGGCCGAGAGTTCCCCGTCTGGGAAAACGTACCGGTTAATAAATGACTTGCGGTAATGCGATGGTCTGTGTTCATCTGGCCGAGTGATGCTGTGATTGAGCAATCGACCTTCGGGCTTGAGTTTGTCGTAGAGGAAGTCGAAATAGGAAGGGTAGTTGTTACGACCAATGTGTTCGGTCAAGCCAATGGACGAAATCGCATCAAATTCCGTTTCGCTCACATCGCGGTAGTCACTAAATCGAATCTGGGCTGAACCTTCCAGGCCAGCTTCCTTAATTGCTTGTTTCCCCCAGAGCGCTTGCTGCTCGGAAAGGGTGACCCCGATTGCTTGCACCCCGTAATTTTTTACCGCGTGCAGAACCATGCCGCCCCAACCGCAACCAACGTCGAGCAGTTTCATGCCCGGTCTGAGACCAAGCTTGCGCGCGACAAGGTCAAACTTTTCTGCCTGAGCAACTTCTAAGCTCGCATCAAGGGAGGGGAACACAGCGCAGGTATAGGCCATAGACGGGCCGAGTATCCAACGATAGAAACGATTGGACACGTCGTAGTGGTGATGAATCGCTTCGGCGTCGCGTCGCTTTGAATGACGGCTGCCCTTGAGCGCGCGCTCCTGCGTGGGCGGTTTGGGGCGTTTGAAAGCAAAGGGTGCGAATTTCTTCGCAAGCGAGGCCTTGTCGCCCAGGGTTAAATGGGTGAGTTCCATCGGGTAGAGACGGGAGAGAGCCGTGTGGGCGTCTCCGACAATGTCTAGATCACCGTTGACGTACGCGCGGGCTATCCCCAGTTGACTGGGCGCCGCCGCCAAGTACTCGACCGCCCGGGGAGTATTAATTTCAATGATCGCGTCGTGGTCCTGGGGACCGAATGTAGAACCGTCGTAGGCGCGAAAACTTACATTACGCTGCGTCCCAGCGACCAGGCTAAATGCGTCAGCTAATTTCACTGTTGCGTCACCACCTTCTCGTATAGACCCAAGAATCGCCCTTGTGGGTCGTACTTTTTCTTGATGTGTTCATAATCTTTACCACCGTAGATCGACCAAAATTCATTCTTGTTGTAGAACGCCGTTGAGTATAGGGATTTTCGTCCGCCCAATTTGGTAACTTTTGATTCAATTTGTCGATTCTTCACGCCATCTTCGGATTTTTCACCATGGACCAGCGGAACGGTTGACCAGAAACCAACATTGACGTAGAGCTCATTGGGATCAAACTCGTAGAGTGGCCAGCGAGCATCCGGATCGCGCTGTTTAAGTGGGCAAAGCCAAATCGGTTTGATTCCGATTTTGGCGTGAAAGAAGTCAAGAAATTCGGGGAGACGGTCAACGGGGATCTCAATATCTTGCACGACCGATTCGCGTGGTGGCCTGCGCCTGAGCGCATCAAGTTTTTCGGCGAACCGGTATTTGCGGTTCGCAGCAATCAGTTTCCAATAGACGTCACTGCGTAATTTGGATTTTGGCCACATTGTTCGCACAGCGGGCAGCTGGGCGCCAAACGCTCGCGAACACCAAAACCAGTCGGTATCCCAGCGCCACAGGTAATCATTGATAGTGAGGTAGTCCTCTTCGAGAGTTTGAATTGATCGGTAGTAAATCGCCATTCCCGTGTAATCACTTGCACTGCGCCCTGCGGGTATTTCTTCAACCATGGTGCCGATTGTTAAATACTGCTCATTCGGTGAAAATACTGTTCCGTCAAGAAAATCAACCGGTTCATCGTTAAAAACACGCGAGGTGACCAGATCTTTCATTGCTTCGGTTAATTCCTGCGAGGAGTCAAAGTGCACATGTGAAATGCGAACAAATGGTTTGGTGGGTTCAAGTTCGATTTGCAGTCGGAGCGCGTAGCCGAGTGAGCCATAGGAATTGGGGAATGAATAAAAAAGATCCCGATGTGGGTTTTGTTGCTGACCGCTTACGGTAAGAACGTCGCCCGTGCCGGTCAAAATATCCATTTCCAGAACGGATTCATGGGGAGTGCCATTGCGAAAACTTGCGCTCTCTATTCCCAGACCGGTGACGGCGCCGCCCAGTGTGATGGTGCGAAGCTGAGGAACGCAGAGCGGCATGAGTCCGTAGGGAAGGGTCGCGGCAACGAGGTTCTCATAGGTGGTCATGCCGCCCACTTCGGCGGTCCGAGTGAGTGGATCTACCTCAAACACCGAATTGAATGCGTCTACGTTCAGTCCTGCGGTGTGGGTCGCAGGGCGGCTTCGAAAAAGGTTACTGGTCTTCTTTGTGAGCCGAATCGGGGTATTGGCCGGGCAGTTTGCTAATTGGGATCGGACGGAATGAAGCGACATGTCGTATCTCAAACGCCAGGACTGACTACTTTCTGTCGCCGAACTCACTCAATAAATCTAACGGATTGGCGCCGTGCGCGGACTGAAGTGAGTGAATAGGTGAGAATACGGGGGTGAAACGTAATACGTGGGTCCCCTTGATCGCCGGTGTCGTCGCATTCTTTCTTACCCTCGGGATTGCAGGGGCGGTCGGGACAGACTGGCTGGCTCGAAATATCGAGATGGATCGGCTTGTCACCGCGATTGAAGCATCCGAGGCGACAATGGGGGTAGTGCAGGACCAGGTGGGTTCGATTTTCGACGAACTCGACGCCGCTGACCTGCAAGGCGCTCCGACGGATGCGCAAACCACTGCCGCTGTTGCCGAACTCGCCGGCATTGCCGTTGAGGGTGCGGATTCCATCGGTGCAGCCGGGCGAGTGATTGCTGCGGTGAATGTTCTGCCTTGGCACACGAAAATTCAGGCGGCCAAAGATGCGTATTTATTGCACAACTACGCGTGGCAGGCATACATGCAGTCCGCAATTGAAGACCCCGTCGCCTTTACCGTCAACCAGCCGCTCGTAAACCAGAGTTTTGAAGATGCGCAGCAGCCACTGGTAGACGCCATACCGGAGTTGGCGCTATTTGACCTGCCGTCACGTGTTGACAATATTTTCATCGATGGTGCACCGGAGTCAAGCGGTGAGATTGTTTAACTGAGATTGTTCTGGCTGCTCACCGGGGGTATCTTTTTTCGCGAGTGAGCTCGGCCACCAGATTTTTCTACCGATGTCATAAGCCAGAGCTGGCACCAATGTTGTTCTCACAATGAATGCGTCAATGAGAACGCCGAGGGCGACCGCAAACCCAACCTGACGCAGCGAAACTAGGGGGAGTACGGCGAGCACGAGGAAGGTTGCGGCGAGGACAATGCCGGCGCTGGTGATCACGCCGCCGGTGACGGTGAGGCCCTTGAGGATTCCTTCGCGGGTGCCGTGAATCAGGGTTTCCTCCCGCACTCGAGTCATCAGGAATATGTTGTAATCAACGCCGAGCGCCACGAGGAAGACGAAGGCAAAGAGCGGGAAAGAGGGGTCGGCTCCGGGGAAGTCGAAAATGTAGTTAAACGCGATGGCGCATGCGCCCAGCGTTGCAAAGTAGGAGAGCAAGACCGTACCGATCAAGATTAGTGGGGCATTGAAAGCGCGCAGCAAAAGAATCAAAATGATCAGGATCACGATCAACACGGTCGGAATGATCACATTGCGATCGCGCAGGTTCGCTTCGTTGATGTCGAATGCGACTGCGCTAGGACCACCAACGCGCGCTTGCGCGTCCGGCAAGGACGTAAAACTTTCCCGCAGATCACCAATGACCGTCTCGGCCTCAGAGGAGTCCGACGGGGCTTGCAAAGTGACCGAGAACAGCACACGGCCGTCAACGACGGAAACTTCACCCGTCGTTGGGTTGACGTAGGGGATTGTGTTGGCCACACCGGGGGTTGCGGCGATGACGGAGAGGACGTCTGTACTGCTGGTTTGCTCCGTAGTCACGATTGTTTCACTGCCTAAACCACCGGGGAAGTGTTCAACCAAAACTTTTTGGCCGACCACCGAATCAACTTCGTCACCGTTTGTAAACGACTCCGAGGTTGCTACGCCACTCGCATTGAGGGTGGTGCTGAATCCGGCGAAGACGAGAAGAACGAGAGCGGTCGCAACCCAGGTGACGCGCGGTTTACGGCCGACAAGTCCGGAGAGTTTGGACCATACGCCGGAGAGTTTGCTGTCGGGTTCACCCAGGTGGGGCACCCTTGGCCAAAACGCCCAGCGACCGGCGGGGAAGCGCTCGCGGTTGAACGGACCACCAGTGTCTGAGACAACTCTCATTATGCCAAAAACAATCCACAGGATCAGTGTCACCAAGGCTGCGAACCCACCTACGATCGCAAATGGACCGAATGAAATGTCGGTCACGAGCCCGAGGAGAAATCCGACCACGGCTGGAACAAGGAATGCCAAAATTGGGAGGGTGAAACTGGGGAAGGTAAGAAGTGCTGGCAGGAAAGTCAACATGATCAACATTGCAGCAATAACGCCTACTGCGGACACGGGTCCGGTTGATTTATTGGAGTTCAGTTCACTGAGCAGCAGACACATCAGACCAATGGACGTTGTCGCAGAGGAAGCAATGATGGGTGCGCGAACACCTTTTATTGCGGCAGCGATCGCGTCGGTGTGAACGGAGTATTTGTGTAACTCTTCTCGGTACCTACTGACAAGCAAGAGTGAGTAGTCCGTCCCCGCGCCGAACACCAACACGGTCAAAATCCCTTGACTTTGACCGTTTAACACCAAGACTTCGTTGTCCGCCAGAACATAGACAATCCCGCTGGCAACAGCGAGGGCAAAGCCGGCCGAGACCAACGGAATTAACCACAAAACCGGGCTGCGGTAAACGAAAATCAGAATGATTGCAACGACGATTGCGGTGGCCAGCAGTAGCGCTCCGTCAATCGCCCCAAAGACTTTGATCAGGTCAGCGAGAAAGCCGCCAGGCCCGGTGACATTGATTTGGAGGGTGTCGAACTGCTCGGCGTAGTCACGAATCAGGTTGGTGATCTCAATGAAGTTGAATTCGCCGTCGGCATTTCGCTCACCGCCGAGGTCACCGTTGACCGAGATATTGACCAGCAGGGCTTTGCCATCCTGGGAAGGGAGCGGAAAGAGTTGCTCGGAATCCAAGTAGGTGCCCACGCGCGAGCCGTCGGTCAGCGTCAGCTCGGGGACGCCGGTAACGAACTCGGTAATGGGTCCCTGGTCGGCGACGGTCAGTGGTGAGCGGTCCGGGTGGGTGATCACGGTCAGGACGGGAATCGAAGGATTGTCGGCGAAGAGGGCTTGTTCCTCGCTGACGACCGTGGACTCAGCGGAGGCGGGTAGAAAGGTTGCACTGTCGTTTTCTTGGACTTCAGAGAGACTGCCGGCCAGGGGACCTGCCCAACTACCGACCATGAGCCACACGATCGCTGCACCAACCGCGAGCCACAATGCTCGACGACCTCGTTTGGTTGCGTTTTTCCCCGGTTTGTTTTCCTTCGTGCTGAAATCAGTCATTAGTGCAGCGTTCCGCATCAGGGTAAAACTTGCAAGTAAGGTCTACCCGTGTCTAGTGCATTTACCACCCTTGCAATTTCTGGGGTGGTCGCGGTTGTAATTGCCGCGGCCCTTCGGCAGTTGGGCTGGTCCATGTCGCTGCCCTTGATTGCTGCGGGTCTGTTACTGGGGCTGGCTCCGTTCGGCCCAAATGAAGTACCGGAGCCGGAAATCATCTTGGTTGCGGTTTTGGCGCCACTGGTTTTCGGTGAAGCTCTCGGATCTTCGTATTTAGATCTGCGAAAAGTCGCGCGACCGGTCCTCGTGCTGGCGATCGGGCTCGTCATATTTTCAACTCTTGCCGTTGGCTTCGTGAGTTACTGGGTTGCTGCACTCCCGATTGCAATCGCCATGGCTTTAGGTGCAGTTCTTGCTCCAACCGATGCCGTTTCAGTGGGTAATACGGCAAAGCGAGCATCACTTCCAAGACGGCTCGTTGCAATTCTCGAAGGCGAAAGTTTAGTTAACGATGGAACCGGCTTAACAGCGCTGAAAGTAGCAACCGTTGCTGCAATTGCTGGATCCATCACGATGGCGGACGTTGCCATTGATTTCTCACTCGCGGTATTCGTCGGCGTCGGCGTCGGGCTTTTCAGCGGTTGGGCTATGGGGCGGCTGTTGCGTCGCAGCCAGGATCTCGTGCCGGCCAACTCGCTGGTCATCGTTGCGCCGTTTCTGATTTACATAGCCGCAGAAGCAGCCCAAGGTTCGGGCATTCTGGCCATTGTTGTTGCGGGACTTTTTGTGGCACACCGTCAAAACTCTGAACCCGGGGCGGCGGGACGGGTCCAAAGCACTCTGGTTTGGCGGCATCTGACCTTTATTTTGCAGGCACTCGCATTTTTTCTTATTGGGTTGCAAATCCCAGAAGTCCTCGGCCGCCTTAGCGCTTCTGAAATGGAAACTGCCCTGCTTTTGACCCTTGCGGTGGTTCTCACCTTGATAATCGCCCGCTCCGTTTTTGTTTTTGGCATGGTGGGCGTCACGCGAATCACCAAATCGCCGATTGCCCAGCATGCAACCTTCGGACGAGAAGCAGCGATCATGGCTTGGTCGGGTGCTCGCGGACCGATTTCTGGGCTAGCAGCATTTTCCATTCCACTCGTGACATCGGCCGGTGATCCATTCCCGCAACGCGACCTAATTCTTGCCGTCAGCTTTATGGTGATCGTGATTACTCTGATCCTGGCCGAAACCCTTGGCCCGCTCGCACGGAGGCTGAAGATTCCGGTGGACGACGACACGCAAGAAATTACTCGGGTGCAAGGTTCATTGGCGAAAGCGGCGTTAATCCGTCTGGACACTGCTCTTGAGGAGTTGGCTCAAGCGGGGACGCCGCTCAATGCCGAGGCGGCAGCGACGCTGCGGCGGGATATGGAAATGCGATTGCTAAGGAGTAGCTCTGCGGCCCAGGATTCGGAGCAACCGGTCACCGCTGAACTTGAAATTTCACAGATGCTGACCGTGGCAATCTCGATGGTGCATGCAGAACAGGAAGAACTAATTCGCTTGCGAGATAGTGATGGCCTACCGGACTCCATCGCGCGTCCGCTGTTGCGCGAGTTAGATTCACGCGAGCAATTTTTGGTGCGACAAACTCGCTAATAAAATTGTCAGTTCATGAGTTTATACTCGCGTTATGTGCTTAATTATAACAATCTCCGCACGTTTACACGCTATTCGCGTCGTAACTGTGTCGTGAACGTGTCACGCGTCAAGAACTGCACATAGGTTCTATTAAGCAAGCATGTATCTGAGTTGATCAGATCGCCGTTTACCTATGTGAAGTGGAGAACGAAACATGAAGTCATTTTCAAAAAAGTTGGTGGTCATCATGGCCGCCGGAGCGCTGGCTCTAACAGCGTGCTCGAGTGATAGCGATTCGAGCGCAAACGATCAGGGTGACACCGTCGCCGGAGCGAATGACCTCGGAGGCGTTTCGGTAATCGTGGGGTCAAAAGATTTTGACGAGCAATTGTTGCTCGGTGAGATTTTAGTTCAAGCATTCGGTGCCGCCGGCGCTGAAGTCACTAACCAGGTAAACCTCGGCGGGACAAGTATTGCCCGAGCCGCATTGCTGTCTGGTGAAATTGACGTCTACCCGGAGTACAACGGAAGCGGCTGGGCTGTCCACCTCGGGCAGGAAAACCCAAGTTTTGACCCGGTTGAATTGACCGCAAACGTCAAAGAAATGGATTTGGAGAAAAACCAAATCGTGTGGATTGGACGCTCACCATTTAATAATACTTACGGCTTCGTTTCTAGCCCAGAGGTAACTGAGGCCAATGGCGGACCGTTTACCACTCAGACGTTCATGGAGTACGTGCGTGACAATCCCGACGCGATTGTTTGCATGGAGAGTGAATTCCCCGATCGCCCGGACGGTTTGATCTTGACAGAGACCGCGACGGGAATTGAACTCCCTGACGCTCAGTCAAATATTTTGGACACGGGAGTTATCTACACCGAAACCGCAAATAACACTTGCACCTTTGGTGAGGTTTACACGACCGACGGTCGCATCCCGGCCCTTGGTTTGACCTTGGTTGAAGATCCAGGCGTCAACATCCTTTACAACGTTTCAGCGTCAATGCGCGCGGAGACGTATGACCAAGCGCCCGATCAGTTTGACGCCATTGTCGCCGCGATTTTGCAGCCATTGGACAACGTTAAAATGGCGGAGCTAAATAAGCGGGTCTCAGCGGACGGTGAAGAAGCCTCAGCTGTTGCAGCAGACTTCTTGGTCGCAGAAGGAATCATTGCTGGTTAGTCGCACGAAGGTGTGTGAACGGCATTCTGTGAGGTTTGCCGTTCACACACTTTTACGTTTCGCCCCCGCCGATGTGAGGATCTTTCATGGATGGAATTTATAGTTGGTTCGACTACCTGTCGAGTCGCGGCGACCTCGTCTCGGAAACACTCCTGCAAACTCTGACCTACGTCGTGCTCGTCACCGTCTCAGCGAGCATCGTCGCAGTCGTTTTAGGAGTTGCCACCCGGCATAGCCCGTTCGCAAAAGAACTGGCACTGTCAATTGCCAGCGTATTCCTCACAATTCCCAGCCTCGCTCTTTTCACAATATTCATTCCCATTGTTGGTCTGGGGTTTGCCCCAAGTTTTATAGCACTATTTCTCTATGCACTTCTGCCCATCTTGCGCAACACGGTCGCCGGCCTCGACTCGGTTGACGCCAGTGTCCTTGAGTCGGCAAAAGGGATGGGACTTACTTCGAGGCAGATTCTCGTAAAAGTGCAATTACCTTTGGCTTGGCCGATCATGCTGGCCGGTATTCGCGTCAGCGCCCTGCTCACCGTTGGCATTTCAGCCATTGCCACGCTTGTCGCGGGTGGTGGCCTCGGTGACTTTATTAAAAGTGGTCTCGCCCGGCTTCCCCTTCCCAATTCACTCGAAGCCATTTGGACCGGCGTGATCCTGTCCCTGGCGCTCGCCCTGGCAATTGACCTGTTGCTTCGAACCGTTGGCCGGTTCACCAACCCGAGTGGAGTGCGCTTATGAGTTCCGACACCCAAATCCCCAATTTGCAGGAGAGCGATATGACTAACCCGAAGATCTCTTTACGTAATGTCACCAAGAGGTATCCGGGCGTTGAGAGCCCGGCCGTCAAGGACTTAAGCCTTGACGTTGCCGACGGTGAAATCTTGGTACTGGTTGGGCCTTCGGGTTGCGGTAAGAGCACGACCCTGCGACTGATCAACCGGATGATCGAACCAAGTTCCGGTGAAATTATTTTCGACGGCGTCGACGTGACAAAGGGTGACCCCAATGAATTGCGTCGCCGTATGGGTTACGTGATCCAGCAGGTTGGACTCTTTCCGCACCGCACGATCGCGGAGAACATCGCAACCGTTCCCAAACTGCTCAAGTGGTCGAAAAAGCGCGTCGATGATCGAGTGGATGAACTCCTTGAACTGATCTCGATGGATCCCAAGATTTACCGGGACCGTTACCCCAAAGAACTTTCAGGTGGACAAGCACAACGAGTCGGTGTTGCGCGAGCTTTGGGTGCTGACCCTGATGTGCTGCTCATGGACGAACCGTTCGGCGCGATAGACCCGATCACGCGTGACCGACTCCAAAACGAATTCCTTCGGTTGCAAGCCGACCTGAAGAAAACAATTGTGTTTGTAACCCACGATATCGACGAAGCGGTCAAAATGGGTGACCGGATTGCGATCTTGCGAGACGAGTCCGAAATCGCGCAGCTCGACGTCCCCGAAATGATTTTGACCGACCCGGCGGATTCATTCGTGGAAAACTTCCTGGGATCTGGAGCAATCCTCAAGACTCTGACCCTGCGGCGCCTGCGAGATATTGAACTTTCCCACCCGCTGGAAATCAAACGATCCACAAACCGCACCGAAGCACTAGCCCAGCTTTACGAGTCTCACTTCCCGTACGCGGTTCTGGTGGACGACGCGAATCACCCGATTGCATGGGTGGACGAGCGAGCCCTGAACCGGTCAGAATCCTTGGACACGGCGGCCGCGCGCATCACCGTGCAATTGCAGCCGGAGGACACCTTGCAAGATGCTTTAAGTGCCATGTTGCAGAGTTCGGCCGGAATGTCGGCGGTAGTGGATAGTCGAGGTAACTACTTGGGGACGTGCACTATTGAAAGTTTGGCGTCAATGCTGATTAGTCATCCTACAAATGGGAATCACTCATGAGTACCGCTCGTGCTCAAGTGGCACCGAGCGCTTTACCTGCAAGACGCAACCAAGTAATTGGGCAACTTGATCTGATTATTACGCCGATCTTTTTCGGCATGCTCGCAATCCTGCTTGCGGCGGTCTGGGTCTACTCGGACTTTGATCAGACCACAACCAGTATTTTGGAACCCAGTAAACTATGGACACAATTCCAACAACAAATCTCCCTCGCCCTGTGGTCAACCGCGCTCGTGATCGCACTCGCTATTCCATTGGGAATCCTGGTCACCCGTGAAGGTGCACCACGACTGAAGAACAACATGGTCACCATGCTGGGGTTGGGGCAAGCGATCCCGGCTTACGGACTCATAGTTTTATTCTTCGTCGCATTCGGTCAAGGTTCGGTCACCGTGGTGCTTGCGTTGGCAACTTTCGCACTGCTCCCTGTCCTGCGCAACACGATAGTCGGGCTGGAACAGGTCGACCAGTCGGTAATCGAAGCAGGGAAGGGTATGGGGCTCAATGCGTTCCAACGACTCAAGCAAATTGAGTTGCCTCTTGCCGTCCCGGTAATCATGGGTGGAATTCGAACGGCGACAGTGATCAACGTCGGCATGGCGACACTGGCTTACCTCATTGGCGCCGGGGCACTCGGTGAAACGATCGCTGCCGGGCTAAAAAACGGTCGGCCAACCGCAATTTTTGTCGGCGCGGTCCTCGTCGCATTGATCGCACTAGCCCTTGACTTCCTTGGCGGACTTGCCCAGCGCTACCTCAAACCCAAGGGACTTGTCTAAGAGTAGGCTTCCGCTCGTGTTTGACACGATCGCTGGAGTACCGGCCCACGTACTGATAGTTCATGTGGCCGTAGTTCTCATTCCCCTATCGGCGATCGGCGCAATCCTCATCGCAGCGCGACCAAAAGCGTTACGGTTATTTGGAGCCGCGACCGTTATCGGAGCTACCGTCGGTGTGATCGCTAGCGTGATGGCAGAACACTCCGGTAACCAACTCGCCGGACGAGTCGGCTGGCCAGAGGAGCACACGAGTTACGGCGACGTATTCCCGGTCGCAGCGCTGGCATTCCTGCTCCTGCTGGTTGTATTTTTGATATTCGCCCGCGGAGTCCCGCTCAATCGCAACCGACCACTCTGGCTTAAATTCTTTGGCGCAGTTTTAATCCTTGCCGCGATCGGGATCACCTATTTCACGGTCCTCACCGGCTACTCGGGATCAAAGGCCGCGTGGTCAGACATAGTCGAGAACTCTCAGCCGGGGACCTTCGCGCCACCTGACTAACATTGAATCCCGTGATTAGGAGTGCAAAGTTCGAGTTAAAATGAGAGTTTCTCAACAAGTTGATCTGGAGCCGGATTACGTCAAATCTCGCCGAACCCGGGACGTCACCCAAGGTGTCGTCCATGCGGGTGCACCCCCCCCCGTCATGCAATATCGCGGTGCGCAAGAAAGCGAAAGCCAATAAGCGTGCAAGTGCGTGTTGGTCGGGTACTGATCAAAGCGCAGTGGCTCTCAAAATTCGCTTGAGCACTGTCAAAGATAAAGACATGTCAGGGAAGTCCACCAAATCTCTACTTTCATGGGCCCAGCCGACGATTGCAGCTAGCGCGGGTTTCATGAAGACATCTAAAGGACGCATCGTGATCAACGGAGATATCAACTGCAGCTGATTTCTCAACTAAAGATTGATAGGAGTTTGGACGGGTAAGTTATGCCATACTCTTTTTATGGAGAATCTGACCTGCCCCTACTGCAAAGCTGTCTGCGAAGAAGAACGAGCACTCCTGGAGCACTTCTGTGAAGAGAAAACAAAAGAGAATTCCTAAGCCGTCCGATTAAACTACATTAGTTCAGCCTTGACTGAAATGACCTTCAGGAAATGACCGTTGTTTATGAGAATTGTGGTTCTTCCAAACTACTTCTTGGACGCGCCGCCAAGGACTTCTTGGTAGTAAGCCTCTTCTTTTTCCTTGTTGGGGAAGAAAAGTAGCGATACTGCAAGTCCAATCAGAGTGAGCGCGAGCGCAACGGCGATCGCGGCAGATTTGCCGTCGGTGAAAGCCATGGCGGCACCATCAACGATCCCCTTCGCTACCTGGCTGCTATAGCCCTGAGAGACGTCAACAGCACTGGAATAGGACGATGTCAGTTTATTTGTTAATTCACCGGTCACTTGCGCGGCATCACTGGAAGGCAGAGCAGAAAGTTGTGCTTTGATGGAGCCGGCATAGGCGACGGCAAGTAATGCTCCCATGAGAGCCTGAATGACCGCGCCACCGAAGTCCCGAGTGAGATCGAGAAATGCCGATCCCATGCCAGCTCGCTCGGGCGGGACCGAACTCATTAATGCCTGCGAAGCAGGTGTGGCCGCTAGACCGACCCCGATACCAACGAATGCGTAGGCGACAAAAATCCACAGCAGCGAAGCTTCGGCGGTCCACTTAAGCAACATGATTGTGAAAGCCAAGGCGACCGAACCCAACCCCCAGGCAAAGGCGAACCGGCTGCCGAATTGAATCACCAATTTACCGGCCACGGCTCCAAAAATCATGGTGCAAATTGAACTTGGAACGACAACGAGTGCAGCTTCTAGTGCGGTGTACCCCAAAACATTCTGCATGAACTGCTGGCCAATAAACATGGCACCGATGAGCGACCCGAAGGTAATTGAACTGGATAAAAATGCAACCCACAAGGTACGTGCCTTGAGTAATGGCAAATCCACCAGAGGCCGTGGCGCCGTTGCCTGCCGCCAAAAGAAAAGAACGAGGAAGACAATTGAAGCAAAAAAGAACGCAATTAACATCGCATCAATTCCTTGCGCTGACAACACAATGGCGGTGATCAAAGTCAGGACCCCAAGCATTGAAAGAATTCCACCGAGGTGATCAACGGCCCCGGGGTCCTCATCGCACTTCCACGGTAGTGAGATCAGTCCCATAATTAACGCAACCACGACTAGCGGCACGGTAATCAAAAAAACCGATCCCCACCAGAAGTACTCCAGTAGCCACCCGCCAATAACCGGTCCGATGGATGCCACCCCGCCTCCGATCCCAGACCACAATGCAATCGCGGTCACCTTTGCGTGATTTCGATATAGGCTCGAAATCAAAGACAGTGTCGTTGGAAAGAGCAGCGCAGCTGCGAGCCCTGATGTAAATCGACCCAGAATGAGAATCTCAACGCTCGGGGCGAATGCGGAGAGGAATGCCGTGGGAATTGTCAGAACTGCACCAAGAACAAACATCAACTTGCGACCGTACCGGTCGGCAATTGCACCAAAATATAAAACCGTCGCCGCGAGGCCTAAAGCAAACGCATTGGCAACCGCGGTCAACTGGTCTTGACTGGCATTGAGTTCGCGTCCAATCGAAGGCAAAGCGACGTTAGCAACGCTCAATGAAATATTAGAAACGATCGCTCCGGTAACCAACGCAAGCAATACGAGTTGACTCTTGGGTGGCCGATCGGTGGTCTGCAAAGGACTGGTCACCTGATCAGGCTATTGCACGCAGGGTTTGTCCCCTGCATGAATCGAACCTGACATGTATCAGTCGCAGGCAACAGAGCAGTAAACTGACCATGTACTCTGGTCTATTTCGGAACAGGGCACGTCATAATAAGTTATAAATAAAGCACCTAAAACTGTGGAATAGCGATTGTTGACAGACATACAAAGGAAAATATGGAACACGACGAAGTCCGTGCACGCAAGAAATTCCGCGTCCGTACCCGAATTCTTTTCTTCTCAGGGGTTGCTGGCTGGGCCCTCTGGTCGCTCATTCTGTTTTTCGGTTATAGCGAGGATAGTGATAACTGGTCGGCCATCGGCAGTCTCGCACTGTTTATCTGGCTTGTAGGGATTTACGTGGGTGCCCCGCTCATGATCCGCGCCCAGTACAGCGCTCAAGAACCAACCGGATGGAGAACCCCCGCCATCGTGGCGCTTGCAATACCTGCCCTTTTAGCGCTGTCGGGACTTATTCTTACTCCAACGAATTTCATAACCACGACTTTTATCTTTCTTTTCCCATTGTCTATTTATATGGCGATCTGGACGATCGTCTTACGCAGTAAGCAAAAACGCGAAGATTAGGACGATGGTCAAATTGACCGTTTAATGTCGGATAACGAAAGCTCAGCAGTGTGAACGGGCTGTCACAAGCTTCAATACAGAAGCCTTACGAAAGTAAGCCTACGGATCACGAGCCCGATCAACAGCTCCCACGCGATCGAGTTGGGGGACTAGGTCAAAGTGGCCCAAAACATATTGGGGCACTAATCCGAACAAATGACCTTGGGCAGGTACGTGCAACTGTTTCAAAGCGACCAGGTTGAAGCCCGCGTCGCATGAATCAAGTGATACCAAACCCAAAACCCGCTGCAAATCAGGGAAAAGAACTCGTGGCCCCGGCATGATTCGAACATGCGACGCACGGTTTAGGAAACCGACGCTCTATCCCCTGAGCTACGGGGCCGGGGGGTGTGTGCAAAACCTAATGCATAACCGTGTGCATAACCTCAGTGCGTTGA
>Ga0209702_10003947_pt1 | contig 22453 bp, 19 predicted proteins | sample FRY01_FD_187210 | JGI IMG/M metagenome (GOLD analysis project Ga0209702, IMG submission 187210) | Freshwater microbial communities from Lake Fryxell liftoff mats and glacier meltwater in Antarctica - FRY-01 (SPAdes) (version 2) | ecosystem: Environmental > Aquatic > Freshwater > Ice > Glacier... | reverse complement strand
CCGCCAGGCCGTAAGGCCGCTGTCCGTGCTGGCCGGACTGCTCGTCGTTCAGGCAATCGTTGGCGTTACGCAGTACCGCACCGGTGTACCGGCTGAACTTGTCTGGGTGCATGTGCTGCTGGCAACCGTGGCCTGGCTGGCGATGCTCTGGTCGGTCGGACGGGCGGGGCGGCTGGACCGGCGCGGCGCGGCAACGTGAGGCGCCTTTTCGGCCGCCGCAAGGTCGACCGCTCACTGCCAGTCCTCCCCGCCGAACCTGTTAGCCGCCAGTTCGGGAGCGAACGCGGCCGGCCGATCGACCGCTGGTACATCGAGCGATTCCTTGAGCAAAACCGAGCCGACGTGCGCGGCCACGTGCTCGAAGTCGCCGAATCAACCTACACCGAATGGTACGGCGACGACGCTGTCAGCAGCTCCGACGTGCTCTACGCGGCCGAGGGCAACGCGCAGGCCACGGTCGTTGGCAACCTTGTCAGCGGCGACGGGCTGGCTGAAGCAGCCTGGGATTGCTTTATCTGCACACAGACACTGCAGTTCATTGCCGACCTGCCGGCAGCGGTCGCCGGCACACGGCGACTGCTAGCACCCGGCGGCGTGCTGCTGGCGACGGTCCCAGGAATCAGCCAGATAAGCACCGTCGATGATGCCGCCTGGGGCGACTGGTGGCGCTTCAACGCGCGCGGCGTCAAACGCCTCTTTGAGGCTGAGTACGGAGCGGCAAACGTGAAGGTTGAGCGCCACGGCAACGTGAAGACGGCAGCCGCGTTCCTTTACGGACTGGCGGCCGAGGATCTAACGACCGAAGAGCTCCAACGTGAGGACAACGATTACCAGATGCTGATCTGCGTCAGGGCGGTTCGCGATCCGGCAGTCTGAGCCGCTGGCTGCAGGCCGCGAGCGCTTGCGGCAGGCGACGGCTCGTCCGAGCATTGCACCGTCCTCAGATGGTCGACCTTAGGCTCAGGCTAGGTCGGAATGGGGAACGTCAGCAAAGATATCGTCCACGGCCACGAACGTGCCCTTGGCCTCCGCCTCGGCGGCCAACGCACTGACGTCTACACGATCCATCGGCACGCGGGCAACGAAGCGCTCCGCTGTCTCGGATACAACGACGTCGGCGCCTACCTGCTCGACGTATCCTGGATCCCAGCCGAAGGGCGCCCAAACGAAGTGGGTCTCGCGGAAGGCCTGTGCAAGGAACCACGCCGTCCCTTGGTAGCTCTCGGCGGCAAAGCCGTACGAATCGCCGAACAGGATGACGGTCCGTGGGTCCGGCGCGCCGGGCGAGCGGAACACCCTCCGGGTGCCGATGTGGCCGCCGGCGCGGGTGATGTCGGCCCAGTTGTCCTCAACTAGCTCGGCGATGCCGAGAGACGCGGTCGTGCTTGTAACCTCGAGAACACGTGGGGCGAACCGCGAACCCAGGTCTCCACTGGAAACGTACGACCGCGATGCGGGCAGCTCGTCGAGCACGATCGGCGCAGCACCTAGTTCCGCTAACAGACCTGCGTTCAGGACAGCGTTACCGCGGATCGTCAAATGACTATCGGTGCGCAGGCACACCGGATCCTCGGCCGCTGCCGTTCGCAGTGCTTGGAGCGGGTAGCCGATCGGCAGCCCAGCCTCTAGCAGGCGCTCTATCGGGCGGGGGCCCACCGGAATGAGGGGCTCGGGATACTGCTCGAGCATGATTGCCATCTTCTCAGGAACCACGAGCGATGCGACGTGAACGCCGAGCGCGTCGGCCTCTCTGCGACGCTGGGCGATCAGATCCTGCCAACGGCCCAGCCAGTCATGCTCCATCTGCAGCGCCCCACTGAACTGTGGGACGAACTTGTTGGACCCGCCGCGGAGGAAGACCCAACCCTCTCGGCCGACTATCGCGACGTCATCCGCGGAGCGCGAGCCGACGGGATGAGTCCATTCAGCTAGGTCAGGATGCCACAGGTTTGCCAATAGCGGCTCAGACGCGGAGCAGGCCGTCGGGTTGCGCGCCGCGTACTCCTCCGACGCGAGCAGGATCTCTAGGAATTCACCGACCGTCCGCGAATGGGCGACGTGGTGATCCACGTCGGCCAGCCCGGCGTCGCGCCCCAGAAGTGCCGGGTAAAGCAGCCGCACGTGGGCTTCTTTTAGATGGTCGCTCATGTCCTCTCGGCCCAAGATATTCGGCCGGAGGGCCGCCTTAACTTCATACAAGCGATCGTACCAACGGGCCACTAAACCGTCTCAGTCTGTGGTGCCTGGAGATCGTCGGCCGGGTAGCTGGTGCGATGCCGCCGGATGTGCCGCTCCTAGGGACCCCTAACCTCCCGGTTGATGCCGACAGCGATCATCACCGGCTCCGGGGGTCTCATCGGCTCCGAGGCGGCGGCGTACTTCACCGAGCAGGGCTACGACGTCGTTGGGTTGGACAACGACATGCGGGCCTACTTCTTCGGTCCCGGCGCCTCCACCGCCCACGTCTCCGCCCGGCTGCGCGACACCCTGCCGGGCTTCCGCGCGCTGGACGTCGACATCCGCGACCGCGACGCCGTCGAGCGCGTGTTTCGCGAGCACCGCCCGGACCTCGTGGTGCACTGCGCCGCGCAGCCGTCCCACGACTGGGCAGCCCGTGAGCCCCACACCGACTTCACGGTCAACGCGATGGGCACGCTCAACCTACTGCAGGCCGCGCGCGACCACGCGCCGGCCGCCCCGTTCGTGTTCACCTCCACGAACAAGGTGTACGGCGACCGCCCGAACCTGCTGCCGCTGGTGGAGCTGGAGACCCGCTGGGAGCTGCCCGAGGACCACGAATGGTTCGGCGGGATCCCCACCGACATGTCAATCGACCGCAGCACCCACTCAATCTTCGGGGCCTCAAAGGTCGCCGCGGACATCCTCGTGCAGGAGTACGGTCGCTACTTCGGCATGCCCACGGTCTGCTTCCGCGGCGGCTGCCTGACCGGGCCGCAGCACGCCAGCGCACCGCTGCACGGCTTCCTAGCCTACCTCATGCGCTGCACGGTGACCGGCGACGAGTACACGATCTTCGGTTACCTGGGCAAGCAGGTCCGCGACAACATCCACGCCCACGACGTGGTGCGGGCCTTCGACGCGTTCGCCCAGGCGCCGACCGCCGGCGCCGTCTACAACCTAGGCGGCGGCCGCCGGTCCAACGTCTCGATGCTCGAGGCGATCGCCAAGTGCGAGGAGATCTCCGGCCGCCAGCTCGCCTACACGCTGTCGGACGAGGCCCGGATCGGCGACCACCAGTGGTATGTGTCGGACTTCTCTAGCTTCGAGCGAGACTATCCACAGTGGCGACTAACCTACGGCATCGACGAAGTCCTCCGCGACATCCACGACCATAACGCAGAGGCTTGGACCTCCCTGCGGGCCTAACTCGCCGCCGCGTCGTAAATCTCCTGCAGCGCCGTGCGCCGGCGCCCCATCGACAGGTGGCCGGTGCGAACAGCCTCCAGCGCGCCGGCGGCGAGTGTGCCGTGCAACGCCGGGTCCTGCGCTAATCGCACGATCGCCTCGGTGATCCCCTGCACGTACTCAAGTGATGGGTTACGTAAGGCGTTCAGATAACGCTGGGGCGGGGGCAGGGTACGGCGGAATTGGCACCGGGTGTCGTCCCCGTAGAGCATGTTCTCGGGACGGAACAGCAGCCCGGTTTGGCCGTCGTGGATCGTCTCGGTTAGCGCCAGATGCCGCGGGGCGAGTACCGGCAGCCCGTGAGCCATCGCCTCTCCGACCACGACGCCGTAGGTGTCCATGTGGGATGGGAACAGCAGCACATCGCTCTGGGCGTACAGCATTTGCACGACCTCGGGCCCGCCGGGAGTGTACAGCCGCATCCCCGGCTCGTCGGCCAGCTCCTGGACCCAGCGCTGCGGCGCGTAAGTCACGAGATCCAGCTCGACGTCGTGGGTCTCGCGGGCCAGCCGCACGGCGCGGATCGCCTCGACGGCGCCCTTCTCGTCGAACTTCGTGCCGATGAACAGCACGCGCAGCGGCCCGGCGCCTCGCTCACGGGGTCGCTCGGCCACCGCCTCGACCGCCGGGTACACCACGCGCAGCTTGGGCTCCAGCCGCCGGGCCACCTCGGGGGAGACGTAGGCCAGCACGCTGCGCCGGGCCGCCTCGCTCCAGGGCAGCAGGAAGCGCAACTGCTCGTCCAGGAGCGCCCGCTCGAGGATCGGCCGCGTCCACGGCCGGTCGAACGCGGCGCGCTGGTACAGGACAAACAGCTCGGCGTGCTCGAGGTCCAGCACGTAGGGCACGGGGGACCGCCACAGCAGCCGCTCCGCCGAATGGATCAGCGCGGTGTCGGGCGCGGGGCGGGCCCGGATCCGGTGGACGTACCCGGCGGCGGGCAGCACGCGCAGGGCGACGGCCTCGGCACGCTCGCGGGTCCGGCCGAGCCGGCCGCTCCGGCCGATGACGAGCTTGGTCGCCCCGGTGGCGTCGGACAGGCCCGGGTGGTCCCAGGTGTACCGCCAGCCCGGCGGCTGGGCGCGCAGCTGCGCGCGGTACACGGGGTGGACGTGCCCGCCGAAGCGCAGCGCCACCAGGCGGTCCGGCATCACGGGGTCGCGGCGGGCGCCACGCCCTCGTCGGCCAGCCACAGCGTGAGGCGCTCGCCGTCCTCGGTTGGGTGCGGCTCGTCGCGCACCTTGCGCAGCCCGGGGACCCAGCCGAAGTGGAGGCGGACCGTCTCGTCGTCGAGGACAACCGGCTCGGTGACGGTGGCTGGATGGAAGTTGATCTGCAGCCGCAAGCCGCCGCCGGGCCGCAGCACGCGCCGGATCTCCCGCGCCACGGCGCCGAAGTCGTCGACGTGGTCGATCGCGTTGACCGAGACGACGGTGTCGAAGTGGTCGTCGGGGAAGGGCAGCGACTCGGCCCGGGCGTCGTGGTAGGCGAAGCCCTCGCGCGACCAGAGGTCCAGCGGGTAACCGGCCTTGCGGTAGCGGTCGACCAGCGGGTCAAGGCCGTGCCGCTCCACGTCATCGAAGGCCAGCAGGCTTGGGAACGGGCCGCACCCCACGTCGAGCACTCGCTGGCCGGCCAAACCGTCAGCCGGCAGGTCGAGGGCCTCGCGGTAGCGTGCGAGCTGGTAGACCCGCAGCCACGTCGTCGCGGCGTTCACGCTCGGCGAGTGGCCGGTGACGCGTACGTCGGGACCGGGAGGCGCGAGGCCATACAGCGTCTCGCCGTCGTACCAGCGCCGGTAGCGCACCAGCTCGGCGTTCCAGAAGAAGACCTCGGCGCGGCCCTTGATGAGGTTCGCGGCGGCCGGCGGGACGAGATAGGTGAAGCGCCGTAGGAACGCGACGGCGGTGGGGCGGAAGCGCTGCAACACGCCGCGAACCGTAGCGGCTCTCAGGTGGGCGGTGCGGTGCTCGTCGCGGGCCGTTGCCTCGATACTCTCGTCCGATGCATGTGGCGAGAGCGCGGGATCCAGGCGCAAAGGATCTGCCCGCGATCGCCGCGCCGCCGACTAGCCGGCAGACCGCGCTCGTGATCGTCGGGCAGGCGGCGCTCATGGGCTTCGGGGCTATCCTGGCACTGGTCATCGCCCAGTCGTTCGGCAAGTCGAGCCGCACCGACGCGTTCTTCGCCGCCTACGGCCTGTACTCGGTGGGGCTCGTGTTCAGCGGGACCTTCCGCCTGACAGCAGTGTCGCCGCTAGTACGGGCGACGGGGCCCGACATGGCGACCCGGCTGCTCGGCGCGGTAGCGCTCCTGGTGCTCGCCTGCGCACTGCCGATGGTGCTGCTCGCCTCCCCGGTCGGAGCCTTGCTGGCGGCCTCCGACCCGACGGGTGTAGCCGCCACGTCGCTGCGCATCCTGTGGATCGCGCTGGCCGGCCAGCTGCTCGGCGCGATGCTCGCCACGATCCTCACCGTACGGGGGTCGTTCACCGCGCTGGGCCTCATCACGCTGCTGTCCGGACTGGTGATGTGCGGCGTCTTCGTGGTGGCCCGCGGCACGCTGGGGATCGACGCCGCGGCGGTCGGCATCGCGGCCGGCGGCCTGTGGATCAGCGGGGTGTCGGTCGCGGTGCTATACCGCTCGGGATGGCGGCCGGCCCAGATCGACGGCTCATTGCTGCGCGGCACGATGGGTGAGACCCGGCGGCTCGCCTACACCTCGCTGACCTTCGTCGGCATCAGCCTCTCGTACGTCGTGAGCCTCGCCCTGGTCGCGCGTCAGGGAGAAGGGGAGGCGACGCTGTACTCGTACGCGTACGTGCTAGCGGCCATCCTCGTCGCGCTCACCGCCAACGTGTCCGCGATGATCCGCTCGCCGTCTCTGGTGGCCAGCGAGTCGCGCACCGCCGAGACCGCCGCGGTCGGGGCGTGGAGCCTGCGGATGACGATCGTGATCGGCGGTCCGGCACTGGGTCTAGCGGCCCTCGTCGGGCCTCCAATGATCGGCGTGGCCCTCGGATCGGGCTTCACGACGAAGGACGTCACGTCGATCCTGGTGGCCCTCGTCTGTTTCGTCGGCTGGACGCTCGCCTCGGCCTCCGGGATCTTCGCGATCGTCGAGCTGCTGGCCCGCGAGGACCTGCGCCGACTCGGGCTGCTGGCGGCGGCTCAGGTCGGCGCCGTCGCCGCGCTCGGAGCGCTGGCCGGGGCGATCGCGGGGATGCCTGGGATCGCCGCGGCGCTGTCGATCGTGGCGGCCGCGGTGACCCTGACGCAGCTGCACTGGGCGTTCGGCGAGAGAATCGGCGCGGCGATGCGACGCGTCGGCGCCGACCTGGGGAGGGAGGCTGTGGTGATCGTGCTGGGCTTCGGGCCGCCGACGCTGCTGCTGTGGGCGCTCGACGCCTCGACGGTCGGCTACGCCGCCGCCGGGGTGCTCGCCGTGCTGCTCGTCGTCCCGCTCTCGGTCAAGACCTGGCCCGCCGAGATCGGCGCGCTGCTGTGCGTGCTGCGCCGGGACTGACCGCGCAGGTCGCGGCACGGGCTACGGCAGGCCGGTCCCGAAGCGCATCATCATGCGCTGCAGGAACGCCTCGACCCGGATCGGAACGACCTTTCGGGGCCCGAACATGACCGGATAGGCCGCGAGCTTCCAGGCGGCCGGGGCCTCCTCGCGGCGCAGCGACGGCCGCGACGCGAAGACCGCAGCGTTGCGGGTCCGCAGACCGGCGTACAGCTCTTGGTGGCGGCGGCGCGCCTGCTGCAGCACCCGGCTGTCGCCGTGCAACCGGCGCCGGTAGACGCTGCGGTCCACGCGCACGCCTTCAATGCCGAGGCCGACGAGCCGCAGCCACAGGTCCCAGTCCTCGTAGGCCCGTCCCTCCCAGCCGCCGGCGCGCTCGAGCGTGCCGCGCCGGAACATCGAGCACACGGGATAGGGGTTCACGTACGTGAGGGTCCACGGGAGCCACTCGTCGGGAGATCGGTACCGGCCGGTCTGATCGCCGAACAGCTCGTAGTCGCCCCAGGCGAACCCGGCGCTAGGCGTCCTCTCCAGCGCGTCGGCCATCGAGGCGAGCGCGCCGAGCTCCAGCCGGTCATCGGCGTCCAGCGGGTAGACGAACCGCGCGGAAGTGGCGGCCAGGCCGGTGGTGCGCGCGGCGCCGAGCCCGCCGTTGTTCCGCCGCACGACGGTGGTACCGGTCCGCTCCAGCTCGGCGAGGACCTCCAGCGTCCGCGGGTCGGTCGAGCCGTCGTCGACCACTACTACCTCCACGGGCTCATCCTCCCGGATCGAGGCGAGCGCCTCGGGCACGAGCTCGCCGTCGTCGTAGCAGGGGATGATCACGGCGCAGCGCGGCTCCGCGGCGGTCAGCGCGCCGCCGGCCAAGGGCGGGGTCGCCCGCACCGCGGCGAGCCCCATCTCCTGCACCAGCGCGGTCATCCGCCGCTCCATCGAGCTGATCCGCACCGAGTAGTGCAGGAGCACGAAGAACACGAAGAGCAGCGCGAAGAAGAAGATCGTCGAGGAGAGTGTCACCCCGCCGATCGCGGTGGTGATCCAGCTCAAGAGCTGCACCCACGAGGCCATGATGAGCAGCCCGAGCGCAGCCCCGACCCACAGGACCGAGTACTCCTCCTTGAGCTTCCGCCGTCGGACGAGATCGACGATGATGAGCAGCAGGACGACGGCGCCGGCGATGGCGAGCAGACGGGTCCTAGTGTCGATCATGGCGTCTTTCCCCCCCGGCGCGGCCGCAACAACGTCACGAAGATCGAGAGCATCATCTTGTACACGTAGTAGATGCTCCGGTGGCCGGAGTGCATCGAGACATTGGTGTTCTGGCGCATCTGCACCGGCACCTCGCGGACGTCGAAGCCGGAGCGGTGGAGAAGAATGAGGATGTCGGCGTCCGGGTAGTCGGATGGGTAGACGTCCGAGCAGAAGAACCGGGCCACGTCGATGCGCAGCACCTGGTAGCCGGAGGTCGGATCGGTGACGTGCTGGCGGGTGATACGCGAGGCGATCTGGCCGAACAGCGCGATGCCGGTCGTCCGGGCGCGGGAGGCCTTGTAGTGGCCGTCGTTATCCATGAAGCGTGAGCCGACGACCACGTCGGCGGGCGCCTCGTTCAGGGTCCGCACCATCTCTGGAAGGTACGACGCCTGGTGCTGCCCGTCGGCGTCAATCTGGCCGATAATCTCGTAGCCATTGCGTACCGCGTACTTGTAGCCGGTCTGCAGCGCCGCGCCGTAGCCCGAGTTGAGCGGCAGGCGCGCGACCAGCGCGCCGGCGGACAGAGCCTCGTCGGCCGTCGCATCGGCCGAGCCGTCGTCGATGACTAGGATGTCGGCGTCCGGCACGTGCTCGCGCACGTCGCGTACGACGGCACCCACGCGTCCAGTCTCGTTGTAGGCCGGGATGACGATGAGCAGGTTCGCGCGCGTCATGTACACCGACAGTAACGGCCACGGGTGTCACGACGCGGCCCGGATCGGGAATGCCGGTGCTCCGAGGCCCGCCCGCGGGAGGGAAGACGCGGTCGCCGCCCGACGAATCGTTACCCTTATCCGTTCATGGGGACCCTCGATCTTGAGTTCGTCGCCGATCTGCGTGGCCGGCTCCAGCTGGCGCGCGCGGTCGAGACGGGCACCTACCTCGGCGTCACCGCCCGGGCGCTGGCAGGCGTGTTCCCCGAGGTGGTGACCATCGAGCTCGCCCCGAAGCTGCACCAGCGGGCGAGCATCGCGCTAAGCGACCTCGCTCACGTGACGCCGCTGCAGGGCCACTCCTGCGACCGGCTGGCCGAGGTCGCCGGTGCTGCCGTCCCCACGCTCTACTTCTTGGACGGCCACTGGAGCGGCGGGGTCACCAAGGGCGCCGAGGACCAGTGCCCGGTGCTCGCCGAGCTGGCGGCCATCGGCACCGGCCATCCCGACGACTGCTTCGTGATCGACGACGCCCGCCTCTTCACCTCCGCTCCACCGCCACCGCACGTGCCCGAGCAGTGGCCCACGTTCCTGGAGATCGTCGACACGATCCGCCTGGCGCGCCCCGATCACCTGATCACGCTGCTCGCCGATCAAGTGATAGCCGTGCCGCCGGCGGGGAAGCCGGCGCTCGACGCCTACGGGCTGCGGATGCAGCCTAAGATCGGCCTGAACGACCACCTCTTCGCGGCGCGCAACCGGCTCCGGCACGCGATCCTGGTCCGGAAGGCCGCGCGACGTTGAACCCGGCGACGCTGCCGAAGGCCGAGCCCGTCGTCCCTGCCTACATCCCGTGCCACCCGAAGGACCTCGCGATGCTGCCGTTCTGCGTGGCCTCACTACGGCGGCACCCGCAGGTCGGGGAGATAAGCGTGATCGCGCCCAGCGTGGTCGCACCGGTGTGCGCAGAGCTCGGCGTGCGCTTCCTCGAGGAGAGCTCACTGCTCGCACACTGGTTCCCTCCGGACCTCGATGACCAGGATAACCGCTGGTATTATCAGATGCTCCTGAAGCTGAGGGTGGCGTTTCTGGACCAAGATGCGCCGGGCCGCTTCCTCATCATCGACGCGGACACCGTCTTCCTGCACAACTTCCCGCTGATCGACGAAGCCACCGACACGGTGTTGCACGCCAGGCTCGAGCGGCACGACGTGCCGTACTACAACGGGATCGAGGCGCTCTTCGGACACCCCGTCCCCTACGTGGGCTCGTACACCTCGCACTTCATGGTCTACCGCTCGCCGATCGTCCGCGCGATGTTCGCCGAGTTCGCCCGGGTCCAGATGCGGCCGCCGGAGGAGGGGCTCGAGGTGCTGCGTGCGTTCCTCCGGCGCTGCGACCGCGACACGCTCTCGTTCTCCGACTACGAGACCTATGGCCACTTCGCGCGCGAGCACTTCCCTAACGAAATGCGGTTGGTCCCGCGCGAGCAGCTCAACGTACTCTACGTCGCCCCGTCGGACAGGGTACTGCGGCGCCTGGTGCCGTACTACGACTACGCGAGCTTCCACGCCTACCGGCGCCCCGACCGCCTGGCGCTGAAGGTCGCCGGCGGGGGCTGGCTGGCCCTGCGGCTGCTTCGCGATCGCCTCGGTGGGCGTCTCCGCCCCGGATCCGGGGCAGGCTGACCCTATGCTGAGCCTGCTCGCCTGCACGGCGGTGACCCTCCTCTGCGCGCTGACCCTTGGGCAGGCGCTGCTACGCCTGTGCGGGGCCCCAGCCTTCACTTGGCTGTCGGCGCCGGTCGGCGTGGTGGCGATCATGCTGCTCGCGATTCCCTCGCTCCACATGCCGGGCCGCACCACCACGACCGCCGTGATCATCGGGCTGCTCACAGTGGCGGCGCTCCTGTGGCTGCTGCGCAGCCCCGCGCACCGGCCGCCGGTCCCGGGGCTGCTCGCCGGGGTGCCTGTTCTCCTGCTCGGCTTGGTCCCATTCATAGCTAGCGGCCGGGTCGGCACGCTGGGTTGGAACTTCAACAACGACATGGCGGCCCACCTGCTACTGGCAGACAGCCACAAGTACCAGCGGGTCGTGGACACGGGCGGGCTGGACAACGCCTATCCGCTGGGGATGCACGCCTGGACGGCGGTTGCGAGCACGGCCACGGGCGCTCCGACCGACCTAGCCTTCGCTGGCGTCACGGTCGCACTGCCGATCCTCTTGGGATGGACGGCGCTAGGCGCGATGCGGCGGATCCGCTGGTGGGGGCCATTCGTGGTCGTCCCACTCGTCGGGCTCCCTTTCCTTGTCGCTGGCTACTTCGGCCAAGGGTCATTTAAGGAACTGATCATGGCCCTGCTCTTGGTCGCTTGCGCGACCGTATTAACTTGGACACCGGATGTGCGGCCTCGCCTGCGCTGGGTCCCATTCGCACTGCTGGTCGCTGGCGCTGTCTCGGTCTACTCCTACACAGGGATCCTCTGGCCTGCCGGCTTCTTCCTGATCTGGCTCGGGGGGCAGGCCGTCGGCTACCTGCGCCGGGGCCGGTTCGAGCGGCCGGGCGGCGCACCGCTGCGCGAGGCGCTAGGCGCGATGGCGATCGGCTTCGGCCTGCTGCTCGTCGTCCTCATCCCGCAGTACCCGCGCATCAAGCACTTCTACGACGCCGCGGCGGGCACCAACGGCGGTACGGGCATCGACAAGTCCTCGCTAGGCAACCTCGCTGGCCCGCTGCCGTTCTGGGAGTCTCTGGGCACGTGGACGAGCGCCGACTACCGAGTCGCAGGCCCCGACATGCTTACCACCGGGGCGATCGCCGGGCTGGTGCTGGCGTTCGTGCTGTTCGGCGCGCTGTGGAGCCTGCGCCGGCGGGAGTGGATGCTGCCTGGGGCGACGGCGTTCGCGCTCCTAGTGTGGGCCTATTCCAACCACTCGCAGTCTCCCTACGTCGCGGCCAAGGCACTGATGTTGCTCACGCCAATGCTCATGGTCTTGGCGGTCCGTCCCTTAGTCGACCGGGGCGAGCACGAGGCACGCTGGCCGATGCCGTCGTGGGGGGGCGCCGCCGCGCCCGTCTTGGCGGTCGCCCTGCTCATCGCTCTCATGCCCTCTACCGTCGATGCACTGCGCTACAGCTCTGTCGGGGCGACCGACCATACGCGTGAGCTCCAGTCGCTGCAGGGGATATTCACCCCGCAGGACCGCGTCCTGTTCCTCGGCAACGACGATTTCATCCGCTGGGAGCTGCAGGGTTCCCAGGTCAACGCGCCCGTAATCGGCTTCCCGACGATGCCCATCCGCCCCGAGAAGCCTTGGGAGTTCGCCAAGAACATCGACTTCGACTCGGTCCCGTCCGAGGTGATGAACGAGTACGGCTGGGTCGTCGCGCCCCGCGACGCCGCGGGCAGCATGCCGCCGCCGGAGCTGAAGCTCGTGCGCCAGACCCCCAACTTCGACGTCTACCGCCGGATTGCCCCGGCGCCGCCCACCAGCGTGCTGGCCGAGGGCGAGGCCGCCGCCGTACCGCTCGACTGCAACACCAAGGCTGGTCGTGCCGTGCTGCGCGGCGGCGGCGTGGCCGCGGTACGGCCCGCGTCAATCACCGTCGCGGTTGACGGGGGCATCGCCCCCGGCGGCACGCTCGACGTCGCCCTGCCACTCCCGGCGGGCACATGGGACCTGGTCACCCCGTACGGCGGCCCCCGCCCCATCGAGGTCACCGGCCCCGGATTGAAGACGACACTCCCCGCCAACCTCGACCGCCCGGGCCCGAGGTGGCCGATCGGGCGGATCACCACTGACGGACGGCCGGTGACGCTGGCGCTGCACCCCACCGAGGATGCCCTCACCTTGCCCAGCGCCATCACCACGATCGGGTCAATCATCTCCACGCCCGTGGGGCAGAAGAAGGTCGTGCCCGTCGCCCAGGCGTGTGGCAAGCTGGTGGACTGGTACCGACCCGCCACCAAGTAGGGCGTCTACCCGCCGAACAGTTTCGGTAACATATCGTCAGATGCAGGCTTGCACGATCATCGCCCGCAACTATCTAGCACGCGCGCGCGTGCTGGCCGCAAGCTTCGAAGAGCATCACCCGGACGGCCGATTCACCGTGCTTGTGGTCGACGGCCTCGAAGGCTTAGCCGATCCCAGCCGGGAGCCGTTCGAGATCCTGTCGCCAGCGGACATCGGGCTGGACATCGGACAGATGGCGACGCGCTACGACGTGCTGGAGCTGTCGACCGCGGTCAAGCCGTGGCTGCTGCGTAAGCTGCTGGAGCGAGACGACCACGTCTTCTACCTCGACCCCGACATCCAGCTATTCGGCTCGCTCGACGAACTAGCGGGGCTGGCGCGCGAGCACGGAGTGGTGCTCACCCCGCACATCACGACGCCGATGCCCCGCGACGGCAACCGGCCGAACGAGCAGGACATCCTCATGGCCGGCATCCATAACCTCGGATTCCTGGCGCTCGGAGCCGGCGAGGTCACCGACGACCTGCTCGATTGGTGGCAGGAGCGCCTAGAGAACGACTGCCTCCGCGACCCCGGCCGCGGCTTCTTCGTCGACCAGCGCTGGATGGACTTCATCCCCAGCCTGGTGCCGAGCACGTACCTCTTGCGCGACACGAGCTACAACGTCGCGTACTGGAACCTCCACAGCCGCGCGCTGTCCAAGAACGACGCGGGCCGCTACCTCGTCGACGGGCGGCCGCTGCACTTCATGCACTTCAGCGGGTACAATCCGCGCCGCGCGGACGTGCTCAGCGAGCATCAGAACCGCATCGACCTGAGTGACCCGGTGCTCCGCGAGCTGGCCGACGACTACGGCCGGCGGCTGCTGGAGGCCGGCTACGAGGAGACCGTCGGCTTGCCCTACGGGTACGCGACGTCGGTCTCGGGGTTCCCGCTGACCCGGACGCTGCGCCGGGCTTATGCCGGGGCGGTCGACGAAGGCCGCCTGTCGTTGGAGCCGTTCGATCCACGGGGCGAGGAGGAGTTTTTCACTTGGCTTGCCGAGGCGGCGGCGGTCGGCGGGGATCAGGGCATCACCCGCTACATGCATGCGGTATACCGCGACCGTCCCGACCTGCAGCGAGCATACCCCGAGCTGGCCGGCGGCGACGCCGTGGGGATTATCGGCTGGTTCCAAGTCGAGGCACCCGCCGAGCTTATGCCCCCCCCAGGGTCGGTGCCGCCCCGCCAGCATGGCGATGCCCTGCCCGACGTCGACGCGTTGGGCGTCAACGTCGTCGGCTACCTGCGCTCCGAGCACGGGGTCGGGGAGGTCGCCCGCCAAGCGGCGCACGCGCTGCGCGTGGCCGACGTTCCGGTACTCCCGATCGGCGAGGTGGCGACAGCCAGCCGTCAGGGCCACGCGTTCGAGCACCACGGCTTGGGTGATGCGTGCTACCCGGTCAACCTGCTGTGCGTCAACGCGGACCAGACGCCCGCGCTGGTCGAGCGGGCCGGCGCGGACTTCTTCGACGGCCGGTACACGATCGGCTGGTGGTGGTGGGAAGTCGGGACCTTCCCCGAGGAGTGGATGGGGTCATTCGACCTAGTCGACGAGGTGTGGGCGGGGAGCCGGTTCGTCGCCGAGACACTGTCGCGCATCTCGCCGGTCCCGGTCGTCCACATCCCGATGCCGATCGAGCTGCCCGACGACGTCGTGCCCGACCGCCAAGGGCTGCGGCTGCCCGATGAGTTCCTCTTCCTGTTCAGCTTCGACTACAACAGCGTCTTCGAGCGCAAGAACCCACTGGCGGTCGTCGCGGCGTTCCGCACCGCGTTCCCCGAGCCGGCCGCCGGGGGGCCAGTCCTCGTCATCAAGAGCATCAACGGAGACCGCTTCCCCGTGCAGCGCGACCGGCTGGCCGAGGCGGTGGCCGGCCAGCCGGACATTCTGTTGCGCGAGGACTACCTCGACGTGGCCGACAAGAACACACTGATGGCGAGCTGCGACTGCTACGTCTCCCTCCACCGCTCGGAGGGCTTCGGGATCACCGTCGCCGAGGCGATGCTTCTCGGCCGTCCAGTGATCGCTACAGATTATTCCGGGGCCGCGGATCTACTGTCGCCGGACCGCGCCTACCCGGTCGGATATGACCTCGTCCCGATCGGCCCGGACGCCGGGCCTTATCCGCCCGAAGGCGAGTGGGCCGAGCCGGACATTGCCGCGGCCGCCGCGGCGATGGCGGCGGTGGTGGCCGATCCCCAGGACGCTCTGCGGCGGGGGCTGCGGGGCCGCGGGTACGTGCGAGAGCACCACTCTGCGGAGGCGGGCGGAACCGCGATGCGCGACCGGCTCGAGCTAATCCGCACACACCGATCGCGTCCCGACGCCACCGGCGGGCGCCGCCGGGGCGACCGTCCGTTCACCTCCTACGACGCGGTCTATCACCGGCTTAGCCAGGGCCCGCAGCGCTCTGGCTGGCGCCGGTGGGACCCGCGCCGCTGGATCCGCGGGCTCGGGCTGCGTCTCGCCCGGCCGCAGGCTCGCTACCAGCGCGAGGTCAACTACGAGCTGGCCTCGTCGACGACGTTCCTGCTCGAGGAAGTCCTGGACTACGTCGACGAGCGCGCGAGGGCTTTGGAGAACGCGCAGCGACACCAGCAGCGCGTGCTCAGGGAAGGGCTCGCGTCGCCGGGCCATCAGGGCGAGACGCGGCTCGCGGGGCCCGATGATGACATCGACCGCCAGCGCGACACGGCGAAGCCGTAGCACGAGCTGTACACGACCTTGTACATGGCTGGCTGCCCGTTCGCGATGAGCGAGGAACAACACACGGGTCGGGCGCTGAGCTTCCGCCGGGAGGCGGACGCAGCTACCCGCGACGACCATCGCTACAGCGCGTTAGAGGACGTGTTCCGCGGCAGCCGCGACATGCTGCGCAAGCGCCAGCGTCCGTAACCAGAGTTGCTGGGCGCGCGCCAGCCGGTCCTAGACGCTGGCTGCTGGCGAGGCGAGTTCCTGAACCTGCTCCCTGAGGCGAACCGGCGCGGCATCGGGGTCGTCACGAATCCCGAGATTGGCGGCCTCACCCACCGCCACGCGATATTCTCTTAGGTGATGCTGCAGCTAACCCGCGGCGCGAGCTACCCCGACGGCTATGTGTTATTGGTCAACGCCACCGGCGACTAGGGGACCGACCGCGATACCCAAGGCGACCACGCCGTGATGGCCCAGACGGACCACGAGGTGGCTTCTGCAGGAACCATCTAGAATTCCCCACGTGGCTTCGCACGCGCCAGAGCCTGGGGTCCGGCCGCTCGACGACGGCCTCGCCGCGCGTCTGCGCAACGCCGAGGCGCAATTGGCTCTCGCCCGCGCCCAGCTGCTGGAGGCCGAGCAGACCAACGCCGAGGTGGGCGAGCTGCGCGAGGGCCTGCGGGCCGCCACCGACGACCTCGGCGAGCTGCGTCGCGCGCTGGAGCTCAGCCGAGCCCAAAACGCGCACCTGGAACGGTTGCGCGCCGACCTGGAGGGCTCACTGAGCTGGAGGGTCACACGGCCACTGCGAGCGGCCAAGCGCGCAACGCGCGGCGGATGACGGCGCAGAACCTCCGGCTGCGCTTCGTCAGCACGAGCGGGTCGAACTTCTTCATGACGGAGCTACTGGAGCTGGTGGCCGCCGGCGCGCGCGACCTCGGCGCCGACGCGCAGGTGGTGCTCGACCGCTTCCCATCGGGCGACCCTGACACGGTGTTCGTGATGATCCCGCACGAGTTCTACGCCACGACCCCCGAGACCGATCACCCGACCGTGGACCAACTCGCCAGGACTGTCGCGTTCTGCACCGAGCAGCCGGGGGCTTGGTGGTTCGACCAGACCGTCCCCCGGCTGGCCGGCATAGGGGCGGTGATGGACCTGCAGGCGATGGGCGTGGCTGAGCTGCGCCGCCAAGGAGTACGTGCCGAGCACCTGCCGCTCGGCTACCACCCCAGCTGGGACGGGTGGGGCCGCGACCCCGCAAGGGAGCGGCCGCTTGACGTACTCTTCCTCGGCTCCGCCGACCGTCGCCGGGACCAGCTCCTGGCTTCCTACGCGCCGTCGCTGTGGGCCCGTCGCACCCACACCCGGTTCGCTACCGACGAGGCCAAGCCCCACGCCGCCCCGGGGCTACTGCTCGGGGAGGAGAAGCGCCGTGTGATCGGGTCGGCACAGATCATGCTCGCGCCGCGTCGGGCGCCGCGGCCCTACTTCGAGTGGGCCCGGGCGCTGGATGCCGTGCTCAACGGCGCGGTGGTGCTCAGCGAGCACGCGGCCGGGTTCGCGCCGCTCGTACCAGGCGAGCACTTCGTGTCGGGCGCGGCCCCAAGCTTGGGCCTGCTCGCCGCCGAGCTGCTGGAGGATCCGGCCCGCCTAGACGCGATCCGCTTCGCCGCCTACGACCTCGTACGGGACTCGCTACCCATGACCGTCGGCGCTGAGCGCCTGCTCGGCGTGGCGACCGACCTGGCGGCGCGGACGCCGGCGGTCCGGGAGCCCGCTCCGGCGCCGGCCACCGGACCGTCGGAGCCGCCCACGGTACCCGCGCTCCCGGCGCCCGCCTGGACGCGGCTGATCGTCAATCCCGCGCCGGAGCCTCCGCTGCCCGTCTCCGACGACGACGCGGAGATCCACACTCGCCTCAAGACGCTTTTGCTCGAACAGGTGGTCGAGCGCCGCGCGCGCGCCACTGGCGAGGCCCGAGCGGCCGGAGTCGAGGACCCGCTGGCCACGATCGAGACCGCCGTCACGCCCGCCTACGCCGGGGCCACGCCGCGGGTCTCGGTGCTGATCCCCTCCTACGACCACGCCAGCGATGTGGCCGACGCTCTGGCCTCGGTCGCCGCGTCGGACTACGCCGACCTGGAGGTGCTCGTCCACGACGACGCGTCCACCGACGACACCCAGGCCGTGCTCAGGGCCTTTCTCGCCGCACGGCCCTGGCTGCCCGCGCGCGTCACCACCGCGGCGGTCAACGCGGGGCTGCCACACTCGCGCAACCGGCTCGCCGCGGCCTCGCGGGGCGAGCTGCTTCTGATCCTCGACGCCGACAACGAGCTGTGGCCCACCGCGATCGGCCGGCTGGTGGACGCCCTAGACGGGGACTCGGCCGCGGATTTCGCCTATCCGATCCTGCAGATGCACCGCGACGGGGAGCCCCAAGGCCTGCTCTCCTACAGTACCTGGGATCCCGCGATCCTCCCTCAGCGAAACCCGGTCGATGCGCTGTCGCTAATTCGCCGCGAGCGGCTGCTCGCGCTCGGCGGCTACACAGAGGACGTGCGGATGCTCGGCTGGGAAGACTACGACCTGTGGTGCCGGGTCGCCGCGGCCGGTGGCCACGGCGTGCAGGTGCCAGAGATCCTGGCGCGCTACCGCGTCGAAGATAAATCGATGCTCAGCCTGACGGACATTGACGTTTCCGCCATGCGGGCCCTCCTGCGCGTGCGGTACCCGACCGTGATGGGCCTCAACCCGTACCCTTGAGCCCTATGTCCACCGCAGTTCCGGCGATCGTCGTTGACGGGGTCTCGAAGTCCTTCGAGCTGCCGCGCGAGCAGGTCCACACGTTGAAGGAGCGCGCGCTCCACCCGTTCCGCAACCCCGGGCACGACACCCTGCATGCGCTGCGCGACGTCTCGTTCGACGTCAAGCAGGGCGAGTTCTTCGGGATCGTCGGCCGCAACGGCTCCGGCAAGTCGACGATGCTCAAGTGCCTAGCGAACATCTACGCCGCGGACACCGGCGAGATCTACGTCAGAGGGCGCCTGTCGGCGTTTATCGAGCTCGGCGTCGGCTTCAACCCCGACTTGCCCGCCCGCGACAACGTGGGCATCAACGCGACGATGCTCGGCCTGTCCCCAAAGGAGGGTCGGCGGCGCTTCGACGCGATCATCGACTTCGCCGAGCTGCACGACTTCGTCGACCTGAAGCTCAAGAACTACTCCTCGGGCATGCTCGTTCGGCTCGCCTTCGCGGTGATGATCCAGGTCGACGCCGACATCCTCCTGATCGACGAGGTCCTCGCGGTGGGCGACCTCGCGTTCCAGCAGAAGTGCTACGACCAGTTCGAGGTCATCCGGCGCAGCGGCAAGACGGTGCTGCTCGTCACCCACGCGATGTCCGCAGTCCAGCGCTTCTGCGACCGCGCCGTGCTGCTCGAGCACGGCAACGTCACGGAGATCGGCACCCCGTTGCTGATCAGCAACCGCTACCAGGAGCTGAACTTCTCGGAGGAGGCCCGCGCGATCGCCGCCGGCGGCGTCTCGGCCATCGAGTCCGAAGGGGAGGGGGAGGGGACCCGGCCAAACGGTGGACCCAAGGACACCATCGTGATCGCGGACTTTGGCGGCGACCGGTACGGCGACCAGCGGGCCGAAATCATTGACGCCGGATTCGAGGACGCCAGGGGCCTCCGGCAGGAGACACTGCCGGCGGGCAAGACGTGCGCCGCGGTTTTCCGCGTGCTGTTCCACGAGCGTATTGAGGACCCTCACTTTGAGCTAAGGATCGTCAACAGCGGTGACGACATCATGTTCGCGGCGAGCTCCAAGAGCGATACTGGCGTCTTCGAGGCTGGGGATGAGGGTCACTTCCGCGTGTACTTCGAGAACGTGTTCGCCCCCGACCGCTACCACATGTCCCCGGCGGTCCGGCGCCAGCCAGGCGGCGTCTGGCTGGACTTCCGCGAACGTCTACGCAGCGTCATGATCACCGGCACGGAAGAGACCGACGCGCTGGTGTGGGTGCGCCACCAGGTCGCGATGACGCGGCTCCGCGCCGACGGCACGGCCGAGATCATCACTCACTCCGGCGCGGCTGACGTCGAGGCTGCGGCCCATCCCGCGAGCACGGAGAGCCCGGCTTGAGCGAGACGACCGATACCGTGACGCCCGAGCAGCCCTTCGACCGCGCGCTTCTCGGCCCCCCGCTCGCCGGCCCGACCGCTCTGGGCACCGACCCGGTGCGCTTCTGGCACCTCTCGCGGGCGCTGGCGGTCACCGACTTCAAGCTCAAGTTTTTCGGCTCGGTGCTCGGCTACGCGTGGCAGCTCATGCGACCGCTGCTGCTGTTCGGCGTGCTCTACGTCGTGTTCACCGAGGTGGTCGACCTCGGCAACGGCGTGCCGTTCTACGGGGTGATGCTGCTCATGGGCATTGTGCTGTTCGGGTTCTTCAGCGAGGCGACGGGTGGGGCGGTGACCTGCCTGTCCGACCGCGAGAGCCTCGTGCGCCGCCTCGACTTCCCGCGGCTGGCCATCCCCACCTCGGTGCTGCTCACCGCGCTGATGAACCTGGGACTCAACCTGGTCGTGGTGATCATCTTCCTGATGATCTCCGGCGGTGAGGTCCGCTGGACATGGATCGAGCTGCCGTTCCTCGTCGTGCTGCTCGCCCTCTTCTGCTCGGGGATCGGGATGCTCGTGTCGGTCGGCTACGTGCGCTACCGCGACGTCAAGCCGATCTGGGAGGTCATCCTCCAGATCCTGTTCTACGCGACGCCGATCTTCTACACCATCACCGTGGTCGAGGCGCAGAACGCGTCGCTGGCGAAGATCCTTATGTACAACCCGTTCGCCGCGGTCCTGCAGCAGATGCGCCACGCGGTGATCGACCCGTCGCAGCCGACCGCAGCAGCCGCGATCGGCGGCACGGTCTACCTCCTGATCCCCGCGGGGATCATGCTGTTCGTGCTGCTCGTCGGCTACCGCACGTTCAAGAAGCAGGCTCCGCAGGTCGCGGAGATCCTCTAGCTGGCATCCGCCGCTAGGCGTCGATCTGCATGAGCACCCGGGTGTTCAGCCGGCGGCTGACCCGGGGCGTGAAGCCGTGCTCGGAGACCACCAGCTCGAGCATCGCGGGGGACGGCACGAAGTAGGTGCTGGTGTCGCCCTGGTAGGCCTGCTCACCCGGAAAGACCTCGGTGCGCGCGCCGATCTCCGTCTCGAGGACGATGAGGCCGCCGGGGTTGACCAGCTCGCGGAGCTTGTCGAAAGCGCCCGACCAGTCCTCCAGATGATAGAGGACGCCGCAGAAGATCACCACGTCGAACCGCTGCTCCAGGTCGAAGAACGAGCCGACCTGAAAGTCGATGTCGAGCCCGAGCACGTCGGTGCAGAAGCGCGCCTGGTCGATGAACGACCCGCCGCTGCCCATGCCCTGGTCGTTGTCGATCCCCACCACGCTGGCCGCGCCGAGCCGCTTGGCGGCGATGCTCATGTACCCCGCGTTGCAGCCGATGTCGAGCACGCTCTTGCCCTCCAGCGATGGGAGGTCCCGCGCGACGAACTCCCAAAGGGGGCGGGGGATGTCGGTGTCGGCGAAGATCTCGCCGACACCGACATCCTTGGTGCGGATCCCGTCGCCCAGGTCGATGTTCTGGTACCAGGGCCCCAGCTCGCGTACGCGCTTGACGATCTGGTCTCGGCTCAGGGTCGTGGTCACGGGGCAATCCTATCGGTGACGTCCACGTAGTCGCGGCCGCTCTCGCCCACCGGATGGCGCCGAAGGTCGCTGAGGAGCCGTAGCAAACCGCTTGCGCTACCTCCCATCTTTACAAACACTCAGTAAAACTCCCGACCGTCCAGCGCGTTTTTACGTATTACTAATGCACTATTATCACAACAAAGACAACGTTAATCAGCTACCCTGATCGAAGTGAGCCGAACCAACCAGATTGCGATCATCGCTGATAGTTCGGTCCTTAACACCGTCTGCGCCGGCGAGCAGCCCGACTTCGCCCAGTACCCGCGCGCTGCTGATCGTGACGCCGATCTTCAGGCAGCTTGCCTCACCGCAGACGACGTGCACAGCGCGATCATCATTGACCCCCGGCCCGGCGAGGCTGAGGCATTACTCAGCCGCGGCATCGCCTCTGTCGCTTGGCTGATCCCGCCTGGCCCCGACCCCGCGCATCGGGCCGACCTGGCCCGATTTGTCGCAGTGCTGGCGACCAACGCTGAATCGGCGACGATGGCCGGGGCGGAGCGCTGGACCTTAGAACCGCTGCCGGTCTGCGACAGACTTTTCAACGGCGTCCAGCAACCGGTCGGTCAAGTTCGCATCTTCTTTGACGGGCCGACAAGTGAGCGTCGCGATCGCTTTCTACAACCGGTCAAGCACCGCTTCGACGTGCTGCACCTAGTCAGCGGCGCCGACGTCGAGCGCCACATTGGACTGATGGCCCGCTGCTCGGTTGCGATCGACTTAATAAAGGAGCGCGGGCTGACCCAGCGCGACCGGATTGGGCCGGCGCTGGCCGCAGGTTTGCTCGTACTGGCCGAAGAGCCGGTCGGTCGGCCTGGCCTCGTCGCTGGCGAGCAACTGTGGAGCTTCAATAATCCCGATCAGCTGGAGCTGCTGATCTCCGATGCCAGCCGCGAGCCGGAGGCGTTCATCGAGATGCGGCGCACAGGGCGCGAATACGCCGAGCGGCTGCGCAGCTCGGTCGTGCTGCCGCGCGTCGCCGAGCTGCTGACCGCGGCAAGCTAACCGCTACGCAGCTGATCAGCGATCTCTGCGAGCGTCGGCGCTTCCCGGTCACGCGACGAGACCGTTCGCTGCGCACCGTCCACAGGCCACTCGATCGCGACCTGCGGATCCTC
>Ga0209702_10003945_pt1 | contig 22457 bp, 27 predicted proteins | sample FRY01_FD_187210 | JGI IMG/M metagenome (GOLD analysis project Ga0209702, IMG submission 187210) | Freshwater microbial communities from Lake Fryxell liftoff mats and glacier meltwater in Antarctica - FRY-01 (SPAdes) (version 2) | ecosystem: Environmental > Aquatic > Freshwater > Ice > Glacier... | reverse complement strand
CCTATTGCAATGTGAGAAGTGTGTCTACAATGAGAGGCTGGTTTTATTTTTTTAACATGTTATATTTATGCTCTCTACACTTGTATTTGTATTGGTAATACTCTGGCTGTTAGGCGTTGTCACGAGCTATACTATGGGTGGTCTTATCCATATCCTGCTCGTTGTTGCATTAGTGGTATTTTTACTCCGCATTATACGCGGCGAAAATCCTCTTAAGTAATTTTTTTATTTCATTAATATTCTCTTATGACAAATGATGATTCAGGTGTCAATACAGTACTACTCACTCTCGTTCTCGTCGTCCTCGTCGGTTTCGGAATCTGGTGGATGATGTCTGTGAAGGTTCCCAATACTCCAAAAGAAACTTCTCCCCTCAAGGTTGAAGTAGCATTGCCGACACCTACAAATGACACGCCTCCACCACAGTAATCCTAGTACTGAAAAATTTTATGAGAGCCCATACATTCACTCAATGAATAGGTTCAATTATACTTTTATCCCCCAAATTTGGGGGATTTTTTTAGAGACCAGTCGCTCACCAGTCATTCATCATACCGAGGACTTCGTTGAGTTCTGTGATTTTTTCCTGCATTTCCCTTTGTCATTGCTCGAGAGAGATGCGTTTTGCCTTTACCTGATTGATTATCTCTGTGAGTTCTTTCATGATGAGAGTCATCTGATCGAGAAGTTCGAGCATTTTCTCATCTCATATTTTCGCGTAATAAGCTCGGAGCCTTTCATTGAGATCGAGTAATCCTTGTATGTTGAAATTTCCCACGAGTCCTTCCATCTGAGATACTTTCTCTTCTTTTGCTGCGCTTTTTGATGAATAGTTTTGGAGCAACTGAATTTCAGGGGGAGTTTTTGTCTTTTTTTCTTGGACCATAAAAGGGAATTATATCTTTAGAGGTGTGTCTATACTGCTATCGGACTGTGTTTTTGGTGGTGCATTTCCAATAGCATTGATATTATCCATCAAGGTTTCGACTGATTTTTTTGCGGTAGCAACTTCGTTTGAGAAGCCGCGAAGAGTCTCACGATCTTCCGGAGGTGTTTTTGGAGATTCTATATGTCACTGAATGTTTTGGAATAATTCATCATAGCCTCTATTGATCTCGACGAGAGTTCCTGCGATACCATCTCGCATTCATATCATGTTACCAGAATTGATATGACGTTCCTCTTCTACTCTATGTATAGCTCGAAGTTGGCCAAAAATCTCTCGAAGTTTTTGAGAACTCAAGAGGCGTTTTGCATCTGGACTTCGTATAATTTCATTTATAGGGCCCAAATTTCAGGTTCAGCCTTTTAAGAGAGCATTGATATGATTTTCCATGTCTTCTGACTTCATTTTATCTTCTAGAGAGAGGGTTTTGATACCCTCGACTCCATCTCTATTGAAAGTGAGTTGATTTTCAGCATTTTTGGCTCTTGCATCCTTATTTTCAGGTGAAATAATGTTGGAATTGCGTGTTTCTGCAGTCATATTTATGCGTCTATATCCCTACAAAGATCTGCCAGTCTGTCAAATGGAACACCTTTCGGATTTCTCTCTTTCTCGAGAGATATTTTTTCTTGTTCTGGGAGAATTGGCTGAGCTGGTTCTGCACGACGAATTTCTTCTCGCGTGTTTCCCTCAGCAGCTTGTGCAAGTTGTTTTGCTGAGAGTGTATTTTTTCCTATCCCAGCAGCTATATTATTTTTATGTCTTACTTCAAATACTTCTTCGCCCATATAATTAAAAATTCAGGATATACTCTGATAGCATACCCCATATTTTTGTAGAAGTCAAAAAACTACTTTCTCGGAATTTTGATAGCCTTTGACATCACTTTTGTCGGTTTATATGGATTTTTATCTGGATCTTTCCCATGAAACTCGAGTTCGATAGGAGTCCCATGAAAACCAAATGTCTCACGGATGCGGTTTTCGAGATATCGTCTCCAGCTAAAGTGGATAAACTCGGGACGATTGACGTTGACGACAAATTTCGGAGGATTGATCGCCACCTGAGAACCGTAGTAGACTTTTGGATTGTGGACTTTACGGCTTCCACTCGGTGCATGCTCGAGACAGGTACGAGTGAGGAATCGATTAAATTCACCGGTTCAGATACGTTTTTGACGTTCGAGATGTATACCGATGGCATGTTCGAGGATATCTCTGACGCCTTTTCCTTCGCTCGCGGTTGCAAAGACAGTCATCGCCCAAGGACAATAAGCAAATTCACGCTGGAGATAGGCCAAATACCGTTTGTGAAACATATCTAGATCCATATCTGTTTTTGCTTGAGAGAGGTCCCATTTATTGACCATGATGATGACACCTTTTTTCTGCTCGAGGACTTCTGCGAGGATGTGCTTGTCTTGCTGGACAATTCCTTCGACACTGTCGACCAGGAGGACACAGATATCAGCACGTTCGACAGCTGCCTTGGTGCGGAGGACAGACCAGCTCTCGACATTGTAGATACCGATTTTACCTGGTTTTCGAAAACCAGCCGTATCGATGAGTGTGAGTTTTTGACCTTTATGCATCAAGACCGTATCAGTTGGGTCACGAGTAGTGCCAGCTTCCGGAGATACCATCACTTTTCCGTATCCGACAAGAGCGTTAAATGTCGAGCTTTTCCCGACATTTGGACGACCGACAAGAGCTATTTTGATACCTTCATCTTCCTCTGCGCCGACATGTTCTGGATATTTTTTTCGGAGATAATCGACGACAGCTGTCTCGAGTTCATCGATTTTCCTATGGGAAGCACTGACAGGATAGACGGGGAAACCCGTCTTGAGAAGTGCGTACGCTTCATTTGCACGAGTGATATTATCAGCTTTATTTGCCACGAGCCAGACAGGTTTCTCGAGTTTTCGAAGCATTTTGATGATATGATCATCGACATCAGTCAGATGGTCATATTCGCAGATGAAGAGGATGATATCAGCCTGTGCAGCACATTCATTGACTCGCCTATTGACGTCCTGAAGGATTTGATGCTGTGAACCGAAATTGAGCCCACCACTATCCGCGATAGTCCACTGAAAATCAGTCTCAAAATCCTTCATGGGGTATTCGAGGACATCACGAGTCGTATTCGCAGTTTCATCAACAATTGCTATCTTTCGACCCGTAAAGGCATTAAAAAGGCTACTTTTCCCGACATTTGGGCGTCAGACGATGAGGACATAGGGGAGTTTCATACTTCAATTATCAATCTTCAGTTACGAATTACGAATAGTGGATTTTAACTTACTTAAACTCAGCAAGCTCAGTAAACCTAGTAAACTTTGTGGAGAGTATAGAAAAAATATGAAAATAGCAAAGTTGATTTTGTCAAAAAATATCTTGCTTGTTCCAAAATACTTTTGGTTATACTATATCATATGAAAAAAGATTACTACGATACTCTCTGAGTGACCAAATGAACGAGCGCTGCTGATATAAAAAAAGCCTACAAGAAACTCGCCATGCAGTGGCATCCTGATAGGCATCAGGGTGATAAAAAAGCAGAAACAAAGTTCAAAGAAATTAACGAAGCCTATCAGACACTCTCAGATACAAAAAAGAAACAACAATATGACACTTTTGGAAATGCAGACTTTAATCCATGAGCAGGAAGTGGCTCTCGCCAGCAATCGGCCGGATTTGATTTCGGGGATATATTTGGGAATGCATCTCGTGGTCAAACTCGTGGATGATCACAGAGTTTTGAGTTTGATTTGGGTGATATATTTGGAACATGAGGTCGAAAGGCGTCATCCCGTAGTGCTGCCTACGAAGAAAATCTGGATATGGAACAATCTGTAGAGCTCCCTATCTGGGACTTTCTCCTCGGTACAAAAATCTCGGTTGATTCACCCTATTCTGGCAAATTTCGCGTGACAGTACCAGAATGCACAAAGCCGTGAACGAGACTCAAGGTCACAGGAAAGGGGAGAACTTCTGGGAAGAAAGTAGGGAATCTTTACTTGAAGCTCGATGCACGGATGCCGAGTAAGCTCACTATACAACAGAGAGAATTACTGGAGAAAGCGATGAAGTAAAATTTGATTTTTCTCCTTTTTCCCTACAATCGCTTTACTTAGGTAATAGATAGAGTGAGAGATAGAGGGCGGATTTTTTAAATCCATTCTGTTATCTTTTACTTTTACTTTTCCTTGAGTTCGATTAAGCGAACAAACGGGTGATTAGCTCAGCTGGTTAGAGTGTCCGCCTTGGCGGATCACTGGTTCGGTCGAACTCGCCAAACATGCAGAGTGTACATATATGGGTGATTAGCTCAGCTGGTTAGAGTGCTTCTATGACATGGAAGAAGTCACTGGTTCGAATCCAGTATCACCCACCATTCTCATCTCACCTCGTCAGTGGTTCGGTTCGAAATGCCATTCAAGGCATTTCTCCCTATCACCCACCATTCTTCTCCGCCTAGGCGGATACGAATGCCTCAGCCAACATATAAAATTAGACCACAAAAATAGTCCCAGACGATTCTGAAAATTAGTCACCATTGATGCTTTATTTTATCGACATTCATCTCCTTATTCGTGGTTTATTGATAGGATTTATCATAGCTATACCTATTGGCCCTATAGGTGTTTTATGTTTGCGACGGACTTTTCAGCACGGTCGACTCTCTGGTATTTTTTCAGGGCTTTGAGCCGTTACAATCGACATCATCTATGCGACGATTGCTATTTTTGGTCTCACATTTGTATCAAATATCATGATGCAATACCGCACACCTCTTCATATATTTGGTTTTTTTCTCCTTACTTTTCTCTGATGGAAAATATTCTTTGATAAACCACACGGGAAAAACCTATCATTGAATCACAAAGGCTTATGACGTGATTATGTGAGTATTTTGGGACTTACGCTCGCTCAGCCGGGTGCACTTTTAGCATTATTTGGCATATTTTCTACTATTGCTCCGAGTGTCGCAGGAAATTATCGTGCTGCCATTTTTGTCCTTTTGGGCACGCTTATCTGAGAATTGCTCACATTGATTTTGGTGACATACACTGCTTCATATTTTCATACAAAAGTGAGCGCACAATCATTTATGTATTGGGTAAATCGAATTGCGGGGACTGTGATATGGTTATTTGCGGTTATTTTAGCAATCGATTTCTTTCTTCATTTGAAATAAAGACATACGTTTCTATACTACCTGCAATGAAAAAACACATTCACTGCATCGGTATCGGTGGTATCGGCATCTCGGCGCTCGCTCGCTACTATCTCGCGCAGGGTTATCGTGTCACCGGCACGAATATGGGACATTCACCCCTCTTGGATACGCTCGCTTCTGAGGGGATTGAAATCGTTATTGATGCTTCATCCATCACAGAAAACACCGAGAAAGTTATCTACACAGAAGCTATCATCGATGATCATGCGCAGGGGCTTCGTTGAGTGAGAGAAAATCATACATCAGAGATTGAGGCAGGGCAGAGATTTCATGCTGAGATTCTTTCCTATCCCGAAGCGCTTGCCCAGGTATTTCATACATTTCCGATGAAAATCGCGGTTGCTGGTGCTCATGGGAAATCGACGACGAGTGCTATGATTGGCACCATTTTGCATGATCTTTTGGCACAGGCGACGACCATTACTGGCACACTAGTGAAAGCCTTCAATGGTAAAAATATATCCTCAGAAGGTCAAAAAATCATGAATATAGAGGCATGTGAGTACCGCAATTCATTTCTCAAATATTATCCAGATATTGCCGTTGTAACCAACATCGATCCTGATCATCTCGATTTTTTCAAAACTGAAGCAGCCTATCGAGAAGCTTTCGAAAAGTTTATGGGGCAGGCGAGGTGTATAGTGATTACTGAACAAGAATTCAAAGAACAAAAAGCAAAGATCAAAATGGCGGAAGATTTTTTTGATAATAAGACTCTTGTTATAATCCATACGAATTTCTATGAATTGATTGGTTGCTCATTCAATGGCATTGATCCTGGAAAATATCCCTACTCAATTCCAGAACTGCTCGTTCCAGGAGATCACATGCGAGCGGATGCGAGTCTCGCCTACGTCACGAGTCAGCTCCTTCAGCTCGATCCTGAAGCATCGAAAAATTCTCTTGCGAAATATCCATGAAGCTGGAGACGTATGGAGTTCGTGATGACAACCAAAAATTCCAACATTCTCATGAGTGATTATGGTCATCATCCGACAGAAATTATTGCGACACTCGGAGCACTTAAAAAAGCTTATCCAGAAAAGAAACGTATCGTATTTTTTGAACCGCATCAATACTCTCGTACGTATGAGCTCCGAGAGGAATTCACAAAAAGTTTCTGAGATGCTGATATGACGTATATTTCTGACATTTATGCAGCACGTGATATAGATGAAAGGCGCGGTATGATCACATCTAAAATTCTGACTGAAATGGTGGCAAAAAATTCTCCCTGTGAATATGCTGGTACTCTAGAGGAGACAGGCAAACTTCTGCAGAAAGTCGATTCAGCGGAAAAAGGTGCACTTATCCTGGTTCTCGGAGCAGGGAATATAGATAATCTCAGATTTTCGGTTTCATAATTTGTTTTCAGAAAAAATATAGGGTAGGATAAGAGTATGAATCATGCTATTTCCTATTCTGATTTTTCTCTCACTTCACACGTAGAAATAGCAAAGAAGCTCGATGTTGTTTTCTATGAGCACATTGTAGCAGCTGTATGAGATATTAATTTTGCGCTTCCTCGTGTCCGTGCCCTGAGTATAGATATCTGCCAGATAGAAACAGGACAACACAGTGTCTCTGTTTTTTTATCAGAGTATTTTGATACAAAGTTATACCATCTCACATTTTCCTGGTTTTTTTGGTCGTTTATGGCATCAGGTGACGACATGATTTGTATCTGAAATCGAAGTAGAGCGCATAAAGTGCGAATTAGCAAAAAATTATACCTACGGAGACAGGATTATTTGTTAGTTGGAGTTTTTTCTCTTTTTTCGTAATTTTTTCCAAGCTTTTTGAAATTCCGATTTATCGTCATGGGGTATATCCATACATGTCACAAAAGTATGTGTTGGGAATTTTCAAATTTGATCGTTTCAATATCCAGAGATGAGAACAAATATCTTTTGATTGTAGTAGATGATGACGCTATTTTTAGGGCTATTTCATAGTTTTAAGTGTCAATAGCTGATAAGTCATGGGAAATCCTTACCTAATTCATGAAACCGAATGCCTCTATCGATCGCTTCAAAGACGATATTTTCGGAGAGTTTTTTACCCACTCTTTCTTTGACTCGTTTGAGTATATGGCGTGTGATGATGACACCTGCACGTAGACCGTCAGGGTAGAGTTTTCTATAGAGTGCTTCGTTATATCATTCATTAACGAGCCAATGTTCTAGAAATTTGCTCATTGATATTATGCTTCGACCAATCCGAGGTCAGAAGGAACTATGGTATCAATTGTAGCGTAGGTTGCCTTTTTATCACGTGGGATACGAATGGCGACACGATCACCGATATGAGCCTGGAGATAGGTGACTGAAGCGGGGAGTACCTGATAGATGCCTTGTTGTGAGATGACCATAAAATGTTCTGCATCTTTGATGAGAGTCCCAGTTGTGGTATCGTATTCAACCTCGTTGATGATTTTATACTGATAAGAACCATCAGCTTTGATCGTCATCTTGAGCTTGCTTCCTTCTACGATTTTTGATTTACTGGCATAATTAGCGGGAACTGGATAGCTTTTTTTGTCAGCACCGAGCATATCTTTGCCCGTAAAGACTCACTCTATGACTTTTGCATTCCCGTGTTTGTAAGCGTGGAGTCCAGCGATATCTGGTTCTTCGGTATCAATTGTTTTCTTCCCTGTTATCTGCACCATGAGATTTTTTGCATGATGGAGTGAGCGTTCTGCGGTTGAGAGGAGTTCTTGCAATGCTTGGAGAGAAGCTTGTTGTGTTGTTTTTCGAGAATCGAGTTTAGCCATAGATAGATGTGTTATCTCTATACTACTCCTCTTTTTTTTAGTTCTCAACTTAGAGACACTGTACGTTTTCTGACTTGTTTTCTGATATATGTTTTATCTCGGAAATGGCTATTTTAAGAGAAGAAAAGCACTAACCATGTCAGACAAAAACCTAGGAAAAGAAGTGGAGCCACAGGGAGAATGTCTATTTTCCTCTTTCAGAGTACCCAAGAAGTTGCCCAAAAAAGAGTTCAGAGCGCATACCCTATACCAATAATCCATCAAAAATAGATCGGTCACACTATGAGTCCGATGAGGAATCAGAGTCGTACATCTCCACCACCAACCCATCCGGGCAAATTCTCGAGAAGAGAAATCGAAGGAATAACTGTGTCTGCTTTTTTCTCTCAGAGCGATATTTTCAGAATCATCCAAAAAGGAAAGAATAGAGGGGTGAATATAATCTGAAATATATCAGAGTATTTCCTGCGAGAGACGAGGTGTGATATGCCGGGGAGTATCATCTGCAAGAGATAGAAGCTCATACCTATAAAGCCACCGAGAAGTGAGAGTTTCCAACCAGGAAGAAATCAGACTGGTGTTTGCAATAATAGTATAACTGCTAGAGTTATGAAAATCATCGGCAGAGACAGTCTATCAGGAATAGTAAAACTCCGGATGTCCTCGATAGCCAATATGAGGAGCATAGAGAGAAAGAGCAGGTGAGTCATGATGACTCATGTGTCATACCCGTGGACAGTAAATAGAGTTCCAAAAAACATCCACACGATACCCATCATAGATTCTACACTCAATATCCACGTTGGTATACGTATATCACACTGGCGGCATCGACCATTTTGTAGAAAGTAGGATACAACAGGGATGAGCTCGTACCATCGTAAGTTTTTTCTACAAGCAAGGCACTGACTTCTGCCAGTCCAAAAAGAGCGCTTTATATTTGCTTCCATAAGTACTCACACAAAGCTCCCAAAACAAGATCAGAAAAAAAAGAAACTGAGGGTGAACAAAAAATACACCATATAGGTGTATTGTAGGGGAATTCTATTTTTTTTAAATGTTTTTTATATCTTTTCTGGCAGAGTGATGACCATTTCAGGATGTAGATAATAATAATTATCGAGATTCATTAATTTCTCATCCTTCAGTGAATATAAAATTTAGGCTCTATTCTAATGATATTATTTCAAAAATTCAGGATTCATCATAATCTTGATGTCAAAATTTGGTTTCGGGATTTCTGGTGCCATATCTTCGAGAGCTTGCAGGATTATTTCACTGACAACGAGATAGCGATACCATTTATTTTCACCGGGTACAATAAACCATGGCGCATCAGTGGTCGAAGTGTGTTCAATAGCCTTTTCAAATGCTTCCATATATTCTGGCCATTTTTTGCGTTCTTCCATGTCGCTTGGTTGGAATTTCCATGCTTTTTCAGGCTTTTCTAGACGGTGTTTGATGCGCTTGAGTTGGTAGTCTGATGAGATGTGAAGCATGATTTTCACGATTTTTACACCATGGTCAGTGAGCATGCGCTCAAAATCATTGATATGATCGTAGCGTTTTTTGATGAGATCACGATCTATGATTTCATGGACACGGGTTATGATGACATCTTCGTAGTGACTACGATTAAAAATCCCGATTTTTCACTTTTTTGGAACTTCTGCATGGATGCGCCAGAGAAAGTCATGTGAGAGCTCATTTGAACTCGGTTGCTTGAATGACACGACACTACACCCCTGAGGATTGATACCCTGTGTGACGTATTTGATAGTGGAATCTTTCCCAGCAGCATCCATCGCCTGGAGTACGACGAGGAGAGATTGCTTCCCTTCAGCATAGAGGGCGTCCTGGATTTCGATTATTTTTTCACGATTTTTCTCGAGACGTTTCATGGCAGACTCTTCGTTCCAATCACCGACATCATCGGTTTTTATCTTACCCATGTGGATATTTTCTCCTGGCTTAACACGGAAATCAGAGAGTTCGATGCGGCGGTGTTTGGACATAAGATTTACAAAATAATAAATAACAGAGAATACATAATAAAGGAGGAATAGTACCTACAGTATCAGCGAATTAAACGTATAAAAACGAATTAAACCTATTAAACAATTTTAGTGTACCCTATATTTTATCTGAAATCAAATTATATTCCTGGGTATTTTTGCCTTTTTTGGAGAGAGAGCTGTTGTTCTATGAGGGTTCTATTTTTTGCCATCAGGTCACCGATAATGCCAAGAGAAAAAAGTGTGATACCTATGGTGATAGAAACACCAGAAATAATAACCGATTGTATCATATCCCTCCCGATATTTGTAAAGATATAGGCATGAATAAAGCGGAGAACTCCGATAAGCCCGAGAATTAATGAAGGGAGACTGAGTATGAGAAACACCCTGAGCGGTTCGTAGAGGAGGTATATACGACCTATATTCATCGTGGTTTTGCCGATATGTTCCCAGATATTTCGGAAGAGTCGAGATGGACGAGTAGGAGCATTCGTCTCAATATCTACCCATTCAATCGCGAGACCTTTTTTGTAAATCTGGATCAGCGTATCGACAACATAGGAAAATCTGGAAGTGACATTGATCTCATAGAGAGATTCTCGAGAATAAGCTCGAAAACCACTGACAGAATCAGGCAGCTTTGTTCCTGCGACGAAGCTCACAACATGATTCCCTATTCGTTGAAGGAGTCTCTTAAATGGTGTAAAATGGATGTTTTTCCCTGGACTTCTATTTCAGATGACGACTTCAGCGCGTCACTCGAGAATGGGGCGGATGAGCGCTGGTATTTTATCGCCTGGATATTGATTATCTCCATCAGTGTTGACGATGATATCAGCACCGAGCATGAGTCCGTGCATGACTCCATGGTGAAAAGCTGTTCCAAGTCCGCGATTTGCCTTGAAATCTATGATGTGATGGACTCAGAGCTGTCGCGCTACTTCAATTGTTTTATCAGTACTTCCGTCATTGATAATCAGATATTCGAGCACATCAACTCCAGGTATGTTTTTAGGGAGATCATGAAAAGTCATAGGAAGTGTCGCTTCTTCATTTTTGCAAGGGATCTGGATAATAACTTTTATCATGGATTAGGTGCTTTGTTGAGATAATTCCTGAGTTTCGACCTCTTCTGGTTCTGTCAGTATCATCATGCTCACAAGAGCAATCAGGATGCCAACACTCAGAGAGACAAAATAAGCCACTCGACCAATTTGTGATATCTCGACAAATATAGACCACATACCACCATAGGCGAGGAGGCAGATCAGGAGAAGGGTAGCGATATTGAGAATCGCTGAATCATGTTCGACTTCATAGCTATCTTCTTTGAGTCCTGTAAAGTTTGTCAAGACAGCACTGATGAGCGTCACCCAGAGGAGCTGAAGTGTCTCAATTGCCGAGCTCGCATATGAAGACCATTCAGTTGGTACTACTTTTACTTTTGTAAAAATAAGGAGGAGAAGATAAATAGTAAAGAGCGTCGGAAAGATGAGTTTTGCATGCAAGAGTAGGAACCCCCGTCCAATACCTACTTTTCCGCTTTTGATATCCGCGTAGAGGCTATGCCAATCATGGCGTTTTACTGGAGGAATAGTCTCAAGAGTTTGTACCAAAATCGCGAGAACTATTCCCAAAATAACGCACATAGAGGGGAACTGAGGATATACATCATACCCGAGTGATAATACCGTGAGGACAAGAGCGAAGCCTCCTAAAATGTAGTGCCAATATCTAGTGATGAAGTTTGGCATGGCGATGTTCGATAAAATAAGTCGCTCACATAGACACGAGAGATACGGCTACTATTGTCCAATAAACACTCCATACAGTGAGAGGAACACCGAGAAAATTCACATAAAAGAGAATAAGAGGAACAGCAGAGATGGAGAGAGCTACAGAGAGGACAAAACGCTCGAGTCAATCGATTTCATGGATATCTTCTTCTTTTTTTTCAGGAACTGCTTTTTCATCAGTAGGGTCTATCATACGAGCCTCTTCAGTATGAGGGAATGTCCATCGGGTAATCCAATACCCTGGTATACCGAGAACCACAATGGAACCAATAATCATACGAGGAAGATGGAGAGAAGGGTATTGAGCCTCGAGCCATATGAGAAGTCCGCTCCCAATCAAGAGCAAGAGAGAAAGAGAGAGTGTAATAAGTGTGTATTTTTTCATGCAAAAATATTATAGGAAAGACACTTCTTTTCGCAACATCGTTTTCATTGTAAATAGTGTTTGGTTGACTTCGTCTAATAGAGGACTACCATTTCTCTAGATTTTTCTATGAATATTTTGAATTTTACGGCATTAGCGTGAGTAGTAATTGTATTCAATATGGCTTCTTTTTCTTTCGCAGAAGAGGAAGTATCATACTCTCCACCCGATATTCAATCAGCATCTGAAAGTATCACGATTGACACGAATTCTGAGCCGATCGGAATGTCTCATAAATATCGATTGATGCATCTCGAGATTCAAGAACCAGAGAAACTCCCAGCAGTATTAGAAAATGGGCGTATTATAGTCTCAACTGTACAATCATACAGTGTAGCAGCACGATGAGTGAGTCCTTGCTCTTTTACGGCTCGACACAATATTGTTTCTTTATTGACTGCCATGGGGATACCTGTTCCATGGATGGCTCAAGGAGATGCGAGTGACTTGATTCGTTTTGGTCGTATCAATAATACGCTGACGTCATTTACTGATAAAACAGCCATGATTAATGCGCTCAACGAACGGAGAGATGTCTATGTGGAAACAGTTTTTGATGTATACCGATTTGTATCACGACGTTCTGCAGCCCTCCAAGCTCATAGAGTAGCAGTATTTCTCGGTGAAGATGATGAATGGTACATACTCGATCCTATCGATGGAGAAAAAACACGTGAACCACAACTCTTCAAGACCTATCTCAAAAACGATACTGATGACGCAGAATGGCTCGTACGTCTACCATGATACAGCATGATACATCTTGTCAGCAATGAAGACTTCCATACAGCACTTCTGTATTTTTCACCGGAACTCCAGGTATTTTTTCATACTCATTACTTTGATGTGCCACAAGTTATAGCATCAAACACTATTAGCTTTCGAGAGGCTGTTTAATTTTGCACTGTAGCGATAAGCATATTGATAAATTCAGCCATAGTACGGCCAGTTTTTTGCCACATTTTTGGTATAAAAGATGCCTTTGTCGCTCCAGGAAAAGTATTTACCTCGAGAAAATAGAGCTCACCATCACGTACACGATAATCGATACGCGCAATACCTCGACACCCGAGAGACCAGTAAATCCATCGAGAAGTATTTATGAGTTTTTCTCTGAGTTCGGTGTGTATATTTTCTGGAAAAATCTCATTACTTCCATCCAATTCATATTTTTCTTGCCAGTCAAAAAATTCAGCACGTACATTGACTATTTGCATAATAGGTAGTGCTTCTGCTTTTTCTGGAGGGCCAAATACCCCCACAGTGTATTCTTCCCCCTCGATACATTCTTGAACGAGAGCAGTATCAGGACTAATATGAAATTGACCAAGAGAGGAATTTGACTCATTTTTTATAGCATCAATTGCAGCGGATAATTCGGATTGAGTTATTACTTTTTTCGTGAGTGCTGAGCTACCACCCCTATTTGGTTTGACGATAAGAGGAAAAGGAAGAGTCTCCTCGAAAAGAGACAATCATAGTTCGTCTTCGCACGATGTGACTCCAACGAGCCATGATTTGGGTATTTTGATATTTTTCTCGATTTTTTCGACGACACAGTTCGTACGAAATTTATCGATACAGAGGGCATGAGTGGTCGCGGGGCTTCAAATGTATTTGAGTCCGAGTGTTTCACAGAGACCTGTGATGATACCATCCTCTCCGTACTGACCATGGATAAACGGCAATATGATGTCGTATTCATGATGTTTCTGGAGGAAACTGCCCAGCTCAGAGGGGATATCATAGACATCACAGCTATGCTCGGTTTCTCAGATAAAACTCACGAGTCCTTCACAGCTACGGAGACTGATAGGGCGTTCTGCGGAGATACCGCCAGTGAGGAGAGCTATGCGCATAGATAGAGTTACAAGATTTTATTCTAATACAAAATTCAAAATTTAAAGTGAAAAATTGTGAAAGTTCTCACTGATAAAAAGGATGAAAAGAGAAATTCTCTTATTTTGCTTTTTGCTCTTTATATTTTTAATTTGTAGAGCTATTTGACGGCATTATTATCGGCGCATTCATGAATTCTTCAGCATAAAATTGTTCGATATAGTCACGTGTTTTTTCCCAGAGTTCACCGTAAGGGAGAGCATAAAAATCTACTTCCGAAGCGAGATTGAATCGTTTGAGCATGGCAGCCATAGCTTTCTCGTAGGGACTGTAGGGAGAATATTGTTGAAATACTTTTCCAAAGAGTGTTGAGACGGTTGAGTAGGTCACATGTCACCAGAGATCTGGCGAACTCTGCATCACAAAAAGCGTATTTCCCTCTGTACGATATTGTGACGGAGCGGGAGAGAGCATACCGAGAACGGCTGTGAAATTCTTTTCTTGGAGATTTTTTACCATAGTAGGGTCTGTACTGAGGACTTGCGTCTTTTTTGGCACATATTGTACTTCTCCTGAAAAGTTGAGATAGAGCGTCTGAGCGCTGACGTTTTTGAGCGACTGTAGTGTTGCTATGATAGCAAAAACTTCTTTTCTAGTAGCAGGACTATTGTGTTTCCAGAGGAGCTTGATAAAACCACCTGAAGAATCCTGATCCACTGTGATTACTCCTGCATTGAGCGCAGTTTGGAGGAGATTTTCTTGCCATTTTTCTGCTATTTTCCCCTTGCTGTCATAAAAAGTCCCATCTTCATCTTCATGGTTTTCTATTTTCATACCTGATCATTTCCATGCGAGCGCAAGGGCTTCTGCTTTGGTGATTTTATCACTTGGTCGAGCCTTTGTATTCTCACGGGTAATAAGCCCTCTATCTGAGGCGAGTTCGACCGCACGACATACCCACGCATCAGGACTACTATTTCCAAAGATGGCATCAGTAAAATACCCCTTACAGGTATAATTGGTCGGGAGAAGTATGCCCTGGAGTTTGAGGGTCATACCGATAACTTCCTGACGAGAGATACTATCGTCAAGTCGGTATTTGGTAGGGCTTGTACGCTGGTCGACGATGATGCCAGTATCAGCGAGACTATTTGCTATCTCTACATCAGCGCCTGTATACGCAAAAGAGAGAGGAAAAGCCATGCTCGATACGACGATGAGAGAAGTAGAAATCAAGCGACGCATAGTGAGGAGAGTTAGAGACTATTACTTACTAGCATATCTCTTTTTGTATCTGTGCAAGTCTATCCCTCATGACAAGGGAGCAAAGATGCTCACAATAAAAATGCTCCGAACTGGAGCATTTTTTCGGAGGCTATGGAGAGGATTATTTTGTTTCGTCGTCGTCGAGACCGAGAGATTTCTTCAGATCATCGATTTTCCCAGCATCTTCATTGGATTTTTGACGGTTCTTGAGCTCATCGATGTAGATTTGCTTGAGTTGAGTCCATTCAGCCCTCTTGTCTGTGACGAGTTTCTTGATAGTGTCACCTTCTTTTGGCATGAGTTTACGGAATTCTTCACGTTCCTCTGTAAACACTTTTTTGAGTTCATCTATTTGGTATTGCGAGAGAGTCGGGATAGCATCTACCACACGTTTTTTCTCAGCGACTGAGAGTGAGAGTGAGTGTTCGAGGAGATTGACGAATTCTTTTTCATCAAACTGTGTCAGCGGGTGAAATGACACGAGGTCCATGATGATCTGATTGTCATCCGTGTTGTATCGACCGATGAGGTCCTTGAAAAATGCTTCAGCAGCAGCTGGATCAAAAGCTGGGACTGGTTGTCCACCAGTTCCTGACTGGTCTCCCTGTTGTGTACCTTGGTCGCCCTGACCACCCTGTGCTGCGCCTGTTGTATCTTCTGCCATAATAAAAAAGTTAATCGTTAATAGTTAATCGTTCATGGTTTATCAAAGACTCCATCTATGAGCGAAAACTCTGAGAATCGAGAAATGATTCTATTTTCTCGCGCAGTATATCATCGAATACTCCATTTGTCCAGACTTTTTCTACATCATCGTCTTCGTCCAAATCCTGAAGCAACTTCATCACCTTCACTCCTTGATCATAATCAGTGATCTCGACTTCCATATTTGGGAGATATTCAAAACCACTCGAAGTCACTTCAATACTTGCTCACCTCAGAAAATTCGTAACCTCAGAAAATTGTTCTCGCATACAAATAATTCGCGCCTCATCACCATCGACAATATAATCATCACAGCCTGATTCGATGATCTGATCTTCAGTGATAGCATTTGTCGGTATCATGAAAACTCCACGGTATGTGAACATATGATTCGAGAGGGAACCTGTTTCCCCGAGATTACCTCCATTTTTATTAAAATACGAGCGAAAACTACTCGCACTACGATTGCGATTATCGGTCAGAGCTCGCACGACAACACCGACTCCGCCTGCTGCCATGCCTTCATAGATGATATCCTCTATAGCCGCCGCATCTTTGTCGAGACCAGCTCCACGGCGAATTGCCTTGTCGATGACATCTTTGGGCACACTCTCTTTTTTTGCCTTCTCGATAGCCGTGAAGAGGGTCGGATTCTCGAGAGGATTCGCTCATCCTTTCGCTGCGAGAGAGATGAGTTTTGAGTGCATACCGTAGATTTTTCCCTTCTGGAGAGCACTTGCTGCCTTTTTGTTGGCCATGACTGGACCTCGTCACATAGTTGAGTACTAGGAGTTAAATATGAGAAATAGATTGAGGGAGAGTAATAGGATAGGAATATAATTATAATCCACCCCTTACCTTTATCTCTACCTTTTAGAATTCTATCCAGATTTTTTTTGGGGCAAGGGAAATTTATCCAATACCTAATTTCTCGAGCATATACTCTGGATTATTGAGAAAATTTTTGTATATCTCGTAGTGTGCAGTTTTTTTGAAGGCTATTTCCTCAAATCCTGTTTCTGTAATTTGAATAATTTTTGCATGTGGATACGCGAGCAGAATTGGTGAATGAGTTGCGATGATAAATTGGCTTTTCTGTCCGATGAGCTCATGCATTCTCACGAGAAATGTTAGCTGTCTCTGAGGCGAGAGCGCTGCTTCAGGCTCGTTGAAGAGATATATTCAGTGGCCATAGAGCCTATGGAGAAACAGTGAAAAAAATGATTCACCGTGGGATTGTTCGTGGAGCGATTTTTCTCCATAGGAGAGCAAGAGTCAGGGGCGTTCACGTTCGAGTTGGTCTATATTCGATGCGAGATTATAAAAACTCTCTGCGCGCAAAAAATATCCATCTTTAGGCTTTCCAACTCATTTTGCCAAACGGAGATAATTACCCAATAATGAGTGAGTATTCTCGCTAGAGAAGAGAAAATTCCTGGATCATCACTCAGGATTGAAACCATATTGAGTAGCGATGCCTTCGAGTAACGTCGACTTCCCAGTCCCATTTTCTCCTATCAGAAAAGTAACTTCGGGATGAAAATTAATTTTATCCAAAAATTTTACCACAGGCAAATCAAAAGGGTACATTTCGGGGGTATCTATCTTTTCACGAAGGAGTTCAGCTGAGAGAATGTAGTGATTTTTGTTCATAGGTACTAGTTCATTCTACACACCTTTCGTAATTCCGCACTATCCTGGGGATGGATTTACTCAAACTGAGCTTGCTCAGTTCTCCCCTACGCAGGAATGACGGACTACACTCGCAGTGTCGCATTGACCTCGGGAAGGGAGTGATGGAGAGGAAAAAAGGGGAAAAGCATTCTCTCTAGTAGAGTTTCAGATTAGAATTCGTGTATAATAATTTGACAAATATACAAATATACAATAATATGTGATTGTAACCACTATTTTTATGAAACTCCCTGCAAATTGATATGTTCCTTCACAAGAAGAACTTCTAAGACTAGTTTCCAGTGAACTCGCTCTTAATCCAAAATTTGCTGGACCATTGAGAAAAGTTATCACACAGGTTAAGACAACGAAAGCATGAGCCTTAAACGCTCTAATAGCACCAGTCTGACAAAAATCTACAATTGAAACTCAAACTTTCCCCGACTGGATAGACTCAGCACTTTCAAGCAAGTATAAAAAAGCTACCCTTGAAGCATTCAGGTTTGCCCCAGAGAAATTTAAGGCTGCGATAAAAACATGGGAAAATATGAAAGACGAATGACTCAAAAATGATACATCATTTCTCTTCATTAATGGCCGATGGAATGTCAATCTCCGTGGATGTCCTCGTATTCTCTTTGATTCACCAGCATTCATCAATGCACATCCTCCAAAAAATGCTAACTGGAGGAATAATGGTGTCCAAAAACTCCGTGCAGAAAAAAGAGAAAAATGAATTGATCTCGGAGAATATTATTATTTCACGAGAGCAAGCGGAGAAGACTATGTAGAAACAATAGCGTCAGAACATTCTGTGAAACTGGCAAAGAGCCTGACCCATTTTTTAACAAAGTGCTATGCCTGAAATCTTCATTCACTCCTTTGAGTTGACTTCATCTCTTGGTGTCACCCTCTTGGTGATTTGTACCATGACCATGTTGGGATTAGTACCGGTCTGCGGTCGGTTGATGGTTGTTATGTTGGAGTGGATGCTCGGGATGCCTGACTCTACGATAACGTCGACCCCTATGGTTTTAGTCCCCTTCTCCAGGATACATCATCCGGTACTTAGTTCCTTTGTTTCTTTTGAGCCTTTGATAATTTTCCTGAATTATTGTGGTTATGCACGATGGTCTCCCTGTCTACCGAGAAGCATATAGTCTCATCCTCCAAACTCACATACTCACAAAACAGTTTTCAAAAGATTCCAAATATGCTCTCAGTACGACACTTCGTGAGGGCAGCGAAATCTCGTATTTTTCTTGTTTGAGTTGAGAGTTTTTGAGGAGTAGTTGGCATACTTCAATTGTAGGCAGCTTCATAAAAAAATCAATTCCCCAATTGTAGATTGAATTTACCCCCACTTATACCCCTCCCAAAATGCCAATTAACGAGCAATTATCCAATTTTGTCCGCAATTTTTATCATCTCACGGTCAAATGTGAGTATTTCGAGAGTATATCTCCGCGCATCGTAGAGTATCGATGCATCTGTGACAGATATTTTCTTGTCCAAGAATTCAAAAAAATTGATGTATTCGGTATTGCCACTATTGAGAAATGTCGTTCCCAAATCACTCAAAATCGATTTTATGATACCTTTTTCAATAGATGATGATTTGTATGTTGCGACCGTCAGGATCTCCACATAGGTTAGTTCATTGATGAAAAATACCGACCCATCCTGCATGCTCTCAAATACTTCAACCGCTTCTGTATGATTTGTATCATCCGTGAGCACGAGTGATAAGAGAAAACTGGTATCAAAGATATATTTCATAATGTTTTTTATCTTCAGTAAGCAATCGTATCTATTTCCTCTGTGATATTAACAGTTTTTTTTCAGTTTTTTTTCAGAGCATATTTCATAATAATCTGTTTTGTATTCAAAATAGGTCGTTTCGTGAGTGCAGCGAAATCTCGTATTTTTCTTGTTTGAGTCGGGAGTTTTTGAGGAGTAGTTAGCATACTTCAATTGTAGGCAGCTTCATAAAAAAATCAATTCCCCAATTGTAGATTGAATTTACCCCCACTTATACCCCTCCCAAAATGCCACGAACGGTCTAATCGTGTACCTATTTTTTTGACAAGCTCAGAGTCTCTCGGAATGCCAGACCCCCGTCATTCCGTGCTTCAGGAAGTGCAGAATGATCAATGACACGGAATCCATCACTGTTTTGCTGAAAGTCATTATCAGGGATGGATTTACTCAAACTGAGTTTGCTCAGTTCTCCCCTACGCAGGAATGACGGACGACACTCGCCTACACCCCTCCCAAAATGCCCAAATAGAGCGATTTGTTTGTAGGTTACAGATATTCCCAGAAATTATTTTTTGAGATCAATATCGGCAGTGTATCAGAATACGTCTTGGACCATTCAAGAGGAGGAGTATATTTCTGATTTTTCCATTTCACCTCATAGGCCCGTGCAGGTTTTTGAGCGACTTCTATGAGATCTATTTCTTGTTGGTTTTGTGTACGCCAAAATCTGAGCTCATGGAGAGACTGTGTATAGCTCAATTGTTTCTTTTTCTCTAGAATGAAAAAATTCTCAAAAAGTGCTCCAGTATCAGTACGGAGTGAGAGCGGTGTAAATGCGCGGAGGAGAGTATTTCGTATCCCTAAATCATAGAAATATATTTTTTTCATTTTTGTCACTTCTTTCCGTTTATTTGTGAAAAAAGGGCGAAGTCGAAAAATGACAAAACTTTTCTCCAAAAGATCGATATATTTTTCCACAGTCACTTGATTGATTCCGAGTATATTTGCTAGCTCATGATAGGAAACCTCCTGTCCTATTTGTAGAGCCAGGAGTTCGAGAAGTTTCTGGAGAATTGCGGGATTTTTGATGGTTTGAAATTCGAGAATATCGCGGTAGAGTTGTCCACTGGTTATTTCTCTCAGTTGTGCGATTTTTTCTCATTCTGAGATGGCAGACAGTACTTCTGGGTAGGTTCCAAAGAGGAGAAATTCTTCTAATCGTTTTTGTGCAGAGGGTTCTCCAATAGTTTGAGTGATTTCTCACCATGAAAAAGGAAAAATCTCGTGGACACGCTTCCGACCAGTGAGCGGTTCGCTTGTTTGGTCGAGGAGATGAAGGCTCGACGATCCTGTTACGATGATATTTTTGGTTTTTCCATACTCATCAATCATCATCTTGAGAGATGTGCCGATATTGGGTATTTTTTGACCTTCATCGATGACTATATGTCGATAGGGAGACAGTATTTTATCCATGCTTTCTCGACTCGCGAATTGTAGCAAAGAGCGATCATCGAGATAGTCACCATCAAATCGTAGTACCTCTTTTGCTGGGGAATTTTCTGTGAGAATATGAGTGAGTGTTGTTTTTCCTACTTGTCGCGGCCCTACGATGAAGAGTATTTTTCCAGAAAAGGCTTCCTGTTGTAAGATATCAGTCAATGATCGATGAAAAAAAGGGTGATTCATAACCTAAGTATAGAGAATTCTTTAATGAAATCAAGATTTTAGTTAGTAAATCTGCACCAAATTACGTATATTTTCTCCCAAAATGCCACGATCGGTCTAATCGTGTACCTATTTTTTTCAACAAGCTCACAGTCTCTCGGAATGCCAGATCCCCGTCATTCCGTGCTTCAGGAAGTTCAGAATGATCAATGACACGGAATCCATCACTGAATTTCACAGGGATGGATTTACTCGAACTGAGTTTGCTCAGTTCTCCCCTACGCAGGAATGACGGACGACACTCGCAGTGTCGCATTGACCAATAATCTGGTCGTCTATGTTTATGATGTCAAGAATTTCGGGTATATTCGTCATTCGTAATTGTACATTGTTCCTACCCCCACTTATACCCCCTCCCAAAATGCCCATATCGTGCGGTTTGTTCGTAGATAGGTCGGCAGAGATCGAGAGAGGTGATGATGCCCTGTGGGGTGAGGTCGTCACGGAGGGTATCAATATTTTCTGGTATTCCATCGATCCATGCGACGCAAGAAACTGGATGGCGGTAGCCGATAGCGTAGGCGATTTGTACCATGACTTCATTTGCTCCTTTTGCTTGGAGGATTTCGACGGCCATCTGGCGAGCCTTGTAGGCAGCAGAGCGGTCGACTTTCGTTGGATCTTTCCCAGAAAAGGCTCCACCTCCGATAGGGACTCGAGGTCCGTAGTTATCGACGGCGAGTTTTCTTCAGGTCAATCCAGTATCAGCCGTGAATCCACCGATATCCCAGTCACCTGCGGGATTGATATGGAGCTTTGCAGCGGCGATTTCGTGTCATCGTAGGAGTTCTTCCTTCTTCAGAAATTCCGTCACTTCCTCTCGGAGTATCTCGTGAGAGACACCGCACCAGCTCGCTACTACCGCTTCCAGTTGAACGTTCAACGTTCAACGTTCAACGTTACACACGGTATCCAGCGTAATCTGAGTTTTTCCATCGTTTGGATGCAATGCCCAGAGGTATTCATTCAATCTCCTGGCGAGTTCGTATTCGAGTGGCATAAAGTTCGGTGTTTCGCGAGTCGCATATCCGACCATGATTCCCTGATCACCAGCACCACCTGTATCCACGCCTTGTGCGATTTCTGGTGATTGTTTCACGATATTTGCCATGACGCCGACATTTGGCCCACAGATTCTTCGGACAATCATCTGAGGATCGACATAGGCAGTGGTCGTGAGTTCTCATGTGATCGTGACGACACCATGTCCGCCCATCACTTCGATTGCGACACGAGCAAGAGGGTCTTGCACGAGACACGCATCGAGGAAAGCATCGGA
>Ga0209702_10003942_pt1 | contig 22464 bp, 23 predicted proteins | sample FRY01_FD_187210 | JGI IMG/M metagenome (GOLD analysis project Ga0209702, IMG submission 187210) | Freshwater microbial communities from Lake Fryxell liftoff mats and glacier meltwater in Antarctica - FRY-01 (SPAdes) (version 2) | ecosystem: Environmental > Aquatic > Freshwater > Ice > Glacier... | reverse complement strand
GCCTGAGCTCTCGTGCCAGAACCCGAGTGCTCTTGATCGTCCAACGCAACGGCGACATCGGGTCACCCCGCGTGCCTGATTCAACCAGCCGCTCAAGAGCTTGGCAGAGCTTCGGTTGCTCATGCTCGCGAGACTTCCTGCCGCCACCCGGCCGTCGCTGGCGGTCAGGAGCGAGAACCTGCGGAGACTTCAGTTCCGCGATACCATTCTGGATGGTAGAACGAGCGAGGCCGGTTGCCTGGGCCATGGCAGTGATCCCTCCCCACCCAAGCGACATGGCCTCAGCGGCCGCCCAACGACAGGTTCCCCGCTCGTCGAGGTCCATGAGGATCGCGGAGTACTTGCGATGGATCGTCTCAATCAGTTCAGCATTCTGCATGCCCGAACTCATCGCAGATGTCGCCCCTGAAGGTCAATACCATCTAGATCGTTTTATTATCGTGCAAGGCCTAACGTCACCGATCAGCGGGCGGCGACAAGAGATTTTCAACTGCGAGTTCGCCTGACTTCGCCGCTCCGTTGCATCGGATTGTTCTCTGCTTGATGTTGGCGACAGGGTGGCCAGATGCCTTGGTCTTTTCAAAACCAGCATGGAGATAGGCCGCCAAATCGTCGCCGTGTTCCGCGAGAATTTGCCTGCGTATGTCATGAAGTTCTTTAAGTATCGGATTCGACATCGTTGGGGTCTCCGAGAAATTCGAAAGGTGTCGCAATCAACAGACCGGCTAACCCAAGTTCATCGAGCAGTCGGTAGACACGCGGCAACTCGTGTGCGTTCGCGATATGCGTGCAGTTCTGAGTCAGTAGGTATTGTACACCGGCGAGCGCAGCGATGGCCACGTGCAGCGCGTCCAGCCTCGCGGATTCGGGCATTAAGGACCGTGAGATCAACGCATCTGCAACCGCGTCCGCGTCTGGGTTTTCATCCAGAACCGGCATTCCAGCTAGCATTGCAAGCCGCCGGTTGGCAGCATCGGGGTCTCCGCGTGCCGCCTCGGCCAATACTATCTGTGACGTGACTAACTCGTACTTGATGGCCTGCTCGTCCATCCAACGTTTCGCTTGATCCTGAAGAACTGCAGTAACGGGGTCTGCGGATGGGCGTGCGGTCGCATGGCTAACGATAGACGTTTCGATGTAAACGATGTCCATAAGTCTAGTCTATCTCAGAGAACGACCCAAGCTCAGCGACGGCGGCCACGGGACGCGCCGCTTGCAACCGCGATAGCCCGCCGCCGTTCGCTGCAGCGCATGGTTAGGCGTTTCGTTCGGGCGCATCGCAAAGGGTTCCGATGTAGTAACTGACCATGAAAGCCGGGCCAAGCTCCGCATGAAGAAAAGACAGAAGAACCTGACCTTCGGCGTCGAAAGCTGCCGCGTCGTCATGCGACCAGTGAGTGTCCGGTGGATACTCGCGGCAGAGATGGCTGTCGTATGTGCTCGCCCACGCAGCGAGTCTGTCGCGGAGAACCTGCGATAGAGCAAGGTCGTCCGGGCTGAGTGCGTATGGCTCTCCGCCGGGCTGCCAGAGAGGCCAACACTCGTAGTCCGGCATAAGGCGAACGTGCTTGGGCGTGTGCTCGGGAATCTGATTTGAAGGGCTTTCATTCACAGCGAGCCTGCAGAAACGCCTAACGTCCCCAAGCTCAACGACCGGCGGAGCTGGCGCGGCACCTGCGCGGCATGGTGGGCTAAGGCGGCGGGGTGGCTGAGCAGGTGCCGTGACAGCGGAGCCGGTTCGCTGGAGCGCATGGTTAGGCGTTGCAGTCGATTGCGAAGACAGCGGCTGAAAATACGAAGACTGAATCCAGATGACGCTATGAAAGTGCTCATAAACAATCCGATGGCGTTCTTAGTGTGGCGTGTTGAAGGCTGCGAAGAGAACGAACGCGAGAATAGCAACGATGAAGGAGACTGCCATCAACCGAGCAAAGAGCCAATACATGGGAGCGGGCTGACCAATGCCGTGTTGACCGGCGTGCATGGCTCCAATGACCTGTGTCATAGCGTCTACGCGTCCGTAAAACGCCGCAGAACGCTGAAGAGACGCCTTCTCGATTTCTGGTGTCATATGCTTTACATTGTGGATGCGCGAGCAACGCCTAACGTGATGGCGATGCAGCGGCGGCCGAAGGCCGTCCGCTGCATCGTCTTGTTAGCCCGCGCCTTCGAGCCCGGTGGTCATACAGTAGCGGTCCCGAAAGTCCTCGACACTCATTAGCGGGTTGGTTCGATGGATGGCCCGGTGACAGTTGGCGCATAGCACGGCAAGATCCTTCAAGTGGGTTTCGACGGCCTCGGAAGCGGACGCCAGCGGGAGCCGATGATGGATTTCGCAAACCTCGCCACCCAGGCCAGGGAACGTGACCTGCGTCGCAAAGCCACAGGCTTCGCATTGCAAGCGCCCATCGGCGGCCTGCGCCGCCTCGCGCTTCGCTTGCGCAATTGCAGGATCGCGCTCGCGGCGCAGGTGGAAGAACATCCGAGGGTCGCCCTCCACTGCGGACAGCTCGGCATCGGCGGCGATGGGAGGGAGAACCGCTGTTTTTGGGCGATACGCCCATGCCCCGCCCCGGCGCTCACGGTCAAAGAACTCCGCCCACCGAGAGCGCTCGACCGTGATCTGTTGCGAGAACCAAGCGACCATGTTCGATGCGACGTGACGATGATCTGGCAACGAGGATGCGGTACTCGCGCGCCTGACAATCGAGCTTCCATCCGCGTCCGAGAGCAGCGCGGATACTATCGACTCGTGGTCAACGAACCCGGAGTCGTCCGCTGGCGTCCGTACGATCACCTGTGCGATGAGCGGAAACACCTCGGCGTGGCTGAATGTCGGTTCCATGTTCGTCCTGTCGGGCTAACGTTGAAGCTGATCAGCGGCGGACCATACGCCCATCCAAACGGCTGGACGCTATCCGCCGTCTGATCCAGCGACTGGTTCCACATGCCCTGCCTTCTCATCCGCCAGATTCATTACGAATTCGACCGAACGCCCTCAGGACGATGTACGCGACCAGCGCCAGATGGAACACCCACAAATAGACCCATGCCAGATTTCCAAGGACGGCATCAACAGCACCCCACACTTCAAGCACCCATGCTTGGGGCGTGAGATCCAAAACGCGGTCGGTGACATGCTCCTTCCTCAGATACCTTGCAAGCGTGGAGGTACGGACACCGCTGGCAATACCAACGACCATTGACGCGAACACCACATATCGCGCACATGCACGAGCCATCGCGTCGTTGCTAATGATTTCGTAGATCGTATGAACCGACTTGTGAAACAGGCCGGTCACACAGGCAGCAACCACTGCTGACACGGTGATCGAGACGCCCAGCAGCGTGTAGAACATCATGAAGACATCTCCTCTGTGGAACTTCTAATTCTATCGAATCTTCTTGGATACGCAGTGCATATCCAAGGTGAACTTTAAGAATACCTCCAGCGACTGAACATACCGTCTGACAGGGCCTTCGGTAACTGATATACAGCCGTTTAGTTCTTCATTTCACCCGAGAAAGGAGCATCGACCATGGCCACAAGGCATCGAACTACCCCCCGACGGGCACCTATTGTCCTGACGGCGAACCCCTCGCGACTTATGGATCGCGTGCGATGCGTGCTCCGAACCCAGCATCGCGCCTGGAAAACGGAGCAGGCGTATGCGGCATGGATTCTGAGGTTCATCCGCTTCCATGGAAAGCGGCACCCAAAGGACATGGGGAAACCGGAAATCGAAGGGTTTCTGACCTACCTCGCCGTGGAGCGGCACGTTGCGTCGAACACGCAAAACCAGGCGTTTTCGGCGATTATTTACCTCTACGAGCAAGTGCTTGGCATCAAAATGCCGCCCATCAACTCTGTGCGAGCACGACGGCCCAAAAAGCTCCCAGTGGTCTTGTCGCTCGGGGAGGTCAGCCGACTGCTCCCGGCCATCACAGGAGCCCGCGGAGTCTATCGGATCATGGCTGGGCTCATGTACGGCACGGCCTGCGACTTTCGGAGGCCTGCCGACTCCGGGTCAAGGATGTCGACTTCGATCGCCGCCAACTCAGCATTCGTGACGCCAAGGGAGCGAAGGACCGAGCTGTGCCGCTGCCTGATGCGTCACGCGAGCCGCTGCGACGCCAACTCGAATGGCGGGCAGAGGTCCACGAAAACGATCTCAAGCGCGGATGCGGCAGAGTGGAATTGCCGTACGCACTCGAACGCAAATACCCGAGCGCGGCCCACGAGCTTGGATGACAGTTTGTGTTTGCGTCCGAGCGGATGTCTTTGTGCCCCCGAACTGGCAGGCCTGGTCGGCATCACCTGCACCCAACCGCAGTCGGCGACGCAGTCACGGACGCAGTGGCTATGGTCAAGCTGCTCAAAAACGCCACCTGTCATACTCTGCGGCACTCGTTCGCAACGCACATTCTCGAAGCGGGGGCCGACATTCGTACCGTGCAAGAGCTCCTCGGCCACAAGGACGTTTCAACGACCATGATCTACACCCACGTCCTCCAGCGAGGGGCGTGCGGCGTGCGAAGCCCCTTGGATGCGCTCCCGCGATGAAGCAGGCCTGGCCCGACACCAATATGTGCCCATTGCGTACTCCGTTCCCGTGGGTGACCGTTCCCATTGCCCAAGCTGCCGCCCGAAATTATCTCGACCTCCCCTTTTTTGACAACCGCTCGCTGAAAGCCCATGACGTTGCGGTGGCCCTGTTGAACCTGGGCCTACGCCGCAGATTGATCCCGGGGCGTCCGTCCACGCGGGAACACACGCTTCTTCGAGCCCTTTCCAGGCCAGAGTGCGTCCCAGCTCGAAAACCCCGGAAGAGCCGCTGGATTCGGGCATCGATCCGTTACCGGGCGGCGAGGCTCCTGGGTGCGATTCGAGGCGTCTCAATGCTCTAGGCCTCGCCAAAATCCTCCGGTCGGGCCCAGCACAGGCGTTCACTGCTGCGGGCGGTGGACCTGAGTCGAGCCACTCGATTCACCTTTAGGGCCGTTATTTGCCGGCGAAACTCCCTCGGGCGTGTCTGGGGCCCTCCCTACCATAGATAGCTCCGCGCGTTGAAAACTGGGAAGCCCGCCTGAAACCAGCAATTTCTCGGGAAAACCGCTGTTAACACGGCCCAGGCACGCGTCGCAAAAAGGCCCACCAAGACGGATCTGGGAGTTCTCTCGGCCAAAAAGTGGGGGCGAGAACCCCTTATTTTCTACAGTACCGGAGGAGGGACTTGAACCCACACGTCCTTGCGGACAACGGATTTTGAGTCCGTCGCGTCTGCCAATTTCGCCACTCCGGCATCAAAAGCCACTCACGCGGCAAACCAAACCGCGCAGTTACTGAATTGCAATCCACAAGCGTACGCTGCCAGCCTCAATCGCGAAAGGGGCTGGCATGAGCCCTCTGCAAAGCGACCCTTCCAGACGAGCTCACCGGCTCTTTCAGCGGGGGTTCGATTCCGTTGACAATCGGGTTAGCAGTCGCCCAGACTCCATACCGCTAGAACGCATGACAATCCGTAACGCAATGCCAAGCCGAATGTCTGGGGCCCAGTTGATTGATCGGCTAATCAGGATCACAGTGGCTCATGGAGTTGCAAGCATGTCGATTCCCATGAACACACTGGCGAGATCGTTGCCCAAACCAGCCGCGTGCGCAGCCAAGGACCCGCCCGCTGGCGTGCCGCTGGCTCTTCCCTCTCAGATGCCGCGCCACTGGATCGCTGCGGCGGCTGTCGCCGTTTCTGTCTGCTTGGCATGCCTTGCCGGCGCTGCAGACCCGCCGGGCATCACGCTCGCTTTGGCACGAGTGCCGCAAGAGCAACGCGTCGCCATGGCATGGCTCATTGAACACATGCCCCAACAGGATGCCACCGTCGTCGAGGCGGAATTTCTGCTGGAGCACTGCGACCTAGCCTACACCGCCTGGCAGCAGGCACCGTGGCGCCAGAGCGTGCCGGAGGAAATTTTTCTGGACGCTCTTTTGCCTTATGCCTGCGTGAGCGAAACCCGCGAGGCGTGGCGCACTCCGCTGCACAAAGCTGCCGCTCCAATTGTGGCTGGCGCCACCTCGCCGATCGAAGCGGCCGTGCGGCTCAACCGCGAGCTGTTTCAAGCCATCGGCGTCAAGTATTCAACAAAGCGTCGCCGCGCTGATCAAAGCCCCAGCGAGTCGATTGCATCTGGTCTAGCATCGTGCACCGGACTCTCAATCCTGCTTGTCGACGCCTGCCGCACAGTGGGCGTGCCGGCAAGATTTGTGGGAACACCTCTCTGGAAAAATCGCAGCGGCAACCATTCGTGGGTCGAAATCTGGGACGGCAAAGGCTGGCGATTTACCGGCGCCGCCGAGCAGTCAACCGACCAACTCGACACGGCCTGGTTTGTCGGGCAGGCCCGCACGGCTCTGGCGGGCGATCGGCAGCACGGCATCTTTGCCGTCACATGGCAGGATTCGCCATTCCTGTTTCCGATGTCGTTTACAGGCACCCCCTCCCCCTCTCGCGGCGTCGATGTCACCGAGCGATATGTTGCGGCAACTCCTCCACAAGCCAAGGCGGCAGAAGCAGTCTCATCGCTCGATCCCGGTCCTTCCAATCGGGCCGTGACGGCTCTTGAGCAGCACCTTGACAATCGAGGCCTCGATGGCGTGGCGGCGGCGGCGTTTGCGCGGGTGCCGCTTGTGAAGGATGATGCGACGGAGGCTGCTCGACTGCTTGCCAAAGCACACGCAGCAGGCATCAACAAGGAACGCCCTGCTGCAATTGAGCAGCGATGGGTGGAGGCGGGGGGCGTGAAGATGCCATTCTGGTATGCCTCCTATGGCGAAAAGCCCAGGGGAGAAAAGAGCCTCTTTATCTCAATGCACGGCGGCGGCGGCGCACCCAAGCAGGTCAACGACCAGCAATGGGAAAATCAGCAGCGGCTCTACCGCCCGCAAGAAGGCATCTACCTCGTTCCGCGCGGCCCGAGCGACACATGGAATCTCTGGCATCGCGACCACATCGACCCACTCTTTGATCGGCTCATTGCCGACATGGTTGCCATCGAAGGCGTCGATCCTGATCGCGTCTACCTGATGGGCTACAGCGCCGGCGGCGATGGCGTCTACCAACTTGCTCCGCGAATGGCCGACCGCTTTGCTGCTGCAGCAATGATGGCAGGCCATCCCAACGAAACAAAACCCGACGGACTGCGAAATCTTCCCTTCGCCATTCATGTCGGTGCCAACGACGCCGCCTACCGACGCAATGCAATCGCAGCGGAGTGGCAAGAAAAATTGTCGGCTCTGGCGGCTGCCGATCCGGGCGGCTATCCGCATCTGGTGCAGATCCATCAAGGGAAAGGCCATTGGATGGATCGCGCGGATGCGACAGCCGTACCGTGGATGGCAGATCAGAAAAGAAACTTGCGGCCGACAAAAATTGTCTGGCTTCAGGACGATGTTGTGCAGACGCGATTTTACTGGCTGGCCGTGAGCGAGCCAGTCTCTCGGGCCAAAACAGTCGTCAGCCGCGACGGGCAACAGATTGCCGTCGAAGAATGGACCCCGCAGGGTACGCTGCGACTGCGGCTGGACGACTCGATGATCGATCTCGACAAAGAGATCGTCGTGGTCGCAGGAGATGGCGACAAAGAACGGGAACTTTTTCGAGGACTCGTGCCTCGCACGATCGAATTGTTGGCGACCACGCTCGCTGAGCGAAACGATCCCAAGGGCCTCTTTCCAGCGGAAGTCTGCCTGACTCCGACGGCTGACTAAGGATTTTCTTTCGACTGCTCGCCTATGCTCACACTCATTTTTGAAGATCAGGCAGTCGATCGGCTGGATCTCCTCGTGGCCGCTCGCCCGGCGTGCGATGTCACGCTTGGAACAACGACTCTGTTTGCCGCATTGGCCCAGAGCGGTGCCGTCCGCCGCGTTGTTCGCCCGCATCTGGCGAGGTATCTAGCGACTCTGGCTGGAAAGCGACTGGCCGTCTGGGGTGGGCGTACAGACCTAGATTCTCTCCCTGCGGCGGCCTCGACTCACGGTGCGAGTGTGCTTTTGGTGAATGCCCGAGTCGTTCCTAGCCGGGAAAATCTGGCTGTGCTGCGCAGCCTCATCGAAGTGGGCCGTCGCGGGATCGTGATCTCTGAGAGCGGCGTCGCTGCGGCGGTGGTTCATCTTTCGCCGACTGCCGATGGCGCCGACAGCACCGACCAGGGCATCGTCAACAGATTCTTGTCGGGCGATCCCACCGCAGTCGAAATGCTGGCACAGATGCCACTGGACCAGATCGACACAACGCTTGAACTCATTGCACTGCCGCATGACCTGCTAGCGGCACACGAGCGAGCGATCGACGGCTCGCTGGCGATCCAGATCGATTCGGGACGCTTTCGCCAGGTGCAGCCGGGATTGTTTCTGGCCGAGGGGGCCCGCGTATCGCAGTTGGTTGTTGTGCGGCAAGGGCCTGTTGTGGTCGAGAGCGATGCCGAGATTGGCCCATTTGTCTGCCTCGACGGCCCGATCTGGATCGGGCATAACGCCCGCATCAATCCGCATGCGTGGATTCGCTCGGGCACAGCCATCGGCCACAATTGCCGCATCGGCGGCGAAGTGGAAGCGACTGTGATCGAGCCTTTTTCGAATAAGCCGCACGATGGATTTCTGGGGCACAGCCATGTCGGCAGTTGGGTGAATATCGCCGCCGGCACGATCACCAGCAATCTGAAAGCCACCTACGGCCCAGTGCGACTGCATCGCGTTCTGGCCGATGGCAGTCGCGCGACGGTGCATACAAACAGACAGTTTTTTGGAGCTTTGATTGGCGACTTTGCCAAGACGGCGATCAACACATCGATCCCCTGCGGAGCCAGGATTGGCGTGGCCGCAACAATTGCCGGAACGGTGGGCGAAGAGGTGGCGGCCTTTACCAATCAGATCATCGGTGGCCCAACCGGGAGTCGCACGACGGCCGAACAGGCGGCCATTATGCTGGATCGCATGATGGCTCGCCGTGGCCTTGAATGCTTGGACGCGGATCGAGAATTGCTGGCAGCGTTAGCCGACATGGATCGGCTGGCAGCGATCAGTCTGGCATAGTGGCGAATCGGCAGGCCGGTCTAGAATCATCCGGCCACTCAAAAAATAGCTGGCCGCTTGGATTCCCCTTCGGGACACCGAAAAACACTGCCGCAGAAACACTGAAGAAACCCTAGGAAAACAGCCGTGACGATTGTAGATGCTTATCAGGACGGACGGTTTGGCCTCTCGTTTGAACTGTTCCCACCAAAGAATGCTGCTACCGAAGCGACGATGTGGCAAACGGTGAAGGAACTGATGGTTTTTCAACCATCTCTTGTCACCTGCACCTACGGTGCTGGTGGTTCCACTCGCGATACAACCCTCGATGTGATTGAGGGCGTGCGGTCGCGTCACAACTTGCCAGTGGCCAGTCATCTCACCTGCGTGGGAAGTTCGGTTGACGAACTTCGCAGCTATCTCCGCGAAGCAGAGGCTCGCGGCGTTGCGGCGATTGTCGCCTTGCGCGGCGATCCTCCCAAAGGAGAGGCGGAGTTTCGGCCCGTCGACGGCGGCCTGCGGCATGCATCGGAATTGGTTTCGCTGATTCGCGCCGAGTTTCCCAGCTTCGGTATCCTCGTGGCGGGCTACCCGGAAACGCATCAGGAAGCGGTCAGCCAGGCAGACGACCTGCTCAATTTAAAACGCAAGTGCGACGCCGGTGGCGAAGTGATCGTGACACAATTATTTTACGAAAATGCCGACTTTTTTCGCTTTCGCGATGAGTGCGATCGGATGGGTATCAACGCACCGCTTGTGCCGGGCGTGATGCCGGTGACACACTACGCGCAGATTCGTCGCATTGCCAGCCTCTGCAAAGCCAGCCTGCCAGACCGTTTGACGCAGGCCTTTGAGGCCGCCGGCGACGACGAGAGCGCACAATTTGAGGTCGGCGTCGATTTTGCGACGCGGCAGGTGCAGGAATTGCTCGACGGCGGCGTTCCGGGCATCCACTTCTATGTTCTCAACCGCTCACCGGCCACCGTCCGCGTGCTCCAGCATGTTGCGATCCAACGCTGAGCCGAAGCAGCGTTGGGGCGTCTGAGCGTGCGGAAGCCCGCACGAGAAACCGGCCAGAAAACCGACGATGCTTAGTGGGCTCGCGGGGGCTGGTCATCGTCCATCGTGCGGATGTAGCTGCGGAGACGCTCCAATTCGTCGCTCACATGCCGCAGTCGGAGCATGTTTTCTACCCGCTTGACCAGTTCGACTTTATTGACGGGCTTGGAAAGAAAGTCGTCTGTACCGGCCTCGACGGCCCGTTCAATATCGCCAAGCTCGCCCAGCGCCGTAACCATCATGATCATGATCGGGCTGGTGTTGGGATCAGATTTCAACCGCTGACAGACCTCGAAGCCAGAGAGCTTGGGCATCATCACGTCGAGCAAAATCACATCCGGCTGGTGGGCTGCCACCTTGTCAAGCGTGTCGCGGCCGTCGACCGCTGTCGATATTTCGCAGTCGAGTTCAGCAAGATAGACCTCGAGCAACTCCCGATTGGGTTCGTTGTCATCGGCGATCAGCACGCGACTGCGGCGAGGGACGGCGGGGGGAGGCGGCGAAGTGGCTGGGGCTTTGGGCATGCGTTTAAGGTATCTCAAAGAGCGATTGGCTTTTCACGATCGACATGTCGTCAGGAAATGTATGGTAGGCCTGCACAAACAGGCTCTTGGCCCGCGTCTCAATGTTGATCCAACTGATGGCGCCGAGAGCCAGGCGGCCGGCCGATTCAAAGCGATGGAGCAGACCGTGCTTGATGCCGTCCGTGCAAAGCTCCTCCTGGAAGGTCCAAAAAACTTCCGGATCAACCGCTTCCAACTGAAAGCACATCTGGTAGCTCGCACCACCCCGGCACTCCAGCCGATCGCTGCGTTCGCCATTCAATCGATAGGAAAGGAGCCGCCTCTTTTGCGGCAGCGGCTGGCACGCGCTGGTAGCGACCTCCGTCAGCGTCAAGCCGCCTCTTCGCCATGTGACGAGGTGACCGGCGTTGGTAATGGAGACAACAGCAGAGTAGCCACCGCGTTCAATCGTTCGCGTGGAGAGGATTTCAAACAACTCTGGATGCAGTCCGCGACCGTAGAGTTGAAAGACCAGCTCGGTAACTTTGGGGCGAACCGACAACACGATGCGACAACTCCTCGAGATGAAATGCTCGACAGGATCGGAGATGCTCAACAGTATAAAAACGCGATCCCTTCTCTACAAAGAGAATCTCTGGGGCCCGAGCGATTCACAAAAATCCGATCACGAGGTCGTACAGGGCGTGGCTGCCAGCGGCGATGCCAAACCCCCGCAACAGAAAAAGAGTTGCAAAGAAGACGCCTGCCAGCGCGCGGAATGCGAAGCTGTACAGGGCAAAGGTGTCGCCCAGCGGCCCGACATAGTGAGCGGCACTGAAAAGCAGACTCGTCAGAATTAGCGACCACACGCCGGCAGCAAGGGTCGAAAAACCGATTTGCTTAAGCCCCCATAAAACGACTGGAAGCAGCAGCAAACGAAACAACACTTCCTCGTAAAGCCCCGCCCCGCAAAAGCCAATCAGTCGGGCCCAGAGACCATCCCTACCGATCGCCATTTCCAGCGGCCACAGGCTTTCCTGCAGCCGCGCCAGCCCTACCAGAGTCACGGCCCAAAGCAGGCATTCTGCGGCCATTCCGGCCAGCACCGCCGAGTTATATCGCCAGCGATCGTGCTCTACATGATGCCATGCCAGCAGGCCCAGCAAGGTCAGCACAGGAAGCAGAAAATAAGATCCAAATCCAATGCCATCGAGAAACTGTCGCAGCCAGACATCGGCGCCATTGCGGGGCGTGCCGCGACCCAGCAGAAGCACGCCTCCCTCGTAGGCCAGCACCAGCGGCAGCGTGAAAACAAGGCTTGTCAGCGGCGTGCGGGAGAGGCTCCAGTAGGTGGCCGTTTCGGGTTGCTGTGCGACCGAATCGCCGCCGTCAAGCCCTTCGATTGGATCGCTTGAAAAGAGCAGGGCCTCTGATTCTGGAGTCGTAAATTCAGTCATTTGCGCCGCTCGTCCTGAGGCGACTGCTCACTCGACACTGCTTGCACTGCTAGCACAAATTTCTTTTTCATCATCCGTCGCGATTTCCAAGCGGGTTTCGCACACATTCTGGCAATTGAAACGACCCCTGCAAGACACTGCGCTTGACAAGTTGGATCAACACTTCAGAATGCCGCTCATCGAATCTGATTCTGACATGGGTTTGAATTTTTGGTGCGAAGCGTTTTGGATTTTTCGATGTTCGCAAAAAACGAGTGTTCAAAAAAGAGATTGCTACTGCTGGCTGCCGACACTGTTAGCGGATCGCCGTGTCGGATCAAAGTTGGACTTGAAAGTTGGGCTTGATTGTTGCGATAAAAAATTGAGATCAAATTTGGGGGGCGACGACTTGAGGGAGCGAAAGTCGACGACCTTGGTCGTGGCCTGGATGTCCCCCCCTTTTTTACTCTGTTTTTATGTTTTTGTGCTGCTGGATTTGCCTTTTGGATTCGTTCGGCCTGTAAAATAGAATGACGCCGCTTCCTTGGCAATGGTTTCTGGCCCTTGTGAAGGGCGGCGGACGGCGATCGCAGGTACCACAGGAATCAGGGAACAGACCATGGCACGCTGCCTGATTGGCTGTGGCTCAAATCTGGGCCAGCGTCGGGAGCAACTCGATCGAGCCATTGAGTTGCTGCGATTCATGCCCGGAGTCACGCTTCACCAAGCGAGTCGCTATCGGGAAACCAGGCCCATCGGCGGGCCTATCGAGCAATCGCTGTTTCTCAACGGTGCTTGCCTGATTGAAACCGATCTCCCTCCACATGATGTGATGCAATTGCTCGTCGCTGTGGAAAACACGCTCCATCGGGAGCGGGGGGAGCGTTGGGGGCCCCGCACGATCGATCTCGATTTGTTGCTCTACGACGATCTGGTGCTGGAAACAGAAACGCTCACGCTGCCCCACCCCCGCATGTCAACGCGGCGGTTTGTCTTGGAGCCATGCGTGGAGATTGCCCCAGATGTCGAGCACCCGCAGGCCGGATGCACGCTGCGAGAACTGCTTGAAAATATCTGCCAGCAGCATTTGCACCTGGCTGTGGCGGGCGTTCCTGGCTGTGGTGCCGCAGAGGTGGCAACGGCTCTGGCCGATGCGACACTCTCGCGATTGGTGCACGCTCCAGCACCGCTACCGGCACTTGAAAAAAAGCCGCCGGCCGCCGACGCTGCTTGGGTTGAAAAACAAATGGAAATGGCGTGGCACAACGCCTTGATCGCGCGAGCCCAACCACTGGCTGCTGTCGACTGGCCCGAAGACTCGCACGGCACCGTCAGTGACTACTGGCTTGAGACGCTGCCGCTGGCGGCACAAGACGCCCTCCCGGGAGCGGCACGCGATCGATTTGAGAACAGCTTCGATCGAGTCGCCGCTGCCACCGTCGCCCCTCATGTTGTGATTTTGCTCGTGACCTCGCCCGCGGTCCTCGAGGAGCGGATCGCCTTTCGCAGTCGCCACGCCGGCCTGCAAACAGATGTTTTTGCCGATCTGAACCTCGGCCCAGATGCGTATCACGATGTAGCCGCTCTGGTGCGACTGCAGGAAAAGCTGGTCTGTCGGCTACGATCTCCGCAGCGGCTGTCCACGCAAAAAACCCGCCTCAGACCCAAGGCTGTTGTCATGATCGATTCGAGCGATATCGGACAGGCTGCCCTCAACGCAGTGGCGGCTGTTGAGGCAATGGCGTAATGGTTGAAATCGTTCACAATCCTAAATTGATGCGCCAAGCGGTGCTTGCGGCCCGCGCGGCCGGTCGCCGCATTGGCTTCGTGCCGACGATGGGAGCACTGCATGCCGGACATGGGAGTCTGGTTGCCAGGGCCGCCGCAGAATGCGACGACGTGGCTGTGTCGATCTTTGTCAACCCAACGCAATTTGGTCCCACCGAGGATTTTGAGCGATATCCGCGTCAACTTCAGGCTGATTGCGATCTGCTTTCAGCGCATGGCGCACGCTGGGTATTTGCGCCAGAGACAGCAGCCATCTATCCGCCGGGCGATGCCACACGAGTTGTCGTAGGAGGGCCAGCCGGATGCCTCGAGGGGGATGTTCGGCCGGGGCATTTTGAAGGAGTGGCGACGGTTGTTTGCCGGCTCATTCTTGCCGTGCCCGCCGATGTAGCGTATTTCGGCGCTAAAGACTGGCAGCAGACGCTGGTCGTGAAACGCATGGTCTGCGATCTCGGTATGCCTATCGATGTGGTTGTCTGCCCGATCGTGCGGGAGCCCGATGGACTGGCAATGAGCTCTCGCAACGCCCACCTCAATCCAGCCGAACGCCAGCGGGCCATCGGGCTCTTCGAGAGCCTCCGCCGCGCCGAGGAGATGTGGGTGGCGGGAGCGACTGTTGCCGCCATCGAGCAGGGCATGCGAGATGTCTTGGCTGCTCGCGACATTGCGGTCGACTATACAGCCGTGGTCGACGCTGAGTCGCTGGAATCGCGAGAAGAGCCGCCCGGTCTGCCGCTTTCTGGCGAAGCCCGGCCCGGCAGTGCGATCGCGATGGTGGCCGGCCGCCTGGGTTCGACCCGATTGATTGATAACCTTCAGTTACCGACTCGCAGAACTTAAAAACCTAAGCCCCAGCATCGTAACGGGCTCGCTCATCTTTTTAAAATGTTCTCCACGCTCTTTCACATTCCGTTGCAGATTGGATCGGACGGCAACGCGCTGCCTCTGTTTGGCTGGGGAGTGCTGCTGGGAGTCTGGGGGGTGCTGGGAGGGGCTCTCTTGGCGTGGACGGCACGCCAGCACGGTCTGCGTGCAAGCGTGTCTGCGCTGGCAATGCCGCTGGCGATTGCCGGCCTGATGATCTTCTGGCTTTTGCCCTCGATGGATGACGGACAAGGAGTGCCAGTGCGGGGCTACGGCGTCATGTTGCTGCTGGCGGCAACAGCGGCGATCTGGCTTTCGATTGCACGAGGGCGGTCGTTGGGATTTGATGCCGACACGCTTCTAGCTCTGGGAATGGAGGTCTTTCTCTGGGGGATTCTCGGAGCTCGGCTGTTTTATGTGATCGAATACCACGCACACTTTTTTCCGCCGGGGCGGAGCTTACCCGAGTCGCTTCTGGATGCGATCAATATCCCGGCGGGCGGGCTGGTGGTATTTGGCTCGTTGCCAACGGCAGCGTTTGCAGCCTGGCGTTTTTCCAAGCGTCGCGGGCTGCCGCTGTTGCGACTGGCCGACTGCATCGCGCCGGGACTCCTGCTGGGGCTAGCCATTGGCCGCATCGGCTGCTTTTTAAATGGCTGCTGTTACGGAGGGCTGTGTGACTTGCCGTGGGCCGTACAATTTCCACCCGAGAGTCCGCCTTGGCTGGATCAAGTGGCACATAAACTTCTAGAGCCAGTGGCCCACGCCTCTGGAGAGCGGCCCTGGAGCTTAGCGGTGCATCCGGCGCAGCTGTATGCGGCCTTCGACGCGGCCCTCTTGTCGCTGTTGGCCGTCTACTACGCGCCGCTGGCTCGCCGCGACGGCGAAGTCTTTGCTCTTGTGCTCACGCTCCATCCAATTTCGCGATTGCTCTTAGAGGCAATTCGTGTCGATGAACCGCCGGCCTTCAACACATCCCTTTCGATTGCGCAACTCGTCTCGCTTCTGCTCCTCTGCTGTGCGGCCACGCTCTGGTGGTGGCTGGCGCGACAGCCGCTGCAGCGGGGAGTTGGAATCGATGCCGGAGATGCGGCCACAGGCACTGGGCTTTGACGATCCGCCTGCTAGCAGCGACAGTAGAATGTGGCACTTTGCCTGAGAGCACAGGCCTGCGAAGGTTTTAATTTTAAATAGGGCAACGCTTTGTGACGGGGAACTTTCCCCGATCCGCCAGCATCAAAAGGTCAGGCGTTTCGCGTGGGCATCCAGTCCGAAAAGACCAACACAGTTGAAACCACCACCGTTTCCGGAGAGGGCGAGGCCGACACCGCGCTCTTGGCAGAAACTGTGGCCGAGGCTGTGGCTGGTAGTCGGCCGGCGTTTGCCTGGTTGGTTTCACGCTACGAACGTCCCATTCACGCGTTGTTGGAACGGCTTTGTGGCTGTCCGGAAACAGCTCGTGACTTGGCGCAGGAAACATTCGTGTCGGCGTATCAGCATCTGTCTGCCTTCGAGCATCGCAGCGAGTTTTTCACATGGCTCTATCGCATCGCCTGCAACCACGCATTCGCCGCTCGTCGGCGACGAAAGCCCGTCGTCTCTTTCAGTGGCGCGAGGGCGGGCAGCAATTCCAACAGCCCCGCCACTCTGCCCGATCCCGTGGCGACGGGCACCGATGTTTCAGCGCAACTGCAACAGCAGGAACTTCAACAACAGTTGTCCGCCGCTCTCAATCAGATCGACCAGCGGTTTCGAGAGGTGGTTGTTCTCTGCGACATGCAGGGGTTGAGCTACGAGGAGATTGCCCGGATCCTCAAGATTCCCCTCGGCACAGTGCGCAGCCGCCTGCACAGAGGCCGCAGCGTCCTGCGACAACTCTTAACGACTCTCTCGAACCCGTCACGCTCTTAAAGCTAAAGTGATTTTTGCATGACCCTTCCCAACAACCCACTTTCGGCTGACGATCCGCGACTCAGCGAATGGATTGACGGCCGACTCTCCGTTGCCGAGGTGATGGATGTCGAGCAGGCCGTCGCCGCCAGCGCTGAATTATCTCGCGTTGCCGCCGACCTGCGCGCGATCAAAACGGCTCTGCGGCAGATCCAGCCGCGTCTGCCCAGCGCGGGCTTTGCGGACGGCGTAATGCAGGCGATTCAATCGCTGATCCACCAGCAACAGACCGACGCAGAGAGTGCCGGCGATGGAAGAGCAGACTCGGCCGTCGCTGCTGAGTGGCAGCGGATTGAAGCGGAGCGGATTGCTGAAGAACGGGCGGAAGCACTGGATGACGCGCGTGCAGAGGAGAACGAAGCCGTCGAGGTCGGCATCGCCGAACAACCTGCGGCGACACAGTCGCACAAACACTGGCAGATTGCTGCCATGGCCGGTGCACTGGCGGCTGGCCTGCTCGTCACGCTCGTGATCAACATGCCCAGCGGCGACCAAACGCTTGAAGCGACAACGGCTCAGCAGAAGCGATCGCAGCAACTGGAGCGATCCCGCGCCGCCGAGCAACTCCTGGCTGCTGCTGCGACCAAGAGCGACGGCGAGTTTAGAAAAGCAGCCGCAAACGCACCGCCCGAGGGCTTGTTGGTGCGGGTGCGGGTGCGCGACGAAGAGGGTCGGCAACGGTTGGACGAACTGCTGGCCGCTAGTGCCTTTCGCCTCGATAGCATTGATCATGAGCCACAGCGACTCAGCGGCGTCGGCACGCCAGAGGTAATCGACACGCTGCTAGTGGCTCTTGCCGAGCCCTCTGCTGGCCTCTTTCTCGAAGCCAGCCGAGTAGATGCCCGTCGAGCGTTTGGCCTCAGTGAGGTGGCTGCCGACAAGGCTTTCGACAAAGCCACCGGCCTAGCTGCGAGCCCTCTGTCAAAACGAGAAAAGGACGGCACCACGTTGGAAAATCGCACGCTGAAAATGGACGCCTTGCCCAAGAAACCGACAGCACGGATTCCGGAACTCGACGTCCCAAATCTCGACGTCCCAAATGACAGAGCGGCAACGCTGACCACTCCTGTAGCTAGCGGCGTCCCTGCTCCTAGCGGCGACCCTGCTCCTAGCGGCGACCCTGCTCCTAGCGGCGACCCTGCTCCTAGCGGCGACCCTGCTCCTAGCGGCGACCCTGCTAGCATTCCCGCGCAGTCGGGAATCGATGCCGAACAACATGCTTGGAAATTCCTCCTCGAGTCCGCGAAACCGCTCGAGCAAAATGACAGAAATTCTGCTCCGGTCCAGCCCAGCGTGCGATTGCGGATCGACATCATCGACGAGACCGAAGGGAGTACCGTTCCCTACGAGGCTTCTCAAAAGGATCTTCCATGACGCCTGACGATGCCCAGCCTGCTGCGGCCGGTGGCGGCCGGGTTTTCACGATTCGCTGCCGCTTGGACGGGCCGCTGGTCGTCGAGGTATCCGAGATGCCGGCAGGATCGCGTTCACAATCCGAGATTCTCGTGATCGACCATCTGGGAAATCCTTTTGCCTTACCGACCCAGAAAAAATCGCTAGCGCTTTGCCGTTGCGGCCAGACAAAAAACCGACCGTTTTGCGACGGTTCCCATAAAATCTGCGGGTTCGTGGCGGCCGATCTGGCTGCGGGATGATGGGTCGTATTGTGCCGGATAGAAAAGCCGTGCTTGCGGCGGAAGATGTTCCTTGCACACCACTTGCGCTAGGGCTCAATCGCAAAATCACGCTCTTGCAGGCTCCGAGCGATCTGGACTCATCTGAAAAAGCCCTGTACGGTTAAGGGGCTCAATCTGAAAAATCTACCTCGCTTTAGCATTTCCGATATATTCACGGCACGATGTCGCACCACACACCGAATTTTTATCAGCGGTACAGCGTTGGGATCATGGCGATCCTCGTCTTTTTTCTGCCCATGGTCGTGGTGGGAGCGCTCAAGGCCAAGGGAAATAATCGCAACGACGTCAAGGGCTGGTTGCCGCTGGAATACCCGGAAACGCAGGTTTACCGATTTTTCAGGCGTAATTTTCAGGGTGAGGAGTTTATTCTCCTGAGCTGGGATGGCTGCACGATGACCGACCCACGGCTGGAGCTGTTTGCCCGCAAACTGCTGCCACCACCTGAGGAAGCCTCCCGGATCGACCGGCCGATCTACTTTAAAACCGCCCTGACAGGCCCCAGAGCCGTCGAGCGAATGACCTCCGAACCCCTCAATTTAAAGACTGAAGAGGCCATTTCTCGACTGACAGGAGCCCTCATCGGCCCACCCCAAGCGGGCGTTACGGCTTTGTCGGCAGAGGACAATCTCGACAATCGACAAACCTGCCTGGTGCTGACGCTTGCCGACACCGCCCGTGCCAATCTGCACGGGGCGATCGACCTGATCAAGCAGATTGGCACCGACGAGTGCGGCATCCCAGAAACAACACTTCACATGGGGGGGCCTCCAGTCGACAATGTCTCGATCGATAAAGCTGGGCAGACGAGCGTCACTATTCTCTTTGCCCTCTCGCTGGTGGTCGGATTCTTTGTCAGTTGGTGGAGCTTGAAGAGCAAGCTGCTCGTGGGTCTGGTGCTCGCTTCGGGTGTCTACAGCATGTTTGCCAGCCTCGCGGTGGTCTGGTATTCAGGCTATCCAGTCGACGCAATCCTGCTGACGATGCCGTCGCTGGTCTATGTGGCCACAACCAGCGGGGCGATCCATCTGGCCAACTACTACCGCGATCAGATTGCAGAAACGGGGATCGTGGAGGGGGCGGCTGGCCGCTCCGTGCATCACGCCCTCTTGCCCCTCTCATTGGCCACCGGCACAACAGCCATCGGTCTGGCAACGCTGGCTGTCAGCGAATTGGTACCGATCCGAATGTTTGGCATCTTCTCGGCGATCGGCGTGGTGATAAGCTTTTTTGTACTGGTCTTATTCATGCCGGCGGCGCTGGAGCTCTTTCCGCCCAAGCTCAATGGCAAATCAGACAACGACGAATCCGCCCCGAGCTGGCAGCCAATCGAGGCCAGCCGTTGGTGGCGATGTGGTCAGTGGGTCACGCGACACAACGGATTCGTCGCCACGGCTTGTCTGCTGATGATGGTGGCTGTGGGCTACGGCATGACACGGGTCGAGAGCAGCGTGCAACTGATGCGGCTCTTCTCGCCAAATGCGCGGATTCGCACCGACTACAAATGGCTGGAAACAAACCTCGGCCCACTGGTGCCGATGGAGATTCTCGTGCGGATCGACGACAATCAGTGCAAACTCAACTTCCTCGAACGGATGGAACTCGTCGGCACGATTCAGCGGCAAATCGGCACGCTCGATGAAGTGGGAAGCTCCCTGTCGACAGTGACATTTGGTCGCAGCCTCGATTCGGGTGAAGGTGGAAACGGCCTCGGCGGAGTTGCCGCTCGGGCCTTTGGCTTGGGGGCTCGAACCAAACGGAGCGTTCTCAATCGCCGTCTGATGGCCCATCGACAAGATTTTCTTGACGGCGATTACCTCCGCGAAGCGACGCTTGATGACGGCCGCGAACAGGAACTGTGGCGGATTAGCGCCCGAGTGAGTGCCACCAAGGAAGTCGACTACGCGCTCTTTCAACGCGATTTGCAAACCCAGATCGAACCGATTCTCAACGAGATGAAAAAGGATGGCGTCACTGGCATTTCAGTCGATTACACGGGACTCGTGCCGCTGGTTTACAAGGCGCAGCACTCTCTCCTCGACGGTCTGGTTTTCGGATTTGTCATCGACTTCGCAATCATTGTGGTCGTGATGATATTGCTCTGCCGGGCCACTTCTGCCGGGTTTGTGCTGCTGCTGCCGGCAGCCTTTCCTGCGATCGTGGTGTTTGGCGCGATGGGCTGGGGCAACTCGCTCTTTAAGACAATCAACTACGGCACGCTCTTGATCGATATCGGCACGGTGATGGCGCCGAGCGTGGCGCTGGGCGTGACGGTCGACGATGTTGTGCATTTCATGCTCTGGTTTCGTCGTGGCATCGCCGATGGCCTTGATCGCAAGCAGGCTGTGATGCTGGCCTACAAGGGCTGTGCGCGGGCCATGTATCAAAGCTGGGGCGTGATCGGCATTGGGCTCTCTGTTTTCTCGCTGTCGCCGTTTGGGCCGACGCAGCGGTTTGGCTACATGATGCTGGCGATGCTGACGGTCGCACTCGTCGGTAATTTGGTGTTGCTGCCGGCGCTGCTGGCCGGTCCTTTAGGGGCTGTCTTTAGCTGGAGCGTGCTGCGAATCGAGCGTAAAAAAGCTAGTCGGGGTGATCGCCGCAAGGTGATCGCCGATGCTGGCAGCGACGCTCTGCCGGCCCCACACATGCTGCCGAGTCCGGCTGCCAAGCAGGTCGTGCACGCGTAGGCATCACGCCGACCATCACGCCAAGGGAACACTCCAATCGAACCACTGAATCGGACCCTCGAGCAATCGGGCGGTGACACGGGGTTGCCGACGGCGACAGTGATTCTCAAGCCAAAGCGGGCACGCCCTTTTTTTGGCCGGCATCCGTGGGTGCTTGAGAGCGCGGTCTTGCGGGTCGAGGGCACGCCCGCCGATGGCGATGTGGTCGACTTGGCCACGCACGACGGCATGTTTGTGGCCAGGGGCCTCTGGAATGCGGCCAGTAAGCTCCGTGTTCGGCTCTATGCTTTTGATCCGGCCACAAAGCTGGATGCCGCTCTGTGGCGATCCCGGCTGGAAGCGGCGATTGCCTTGCGACGGGCACTGGGCCGCGATGATCCTCACGGCGGTACGCGACTGGTCAACAGTGAAGGCGATGGACTTTCAGGCCTGATTGTCGATCGTTACGCCGAGTATCTTTCTGTACAGGTGACGGGCTTGGCGATGTCGCTGCGATTGGAGTCGATCTGCGAGAGCTTGCAGACGATGCTTACGCCTCGGGGGATCCTGTTGCGAGGTGCGGAGCGAGGGCTCTCCAAGCTGGAGGGACTGCACCTGCCAGACCGGTTGGTGCGAGGCACGGCGCCCACGGGCCCGATTTTTGTGACCGAGCACGGCCTCAAGTTTGGAATCGATTTGACAGAGGGCCAAAAGACGGGCTTCTATCTCGATCAACGCGACAATCGACAGGCTGCCGCGCAACTGGCTCGGGGCCGCCGCGTGCTGGATATGTTTTGTTATTCGGGAGGCTTTAGCGTGGCCTGTGCGGTGCAGGGATCGGCCAGCAGCGTGCTGGCTGTCGATTCCAGTCTCAAGGCCACGGCGCTGGCTCGGGCGAATGCCGATTTCAATCAGGCAAAACATGTGACGGTCGAGACAGCCGATGCATTTGAAAAATTGCAGGCCCTTCAGGTGGCCGGCGAAAAATATGGCATGGTCATTCTAGATCCACCCAAGTTTGCCAGAAGCCGTGCTTCTCTCGACGATGCCGTGCGGGCCTACCACCGGATCAATCGGTTGGCAGTCGATCTCTTGGAGCCTGGCGGGGTGCTCGTGACTTGTTCCTGCTCGGGCGCCGTTTCGCGAGATGATTTTTTAATGATGCTTTCGGGCGTTGCTCAGCGGAGTGGCCGCTCGATCCAGATGCTCGCATGCCGTGGCGCGGCCGCCGACCACCCGGTGAATGTGAACTGCCTTGAGGGGGAATACCTCAAGTGCGTGATTGCCACCATCGGCTAAGCGGCCGATGGCGGGGTGGTCATTACAGCTTTCGCCGGTCACAGTAGCTTTCGCCGGTCACAGTAGCTTTCGCCGGTCACAGTAGCTTTCGCCGGTCACAGTAGCTTTCGCCGGTCACAGTAGCTTTCGCCG
>Ga0209702_10003941_pt1 | contig 22483 bp, 20 predicted proteins | sample FRY01_FD_187210 | JGI IMG/M metagenome (GOLD analysis project Ga0209702, IMG submission 187210) | Freshwater microbial communities from Lake Fryxell liftoff mats and glacier meltwater in Antarctica - FRY-01 (SPAdes) (version 2) | ecosystem: Environmental > Aquatic > Freshwater > Ice > Glacier... | reverse complement strand
GATCGGCGTCGGAGCCGCCTTCGACTTCCACGCCGGCCTCGTGCCGCAGGCCCCCCACCGGCTGCAGGAAGCGGGCCTTGAATGGGCCTGGCGACTAGCGCGCGAACCGCGCCGACTCTGGCGGCGATACCTGCGCTACAACCCGTGGTTCGTGATCCTGTTTGCAAGACAGTGGGCGGCGCAGCGGCGCAGCCCCTGAGCGCGGTAGCTCGACCTATCCGGCGGCCCAAACCACAATTCTGCGATACCAGCTGAGCAATGGCGCTGCGATCCGTTCCGCGCTGCTGGCCGCCAGCGGCGAGTCGACCGCTGACTGGGTCAGTTGAAGCCAGCCGCGGTCGGAGTTGGAACGTGTCGCCTGCACAACGCGGCGGGGCTGCTCAATCGAGGTCAAGTTCGCTAGGACTGAGCGCCAGGCTCGCAGTTTCTGACGCCACCAACCTTCTCTGATCGCGCGTGCGAGCACACCGATCTCCGTGGCCGCCAGTAGCCACAAATGGCGCTAGCGCCAAGCTTCGCGCCCGGCGATGAGCGCGGCTTACTCCACGGCTGTATCAATCGCTGTCCTAGGAATCGTCCGTCCTATCATCTGCGCCATGCTAATCGACGCAGGCGCCACGGCCACCAGCCCGCCGCGCTGCTAGCGTCTGCGGGGTATGAACGATCTCACAGACTCAAGGGTCCTAGTCATCGGCGGCGCGGGTTTCGTAGGCTCCCACATCGTGGACCAGCTTCTGGAAGAGCCGGTTCGTGAGGTGGTGGTTCTCGACAGCTTTGTTCGCGGAACACCGGGAAACTTGGAGAAGGCAAGCGCCGACCCGCGCGTCACGACCATCTCTGGATCCGTCGAGGACCGGGAACTTCTCGCCGAAGTGATGGAGGGGACCGACTACGTGTTTCATCTTGCTGCCCTCTGGTTGTTTGAATGCGTCCATGAACCTCGCAAGGCCCTCGAACAAAACGTTGTCGGAACGTACAACGTCGTTGAGGCGGCGCAGACGGCGGGGGTCAAGCGTGTCGTCTACTCCTCCTCTGCCTCGGTTTACGGCGACGCTCTGTTCACCCCAATGACAGAAGACCACCCGTTCAATAACCGAACCCTGTACGGGGCAACCAAGATCGCCGGCGAGCAGTTCTTCAGGGCTAACTTCGAGCAGAACGGCATGAACTATGTGGGGCTTCGCTACATGAATATTTACGGCCCGCGAATGGATTATAAGGGCACTTACGTAAGCGTGATCATGAAGGTCTTGGACAGCCTCGATGAAGGTAAGGCTCCGGTCATTTTCGGCGACGGTAGCCAAGCTTACGACTTCATCCATGTTGAGGATGTCGCAATGTGCAACATTCTCGCGATGAAGTCCGAGGCCACAGACAAGAACTACAACGTGGGGACGGGGGTCAAGACAACCATTAAGGAACTCGTCGACACGCTCCTTGAGATCACCGAGGCAGACATCAAGCCCGAATATAAGCCACAAGAGCAGATGTTCGTCACCCATCGGGTCGGCAGCGTGGGCGCAGCCAGCGAGGATCTACAGTTTGAGGCGAAACTACCGTACCGCGAAGGCCTTGAGTCTGTAGTGGCCTGGCGCAAGAGCGATCAGGCGCGTGCTGTTCCCGAACCAAGCTGACGAATTGAAAGACCTACCGATCTCCCGGCCGTACTTCGGTAAGGAGGAAAGAGCAGCAGTTCAAGAACCGTTAGTGAGCGGCTGGGTTGTACAGGGGCCCAAGGTTGCCGAGTTTGAAGCGCAGTTCGCTGAATTCACCGGGGCTCGTGAGGCCGTCGCGACGACATCGTGCACTACGGCACTTCACCTGTCAGTTGTGGCACTGGGACTTTCTCCCGGAGACGAAGTGATTGTCCCCGCTTTCACTTGGGTTTCTACGGCGAATGTCGTCGAGTACCAAGGCGCCACGCCGGTGTTCTGCGACATCCAGCTGGAGACCTTCAATATCGACCCGTCACTAGTTGAGTCGCTAATCACGGAACGCACCGTGGGGATCATGCCGGTCCATTTGTTCGGCTTGCCTGCCCCTATGCGGGAGATTCAGGAGATTGCTGATCGCCACGGGCTATGGATAGTCGAAGACGCTGCCTGTGCCTTCGGTACCCGGGTCTCCGGCCGACATGTCGGGACGTTCGGCGAGGCCGGCTGCTTCTCGTTCCATCCACGCAAGTCGATCACCACAGGCGAGGGCGGGATCCTCACTACCAACGACCCTGCGCTTGCGTCCAAGGCCCGCAGCATGCGCGATCACGGGGCGTCCCGATCGGACTTCGCACGCCACGAATCGCGGGGAAGCTTTCGGCTAGCGGATTACGACGTCCTCGGCTTCAACTACAGGATGACCGACCTCCAGGGGGCCCTCGGCTGCGCTCAAATGCAGCGGGCCGACTTCATCCTCTCTGAGCGCGCGCGACTTGCTCATGGATATCAGGAGAAGCTTCAAGGTCTCAGATGGCTGTGTCTGCCGGAAGAGGGCGAGGCTGAGGATCATGGATGGCAGGCCTTTGTCACGACATTCGCACCAGAGGAGCCGACGCTCGCAAACTCACGGGAGCTCTGCGAGAAGCGAAACCAATTGATGCTCAAGTTGGAGGATGAAGGCATCGCGACGCGTCCAGGCACACATGCAGTCGTCGAGACCGGCCTCTACAGCTCCCTCTACGACTTGAAGCCTGAGCAATTCCCAAATGCCCACCTGGCGGCAGCCCTGAGCCTTGCTTTGCCCCTCTTCCCGGGCATGACCGAGGCTGATCTTGATCGCGTAGCCGACGCGCTCGCGCGCCACGGAGCCAACTAGCGATGTGTGGCATCGCAGGGGTGCTCGACCACACCGGCGCTCCGGTTCCACTCGACGCACTAAAGCGAATGAGCGACGCGATAGAGCACCGCGGACCGGACGATGAAGGCCAGTTCGTTGACGGTCCGGCTGGCTTGGCGAATCGTCGGCTTGCCATACGTGATCTCTCGCCCAGAGGCCACATGCCGATGTCCAACGCTTCAGGAACGCTCACCATCACCTACAACGGGGAGATCTACAACTATCACGAGCTCCGCGATGAGCTGGAGCGGCTCGGACATCGTTTCCGAAGCGACAGCGACACCGAGGTGGTCCTCACCGCCTACGAGGAATGGGGTTCAGATAGCGTTATTCGCTTCAACGGCATGTTCGCCTACGCGATCTGGGATGCACGGAGACGAGAGCTCTTCCTCGCACGCGACCGCTTCGGCGTGAAGCCGCTCTACTGGGCCGAATGCGGGGAAACATTGCTCTTCGGCTCGGAGGTAAAGGCAATGCTCGCGCACGGCGCGCTGACCGCATCGGTAAGCCGCCCTCACCTGTTGGAGTACTTCACGTTTCAGAACATCTTTACCGATGGCACGCTCTTCAAGGGCGTGCACCTGCTTCCGGCGGGAAACCACGCAACCATCGGTTTGGGCACGACGGTCGAGCCAGTCCGCTATTGGGACTGGGATTTCCGCGAGCCTGAGAATCCGGCCGACGCCCGCGAATACATCGAGGAGCTTGAGCGGCTGTTCACCCAAGCGGTCGAACGCCAGCTCGTGTCAGATGTCCCAATCGGTGCTCACCTCTCCGGGGGGATAGACTCCGGTTCGATCACCGCCGTGGCGGCGCGGAGCATTCCCTGGATGAACACCTTCACGGTGGGCTTTGACATGACTTCGGCAACCGGGCTCGAGGCCGGCACTGACGAGCGGGCTCGTTCAGAAGCCATGTCCTACGCATTCCAGACCGAGCATTACGAAGCAGTTCTGAAGGCCGGTGACATGGAGCGCTGCATGCCATCCCTCGTTTGGCACCTTGAGGACCCTCGCGTCGGCCAGAGTTACCCGAACTATTACGTATCCCGCCTGGCAAGCAAGTTTGTCAAGGTCGCGCTAGCCGGATCGGGTGGCGATGAACTTTTCGGTGGCTACCCCTGGCGCTACTACCGCGGCGTGGTAAACGACGACTTCGATCACTACATCGAGAAGTACTACAGCTACTGGCACCGCCTTATTCCTAACTCAAAGCTCAAAGGCTTCTTTTCAGCAGACACTTGGAGCGAGGTGGAGGACATACGCACGATCGATATCTTCCGCAGCCAATTCCCGAATGCCATAGCACCGGTGACCCCCGAGGACTACGTCAATGCATCTCTAACTTTCGAGGCCAAGACCTTCCTTCACGGACTATTCCTAGTTGAGGACAAGCTGTCGATGGCCCACAGCCTCGAGAGCCGTGTCCCATTCATGGATAACGACTTGGTCGACTTCGCGATGCGGGTACCAGTTTCACTGAAACTGGCAAGCCTAGACAATGTAGTCAGGTTAAATGAAAATGAGCCAGGGCCAAAGACAGAGAAGTATTACGAGAGAACCCACGATGGAAAGCTGCTTCTCAGGCGCACGATGTCTAATTTCATCCCGGAATCAATCGCCAGCGCACCAAAGCAAGGCTTTTCGGGACCCGACTCAACCTGGTTTCGGGGGGATAGCATCGAATACGTTAAGCGCTTGCTCGGTCCGGATGCCCATATATACGAGTATTTAGATGCGGACGGAGTCGTCCCTTTGGTAGACGAGCACCTCTCTGGCCGAGAAAACCGACGGCTACTTCTCTGGTCGCTAATATCCTTTGAACAATGGTGCCGCACATTCCTGGGCGGTGAGCGCCCGTGAGGGTTCTCGTGACAGGCGCCGATGGCTTCCTTGGCAAGGCGCTGCTGCCGCGCATTGCCGCACGCGGGCATGAGCCTCTTGCCGCCGGGAGGCGCAATGAGACACCGCCGGGCGGCGCGGGACCCGAGGGCATCGAGTACTTCGGTGTCGACTTGACGAAACCGCTTGGCCGTCAGGAGCTCCCGGAAGCGGACGTCGTCGTCCACCTGGCGCAATCAAGGTACTTTCGCGAATTCCCGCAGCACGCGGATGACATCTTCGCAGTGAATGTCAGAGCGCTGGCGGCACTACTGGAGCACTCCCGTAAAACCGGCGTGCAGCGGTTCGTACTTGCCTCAACGGGCGGCGTTTGCGCTACCTCGCAGGACCCAATTCCTGACGGGGCTCCAATCTCCCCTAGTTCCAACTTCTACCTCGCGTCAAAAGCTGCGTCAGAATTGCTAGCCCGTCCATATGCTGATGTCTTTGCCGTATCCGTGCTCCGTCCCTTTTTTATCTATGGGCCGGGGCAGCGCAACATGATGATTTCGAATCTCGTCTCTGCGGTACAAGAGGGGCGCGAGTTGACCATCGACGGGCTCCCGGGAATGCGGGTCAATCCCACTTATATCGAAGACGCAGCTAATGCCTTCGCAGCCGCCGTTGAACGTGACCTAAGTGGCCCTTGTAACGTGGCTGGCGATGACGTCGCTTCTATCACTCAAATCGTTGAGCTCATTGGTGAAATCGGAGGTAACCGTCCCCTGATTCGTCACGATACGTCGCGCGAACCCTCGGGGGACCTGGTCGCCGGGACCGACCGAATGGCTGACGAGCTGCAGGTCGCTCCGAGTGTCTCGCTGCGAGAGGGACTGAGCCGCGTTATTTTCGAATGGGAGAATGGACAATATGGCGGTTGAAAGTGCGGTTTGCGAAGTTGACCCGAGCGCGGAGATAGCGCGAGACGCCGTTATACGGGCCAGACAAGTGACGATCGGCGCCGGCGCCCGTGTAGCTGGCGACGTTCTCATTGAAGCCGACAACGTTCACCTTGGTGCGGAAACCCATATCTGCGAGGGCTGCAGAATCGGCGGGATCAAGGGGCCCGCGAAACGCTTCTCAGTCGGCGATGGATTCTTCCTTGGGCGATCAAGCTCAGTTCTCGTTCCGGAATTCGTCGCCGGCGACTACGTGACGATCCACAACCACCTCCTCTGCAACGGGTACGAGCGATGCGTGATCGGCCACAACAGCTGGATCGGTCAAAACTGCATACTAAACTCGACCGACGAACTAACGATCGGCAACAATGTCGGGATCGGGGCATATTCGAGCGTCTACACGCATGCGTTCAATGGAGAACTCGTCGAAGGCTGCGAGATATTTAAGACGGGGCCCGTGACGATCGGGGACAACGCATGGCTCATCGGCGGCTACAACGTAATCTCTCCGGGCGTTTCGCTCGGAGAGCGATCCGTCGTCCTCACGTCATCGGTTGTGAGTCATGATGTCCCGAAGGAGGCCTGCGTCGGCGGGGTTCCCGCCAAGGACCTGAGCTCTCGTATCTCGACCTACAGGTCGATCGAGATTCCCGAGAAGGTAGAAATGATGCGCAAATTCGTATTAGAGTTTGTCGCCGCTTGCTATGGCGATCGGGCATCCGAAACGCCCCACGGCTTTCGCGTGGAGACCAGTGGCGGAACATCCGCAGTCGTGCTCGTCGTCGACGAAGGCGTTCCAGAGATCCATCCTGGAACGGAAGCCGCAATATACACAGGTGGTCTTGACGGCTGGCCCGAGGAAGAGCGGGTTTCGGTCTTCGATCTTTCGACGAAACTCTACAATAAACGAGGAACCGATCTTGAGCGGCAACTCATCCGCTTCATGAACGGCTACCGTGCGCGCTTTGTTCCGGCGGATTGCCCGCGGGTCAAATAGCAATTACGGTTTGGCGCCGATGGAGCGCAGGAGGGTTCGCGCTGCAGGCGGCCCGTGAGTTTCGACGACCCAAGATCGAGACCTCGAGCCAGCATCTAGGCGAGCAGTCTCGTCACATAGGAGCCTCCTAACGGCATCGGCGATTTCTACATCTTGTTTGGCGCTGATTACAGGCGGCCGTGAGAAACGGCCCCCGAAGCGCGTCTCGTCAAGATACGTGATCAGGGGTTTGCCGCAGCTCATCGCCTCCAGCGCCGACGTCCCGTAGCTGCCGAGGCTGAACTGATCGAGAACCACGTCGGCTGCTCGATACCACCTAGCTAGACGACGCTTCGACATCGCGTAGGGCAAGAACACCATGCGCTCGGAAACGCCAAGACTTACTGCCAGCGCTCTCGAGCGGTCAAGGTCGGCCCCCCAACCAGCGCAGACCAGCCGAACGGACTCGCCGCTTGCGGCAAGGAGAGCGATAGCGCGGATCATGGCGTCGGACCCTTTCCAATACCAGTCCTGACGTGATGGAGCGAAGAGCAGGACTTCGTCGTCGGTCCTCAAAACGGATCGCCGCAGCTGGGTCTCGTCGCCCGGCGAATATCGGTCTGTGTCTACAAGGGTGTTCATGACCGGCACCACTTTCCCGGTTAGGCCTAGGCGATCGACCCATTCGTCGTAACGAGGATCACCCAGAAGCAATCCCTCTGCATGCTCGAGGCCCCACCGCTGGAGCGGAGCAAGCGCCTTCTCAACGGCGCTCAGCGACGCAGTGCTCCCGCTACCGGCGCCCTCGTAACCATCGGAGTCTGCGAAGGGGAGGATCGTCAGATCTCCACCCCAGCTCTGAGAGAAGAAGCGGGTACCGGCTAGCGCGCAATAGGCCGGACCCAGCCCCCAGGCGAGGACAAGATCGTATTCGGTGAGAGTCCGTATTACCCAAGAGCGGTCCATGCAGACGACAGCTCCGTGCCGGCCCCCGAGACGCGCTGCTTGAAAGACCTTTCCGGGGATCCTCATGCCGCCCCGGGCGATGGATAGTCGGTTCCACCGGCCTTGTAGGGGTAACCGCGGTTCACGCCGCACCCACTGAGGCTCCTCCGGCCATTCGGGTAGCTGGTCCCGGTCAAGTCTTTCCGACGGAACGCAGAGGTCTAGCTCCTCCCACCGAGGGTCGCTAATGGCAAATCGATCTCGCGGATCGAGGATTAGGTCCGCGCTGATGCCTTCCCGACGAAAACACTTCACTTGGATGTATGCGTTGTTCGCCAGATTGTCGAAGACCGCAAGGCGCATGAGCGTCAGAAGGTACTGCAATTACCCGGTCCGCTCGCACGAACACTCTTAAGGATCGGTCCCGGCTAATGGCAGGGCAGCGTTACCAGAGGTTAGTTGACACCGGAGGAAATGCGATCAGCAAGCCAGCTCATGACCGGTCGGCTTGGCTCCCAGCGGAAGGTCGCCCGCGCAAGGCTACTGTCTAGCACTTGTGATGCGTCGGGCCCGCCGCGAAGCAGTGGGGGCTCGCGGCCGGCAGCCATATAAGCGACTTCGAATAACCGACCGAGCTCGACGCTCTCGCGGGCGCCTGCGTTGAAGACGCCGTGCTGCGGGTCTTCCGCCGTTGCTGCGACAAGACTTACAAGATCGTCGACGTGCAAGTAGTCGCGACGTGAGCTCGGGGCCGCATCGAGCTGCGGTGACTCTCCCGAAAGGAGCCCTCTAACGAGGATGTGCGGCAACGTATCAGCAGCGGACTCCAAGCCAAAAAGCTGCGTGGATCGAAGGATCGTGAGGTCGCACCTGCGTTCGGAAAACTCGATCCTTAGCAACTCTTCGGCTGCCAGCTTTGACACGCCATACGAGGTCACGGGCTTGAGGGGACGATCTTCCTTGATAAGTTGGTGGAAGGGATCCGGGCGCCCATAAACCGACACGGAACTGATGTGTATCAAGCGCTCCAGCCGATCTCCCAGTACCTTGGCAATCAGATACGGCGCCTGAACATTTGAGCGTACGAGCGCCCCGCCGGAACCTGGGTCATCGGCCGTCGTTACGACGCCTGCCGCATTTATCGCTATACAACGAGGAGGAAGGCTCTCCCGAAGGGCCAGGAGAGCTCCGCCGTCGGCCGCGTCGACACCGCCATCAACATCGACGGAAAGGATGTCGAACCGCTCTCGCAACCGTTTCTCGATTCGTGAGCCGACCGAACCAGCCGCTCCGAAAAGCACCAACGGCCGAGTCACAAGTCCCATTCACCGAGGGCCGTGAGTGGGTCTCCGATTGCCTCGACGCCCAGTAAATCTTTGGCCCTGGCGGTATCGAAATTAGGAGAGAAGCGCTCACTTGGGCACTCTCCTCAGTGATCACGCTCGTGCTGCCGGGGAATTTCGCGGCGATCGTATCGATAACTTCCCGAGGCGTCGGGCGGTGGTCGGCCACGAGGTTCACAGGACCTGAAACCCCCATAGTAAGAGCGGCTTCGCATGCGCGGGCGACATCCGAAGTTTCAATAAAAGAAAACCTTGTCACGTAAGGATTCATAACTGTGACCGCTTTGTTGGCTTTGAATCGCTCGGCGACACGCACTGGGAAATACCGGTCCGGCATGTTGGGGCCGATGACATAGCCTAGTCGCAAATGGGACACCGCTGAGATCGGCAGTGAAGTTAAGAGGGACTCGCCGAGCATCTTGGCGAGTCCGTACGGTGTAACCGGTCGGGCCGGACTCGCCTCAGTCACGTTGTTGAGGCTGGATGGCGCGCCGTATACAGCCACCGATGAGAGATTCACGAACGCACTCGTTTGAGCCTTCCGAGCAAACTCAGCAACGTGGAACGTGATCCGGAGGTTGGAGTCCACGATAGAGAATCCAACCGCGCGTTCATCGACATTTGCCGCGCAATGGACGATTGCATCGACCCGCTCGGGCAGCGTGCCTTCGGGGATGGGCTTGATCAGGTCGTGGATTACGTGATCGGTTCGATCCACGGCGCCTCGACTCATAGTCAAGATCCGACTGTGGGGGAGGCTTCGTTCGAGGTACGGCCAAAGCGCGCTACCGCAGACCCCTGACGCCCCTGTTACCAACAGGCATTCAGGATCTGACGGCAAAAAGTCTCACCGGGCAATAGTCGCCACTTTGATCAATGCTTGCTGCGAAGTCGTGTAACGGTGTGCCGTGCTCAGGCGTTTTTTCAAAGTAAGGATAAATGACACGAGTGATCAGCCAGTAGGTTGACGCAAACTGAGAAATCGCCATGGTCCCGAATAGCCGCCGCACCATTCCTTCGTCTAGGTACTGGCTGTGCCAAACCTTCTCTAAGGGTTGCAGCGACAGCCCTAAGCGAAGTTCGTTCACTCTCGCTAGCCCCTGAACAGTCCCCTCCGAGAGAAGACCGAGCCCGCCGGGCCGCAGATGATCACGTATGAGCGAGAGTAGTCGTTCCTGCCCACCCCGGTCCATGACCGCCATCACCGACCGTTGCGTGAGTATGACGTCGTAACTTTGGCTGTTTGAATCAAGAAACTCTAGAAAATCATCGCAGTGAAACGTGCAGTCTGGAATCGCGCGCGAATCGGCCGCCGCAACAGCGACGGGTGAGAAATCGACTCCCTCATAGCGCACCGTAACTCCACGCCGAGTCAACTCATCGACCACGTCTTCGGCAAGGAAGCCGGTCCCGCTGCCGAGTTCCAACACTGCCACACTACCCAAGCCAGCCCGGGCGGCCTCCTCACCTATGCAGCGACGCAGGGTCGCGACCTCCAAGTCGAAAAACTGCCGATCCTTGATGGCCGTGTCACCAGGACGCGCGTAGTAGTCATCCCAGACGTCGACCAGTTCCACATTAGCGTCGTCAGGGCCCATCGCCGGTAGGTTACATGCTCCAAGTGGATATGGGGGTCAAACCCACCTCCCCGCGGCCGGTTCGGCGGACCAGCGTCGAGTCTGGTCAGCTAGCCACCTCTACGCCGCTCGAAAACGGAAATGCCGAAGTGGGCACCGGCCTTTCGTTCCATGTGGCCCGGATGATCGCGTCCCAGACCTTCCCAGTCGCTTCTTCGGAGTGCCACCGGCGGACGTAGCTAAGGCCCTCGATACCCAAGCGCAATCGTCGCTCCGGGTCTGTTACGAGCTCGCGCAGACGATCGGAGATGGTGCTCTGGTCGGCGTCCACAATCGGTGATTCGAGCATGGAGGGATGTGAGGCCACAGGCTCCGGCATCCATCCCATGCGGGAGATCACCGGAAGCCCCGTCGCCATGCCTTCCACGGCAAACAGCCCGTAACCGATCAGCAGCTGATCCACGAGGATGTCAGCTCGGGTGAGAGCACGTCGCACCTCGGCGTTTGGTTCGCCCTCGATGATCTCAAGACGCACATCCAAGCCCTCTGCTCGAAGGGTCTCGATGGCGGCGACCAGGTGAGCAGTGCCCTTTATCGCACGGTGATTGGGGGCGTGAACTACAGTCACGGGCCCGGACTGACCGTCTGAAGCGGAAGGAGCGGCACGGGAAAATTCACGCACATCGACCGCGTACTGGGCGGGCCAAATCACATCCCAGCGGGGGAGATAGCCCGTGTTGAGGTTTCGGACTACCACACTGGCACCCGCAACGATTCGGTCGACACGCCGACGAATTGCGTCAGCCGCTTTGACGGTATCGGGGTAGTCGATTTCCATCGCGTCATTTAATTCGTGGACGTCGAGGTACCCGATCACAGCGTTGTCAGATCCGTAGTGCGTAACGATCGTGACAATACCGGCGCGGCGCAGGAGCCACGGCTCGATACGGCGGAGCGCCGTCCAGCGGAGGAACCCACCGTCTAGAAACGTCACTATGACGTCAAAATCACGAAGCACACGCGAGAAGAGGAGCATGTCGCGCCACGGTTCAAACCACCAGCCGGGAGGTCCAGTCTCCGCGCGAAGAAGGTCAAAATCCTCGCGCTCGTTAATTGAGTAGACGCCGTCAACGACCGTCGTGCTCCGTAGTCCATAGATTCGTACTCCCATTGACCAGTTTCGGATCGAGATAATCGGTTCCGGTCCCCACACCACCCGAGGATCGACTCCCCGCGACCGGAGAGCCCGCCGAGAACGGCCAGTGATGACGGCGAGTAACGCAAGGATCGGCGCCGCGGGGATCGCGGCAGTCGCTTTCACTAAATGGACGAAAAAAAACCTAGACATTCAGGCGTTAGGTCGATCTCGGACGGTGATCTTGATCTCGAACATGATAGTGAAGTCTAGAAGGCGTGAAACAGTCAGATGTCGCGGATGGCGTCCAGAGGCCGTCCATCGTCTTCGTACTCAGCAGCCTAAAGCTGCGGCCCCCCCTTCCACCAGTTCCGGATCGAGATGATCGGACCGTGACCCCAGACTACTAGAGGGCCGGTGCCTCGCACCTTGCGTATCCGGCGGAGAGAATAAGGCGCGGCGGCGCACGCGCCGCGGCGGCTTACCCGAGGGACCAGAAGAAGGAAGTCCGGGATGCTCAGGGTTTGCGTCGACCCCGCACCGTGATCCCGTACTCGTCTTCAAACTTGTGCACAACGGCAAGCTCGGAGTCCGCAAACCATCCACAAACCTCCGTGAGCGTGTGTCGTGTGCAGTCCTGCGGGTGGTACCAGTCGTAGTTGAGACTGGCGTTACCCTCGGGATCGAAGTCGTCGCTCCAGAAGCACTTGAAAAAGTGGTGGTAGACGAAACGCTGAACGTCGTATTCGCCGGCACGGATCTCGAGCTCGGGGACATCGGGCACAGTAATTGTCGCGTCGAGCGCAGCAAGCTGCCGTCCGATCTCCGCGATGCGCGCACTGACGCTCATCGCCTCGTCGTACGGCATCTCCGCCATCGCGTCGCGCACGAGATCGTCAGTGAACTCTCGCACCGGAGCCTTGACCCGGTAGACGTAGATTGCAATCTCCCCCCCGGGCTCCAGAAGCGTTGCGACATTGGCGAAAGCGCCGGCCGGATCACCGGTGTGATGCAGGACCTCCTGACAGTAGACAAAGTCGAACCGCCCTAAACCGCTGAGGTCGCCCAGAAGGTCACCCTCCGCGAAAGTGGCCCGGGGCCAGCCAGAAAGGTTTTCCGCCGCCACATCGGCGGCAGTGAGGTCAATTCCCACGATCTCAGACTCCGGCGGCAGATGCTCCGCTAGGAGTGCCGTCACCCTCCCGTTTCCACACCCCGCATCGAGCACCCTTCCCATCGGCGAGAGGTACTCCCTTAAACCCTCGGGCGTATCCCAGCCATTGCGCCGCAGGATCCAGTTCTGGATGTCTGAGCCGGCCGTGATGGTTTGGCGAAATGCCAAGTCCGGGATTTGGTGCCACTTATCGTAGAAAGTGCGGGCGGTTCCCATGGCCCCATCCTATCCTGGCCACGCACGGTCATCGGAATCTGATCAGGCGATGCGGCTTGGTTCCTCGCCCAGGATGGAGGGTGGGGGCCGTCGCGGTGAGCTCCAACGCCAGGCTCGAAATCGCCCGCGTCATGGGTCGCGACTTTGCTCCTCCGCCCCCATCAGGGGTCCATCACTCGGCGGTAATCGCCCCGACGGTGGACGTCCCCGAATCAGTTTATATCCGGCCGTACAGCGTTATCGGTCCGGGCGTAACGCTCGGCGAGGGAGTCCTTATCGACGGCGGAGTCCACATTGCCGGGCCCGCGACCATCGGTGATCGCGTGATGATCCACGCCGGCTCCGTGGTCGGCTCAGACGGCCGCGCGGCCGAAGGCTCGTTGCGTTCGGCTAGATCCCGGCCCCCTGGCGGCGTTGAGATTCGCGAGGACGCTGAGATCGGTGCCAACACGTTCATCGCTCCAGAGATCTCTCGTGACACGGTGGTCGAGGAGCGGGTCAAGATCGACAATCTCGTTCACGTTTCCGAGAACGTGCGGATCGGCGACGACGCGCTTGTGGGTCTTGGATCGGTAGTCCGGCGAGACGCGCCGCCGGGAAGCAGAGTCCTCGGGAACCCGGCGCGCCCGATCCCGTAGCCCGTTCGGTACTGAGCATTAACTGCCAGAGATCTGAATGGAGGCGTGAGCCCCACCCTGATCGCAGCATTGCGCCGGTGAGTCCCAACCGACGGGCTACGATTGAGCTACTTTGCGGATCCTCCACGCCCCGCTGGATGTCGGCGGCCACGCGGCCGGCCTTGCCGCTGCCGAGCGCGAACTCGGCTATGAGAGTGACGTGGCCGTATTTACCCCTGGCCCGTTCGGCTACCAATCCACCATTGACCTGCGCGCCGGTCGTGATGTAGCCCTCCCGGTGCGCTTCGCGCGGCGGGCCGACTTCCTGCGCCGGGCGCTCAAGGAGTACGACGTCTTCCACTTCAACTTCGGCCAAACCCTCCTCCAGGTTCGCGCCATGGGCCGGGTGATTGACGAGTTGGCCCTTATCAAGCGTGCCGGGAAAACGGTAGTCGTCACCTACCAGGGCTGCGACGCTCGGCCCTTCGAGGCCTGCCACTGCCAGAGTCTTCGCTGTGCCAAAGAGTCTCCCTACCGCACCATCGCAGCATCACGTGTCCACGAACACGCCGACCTCATTTACCACCTGAATCCTGACCTGGCCAAGTGGCTTCCAAGATCGTCGTTCGTGCCTTACGCAAGCGTGGACCCTCTCGAGATGCTGCCAAACGCGAAAGACCGCGTCGGGAAAAGGGCGTCCGGGGAGACGGTGGTTCTTCACGCGCCGACGAACCGCGCCGTCAAGGGCACTGAGCACGTTGTCCGTGCGATAAACGAGCTTACGGAAGAAGGACTAGCGGTTCACCTGAACCTCGTCGAGGGCGCACAGCGGTCGGATGTCGCCGGGGAAATCAGAAAGTCGGACATTGTCGTTGATCAGCTGATGGTCGGCTGGTACGGAAGCTTCGCCGTCGAAGCCATGGCGCTGGAGGCGCCAGTCCTCTGCTTCATCGATGACGAGAACAACCCTTTCGGCGACGCCCTTCCGATCGTCCGTGCCGAGCCGACCAACCTGAAGGAACAGATCAGGACACTGGCACTCGACCCCAAGCTTCGTGCCAAACAGGGGAACGCCGGCCGCAAGTTTGTCGAGGATACGCACGATCCCCGAAAGGTCGCTGCCCGGATCCTCAGTGACATCGAGCAGCACCGCTCCCAATGAACGGCGCACTGCCCGCAACGCTCTCGATCGTTCTCGTTAACCACAACGGTTCGGGTTGCCTTCCGCAGGCTCTCGCCGCGCTTCGCGAGGCGACGGCGGTGGAAAACGCCGAGTGCATCGTCGTTGACTCCGGGTCAACCGATGACAGCTGGCGGAACGTGAACAGCCACTGGAAGTCGGCACGAGCAGTTCGGTTCGACGACAACATCGGGTTCTGCGCGGGATGCAATCGTGGCGCAGAGGAGGCGGCCGGCGAGTGGCTTGCTTTCGTGAACTTCGACTCGCTCGTGGAAGACGGATGGGACGAGCCCCTCATCGAGACGCTGGCCGACGACGGTGTCTCGGTCGCCGGCGGACTCCTGGTGCGGCCCGACGGGAAGACCGTCGAGGCGGCCGGCCTCGCGATTGCGCCCAATACGGCTACTTACGGCCTGGCCGAGGGAATGCCGCGCGAAGCGATCGGGCGGATGCCGATCGACGCAACCGCAGCCTCTGGCGCCCTGATGATGATGCGCCGTGAAGAATTTCTCAAGCTTGGAGGCTTCTATGAACCGCTCTGGATGTACGGGGAAGAAGCCGACCTTTGTCTCCGCGCGCCAGGAAGGGTCGTTATCGATCCCCGCAGCGCGACGCGACACGAAGTTGGGCACGCAGCCGGCCTGCCGCGGTCTACTGTCCGCCTCTATTGGCCCTCACGAAACAGGCTCATTAACGCTGCGCGCCACCTGACCGCAGGAAAGCTTGCCGTCTCGGTCCTTACCTCAGCGGCATTTGACCTACTGACGCTCGCACAAGTTCGCTCATGGGAGGCGGCGAGAGCAGTTGGGCGCGGATGGCGGGACGGTCTTCCGGCAATGGTCACGGAACGATCTACCAGAACACCGGCGGAGCGAAGAAGGGCCTCTTCGAAGCTGGTCTCTCTTCGAGAAGCAGTCGCCCAGCAGCGCCAACTGGGGCGATTTTGATGGACGACCCGACCCCCAGCTGCCCTGCCTGCGAGCTGCCCCTTGAAGGAGCACAGGTCACTCGCGGAAGTGATCGGCTCCATGGATCGCCAGGAGAGTTCGATGTCTTGACCTGCCCGGCTTGCGGTGCTGGAATAACGACCCCCATCGTCGAGGAATCCGAACTGGGCAACTTTTATCCTGACGACTACAACGCGTACGCGCTCCCGGACAACCCGCTGCTCAGGTGGCTCGCGACAACCCTCTTCAGGTCTCGCTACAGGCGGGCTCTCAGGCGCCACCCGCTTGAGCTGCTCATTCGCAGCGGCGGCGGCGAGGTACTCGACGTTGGAGGCGGGCGCGGAGACCTGGGAGTGATGCTGGAGCCATTCGGATGGAAGGCAACGGTGCTCGACCCGTCGCCGGCGGCCTGCGAGGCCGCCGAGGCCCGCGGGCAAGACGCGTTCGTCGGGACGCTCAGCGACTCGCCGGCCGGACTTGAGAGCGGTCTTGACGCGATCGTCTTCCAGCACTCGCTCGAGCATGTCGCCAATCCGTACGAGGCACTAGAGGCAGCTCTTCGCCTTCTTCGCCCCGGCGGCCTGCTGGTCATCATCCTGCCGAACTATGGCTCGTGGCCGAGCCGACGGTTCGGGGCAGACTGGTTCCACCTAGATCTCCCAAGGCACCGGACCCATATGACGAAGGGAAGCCTATCTCGCCTGATCGTCAGGGCCGGTTTCGAGGACCCGCAGCTGTCAACGTCGACAAGTTCCGACGGACTCCCGATGAGCATCGAATACCGGCTTGTTGGAGGACGATCAGCCGATCAGAACGTACGCCTCGTGCTCGCTGCTCTCGGAATGCTCCTGCTCCCAGTCACGCTGGCAACCAGCGTCGCCTCCGGCCAGGGAGACATCCTCCACGCGAGCGCGAAGAAGCCAACGGCTCACTTGCGATGATCGGCCAGGGATATCGCCAGCTCAACCGCCTCCTCCATCGCTGCGGCTATCTGCGGATAGGCGTAGCGGGGCGTCGCTCTCAACGATTCAGGTGATCGGGTCAGCTTCCCGGAAATCGACCGAACGAGCAGATCCCGAATCCCGGCAATGTCGCGGGCCGAGACCGTGGCGCCCGCATCATTTTCCCGCACGATTGATGCCGCAGCGCTCTTGTCCCCGATGACGATTATCGGGCGCTGGCTGGCCAGATACTCGTAGAGCTTGCCGGTTGCCACACTCGGCCGATCGTCTCCAGTGAAGAGGACGAGCGCGTCTGCGGCGCGCTGGAGTGCCAGCACTTCTTCGCGAGGCAGCTGCCCCACGGACCTGACCGACTGGCCGGAAGCTGAGATCGCTGCCTGCTCACCTTGAGTCGAAGGCCCCGCAATCACAACCTCGAGCCGCGCCGCGAAATCCGGATGAGACTCAGCGAGAAGGGCGACGGCATCCAGGAGAGGCGCCGGTGAGTTGCCTCCAAAGCCAAGACTCCCCGTATAGACGATTGAAAACCTCTCCGGATCGAGGGAGTGCTCCGATTCCTCTGAGACCGGTTCCTCGGGATCGAACCCGTTCGTGATTGTTCTGGCGACACAGCCGAAGCGTGATCGAAAGTCCTCGCTGATCGGCTCGGTGACCCCGACAACGACATCCGAGCGCTGCACAACGGCACGCTCGATGGCTGCGTCAGCCAGGCGCTGAAAGCTAGTCGGGAACGGCTGCCGGGTTGGCTCAAAGCCCCACCCGTCGCGAAAGTCGGCAACCCACGGCAACCCACGCCGTCTCAGCGCAAGTCCGATGAGGTGGGCGGATTGAGGTGGGGAGCTCGTGATTACGCAGTCGAACCTTGAACGTTTGCATTCAGCCCTTGCGCGAGCCAGCGCAAATGGCACCCATCCGACAAGTTCGAGATCAGGAACGACAATCGAAGCTGCCGCACTCGGCGTCGGGTCGTAGCCCTTGTCGCTCTCGCCGGCAATCGCGGCAAAGTTCCCCCTCCTCCAGTTGAGAGGGCTGGCCATGAAATCCCTTGTCCGCAGGGTCTTGGCGGCGCCGGGAACACCCGAGGATCCGGAGACGATCGACGTGATGACAGTCACCTCGTGGCCGCGACGGTCCAGGAACTTGGTCAGCCCGGCAATCCGACGCGCCGCCGAAAGCATCGACGGCGGAGTGATCGGGGCAACCAGAAGAATTCGTCGAGACACCATTGACCGGAGGTCATGCTATTCGAGAGCAGCGTGCTGCACCGCGTATCCTCGCCCGGGTGTGCGGAATAGCCGGAACAGTTGGGCCTCCGGGGCCCGACCCCAAAACCCTCGAGGAGATGGCCGCGACGATGGCGAGCCGCGGACCGGACGGCCAGGGAACCTGGTGGGATGAGATCGCGGGCCTCGCCTTCCGGCGGCTCGCCATCATCGACCTCCACGCGAGGTCGAACCAGCCGATGCATCTCGAACACCTGCACCTAGTGTTCAACGGCGAAATCTATAACTACCGTGAGCTCCGCTCGGAGCTTGTTTCGTTGGGTCGAACGTTTCAGACCGAAGGAGACGCAGAGGTACTGCTCAATGCCTGGGCTACTTGGGGCGAGGCCACGCTTGACCGGCTCAACGGCATGTTCGGGTTCGCCGTCTGGGACAGCCGACAGCGATCGCTCACCCTTGCCACGGACCCCTTTGGCGAGAAACCCGTTTACTTTGCTTCTCTCCCCAGTGGAGGCCTCGTGTTCGGATCGGCGATCCGCGCCCTGCTCTGCGACCGGGCCGTGCGAGCTTCGCCAAACGAGCATGCAGTCGAGGCATTCCTGACACACGGTGTGATGCCTTCTCCCGACGAGAGCTTCTTCACGGGAATCGACAGGCTCCCCGCCGCCCACCTTCTGAGATGGGAAGCCGGACACCACAAAGTCAAGCGGTACTGGCAGCCGGGCCGGGTACCGGTACCGGTACCGGAGGAGTATCCCGAGGCTGTTCTTGAACTAAGGGAGCTGCTGGCAAGCTCCGTCTCCATTCGCCTTCGCAGCGACGTCCCGGTCGGAACATCGCTCAGCGGCGGTATTGACTCCTCGGCCATCGTCGCTCTCGTGGCCGAGAATTCCGAGAGCGCAGACCGGCACGCGTTCACGGCGAGTTTCCCGGGGTTCGCCAGAGACGAGTGGAGGTATGCGGATGAAGTGGCTCGCATGGCGGGAGTCAAAGTCCATCACCGGGTCGAGCCGACCGCAGCCGGGGCGTTGGAGGACCTCAGAGCACTCGTCTGGGAGCAGGAAGAACCCGTTGGCAGCCTCTCGATCTATGCGCAGATGTGTGTCATGAAGGCGGCAAAGACCGCCGGAATCACGGTGCTACTTGACGGGCAGGGTGGTGATGAGCTCTTCGGCGGATACGAAATCGCAGCGGGGTTTGCACTGCGAAGCGAAAAGCCGGGAACAGCAATCCGGCAGATCGCACGCGCGCCGATCCCCCTGGGAGGACTGGTTGCCCGGTCAATGGCGATGGACTACCTGCCCGCCCCTCTTCGGACCATGCACCGCGCTCGAACCGCATCGCCTTACGCTTCCCGTCATCTTCGCTGGCAGACAGCGCTCGGCGAAGCGCCACAACTCGGGTGGATCACCGACGAAGACCCCCTTCGGCGCGAGCTCCTGAGCGAGAGCTTCGTAACTAGCCTGCCCCAACTCCTTCGATACGCCGACCGCAGCAGCATGGCAGCCAGCCGCGAAGTTCGGCTGCCACTCCTCGACAGGCGGATCGCCGAATTCGCCTGGTCGCTGCCTGCCGGTTTCCTCTACCGGGAAGGTGTAACCAAGGCAATACTTCGCGACGCCGTGCGTGATCTCGTGCCGGACAACGTGTTGAATCGACAGGACAAGGTTGGTTTTGAGCCGCCGCAAGCACGCTGGCTTCGCGCGAAATCGCTTCAGGAGTGCATCGGCCAGACTCTCCTGAGAGATGCCGCGCGCCACCGCGGGCTCTATGACGCCAGAGTAATCAAGGCGGACCTAGACGCTGGCAGCTGGCGTGACCCGCGCGCAATATGGCGAGCACTAAACGTCGAGCTCTGGCTCACACGCTTTTTTGATTAGGCTGGCGGTCCTTGCGTTCGTCTCTAACGAACGAGCCGCATCACTAGGCTCTTGTAAAGCTCGATTAGCGGCGAGACTCGTCGCGCCAGACTGCTCGGTGCGAGGGGCGTCTCAAGAGTCGCCGTGGTGAGCGCGAGAAGCTCCCGATCAGATACACGCCGGCTCGCCTGGACATCAGCGCGACGGCGGCGCAGATAACTGAAACTCGAGGCAACCGAACCTAGCGCCCGAAGCTTTTCGCGCCACCAACCTTCACTGAATGACCTCGCCAGGACGGCCGCTTCTGTTGCCAGCAGCAAGGGTGAGAGGAGGATCAGAGTGGCGGCCCGATATAAGGAAAAGACGGTCCAGAGCCGGTTGCGCTCCAAGAAGTAGAACTTCCCGCGGCCGCTGAGGAACTCGAAATCATGAGTGACGTGAGCACCCGGCTGAAACACGACGGCCCATCCGGCCAACCGGAGCCTCAGGCAGAGGTCGACATCGTCGTGGTAAAGAAAGTAGGCCGGGTCGAGCCCACCAACTTCCTTCCATGCATCGGCTCGAACGAGAAGCCCGGCTCCCGAAAGGGAGGCAACCTCGCGCGGCGGCCCTTCCTCCACGGCTTCTCCGTACCTACCAGACCAGGAAAGACCCGAAAGGTGCACGGGATTGTCGCCAGCATTCACTCTGCCATCCGGAAGGAGCACCTGGCACCCGACCGCGCCTACACCATCGTTGGCACACAGAAGAAGTTCCTTGAGCGCGTTCGGGGCAGCAACAGCGTCGGGATTCAGGAAGAAGATCCAGTCACACCGGGTGGATTCAGCACCCAAGTTTGCGGCGGCGGCGTATCCGACGTTCTCCGCCGGCACCAAGACCTCGGCCGCAAGCCGAAAGCCGGCTAGATTCCGGCCATTGTCGACGACCACCACCTCTTCGGGCGGGGCCATCTGGCCGTGCAGTGAGTCAACTGCCCGAACGGTTGCCTCCGGATCGGCAAATGAAACGACGACGGCGCGGACAGAACTCACTTGCGTGGACTCTACCGGGACGAGAGACCGGGACGAGAGGTTACGATTGGGATGTAGAGCGCTGGCGCATGTCGCAGGCTTGAGTGCACCGGACGACGTGGACTAACCAAATGAACTCAGGACAATCCCCACAGACATCGCATAACCGGCGCATAGCCATCGTTCCGGCCTTCAATGAGGAAGCAACCGTCGGCCAGATCGTGCGAGCCCTCAGAGGAGCACGTCCGGACTTCGACGTTCTCGTCGTGGACGATGGATCCATCGATGACACGAGCAGCGCCGCCCGGATGGCGGGGGCGCGGGTTGTGCGCCTTCCATTCAACTTGGGGATAGGAGGAGCCGTACAGACAGGATTCACCTATGCCTACGAGGGTGGCTACGAGGAGATGGTTCAGGTTGACGGTGACGGCCAACACGAGCCCAAAGAGATTCAGAAACTCTTGAGCGCAATGGAGGCGGACCCAGGGATCGATGTCGTATGCGGGTCTAGATTTGCCACCGACACCGGCTACGTGGCGCCCGTGAGCCGGAGGACGGGGATTCACATATTCGCCTTCCTCCTCTCCCTCCTCGTCAGGCAGCGGGTGAGCGACCCGACCTCAGGTTTCCGCCTCTACAACCGCCATGCGATGAAGCTTTTCGCAAGTGATTATCCGCACGACTACCCAGAAGTGGAAGCGATCCTCATGCTTCATCACCATCGGCTGCGAATGGCTGAGGTTTCTGTGGAGATGTACCAGCGTGGCGGCGGACGATCGTCAATCGGTTCGGGCAAATCCGCCTACTACATGATCAAGGTTTTGCTCGCACTCCTTGTCGGCCTCGTGAGGAAGAGGCCCAAAAACAACCTGAGCGACGCAGAGGAGTAATAATGGAAACACGAATCCAACTGATTGCTGTCATCGCGGCGGTCGTTCTCCTAGCGGTAGTACTCGAGCTGGTTCGCAGGCGCAGGCTGCTGGAGCGGTACGCGCTCCTGTGGCTTCTTAGTGCCTTCATCGTTCTCGTTCTCGCGGTTTGGGGCGGTGCACTGACCGAACTCGCGAAGGTTCTGGGAATCGTCTCTGCGCCGAACGCTCTCTTCTTTGTGGCGTTGGGGTTCACGATCCTTCTACTCCTTCACTTCTCCGTCGCCGTGTCGCGGCTAACCGACCAGACCAAGATCCTCGCCCAGCGTCTCGCAATTCTCGAGGAAAGGACGGAACATGCTGGTGCGCCCGAACGCGCCCCGGAGCGCTTAAGGACAGTCCGCGGGGCAGACTCACCACCCGAGGAGCCCACTTGACGGCTGAGCCAGCACAGGACGCGCCGACGAAAGACCTCGCGACTCCGGCAACGACCGAAGTAGTCAGCACGCCGATTGCGATCACCGACTACCGGCAGACACTCGACTGGATTGACGGCGCGATCGCGGCCGACGCGCGCGAGTTCATCTGCGTCGCCCCGGTCCACCTTGTGATGCTTGCTTACGAGGATCCTGAGGTCCGAATTGCCGTCGGTAAAGCAGCAATGATCGTGCCGGACGGGCAGCCGCTGGTCTGGGCACTACGCGCGCTTGGCTCACCAAACGCGAGCCGCGTCTACGGACCAGACCTGATGATCGCGGCCTGCGAGCGGGCCGCGCAGAGCGGCGCCCGGATGTACCTCTACGGCGGCCGCAACGAGGGCGCGCTAGTCCAGCTGA
>Ga0209702_10003936_pt1 | contig 22510 bp, 16 predicted proteins | sample FRY01_FD_187210 | JGI IMG/M metagenome (GOLD analysis project Ga0209702, IMG submission 187210) | Freshwater microbial communities from Lake Fryxell liftoff mats and glacier meltwater in Antarctica - FRY-01 (SPAdes) (version 2) | ecosystem: Environmental > Aquatic > Freshwater > Ice > Glacier... | reverse complement strand
GGTCAGTAATGCCCGTTGAAACAATCCACCTTGTTGAAAGTGACCGCGATGTACTACTTCGTTTGAAAAAATCTACAGGAATTCGCAATTGGAATATCCTCTGCAGATGGGCGTTCTGCATGTCGCTTGCCGACACATCACCAACTTCGGTAGATCCACGCGGCAGTACTTCCGGCGTTGAGATGACATGGAAAGTATTTGGTGGATCTCACGCAGACGCATATTGGGCGATTCTGCTCCAACGACTACGAAATGATGGCTTGCCGACTGACATTGAAACGATCGAACGTTACTTCTATCGCCATCTACATCGGGGAATTGGTCTGTTCGCTAATGTTTCGACGAAAACATCGCTCCATCAGATACTGACTATAACTTCCACTGAGTAACGACGATGTCACGCCGTGGCCTCACTGCTATAGCCCGGAGCAAACTGTCTCGGCCGTTACAAGTTGCCATTGAGCATGGAATCGTGGATAGTACGAAGTCGATTTTGGACTATGGATGTGGACGAGGGAACGACATTAACGCCTCATTAAATCAAACATAGAGACACGCGGTTAGGTTCTCGCAGGCAGAAATCATCAAAAAACATTCTATTTGGCGATGCAACATCAATAATTTTTAAACCGAAGATTCTCATGCTTTAACTAATCGCCGAGCACAAAACATTAATCCTCTCCATCTTGATCTTCATCCTCGTTCTCTTCCTCGGAATCATCCGGTGAAGTTTTATCCGAATGTCTCTCCCAAATTCCATCTGTTGACTCTGCATCAAATGCCTTAGCAAATTTTTCATCATCGAATTTCAGCCAGAATTTATACGCCTTACTCATTTCCGTAAGAACTTGAGATTCTAATTCCGCATCATCTAGCGCGATCCCTGAATTTTTTGCTTTTCTCTTACGTTCTCGTAAATTTTGATTGAGCAGATGTTCACGTGAATCTGTCAAGCTTATTTCTAATTGATTTTTGAGTTTTTCTTGCTGAGTGCCATCGAATTGCATCAAAACATTTACTTTAGCGCAAAAGTCATCTTTCATTTCGGACAAGAGTTCAAACCACATACAACGAAACTCAACCCAACTTTTAATTCCCAACTTATCGATCATAATAAATTTTGGAGTATTCTCGAGACCTCGACTAAGAATCAATCTGCGGTCATAAACGCCTCCGTCTGTCCGACCAGTTTGCCCGTGGTTTATGGCATGTGCAATAAACTTGGCCAACTCAACTGTCTCATTTTGTGTGATCGGTGCTACCGATATGTTGCTAATCCATTCAAATAAGTGTGCAAAGGTCATAAGCAGACCCATCAGCGCCGCATACGTGCGAGTCGTATCACGAAGTGTAACGACATTCTTTACCGCATTTTCGTCATCAGATTCGATTAGTTTTGATGCAAATTTTCTATCGAATTCTGCCTTAACCTTGTCTAACTTTTTCGATGTAAGACCTACTGCATCTTTCCCACCTTGGGTCGTCCCAAATGAGAATTTTTGTAAAGTCCAAAAAGTACCAACACCATCAAACAAAGCCTGTTTTACAAGTTTGTCGTCTAATTCATGACTTAAAAGTTCTGCATGGACTTCATGTAGTGCCTCAAGATGCGACTTGTACGGTTCCGTATTTTTCATTGCACCGATGAAAAGTTGACCCCACGTTTCGTTGTACTTTTGCGCGATTAAATTCAAAACTGTCGGCGGTGTCACCTCGAGATCTAAGTCCGTTGCGTTGAAATTTGACCCATCTGGTAGAGGGTGGTGGTCAATTAAATGTTGATATTCGTCAATTAACCGAACTTTCACGCCCGTATCTTTAGGGTATTTAAGGATTTTCATTTCTTTCTTATAACGGGGAGCTTTTACAATGCTGTAATTAACAAGATCTCTAAGCAGGGTAAGGTTTGTGAAACAACTCCATCTGTAGATTTGTGTTTCGTTTTCCTTTATTGTTTGATTGTCGTATTCAATAGCGGTAAGTAATGGCGCCTCAGAGCTATTTTCCAAATCTATCTTTCTGATTTCTTCTAGCAACTCTCGAGTCAGTACGCTTCTAAGGTCTTGATCAGACATCAAGATCAATCTAGATTTACTCGGAGACTTTGCTTCCTTATTAACGTCTATAAATAGCTTGCGAGCGGCTTGATGAACCTGTTTGTCCCCAGATAGATCTGGGAATAAGGCGATGGTGACAGGTATTTCAATGTCTGAAGACTTTTTATTCTCTAAATATGTTTTGACACTTCGTTCGTAGTACTGCTGGTACTCTCTTCCATTCGAATTATTCCACTGATCATATTGAGTTCGATAAATTGCCAGCAAAGCCATCGCCCGATGTTGACCGTCAATCACAACTAGTTTGGCTTGAGTCTCGTTCCATCCCAATTCCGCCCTTCTAAGCTTTCGATTCAATTCCCCGTCCGGTCTTAAATTCCGCTTAAGTTGGTAGACGGCGCCCGCAGAGAGAATTCTTTTGCCTTCACTATCGGAAAGTTCAACTTCTGGCATGTCCTGTGCTTGTCGATTTTGGTATGGCAATAGAACGGCTAATATTGGTGGGAAGAACACTGGTCCTTTGGCCCCCATTCCCAAGAGGTATGGAACCATCTCCTCCACAACCCGATAGTCGTCCAAATCTCGCTGTAGTAATTCGCTAAACTTCATTGTCTTTGGATCAAGAATTTCGCGAACTGGCGTCAAGTACTTTGTCAACACAAGTTCTTCATCGTCACCAGCCATAATTGTGAACCTTGCAGTCGTTGACACAAAAATGACCCTGCTGTTTCCTGAGGTAAATTCACCCCAGATTCCTAAAACCTTGTTACTAAATGTTATTGGTTCGACTTCGTCTTCATCTAATTCATTATCTAACATTTTGATTACCTCTTTCCGAGAATTGGCTGATTGATTCCATTTAATAATTGTTCGATTCGTTCCCGTGCATTCCCATCATCTTCTCCATTTATGTTTTTTTCAACTACTAAGAATGTAAAAACCAAATTGTGGCTTTTGATATTTTGTCGATTAGCCCTGCTAGCGAAATTCTTATCATTGCCTTCTGTAGAATTCTGGTCGGCTGAAGGGAGATCCTCATAGTTTTCTAGATACTTAACATGATTAGTTAGGCGCGAGTGCAGATTTTTAGAAGTACCGATATAAACTGGCGAAGCAAAAGCTGGGAAAAATAGATTGAAATTACTCAACACATAGGACCTATCTGACTCGTCTAACAATTTTTTGGATTCATCATGTGATTGTTCTTTTTTAATACTTCCAGTCCAATAATAACCAAATTCTTTATTTGCTTTATTTGACTCGAGTTTTATATCCATTCCCCCAAATTTTTTGCTTAAATCCGTCAATTTTTCATAATCCAAAACGTTTACCGTTTCACTCAATGGCTCATATAGGTACCACGCATACAAGCCAGGCTTTTTTGGCACGTACTCATCAATTTCGCTAGTCCGGTAAAAGAATATTGGATCTGCCTTGATCATCATTCAACTTTACAGGAAAGCTGAGACAACTTAAGCGCTACGAATTCAATTGAGGCGACTCCCACTTGATGCCAGCCAGTCGAAGTCTTGAACAAAAAAATCGGCTAAGAAGCCCTAATTGATCGCCTACTTCGCCAAGCGATTTGAGTGTGCGGCCCGATGGCACGTTGTGTTGCACGGGCCCGCCAGGGAAGAGTCCCCGCGACGAAATCTGGTTAGGTGCCGCAGATAGGGCTTGTGCAAGTTCGCTGAGTGTTCACCGTGTTTCGGTCTTCCACTCGCCCGCTACTGCCGCGGGGCCATATATCGCGACATCTGGTCCTTCAATTACAAACACTCGGCCGGTGGAGCGACACAGATGTGATGCGAGGTAGGCAACGTCAGGGCTGTTAAGCGCCATTCAAGTTCGCGCCTACGGCAACATATACGCCTGCGCCTGCCATAGCGAAACACTGCAGATCCATTGGGTACCGTATTGAGCATGAGTCGCAAAGAATTTGAATCGCTACGAACACAATTCGTGAATGGCCTGTATCGCACGATCGACTGCAGAGAGGTTTCATGCACTGAACACAACAGCTGTAGAGAATTTCATTTGTTACTACCTGATATTGGCGTGACATATAGCGAGCAAGGACACTTTGAATACGAAACCGCTTGTCGAGCCAAATTTAAATATCTATACGGTGCAATTAAAGGTGGTGAACTTTACTCTCGAGAAGAGGTTCTGAAAGTTATTGGTTTTTTATATATTTATGATTCAATTCGAAACAAATCGCTATTTTCAGGATGGCTGGAGATCCCGGAGCTGGTAGGAGAAGTGCTTCACAAAGAAGGCTGGTATGATCTCCTACAACAAGAGCAGGGCGAGGAAATCAATAAGCGATTTCTACTCGCACTCACTCGCAAGGCATTACCTGATAACTGGCTCAATTCCGCAGGCACAAACATTGAGGACTATTAAGCAATGTGCCGGCTGTCAGTTTCTCGAGAACGTTTGTTATTGAGAACTTTCTGGCTTGATGAGACGAATGCGTGATCATCTTTCGGTAGCGAGAACCCCCGCACCCAAGCGGTACTGCGACGCTCAATTCAGCTTGCAGCCTCAACGAGCCACTGGCTAGAGGCGTGTCGCTAACCCCGAGGCGCGGCGGACAGGCCGGAGTATTGCGGCTTCGATGACATCGCTTGAACCAACAATCGTAAGGCGATCGATAGCGCGAGTGATGCCGGTGTAAAGCAATTCACGAGTGAGGATATGGCTGGTGGCGTCGGGAAGAACCACCACTGCATGACCGTACTCTGAACCTTGGCTTTTGTGAATGGTTAAGGCATGCACAGTTTCAATATCTTCCAGCCGAGTGGCGGGAACGCGCTGGGTTTGTCCTGGCTGACCGAACACTACTTCGGTACGTGAGCCCGGTGTGGTGGCGACAACCACGCCGACATCACCGTTATAAAGTTTGAGTGTGGCGTTGTTGCGAGTGACCATAAGTGGACGGCCGGAATACCACCTGGTGCAGGCACGTGCACCCAAGCGTGCTTCGATGCGGGCATTCCAACCGCTGACGCCCATTGCCCCACTGCGGTGCGCGCAAAGTACCTGCAGTGCACGTTGAGTACGCAACACTATGTCATCATCGTGTGTTTGCGCTGCATCGCACAGTTGTATCGCGTGAGCAACGATTTCATCAATCAACTTGTCGAGGCTTGATTGGGTACTGGGGTTTACCCATGTGATGTCTGACGCGTTGCTGGCGAGAATACTAAGTGCTTGATTGGCATTGCCTTCGCGTACGGCAGTGGCGAGCGCAGCAATTTCCGAGTCGGCACCGAAACGGTACTGATCAGTTAGTACCTTGGTGCGAGATGACAGCAGCGAATTTGGCGTGCGGGCACTGGTGGCGATGTCGGCAAGCACTGTTCCCGACTCGACACTGGCAAGTTGATCTGGATCGCCGACAAGCAGAATCTCGGCATCGGACAGAAGCGCCTCAAGCAATTGGCACATCATCGATGACGACAGCATTGAGGCTTCATCGATCACAATCAAGTCATACTGCAACGGATTGTTAGCGCCATAGGTGAAGCGTGGCGTGTGATTGGGTACAGCGCCAAGCAATGCATGCACAGTGCGTGCCTGCGCAGCGGTTACCGCGGTAATTACATCGGGCGAAGCGTTTTGCTCAATGCAACGTTCGAGTAAAACTTGACTCATTCGATTTGCGGCTTTACCCGTGGGAGCAGCAAGGGCAATTCGTGAAAGATCTAGCCCGTCTTCGAATCGTTCGATCAGGCGTCGAGCGACTTCGGTGGTTTTACCAGTACCTGGACCACCAAGTAGCACACTGACATGTCGCGCATTGTTGCGAGTGAGAACTGAGGCAATGGAATGCTCCTGGGCATACGCGCGAGCTAAATAGATGCGGTGATGATCGAGAATTAGTGGTGTACGGCTGCCCGGGTCTCCAAAAAGTGTGGGCATGGTGCGGATCGCCTCGATCCATTCATCTGGGCTGGTCGGCCAAGGCAGATGTTTGGAATCTTCGAAGTCGATGTCTGCGCCCCAGTCGGTGATTCCATCAAGATCAACACATGCATGACCATCGCGGGATGTGCGCAGCGCAAGGCAAAGTGCCACCCATACAAGATCTGACGCATTGGCAGAGTGCGAGCGTTGAGCCATGCGCATCAACACCGTTGCAGCAGCGATGTCACCATCGTCGATGACATGTGCATCGCGATACGCAATTAGCGAGGCAGGAGCATGATCCAGCAGGGCTGTTTTAGCAGTCATGGACGCGTCCCCGCGAAGAGATTACTTAGTTGTGACCACAAGCCAGCAGGTGGAGCCCAAGTGAAGACACCGTAGCGATTGCCATTGGTGTCTGTTGGTGTCATTGGCCCAACCATGCCGCGGATGAAACCGTAGGCGATGCCTACGATGCAGGCATCGTGCTCTGCTTGTGGGGCACGCCAACGCAACATGCGATAGATGGCCGTGCCATAGAGCAATGCTTGCAGTGGATAGTGGTGATGAACCATGGCGTCAAGAAGTTTCGCTGGAGCGTAAGCCTCAAGCGGGCTGACCATGTCGGAGGTGTGAAGTTTGTTGCTCTTATAGTCCGAGATCACGAGATGTGGGGCTTCTGGGGTGCTTCCCGGTAGTCGCAGCAGCGCATCGATTGACCCGTTGAGCAGACCACCAAGCGGAATATTGAAAGATGCATCACTGAGTTGATGGGCGTAATCAGACAGCACGTCAGCTGCCGGAAGCATGCGAACCAGAACTTTCCCGATGTCACTAGCGAGGACGCCGCTGCTCATTGGGGCTAGGGCCATGTCGAAATCCATTTCAGCCAGGCGATCGCTGGTTGGGATATCTACATAAGCCGTGTTGCCGAACGGGCCACCAAAGGGGGTGCACAGGGCATCGGTAATCATAGTGGTGAGCGTGTGATGATAAGGCCGCAGGAGCGCCGAAGAGGCGCGAAGCTCAACAGCACGGCGCACTTCGTCTTCGAGGGGTTGAGCGGTGGTGTCGATGATTTCAAAAATTTTGTGGATCTGACTGCCAACAGCAGCACCGGCAGGCAAATCGGCGATTGTCCGTGTGGGCACATCAGATCTAGTGACATTGTCGACGATGGACTCATCGAAGCCCGAACCAGCCGGGAAGAAATGATCTCGAGCGCTCGTGGCCGCACGGGCAGCAGTGATGCCAGTGAACGACGTACGCCGATAGGTCTGAACAGTTGGTTGCGGACAGTGGGCAAGGTCAAGGACTATTGCGGCGTTTGCTGATTTGGGTTTTATATATCCGGTGAGCTTGGGCAACGCGGCGACTGGTCGCATTGGCGGAATTTCCTTCATAACCGAACGCAAGATATTGCCCTCACCCGTATCGGCTACGAGAATCGTCAGGTGGTGCTGGGCGCGAGTAACTGCCACGTAGAGGAGACGACGCAATTCATCGTTCTCACTTTTAGTGACTGCATCTATTGAATCTTGTGATTCGGCTTTAAGAGCAAAGCCAATATCGACTACCCGCCGGTTACCGGAATACCACACGGGTGGACGCCGTGTACCAGGGCGCTCTTCGCTGGACTTCCATAAGTCGGCCACAATCACACACGGGAACTCGAGGCCCTTGGCACTGTGAATCGTCATAATTTTGACTGCATCACCGTCGCTTTCCACACGGCGGCTGACGAGTTCATTTCTTTCATCGGTCTTTTTTAGTTTAAGAAATATCTCTACGGCGGCTGCCGGGGTGCACCCGCGACCATTGCTGGCCGCATGCATGACTTCCATGATGTGAGCGAAGTCGGTAATGTTGCGCTCACCCTGCTCGCCAGAAGCGAGATGTTGCATCATGGATTCATCGCTAGAAATTGCCGCCGCACAGGCAGCGATACCTCGATGGTGAAGCAATGTCGTCAAATCGCTGATGCGATCTTGCACGGGGAGCATGGCTTCATCAGTAAGGGCGCCAGCGTCACGCAATGAGAAACCAAATAAAGTGGTGGCAGCAACACGACGAATGCGACCCATGTTGGAGACTCGCTCCATGGCTTCGAAAAGCGAGCGAATATCGCCAGCCACAGCCCCGTTCATGACGCTTTCAGTGCCGTTGCTCACCGCCGGAATGCCAGCGCGGCGTAACTCACGCTCGACATTTCGGCCGACTGCCGTGGCTCGCACGAGCACACAGATGTCGCTCGGCGTAACGGGTTCGGGGCCATTAGCGCCCTGCAGTTGTGCGCCTGTGAGTAACTCAAGCACGCGCTGGGCAACCGGTTTGGCCAGTTGACCTTGATTACTAAGTTCGGCAAGGTGAATGAATTCGACGGGTGCGGTATTGATGATGCGCGACTTGTTGTGGCGGTCGCTTGCCGATACCTCTATATACGAGATTCCGTCGCCAAAGGTTGCACCCTCAAATACAGCATTCAACGCATCAAGAACTGGCTTGTCAGAACGATGATTTGTGGTCAGGGTGCGTACAGTTGCCGTGGCGCTGAAGCGCACATAGGCGTGCACATCGGCGCCACGAAAACCGTAGATGGCCTGCTTGGGGTCGCCAACGGCTATAAGTGCGCGAGTGTCGGCTTCAGGGAAAAGTGCGCGGAAAAACTTCCATTGCAGGGCGTCGGTGTCCTGGGCTTCATCGACAATGGCGAGGGTGAAGCGTTCGCGAAGCTCGCTGATTAGTGCGCTGTGAGCCGAAGCAGAAACAACATCGTAAGCGCGGCGGAGTAGATCGTTAAAACTGGGGTGCGTGCGCATGGCCTTATGGATGCGATCGACACAGGTGGGCAAGATTTTAGCAAGATCACTAAGTTTTTGTTTATTTGCTGGGTCGGATATCTCGCTATCGAACCATGGCTCGATGAACGGATCCTCTAGCATGGCTGTGACCAGCTGGGCAAGGCGGGTTTCGTCCCAGATGCGGTCTTTAAGGGCTTCTGCAACGACGACATCATTGACAACTTCTGCAACGACGCTGGCGGTGATGTCGTCGTCAAGTCCACTGCCGGTGTCAATTCCGGCGGCCTTAAGCACCTTGGTGCAGACACTATGAATTGTAGAAATCGTTGCTGTATCAAATTCAACCGCAGCGCGCTCGAGGCGTTTAATGCGAGCTGTGATGGCTGCCGGTCCGCCCTGTAACAGATACTCTGCTAGATCGTCACCGCTCTCGGGTGTGCCACTTCGCAACTGTCGGACCGTATCTACCAAGCGAGCACGGACGCGGTCTCGAAGTTCGGCCGCGGCATTGCGGGTGAAGGTGGTGATGAGGATCTCACCGATGCGCAGGTCGTCGCGCTCGGCGAGTTCACGGGCGACAAGAGCTGCCACCGAATAAGTCTTACCAGTGCCGGCACTAGCCTCAACAACAAGGCCGTTGATCAGTGGCTCGGTGATAAGTGAAAGGTTATTGGCACTCATGAGACTAGATATAAATTTTTGGGGCTTTTGGCATAGGTGATCGTTAGTTGCGAGTCGAAGCGTGAGCGAAATAAAAGTTCGGGTGCGTTGTCAATAAAGATCTCATCAAATTGGGGGTCAGCACCATAAACAACCGATTCGGATGAGAATCCGTACCATTTACTCTGAATGAATCCATTGAATGTTTTGAGACCCTCGGCACGATCGGCAAGTGTTTTGGTGGCTGCTCCATCGAAACCGCCACACGGCATAGTCATTGCCGTACGCACCAAATCGCAAAGGATCGCGAGGCGGGTCTGGGCTTCGGTTTGATTGAATGCGGAGTCCAGGCGCAGGGTGCGAATGTGGGCAACCGCGGCGGGCGCGTCTTTGGCCGTCTTTAAGCCCGGCTCCCATTTGCCATGACGACTGACAACGGTCATGCGATCGACTGGTAGGCCTTGGGCGGTAGCAACAAGTAGCCGCAGTGCGGCGATGAGTTTGATTTTGTTGAAATCGTCGTCGGTACTAAGTATGACGATTTGGGTTGTCTCAGCATGCACATCCTCGATGCTTCCAACCACTTCGAAACTGCCTGCGGAGCACCGAATCCCATGGGTTAGGCCACCTACAAGTGGAATGTTTTTTATTCCGGCTTCCGCGACAATGCCATGGGCAAGTTCGTTGATTTCGGTAAGTTCGGCCTCGCCAAATGCACCGACTGGAAGCAGCCCACTAATTTTTAACGCCTTCTTCCACTCGCTTTCTGCCTTTACGTCAGTGTTGGTGAGCAGAAGCTGCAGTAATTCCCAACTGAGATCTTGACGCTCGCGTTTACCGAGAGCAAGAGGGAATGTGGCCGGTGTGATGGTTTCATTCTCGCGCCATGTGTTGAGGCCAAGTGCGTGTTGTACATATAACCGCAGCGGGTCGCGCACGAGTTTTTCTAGATCAGCGATTTCAACTACCTGGATGTCAGGTGCGGTACCGACAGTCGATACCGCGGGTGAAGTTGTTTTCCCAAGATTGGTGGCCGCGGTTCGAGCCGCTGGGTCATGGCTCCAGATGATGCCGGGTTGGACACCATTGAGGATGAAGTTGGCCGGGCTACTGGCGTGTCGCGGATGAACAATTTCGATATTGCTGAGTTTGGTGTTGTCATTCGTGCCGACGCCGGCGCGACGAGCGAAGTCAACAAACTCAGCGAGTGGTGTTACGAGCGGCAGCGTGGTGTTGTTTTTGATGCTCGTACCAGTGCAGGTGATGATTAGGCGATCCCGCGCTGACAACATGGCATCGAGCAAAGTGCGGCGCACTTCTAGGCGTGCATCGGGGTCGCCGACAAGCCGTTGGCGTTCAACGAGGTCATCGCCCTCGGCATCCGAGCCCCCCATGGCGCCATCGTCAAAACCCATCACGCACACCACGCGAAACGGAACACCCCGGAGCGGAACCATCGAAGTTGCGGTGATTGCACCTGTGCGCAAGGGTTGATGACCAGCAACTGCGTCAAGCATTTCACCAATAAGCACTTTGACATCGAAAAAGGGAACTGCGATGTCGTTTGCGGCTTTGCGCAGCATTTCGAGTTGGCGTAGTGGGGTTTCAAGTTCACTGCAGTTTTCGCCGCACAGAGTGAGTAGTGCAACTTCTAGCGCTTCGCACCATTGGGCAACTGGTCGATCACTCGCTGCGTAATTGTCGAGATCGAGCACGACGTCAAACACGCGGATGAGTGCCGCAATGTCGTCGATGTTGGCCAGATCGACATCACCAAGTGGCACTACCCCTCCAAGGGCAGGCTTTGGTGTGGCGTCGGGCAGGGTCGCACCAAGGATCATTCGCTCGAGTCCGAGTCTCCAGCTATGAGCTTCGATCTCCCCGGCAACCAGGCCGACACGGCTGCGTTGCTCTGCGGTGAGACCCCATCGAATGTTGGTGCGTTCAATGTAGTTCTCCCAATTTTCGACCGTCTCGTGGTTGACACCAAGTTGAGCCAGCACAAGCGGCGAGGTCGCGACTGACATCACGGCATCCACCGAACAACGCGAACCAGTTAGATCGAGCAAGTTACCGAGTAGTTCAGCACCAACGCTGACCTCGCGTATACCGCGGTCGGCCACCACAAGTGACAATTGCACAGTGCGTCCGTCCACTGTCAGTTTTCTGGCAAAGGTGGCACTTAAATACGGCGCCGCATTAGCGATGTCGGGACTGAGAATGACGATTTCGTGTGGCTGTAAATTTGGCAGTTCGGCAAAGGCATGAAGAAGTGCGTCGTGTAGGACTTCAGCCTGGCGACCCAAGTTGTGACAGCGATAGATGCTCAACGAGTGATCGGTGGCATCGAAAGCCGTTGCTACTGGGACCAGCGTGGTGGTGACGACATGCTGCAAACGATTTAGCAGGTGACCGTCAGGTATTTGTGGCGTAAGCGTTGCCTGGGTTGGGTTGATACCTTGCGAGGCAAGCAAGGTTTGTGTTTCGTATGTGCCACGCAACCAGGCATATACCAACGGATCGACATCTTCGGGGATCTCGGTATCACTTCGAAGTGGCGTCAGACCGGGTGTTACTGGTGTCGCCACCGCCCAACGCTGTTGCAGCGGTGGCGACGGATGGACGAGTAACACATGGACATCACAGACTTCTGCAAAATGTTGGAGCATCTGGGTGTGATGCAGACTGAGCGACTGTAAACCAACAACAAGTAGTTGTGTGGGCAGTACTTCGTTGAATTGAAGTTGACGCGCCGGAGGGCTGGGATCAGAAATCTGTTTGCGCAACGTACGCCACAAGCCAAACTGCCACATATCGCCTGGGGCGATACTGGTCATCACGTGTTCACCGGAGCGAATATCATCGTTGGCGGTCGGACTTAGCACCGCAACGCCGCGTTCCCATTCGCGAATCATCGTCGGACGACGAATATTGTAACGATCGAATCGGTCGGCAATCGCCCGTGCGGCCAGCAGTGGTCCACCTGAACGCTCAATGATCTCAGAATACTTAGAATCGTTGACGATAATTGCAAGCACTTCAAATGTGAGGCACTCGATAGACCACGGATCAACCTGATTTTGATTTGCTAGTGATAGGAATCCCGTCAGTGAACCCGGATAGTCAACCTGAACATTGGCGACGACACCGTCTTGCTTGTCGCTGGCACCAAGGTGCTTCGCCAGCTCAGGCATTAGCCAAGCCTTGACACCAGCAGTTGGAACCACCAGATGCTGCTTTTTGAAGATGTCAACGGGTTGGGACAGGTATGCGATGGCAGGCGCGAGGATGTCGTCAAGACGACCAACATAATCAACTCTCAGCGGCATAAACCCCAACTCTAGTGAGTTCTGCAGAAGTGCTTATTACGAGGTACCACCGAAAATATGCACGGGGTGTCTGGGATGTTGAATACAGCGATCGTGCTGAAACTGGCCATCCGCAATCGACCAGTCGGGCCAGAACACGAGGCGGCTGATTCCGAGCCTGTTATCCGATGATCTCGCTAGCGGGGCAAACCGAATTATCTACTCGTCTGCTTCGCCAAATGATTTAAGTGTGCGACCCGATGGCGCGTTGTGTTACACGGGCCCGCCAGGCAAGAATCCTCGAGATGAAATCTGGTTAGGTGCGTCAGATAGTCTCAAAGTCAAAACGAGATGGTTATGGCGTCTCTGGCTAACGGTTCTAAGAATAATGCAGCAACCATGTACCAGTTATCGCAGATTTCTATTCTGAGTAATCAGTCTTCGAACTCGCACTCCATTCCGTCGCAACTGCCGAAGTTTTCGCAAAAACTGGCATAGTCGATGCACTCTGGATCACACTGGTCGTAGTCATTGTTAGAACCTTCGCGCCGGCCCTGTCTGCGGCCACGACGCTTGGCGACCTTGTAGATGAAGATTACTGAAAAGATGCCCAACTGGTGCTCCTCGGATTGTGGCTAATTCGGTACTTCCCGCTTTGTACGCATGCGATGGCGGTACCTGTGATCGCGAGGTGCGGATTTACCGTGCCACACCCCTACCCGAAAATGGGTCTACACATGAGCTCAATTGCTTTCTTCTTCTGGATCGTCTGGTTCTTCATCCTTGCGTGCATATTCATGGTGATCGCCGCGCCGCTGCTGATCTTTTTGGTGATTCTGGTACCAATTTTTCTATTTGCCGCGCTACTTCTTTAAACCACATTCGATTACTAGTTCACGATAAAAACGTAGAGACGAACAGTTGAAAATGAGTCAGGGCTACGGCCCAACTCTTCCCAAGCAACTTCGATTTAACTGCAATCGAGAATTCTGAAGAGGTGCCATAAAAATGCTTCTCACGAGCCTGGAGGACTCATAGATAATCGCCCCAAGTGTTTCGATCCTGTTCAATAAGCAAGATTCAGAAATTGACAGAAATCTTGTTTCGTAAAGACCAGCGCAGACTTCCCCAAATGGACGGACATGTCGCGCTACAGCGCAAACGGAATTACGAACCGCCTTAGCCTCTCAACACAAGACTACGGAAAACCCTTTGATGGAATACACCCGCCGAAGCAACCAATGAGCATCTACTCTCGGCTTTACAAGTCGGTACTACGACGACCCCTTGAACTCGGGTCTGGACCAGGCGTCGGTGTGGCACATGAGACTCGCACCTTTTCCTGTTCTCGAATCCTTTTCACACAAAAAAATGCATTTTGCTGCCTATCGAATTCACTTCTTGATCTTGCTGTCCTAATTCTAAATTTACTTCTTCATTGTTTTCGGAGAAATATCGAACCGCTTAGCAAAGGACTCTGGACCGACAATGGTGAGATTGGTGCGCGCCCTACTTGCACCTACATATACATCATTATTTCGGATATCCGAGTTCATCGTTGCAAGAATTACGTTGTCTGCTTCTATGCCTTTTGCGCGTTTTGTGGTTTCACAAGCTAATGATGATTCGTTACGTTCTTCCCACTTTCCAAAAGAAAATTTAGGTGAGACCGTGTTGTAAAACAAATCGCGTTCACGCGAATCTCCTGTGATGACCACAATGTCTTTTACGCTTTGTCCCTTCTTCTCAATTAATCGATGAATTTCTGCAATAACTGCTTCCAGCATCAATTCGGTATTTAAAACGGGAATGAATTTGACTGGATCCCCCTCAGGGCTTGCACTTGCTGAAAGACCACTACCAAATTGCCTCACAAAACTTGCGATCTCTCGGGTATTTCGGCAATTTATTCGCAGCTCTGCCAGAGCCCATGGAGAGCCACCCTCGGGCATGAAAAAGCCGCGACCGTATAAGTCCTGTGCCGGGTCGGCAACGCAGAGCAATTTAGAATACTCATCAGCAAGCAGTTTTTCTGCAATTTCAATCCATTCATCATTGAAGTCTTGGAATTCATCCAGCACAATGGTGTCAAATTTGACTTCAGATTGAGTTGCGTATTCATAGAGGTGCTCAATCATCTCGACATTCCAAAACGCATCTTTCTCTTCCTTTCCAGCTGGCTGAACCAGAGGAGGTATTCCGGGCAACTGACTCACCGTCCTAAGGAATGGCCCAACGGTAAGAGTTGGAATGTCAGATGAAACGCTTTGGAGATACTTTGCAAGAGGGTCGTTATAACAAGAAAGAAGAGTATTTCTTCCAGACCGCGCAGCTTGATGAGCCCACCAAAGTGCGAGCCTAGTTTTTCCAGATCCGGCTACGCCTGAAACTAGAACTCTGTCGTTGATGTCCATAGACCGAAGTGCGCGAATCTGTTCATCGCTAATTCTGCTCATTGCCTCACGCGAATATCGCTGCTGAGCCTCGGGGTCCCAAGAAAACTTGACTGTAGGTAATACCAGTTTGTAAAACTCTTCAATTTCTTCGATAGACAAGGATTTCTTTCGGCGTGATTCGGAAATGCAATTTGTTACCAAATATTCAATATTCTCATATACTGGATTTAGGAACAACATTTCTTCCGTGCATGAAGGCGGCAATGCTCCTTCGAGTCTGAGAACATCAGGAAGAACTAGAGCATAAGGAATATTGACTCGCTTAAGAGTTGACGAATTATTCCGCAGGAAATCACGGAGTTCATATGCGGCATCTTGAGCTTGACGAATTGGTGAAATGGGAAAACGCTCATCTCTGCGGTACCACTCACCTCCATCAATTCTGACCGGTCCGCCCTTGACTTCCATCGCAAGGAAGCCATATTTTTCGTGCATCACGAGTACATCTATTTCATATGGTCGATTTTTTTTGCGAATGTCCTGACGGGTGAAGATAAACCACGAATCACTTAAGCCGTCTGCAAGTACCTGCACGAAAGATTTCTCGGCGCCTTTTAGGTCCTTAATGATTGATCGGTCGGGATGTACGCGGCCCATGACTCAATTATGGTCTAAACCCCTGATGACCCCACAAATGACGAGTGGGCGATGTGTGGACGATGTGCCCTATTTCTGGAAAAACCCAATCCAGATTAATTTGCTGCATCTCGGGTTAATCGCACTGTTGAAGGACGTGATGGGCCAGAGATCGATCTCACCTACATTGGCGCAAGTCGTGCAGTGGCATTCCTTGCTATAGTCGGCCCACCACAATTTCATACTCAATTTCAGAGCTCCCAAAGTTGATTTAGTCGTAGTATTCGCACGAAATTGTCAGTTTTGAGATCGCCCTCGTGCCCGCCCATATCGCCGGTGATCGTGCGTAAAATTGGATATGACAACGAGTAAACCAAACCCACTGCCCTGCTACTGGAGCCCCGACTACGTGCTTAGTGGCGGAATAGAGACACGTACCAAGTCTGGGCCGATTGCGGCTCTGTTGGCTACAGGCGCAGTCGAGAACGTCGAGTTGAGGCAACCCACACCAATTACCCGTACCGAATTGCTGGCGATTCACGACCCCAAGTATCTAGACCACATTCTCGCTAAAGACCCGGCCCTGGTTGCAAGCATTCTCGCATCCACTGGTGGGGTTCGTGATGGGCTCGATGCGGCCCTTGCGACTGGCACAGCGTGCAGTCTCTCTTCTGGGCTTCACCATGCAAAACGGGGTTCAGAGGATGGTTTTTGCTACATCAACGGTCTGGCGCTTGCCGCGCTACGGGCACTCGACGCACCGCACTCGCTAGGTTCAGTCGGCATTTTTGATACCGACGCTCATTGGGGCGGTGGGACGTATTCGTTAGTGGGAGAAAACGAAAAGATCCGCATCGCAGATATCACTGTTTCAGACTTCGACTCGTGGTCATCAAACCAAGAGCGGCACTTCTTGAAGCTGGTACGAACCTCTAATGAGTACCTAGAAACCGTCGAAGCCGGGTTGGCACATTTGAGAGGGGTAGATGTCCTTATATATAACGCTGGAATGGATCCATTTGAAGGCTGCGGGGTGGGCGGACTGTCGGGCATAACCCGCGAGCTACTGACCAAGCGTGAGCAGATGGTGGCGCAGTGGTGCAGCCAGACATCGACCCCAGTCTTGTTCGTGTTGGCCGGCGGCTACACGGGCCCGGAACTAGACCTAGATGGCGTTGCTCGACTGCACCTAATCACGATCAAAGCCTTCGCGGAAGCGCTTTGTACCCCTGCGAAACCGACTAACACCCGTCTGCCATAATCTCACAATGCGCTTCCTTCACACTTCCGACTGGCACATTGGTAAAAAATTCCATCAAGTTGACCTTCTAGAGAACCAGGCATTGTTCTTTGAATGGCTGGTTCAAGTCGCTGTTTCGGAAAAGGTTGACTGTGTTCTAGTTTCTGGAGACATCTTTGACCGCGCCACGCCAAAGGGCGACGCAGTTATTTTGGCTGATGATGTGTTCAGCAAGTTGCTTCAAGTAGGCGTTTCAGTTGTAGCAATCAGCGGCAATCACGACTCGGCCGAACGCCTCTATTTCGGATCAAAAGCAATGGGTTCAGCTGGCCTTCATATTCGCACAGAACGACCACACCTTTCGGAGATCGGCATTCCAATAACGATCAAGTCAAAATTGGGTGATGAGGTGCAAGTGTTGCCGATTCCATATCTAGATCCACAGCGCATAAATCTTGAAGATGGTGTCGAAAGGCGTCACGACTCTGTCTTGCAAGCCGTGATTGCGCACCAAATGAACTTAATAATCGATCCATCCAGATGCATCATCATGTCTCACGCATTCGTAACCGGAGGCGCAGAGTCTGACTCAGAGAGACCACTTAGTGTCGGTGGCACCCCGCAGATTCCCGCATCTTCTTTCGACGGCTTTGGTTATGTTGCGCTCGGTCACCTCCATCGCCCACAGACTCTCGGAAGTGGCAATATTTTCTACTCCGGGTCACCCCTTCCGTACTCATTTTCAGAGGAGCACGAAAAGTCGGTGCGAATAGTTGATGTTGATCAGAAAATTACAAGCAATGAAATTAAGATCGACGTCGGGATGGGGGTTGTCACTATCACAGACACACTTGAAAATCTTTTGAAATCATCAAAGTACATAAAAGCTGAAGATAGCTTCGTCCGAGCCATTCTGACTGATAGTTCTATTCAGCCTCTTGCCATGGACAAGCTACGCGAAAGATTCTCACAAATATTAGAAGTGGGTCAGCAAGCCATGAAGCAACAAGGGATCCTTAGTGGCGAAGATGCAAGACGAAGTGTTCAACGAAACCCCAAACAGGTCGTAGACCAATATGTTGCCGACACTTTTGAAGAAACACTCGAAGATCACGTCACCGAATTCATAAACAGTGCCATTAGCGAATCAATTCAGGCGGCAAATTCATGAGACCACGAATTCTTAAATTTGTCGGCATCGGTCCATATCCAAACGAGGTCAATATTGACTTCGATAAACTCAGCACTCTCGGGCTCTACCTAATTGTCGGTCCAACTGGCGCTGGCAAATCAACTATTTTCGACGCGCTTACCTATGCCCTATATGGCAAAGTTGCCGGAGATCGACCCGAAAAGGGCCTTGTTAGTGATTTCTCTAATCGAGGCAAACCAATTATTGAGCTCTCTTTTAGCCATCAGGGTCGAAACTTTGAGATCCATCGTGAGCTGAAAATTGATGACCGCCAGATTCCTCCTGGCCGGCAATGGCTTCGCGAAGCCAGTGATGCGGGCGTCGAGATACGAACGGTCACGGGTATCCAGAATATAGCTACTGAAATTGAAGAACTCATTGGCCTAGATGCAAGCCAATTCATGAAGGTAGTGCTGTTGCCACAAAGCAAATTTCAAGAATTCCTTATGGCTAACACCACAGACAAAATTCCTCTATTGCGCAGCGTGTTCGGCACTGACCTTTATACAAAAATCGTGATGCGCATGAAATATGACGCGCAAGAATTAGAAGCCGCAGCGACTAAAGCGGGGATCATACTCAACAATGAGATTTATACAACAACTGCAGTAGTACGCGATTTGGCTTCTACTGGTTTCGCTGATTCACTACCCGATCCAAGCATCGATCTAGAGAAAACAATAACTTCGCTGTCAATTTTAGGTGGTGCTGCATCTATTGAGGCTGTGATCTCTCAAACACTATTGAGCAATGCAACTAAAGACATGGCAAATGCGAGAACAGATGCGACACGCTTTGAAGCCTCAACTGAACTCACAGAGATCGCATCCCTGCATACCAAATTGAGTGATGCAGTCACTGATGCGCGTCAGAAAATTGATGCGAATACTAGGGCTACACGTGTAATCACTCAATTGTCACTGACCGAAGCCGCAGTAAAAGCCTCGGACGAAGCAGGCTCTATTACCGTAGATTCGAGACAGAACATAACTCGTACGATTTCCGCCCTTAAAGCTGGCAATGTTGCATCAAAATTTATTGCGGCTGTACCAACTGGTTCTGCTAACGGGTTGAATACTGAATTAGAACATGCTATTAATGCATACCGAGACGCCCTTAGCAAGTTTAACGAAATTGACGCTCAAAATAATGATCTCCGGAATGAAGTCGAACGAAAAAGAACCGCCGCGAAGATAAAAACAACAAAAAGCAAAGCGCTATCAAGTGACAGAATACTTAAGTTAAGACTCTCTACGCAACTAACGGCTGCTCGTAAGGCTGACCGTGATCTCCCACGATTCGAAGCCGAAGAAGACAAACTCGACGATTTGATCGCCTCGGCTGATGTATCTACTACCCAAGCAGCAAATACCCGGGCCATTACTGCGCTACGTAACGCAAACGCAAAATCCAAAACTGCCCAAGCATCCTTTGAAAACGCTCTAGAAACCCACAACCAGCACCTTGCTGGCACTTTGGCTACAAAATTAGTGCGAGGCCAACTGTGCCCCGTCTGTGGCTCAATTGAACATCCGAAGAAGGCGAAGCGAATAGCCAAAGTCGACCTTGATGAGGTCAATCGCCGTAGAGATGACGCTCACAGAGTTATGACAAAGGCAGAAGCTCTTCTTCTAGAAACTCAAACACATTTGAGTCTGGCGCAGAAAGCAAGGAAGTCTCTGCCAACGATTGCTGCACAAAACCAGATCCGTAAAAAGAAGATTTCTGCAGAAAAGTTGGCAGGGTCAGTTGAATCGCTAGAGACAGATCTTGAAGAGTGCGAGGAAAACATTGAGTCTGCGACCGTCGCGATTACCGAGGCAACCACAATCATCAAATCAGCAACAGCGGCAGAGAAAAAGCTAACAGAGAGAATTGTCGCGCTAACGAACGAGGCGACCAAGCTGGGAACAAAGTCGTCTGTTCAAAAGATGATCAGAGATTTTGGGATGGTTTCTCGGCTTGTGGAAGATTTAGAAAATAAAATTTCGCACTCTGCTAAAGCTCACGCTACGGCACAGACACAGCAGGCTTCACTTGTACTGGTTCTTAACACCGAAGACTTTGCTTCGGTTGCAGTCGCAATGAAGCAATCTATTCAAAAAGAGATTGCTTCAAAGCTCAATGAACTGATCACGACGTCAGAAATTCGAGAGAAACGAATTACACAACTTGACGCGATTATCGGGTCTGATCCACTGCCAAAGATCTTGCCCGACCTCGACGGTCTGGAAGCAATATTAGATGCTGCCACTCTTGAGTCCGAGTCAAAGTCGACATGCAATAATGTGATTGAACATGCGCTTAAGCAATTGAACACATCAAACGAAAAGATAAAGAAGATCGGCCCAGATGCGAAAGAAAAGTCGGATCAAGCAAAGACGATATCGTTTTATGCACGAATTTTCGATAGAGGTGGCACAGGAGCACAGCACGAAGCTCTTGGTCTCGAGACTTGGGTGCTTCGCACGCTGTTTGAAGAGGTCTGCGAATTTGCAACCCAACAAATGTTCACTTTAAGTCGTGGTCGATATCAATTGACGCTTGACCCTGATGGCGCGAAGAGAAGACGCGGTGGAGGCCTAGATCTCTATGTTGTTGACGGGCACAACGGCAAAACTCGCCCGGTTCAGAGTCTCTCTGGCGGTGAACAGTTTTTGACCTCTTTGGCTCTGGCGCTCGCCCTTGCAGAAGTTGTGCAACGACACAGTGGCGGCCTCGAACTTTCATCGCTTTTTATTGATGAAGGCTTTGGGAGTCTGGATGGAGAAACCCTCGACGCAGCGATTGACGCTTTACGGTCTCTTTACGACAGTGGCCGTACTGTAGGCGTAATTACCCACGTTGACGCAATGCAGCAAGAACTGCAGGTTGGGCTGCAGGTGTACTCATCACAAAGTGGAAGCACTTTGAAGATGTTCGATTCTGACTAGTCGATTTTTGGCTCAATGTTGTCATCCCAATTCGGGCAATCACTTTCGTCATACTCAGAGATGTAGTCTGCTACCCCGACGACTTCATTAGCGTCAATGACTTCAAAATCACACGGAAAGCCATCGCGCTGCTTAAACCGGCCCTGCTCGTCGGTTTCTTCATCTTGATAGAAGTTCACCACTAGAAGACGGCCAAAGGTTGGACAACTCGCAAAATCTGGAATGAATTCTCCAAGATCATCCTCTCCCTTGCCGATCCATCCAGGCAACGAGGCGAGGTCTCTCTTCATGGCATCCAGGAGCTCAGTTGGCATCATCTTGTCTAGTGCCGCGCTCACGGAATCCGACTGATCCAAAGCGTTTATCTGGCGCGCAAAACACGCGAAGACTACTCCTACCGCTATTGCGAAGTTATGCAATTCTTCATTAGATCTTGGTCGCATCACAAGCTGTGCGATTGCAGCGGTCAGAATTGGCCCAGCGCTACGTACATATTCGTTGCCAACTTGCATCCTTAATTTTATTTCACTGATGTGTTGGATCGCACCAGACGCATCCATCACAGCATCGTGACACGTGCTCCTGCTATCTAGTTTTTTCGCCATGAATCTTGGATCGAATTTCATAATCTCTCTCCTTGTTGGTTGTCGTGAAGAGCACGATACCGACATCCTCGCTAAGAGAAATGTGCATTAATTTTATTTTTTTATGATGTGGGAATTTGCGATTTTTTAGGTCACGATACTAACGACGACAAGATTGACTAAGTCGAAAAATTTTCTTGAGATTGCGTAGCTCTAAATATTGCTCTAAAATATTATTTGTCACACTTTTGAATGGGTCGTGCGCTCTGTCGAATTGAACTCGACAGGGAGACACGACATGACAACATCCCAGAAAAACCCCGCCGCAGCATCAGCTGGGTTTACCCAGTATGCGGTAGCGGCATCGTTCTGCACACCAGGGTGCAATGCCCGCCCACCTGCCGCAACCCGCAAAGCCACTCGTCACGTACTGTAGAAATAGTGCGTATATAAGGTATGAATACTTGCCCAACTTGCGACTCGCCCCTCATACCTATTGTCTATGGCTACCCGAGCCCAGCAACGTTTCAGCTTGCCGATGGCGGCATATTGCGACTGGGCGGGTGTGTGATAACCGGGCCCGACATGGACAACGCTGCCTGCACGCAGTGCGAATGGGTCGGCCGACTGGATAAGTAGATTGCGAGCCATTCAGGCTGCGGCACCAAAAGTTTTGTTGGCGTTGCGCTTCGCGGTGTTGTATGCACGACTGATTGTCTCGCGGGTGACACCAAGAATGCCTGCTGCTTCGATTGTGGTCCGACCCTCCAGGCCGCAGAGTCGCAACACCT
>Ga0209702_10003935_pt1 | contig 22511 bp, 20 predicted proteins | sample FRY01_FD_187210 | JGI IMG/M metagenome (GOLD analysis project Ga0209702, IMG submission 187210) | Freshwater microbial communities from Lake Fryxell liftoff mats and glacier meltwater in Antarctica - FRY-01 (SPAdes) (version 2) | ecosystem: Environmental > Aquatic > Freshwater > Ice > Glacier... | reverse complement strand
GCAGAGTATACTCCCTTTTCTTGGCGTCTCTGCTCCTTTGCGCCATTGCGTTAAGAATTCTCCGCTATTCTTCGTTTCTGCACCCGCATCTTCACACCGGGCCGGGGTTCCAGCGTCGCGCCCATGTGCTCGTGAACCCGTCCGGGCAACAGTTCCAGGTCAAAGTCGTGTAAAATTTTGCCCAGCACAGCCTTGGCCTCCACCTGGGCAAAGGTAGCACCGATGCAATTGCGGGGGCCGCCGCCGAAGGGCAGATACGCAAACGCGGGCGGTGCGCTCTCTCGCTGGGAGCGGTCGAAGCGGGCCGGGCAGAAGCTATCCGGCTCCTCCCAGTGGGCCGGGTCCCGGTGGGAGAGATAAATCGAGTACATCACCCGGTTGTCTTGTGGAACCGGATAGCCCTCCACTTCCGTGTCGTGGCCGGCGCGCCGGTTGCCCACGTGGATGGGCGGATAGAGGCGCAGGGTCTCTTTGATGATTGTATCCAGAAAAGTCAATTGCTTCAGATCGTCGGGCGTGGGCGGTTCTTCCCCCAGCACAGTCCGGGCTTCGACAGTGGCTTCGGCCAGCGCGTCCGGGTGGCTGCCCAGCATAAAGAGCGCCCAGGCCAGCAGCGCGGTGCTGGTATCGTGGCCGGCAATCAGCATTGTAAGCAACTGATCCCGAATCAGGTCGTCGCTCATCTCGTCACCCGTCTCTTCGCTCTTCTCCCTGTGACCGACCAGCACAGAAAGCAAATCCTCGCCCAACTGTCCGGTCTCGGCATAAACAGCCCGCCGCTTGCGGATAATCCCGTAAAGATAATCGTCCAGTTCGGCCAGTTCCTTTTTATGGCTGGAACGGGGCGCGCCGGGCCAGACCAGCCACGCGCCGGGCGAAATGAATTCAATAGAGGCCAGAATGGGACGCCAGAGCCGCTCCAAATCCGGGCGGAAGTCCACCGCAAAGAGTGTTTCCATCAGAATCAGCAGCGCGACTTTGCGCATCTCCACCAGCATATCGACTTCGCCGCCGTCGGCCCAACGGTCAGTGACAGTGGCGGTGCATTCCCAAAAGGCGTCGATGTGGCCGTTGACCGGCCCCCGTTGCAGCGTCGGCTCCATCACGGCGCGCAGACAGTCGTGGCTTTCGCCGTCCTCCACCAGCAGGCCGTGACGCAGCAGGGCCGTCACCGGATCGCTCTCCGTGCGCCACAGAAAGTCATCCCGCCCGCCCACGAGAATGTGGCGGTTCGGCTCCGGCCCCACAAAAACAATCGGCTTGAAGCCGGGCAGGGTGATCTGAAAGGCGTTGCCCAGATGCTTGTGCATGGCCGCCAGCCCGGCGAGCAGGGAGCGGTCCTTTCCCATTGCGCGCAACACAGCCAGGCCAGGCAGACCGGATAGGGTGGGGAGGGAGGGCATGGGATTCTCCAGTCGCTAGTTTTGGCTAATCAGATCGTCCGCAATCTTCGACGAGGAGAGCACACCGGGCAGCCCCGCGCCGGGGTGCGTTCCTGCGCCCACAAAGTAGAGGTTGTCGATGTCCTCGGAACGGTTGTGGGGACGGAACCAGGCCGATTGAGTCAGCACCGGTTCCACAGAAAAGGCCGACCCTTTGTGACTGTTCAGCGTATTCTGGAAGTGCAGCGGGTCGATGTAATGCTCGGCCACGATATTTTCCTGCAAATCGGGCAGGTAATTATCCTCCAAGAATTGCATGATTTTATCCCGGTAGGGTTTGGCCGCCTTTGTCCAGTCGATGCCCGCGTCCATGTGGGGCACGGGCGAGAGGACGTAAAATCCCTCGTGGCCTTCCGGCGCTGTGCTGGGATCGGTCAGTGTGGGCATGTGCAAATAGAGTGAAAAATCGTCCGACAGCTTCTTTTTGTGAAAGATGTCGTCCAGCAGCTCCTCGTAGCGGTCGCCCAGAATAATGTTGTGGTGGGCCAGGCCGCTGTCGGTGTAACGCTTCTTTGTGCCAAAATAGATGACAAAGAGGCTCATACTATAACGGGTCAGCTTCTTGTAGCGCAAATCCGAATTGCGCAGGCCGCGGGCCGCGGAGGGTATCAGATTCAGGTACGTCCAGGCCACGTCCGCGTTGGAGATGACGTGATCCGCCTTCACTTCCCGCCCGTCGGCCAGACGGATGCCGGAGGTGCGCCGCCCGCCCACAATAATTTCGGCCACGGAACTGTTGTAGTGAATTTTGCCGCCCAGTTCCTCAAAGAGCTTGACGAGCGCATCCACCAGCGCACCCGTGCCGCCGATGGCGTAATGGACACCCCACTCCCGCTCCAGATAGTGGATCATCGCATAGATGGAAGTGGTGTCGAAGGGATTGCCCCCCACCAGCAGGGGATGGAAAGAGAAGACCCGGCGCAGAAAGTCGTCCTTAATAAAGCTGGACGCGTAGTCGTAGACGGTCTTTTGGGATTGCAACCGAATCAGGTCTGGCACTACACGAAGCATATCGCCGATTGTCAGGAAAGGCTTGTCGGCCAGTTCCACAAAGCCCTTCTCGAAAATGGCTTTGGTCGTGCCGATGAAGCGCTTGTAACCCTCCACATCGCCGGGACTCCACTGGGCGATCTGCTCGTGGATGAAGTCTGCGTCGCCATTATAATTAAAGGCGCGCCCCTCGCTGTTGAAGATGCGGTAGAATGGGTCAAGCGGAACGAATTTCACGTAATCTTCCCGCTTGCGCCCGGCCAGCGCGAAAAGTTCGTCGAACATAAAGGGCGCGGTGATGACCGTCGGCCCGCCGTCGAATTTGAAGCCGTTCAACTCATAAACGTAGCCCCGCCCCCCCGGCTTGTCCCGCTTTTCATAAATTTCCACGTCGTAGCCTTTGGCCGCCAGACGTACCGCCGCGCCCAGCCCGCCAAATCCGCTGCCGATAACAATTACTTTCTCAGTCATTTTTTATGCCCCTTGTGCAACCGCATAGCCATTCGTGCGCCGCATAGCCATTCGTGCGCCGCATAGCCATTCGTGCGCGCGTTCCACCAGATGCTCGGCAGTCGGCGCAACTTTTCCCATTTGCTGGTGTGGGCGCGCTGGGTGAATACGTCGAAATCGTTTTCTTCAATTTTCGTCAAAATATCCCGGTAGAGGACAGCCGACGCCGCGATGGCGAACTGTCCATCCCGGCCCAGCATCCCAATCCCCGGCATAGCCTCTTCATAGAGCCGCCGCGCCCGGTCAATCTGAAAACGCATGAAAGCCCGCCATTGGGGTGTCACTTTGCCCTCGCCGATCATCTCTTCGCTCACGCCGTAAGCCGTCAATTCGTCCTGGGGCAGATAGAGACGCCCATTCTGCCAATCCTCGCCCACATCCCGCAAAATGTTGGTCAGTTGCAGGGCCACGCCCAATTTGATGGCATAAGGAATGGCCTGGAGACCGACGTAGCCCACAATGTGCATCGTCATCAGCCCGACAGTCGAAGCCACCAGATAGCAATAGTGGGCCAGATCGTCGAAGCTGGCATAGCGGTCGTGGGTCAAATCCAGCGCCACCCCTTCGATCAACTGCTCGGCATAGGCTTTGGGAATGCCGTAGCGGGCACGGGTATCAGTCCAGGCCAGAACAGGGAAATCGATGGGTGCGATAGTACCGGATGAATGGCTGCCGTCCAGGCTGCGCCGTCGCCAGTTTTGTAGCTCGGCCAGCCGCGCCGCTGTGCCAAACCCATCGGATGGTTGATCCACAATGTCGTCGGTGATGCGGCAGAAGGCATAGAGCGCCCGGGCCGCCGAACGCATCTCCCTTGGCAATAGCGCCGAACTCATGTGAAAGGTGCGGCTGTGGGTTCGGGTCAACTCAGCGCAGTGCTGATAGGCCACATCCAACGCGTGGCGGTCCACATCGTGACCAAATATCTGCGCGGGGGTAGCAGCCACATTGGCCCGTTTGAAGAGTTTTTCTTCCCAGGAGATTGAAGCGGTAGCCATGCGAGTAGTTCCTTTCGCCGTTAGGGTCAGCAGGTACACGTACAATAATTTTGCGCTGAACAACTTTCGCAAATCATTTTTACCACAGTTTCTTTCTATTGTCAATATATTGCACAGATTTTCAATAACAAATGAAAAAGATGCCAGTCGTTGCCTCGGCTTGCCAATCCTGTACATTTCCCGGATAATCAGCTATACCTCAAAAAATAAAGGTTCGACTTTTCGGAAAAAGTCGAACCTTTTAATCAGCCAGCCCACAGGAGCAACCCTATGCCTTCTCCATCCATTCACACCGACCATCTCGTCTACGCCGTGCCGGACCTGGCCGCGGCGGTGGAACGCATCGCCGCCGAGTGGGGCGTGCGTCCGGCCATCGGCGGCCAACATCCCAACGGAACCCACAACGCACTCCTGGCCCTCGGCCCTCACACTTATCTGGAAATTATCGCGCCCGATCCGGTCCAGCCCAATCCGTCTCAACCCCGCTCCTTTGGCATCGACGAACAGCCCGACGCCACCCGGCTGATCACCTGGGCCGCAACCACAACTGATTTGGACGCCACCCATGCGGCCGCGCTGGCCCAGGGCTACGACGCGGGCGCCGTGATGGCAGGCAGCCGTCTGCGCCCAGATGGGATGAAGATTGAATGGCGATCCACCCGTCTGGTCGGCTGGCCCCCGCCCGGCGACGGGCTGGTTCCTTTTCTGATTGAATGGGGCGAGACCACACCCCACCCCGCCACCACTTCGCCCAGCGGCTGCACCCTCGTCTCCCTGCGCGCCGAACACCCGGAACCGGCGGCGGTTCGCGGGATGTTGGATGCGTTGGGGCTGGATGTGCCTGTGACGGAGGGGTCTACGCCCGCGCTCTTTGCGGTGATTGACACGCCAAACGGCCAGCAGGAATTGGCCTGATTTGTCCGTTGGCTCGTTGGGTTCTTCCGGCAATTGTTGAAGGATAAGCAACGGCAGCAGACCGGTCAGGTCGCCGTAGAGGGGGGAGATGAGGGGACAAAAGCGGCTGCGGGCTGGTCATTGTCGTCTACTCCTTTGCTTTTTGTGGCTCCCGTGGCAAAAGTTGCTGGGGCTGGACAATCTGCCGCCGGGCCGGGGTGAGCCGGGCCAGCAGTTCCGGCGAAGGCTGGTAGCCGTGGCGGAAGTTGCCCCAGGACGGCCCGTAACGATAGACGGCGATGCGCCGGTTGCCCGCAGTCACCCGCCGGGCCGAGCCGTGGCAGAGCGCATCCACAAAGACGAGCGCGTCCCCGGCCTGCATATGCACTTCCACCGCCTCTTCAATGCCATCCACCGAACCGCCCACAGAAATCGTATGTGCGGCAAAGTTGGGGTGGGCAAAATTGGACTTGTGGCTGCCGGGGATAACCATTGTAGCGCCATCGCCCGGCCCGATGTCGGTGAAGGGCATCAGCACATTGACCATTCCACACATAAAACGCCCGTTGTGAAAGCGGAATTGGGTGCGCTTCACCGGGTCTTGCCCGCCGGAGTGGATGCCGATGGCTTCGCCTGGCCCGCGCAGATTGACGAAATTCTCGTCGATAAAGAGCGGGCCGTGTTTCCAGTCAAAGGTGCCTTCGCCGCCCACAAAGTGCTTCACCTTTTCGATCCAGGCCGGGTGATCGATGAGATTCTCGAAGGCTGGTCCGGCTTCGTAGGCCTGTTGCAGATTCAATCCATCTTTGGCCCCGAACTGGTGGCCGTGGACGTAGCCGTTCCACTCGCCTACTTTCAGGGGCAGCACAGCGTCGATGGCCGCGTTGCAGGCCGCCACTTCCTCGGTGGAGAGGGCGTTGCGCAGGACGATATAGCCCTGCAAATCGAAACGATAGATTTCCAGCTCAGTGGGGGAAAAATTGGTGGGAGAAAAATCGGTGGGAGAAGAAGGGTTGTGCATTCAATGCGCTCCTGGATAGATGAGAAAATAGACTGCTTGCGACAATTTTTAACGCAAAGAGGCAAAGGTGCAGAGAAGAATCTGAATTATTTGCGTCTTTGCTCCTTTGCCTCTTTGCGTTAATTTCTTTACAGATTCACAACCTGCCCGCTGGCTGCGGACTCGTACTGGGCCAGGACGCATTGCAGGAAGAGACGGCTGCGGCTGAGGGGCACGACCGGATCGGCCCCGTCCAGCACACAACGCTCCATCGCCTCCACTTCGCACAGGTACGGGTCCACCGCGGGGGTGACGATCTGCTCCGTCGAGCCGTCCTGGTTGGTGATCGTCATCACACTGTCCACGCCCTTCAACCCCGGCTTCCACGGCTCCGGGATGTGCAGAATGGCCTCGTCGCCCACCACATACGCGCCTTCGCGGAAGGGGGTGCGAAAGCTGGACGAGACCTGCCCCACTGCGCCGCCTTCAAAGACGAACTGGCCGCGGATAGCCACATCCACGCCTGTCTCGCCCACAATCTGGCTGGAAAAAATTTGCTGGGGCTGGGCCGGATGGGCCATCACAACCGCCAGGCTGTTGGGATAGACGCCCACATCCCATAGACAGCCGCCGGTTACATCGGCGCGCAAACGGATATTTGTGGCCCGCTCCGGCGAGAGATAGAAGTTGAACCAGGCCTGCACCAGTTGCACTTGGCCCAGGCGACCGTCGGCAATCAGCTTCTGCGCGGCCAACGTCTGGGGGTGGTGCAGATACATAAACGCCTCGAAGACAGTCACCCCATTGGCGGTCGCGGCGGCCTCCACCCGGTCAAATTCGGCCATTGAGACGACGAGCGGCTTCTCGCAGAGGACGTGCTTGCCCGCTTCCGCCGCGGCCACGGCCCATTCGCAGTGCAGGGAGTTGGGCAGGGAGATATAAACGGCGTCGATGTTCGGGTCGGCCAGCATCGCCTCGTAGCTGCCATAGGCGTTGGGGATGCCCTTTTCGGCGGCATAGGCTGCGGCTTTGGCCTGGTCACGGCTGGCGACGCCCACCAGTTCGCTGCGCCCAGCGGCTTTGATGGGGCCGATCAGTGCGTTGTTAATGTTGGCTGTGGAGATGAGTCCCCAGCGGACGGTACTGGACATTGTGGGTTTCCTTTCGGGGAAGAGTGGAATCACAAAGTCACGAAGACACAAAGAAAAGCAAGACACTCTTCTTCGTGTCTTTGTGTCTTGGCGGTTGAATCAGAATTTAATCAGCTTAAAACTCTCGGCGTGGGCCATGCCCGCCTCTTCGCCGGTTTTGGCCGTGCGCTCGCGGATGCGTTTGTCCAGCTTTTCCCGGTCTTCTCCCACTTGGCTCACGTGACAGGCCAGGGACGCGATGCGGGCATCGACGAAATCGGTCACATCCTCGTAGTGATCCGGGTTGTCGGTCCAGAAGAAGTAGACCTCCGAGACCCGCCAGGGGTCTTCGTCGCCTTCCAATTGTTCCGGGAAGATGTTCCACTCCCGCGCCGACCAGACGGCGTCGATGGCGGCGATGCCCGCGGCCCGGTGGTCCGGGTGAAGCTGGTAGTGTCGCCAGGGGTCGATGGCGGCGACGATGTGGGGCTTCAGGCGGCGGATGTAGCCCGCCAGTTCCCGGCGCAGGGCCAGGGTATCTTCCAGCAGGCCGTCCGGGTGGCGCAGAAAGATCACTTCCTGCACGCCCAGTTCGACAGCCGCGGCCCGCTGCTCGGCCTCCCGTTTGGCGGCCAACTGCTCCGGGCGCAGATTGCGGTCTTTGCTGCCTTTGTCGCCGCTGGTCAGGAGCAGATAGCGCACATCTTTGCCCGCTGCGGCCCATTTGGCAATCGTGCCGCCGCAGCCAAATTCCGGGTCATCCGGATGCGCGGCGATCACCAGCACCCGGTCGAGTCTCTTTGTTTCTTCGGTCATTGCACATCGCTTTCTGATATTAAAAAATGGACACGGATTGTATGGATGTGATGGATTTTCACGGATTCTGCAAGAGGATCGGACGCTGATTCAGAGGGGAAAATCTGCGTTTATCTGCGTAAATCAGCGTCCAAAATTTCAGCCTCTCAAATCTCGATTTTCACTTTGCGCCCACTCTCCGCGCTCTCAATCGCAGCGTGGACCATCGCCAGACTTTTGATATTGTCCGTGCAGACAGTCTGGGGCAGGACGCCCGCTTTCAACGATTCGATAAATTCGTTGATCACTCCTGCATGGCTGGTATGTTCCAGCGCGGGCGTGGCAGGCGGGTCCAGTCGCTCGGTTTCGTGGAAGAAGCCTTCGCTGCCGACCACCGCCGCCACCTGAACTTCGTCTTCCCCGTCCCAGCGGGCCGTCCCCTTCTGGCCGATGGCCCGCCAGTCGCAGGCCCAGGCCGTCTGCAAAGCCTCGGCGCACCAGCTCCCCCGGTAGTTGAAGAGCAGCCCGTTCGTCATCTCAAAGATGCACTGGGCCGACGCGCCGTGGACATACCAGGAGCCAGCCGGATTCCACTCGTGGCAATAGACGCTCACCGGGTCCGCGTCGGCGATGTAGCGGGCCTGGTCGAAGGAGTGGATCGCCATATCGATCAGAAGGACGTGCTCCATCGCGTCCCGGAAGCCGCCGAAGTGGGGGGCCAGGTAGAAATCAGCGTTGAGTGTGGTCAGCGGCCCAATCTGCCCGGCCCGGATCACCTCGCGGAAGCGCACGATATTGTCCAGATAACGCCGGTTCTGGATGACGGCGTAGGTCTTGCCGCTGGCCTGGGCCGCGGCCAGCATCTCCCGTGCGTCTGCCATAGACTCGGCCAGAGGCTTTTCGCCCAGGACGTGGCAGCCGTGGGCCAGCGCGGTGAGGACAACGCTTTTGTGCGCGGCGGGAATCGTACAGTCAAAGACAACATCCGGTCGGGTATCGGCCAGCATTTGGGCCAGGTCTGTGCCGATGGCCGCGTGGGTCAGACCAAATTGTTCCTGGATTTTGGTCGCGTTATCCGGTAACAGATCAACCAGGCCCACAAAATCCAGATCGGCGCGCTTGGCTGCGTGGTTGAGCCAGGCCCGGGTGATGCCACCGCAACCGGCCAGCACGACACGGAACGGGGTAGAGAAAGAAGGGGAAATCTCCATGCGGATGATCCTCTGAGGCGTTGGGAGGGGGAGTCGCGACAAAAGCAAAGCTTCTTTCCCTCACAATGCCATTAAGTGGCAAAAATGACAAGCCGGGAAATTGGGCATGTAAGCGTTAAGCAACAACTTCCCTTACGGCGATCTCCCTCCAAAGCGCACCCGCAGATAGCGCACCACTTGGATAATCTCATCTTCGCTCAGAATCTGCTTGAACGGAGGCATCCCCACGCTGGGGAAACCCTCGCTAATAAAGGCGTAGATATTCTCGTCCGGGTGCATTGGCACGTGAAAAGGCAACATTGCGGGCTGGACAGGCAGGGCCGTCGCGTCGGGACCGTCACCCATCCCGTGGGGGCCGTGACAGCGCGCACAGTTGGCCTGGAAGAGCGCTGCCCCAGCCAGAAATACGTCATCTGGCGTGGGCGTTTCTGTAGGAGCCGCTGTCGGCGCGGATGAATTCGGTGTGGGTGGGACAGGTGTGGCTGTCGCGCCGGGCAGGGCCAGCAGAGGAAGAGGCGTGGGCAGCGCAGAGAAGACGGGTGTAGGCAAACTGGAGAACGTTTCAACCGAAGGCGTGGCCCCGATGTCTGCGATGAAAACAGCCGGGGCGCGTTCCGCCACCTGCGCCCCGCTACTGAATGCCATCCCCCGCACAGTCAAAAACAGGCCCAGAATCAGGCAAGCCAGACCCACACCGCCCAACAGAGGGGTGGCACTCCGGTTGCGCTTGCTCAGGGCATCCCACCAGAGGAAGGGGATAAGCCCCAGCGCAAGGAGTAGACCACCCAATACGCCACTCGACGAGAGTCCAGCGGCTGGGTTTTCCCAGGGCGTACCCAGCGCCACAGCACCCGCTGGCGGCGGCAAAGTAACCGAGAATTGAGCCGTGGCGTCGTCCATCCCCCGCCGCCGCACATAGACTCTTACCTCCCATTCGCCGGGCTGGCTCATCCAGGCCCCTTCATCCACATAAATATCATCGCCTTCCGCGGGCAAATCCGCGCGTGCCTGCCCCAGTTCGTTCTGTTTGGGCGCAAAGAAGAGACGCACCAATTGCACTTCGCCGATGGCAGAGCCGTCCGAGTGGTAGAGATGCGCCCAAAAGCGGTTGTCGCCCGGCTGGTTGGGGGTAATTTGCAGATGAATGAGCAGATCGTCAGCCTGGCCGATGTCAAAAAAAGGCAGGGCAGGTGCGACAGCCGCTTGGGGACGGAATGGAGGCGGCGTTTGCACCAACAGCGCCACCATCAGGAGCAGCCCCAGACTCACCAGTGCCTCGATGCCTACCCTGCGCGAAAGTTGTTGGGAACCATCGGTATCTGTTGTGTCCGCGGCAGGGCGATGGACCGATCGGTTGTTGAAAAAAGCCAGCCCAAGCGCCAGCGCCACCAGCGCCACTTTGCCCACCAAAAGCAGGCCGTAGGTTGTTCTCCACAAGGCGGCAAAGGTGGGAAGCTGGACCGCGCTACTAAACAGCCCCGTAGCCGTTAATACAAAGACCGCACCCGCGGCCAATAGGGAGAAACGACGCACAATCTGCCGCAAACCGCCCTGCATTTCGCCATCGGATGCGGAGCGACGGCTCTGCCAAAAGAGCGCGGCCAACAGGAGCAATCCGCCCATCCACGCGGCCGCAGCCACCAGATGGACAAAGTCGCCCAGCACAGCCCAGCCCCGACCCGGCACAGCCCCCGCGTGGCTGGCCAGAGAAAAAGTAGCCAGAATTACCAGCCCGATCAGACCTTCGGCCACAACCGACAGCCGGTCCAGCACGGACCGGGGAAGCCCCACCTGCTCCGGCCTTTCACCGCTCACCAGCAGCGCCATCGCCGGCAAAAGGAGAAGCTGGCGCAGTAGCAACAGCCGCCCCGGTTGGGTGGCAAAGAGCAGATCGAGCAGGCGTTCCGGCGCGCCCAGCGCCGCCACCTGCGCGCCGATCTGCAACCAGCCACCCACCAGCACCCCGGCAATCCCCACGCCCCCCAACAGGCGCCACGCGCCCAGCAGAAACGCCGCCAGACTGGGCAGCGGTTGGCGTGCCAGCACGGGCCGGGCGATCCCCTCGCGAAAGAGCAGACCACCCACCAGCAATATCGCGCCCAGCAACGAAAGCCAGCGCGCCACACTTTTAAGTGGCGAAGGGACTTCCCCCGTTGCCCCATCCACAACGGGCGTCACCCCCGCCGCAGGTCGGCTGCCGTCCGGGTTGAGCAGTGTCAGCGGAAATGAGCCGATCCATTCGTGGCCGTCCACGCTGGAAAGTGTGGTCCAGACGACGGTGTAGAGGCCCGGCGTCAATCCGTCCAGGGGGAAGCTCATGTGGGTTGCATCCGTCAGGTCGACGACAGACGGCCCCGCGCTGGCAACTTCCTCGCCCGTGGAATCCAACAGACGGGTATGACTGAAGCGACTTTCCAGGGGTTCGCTGAACCACATCTCGATAGAGGGGGGCGCGCTGGTCAGCTCGGCGTTGGCTTCCGGTTCAGAGCGCACCAGCAACGCGTGGGCCAGGGCTGTTCGTTGGGCAGCCCCGGCCAACAGCAGAGTCAAGAACAGAAGCACAAACCAGCGTGCTCGAAGCAGCGACTGCAATCGCTTATCAGACATTTTCATTCTTTCATATCGCTACAGATTGGAACGTTTTTTCCGGCCAATCAGAACACTACCGATTGCCAGTATTGCCAGCGGTGTCGCGCCCAAACAGGGCAGTCCGCCGGAAGCACCCGTGTTCGATGGTCCAGCTGTTGCCTCCGGCACAGTTGTCGCCTCTGGTGCAGCGGTCGGCGTGTTTTGGACCGCCGCGGGATTGGCAGCAACTGTGAACGTGAACTCACCATCGCCAGGATGGCCATCTTCCGCCGAAAGCCCGCGCCACGCAACCGTATAGAGTCCATCCGGCAATGTTTCGGACAGGGAAACAGTCGCGAGTGTACGGTCGTCGTCGTCAACAGCAGTGTCGTCCAAATCAACCCGCGCCCCGTCGGGGCCTGTGACCCGCAGCCAATTCTCTCCCTCCCGGCGGAAGAGTTCCTGGGTAAACCAGACTTTGACCTGTGTGGGCGGTGTGGATAGTGCCTCATCTGCGGCTGGCTCCGAGCGGGCGTAGTCGGCGTGGGAGAGAATTTTGGCGGTCAGGGGCAACACAACCAGCAACGTTAATAGCCCAGCCAGGAAAAGAATACCTATTTTTCGCATACAATACCTCAGATTAAGTGGTATTGGGTTCCCCCAGTATCAATGGCAAACAGGCCAAATTTCTACCGGGAGAACCCAAACCTACGATTACATCCCCTGGGCAGAGAGCCACTCCTGGGCTTCGTGGGAGAAGTCGTGCTGTTCCTCGTGGGCCTGGGTGGCTAGAGATGCAGCCATCTTCACATCGTCCTCACCCAAAGCAGCGGAGAGTGCAGTTAGCGTTTCGTAGAGAGCCGCGGCATCTTCCGCCAAACCCTCCGGCCATTCGACAGTCGTCAGAAGGCGGGCTATCTGGGCCACCCGGCCAGCATCGCTGGGTTCAATTATCCCTTCTTCATTCAGTCGAACATCCAACCCGTGCAATCCCGCGCTATCCAGAAAATAGACAGCTGTATTGGCCGTATTGGCTTGGGTATAGGCGGCGGCATGGACAGATATGTTGGCGGCGTGGAGTTCAACGACGGTAGCTTCCAGGCTCTCCAAACGAGTGAGCAGATCGGCTATTGTTGGCTCTGCAACGCCCTTCTCAGCGTGGGTAGCTTCCGATTCTGCTTCTGCCTCTGTTGCGGGGATTGCTGTCGGTTCGGCTTCAGTAGCAGGTGTAGGCGTTGCGTTTTGTTGGGTTGCCGCGGCAAAGAGCGTTGGATTGCTCGGCGACAGAGCCAGGGCCAACAGCAAAAGCAGTGCTGTAATGGCAAAAATCATTCGTTTCATCGAGAATTCTCCTTATCGAGAATCTGGTATTCAAAAATGTATCGTTCAGGATTGTATCATTTGTCTTGAACCAAAACTGCTACCTCAATTTCGCCAGCAGTGGCAAAGGTGAGGGTCAGTGTGAAGCTCTGGCCTGGCATCAAAGGCTGGCGCAGATCCATCAGCATCACGTGGTTGCCCCCCGGCGCGAAGGGCAGTGTTGAATGGGCAGAGACGGGAACCCCCTCGGCGTGATGTCCCATTCGCATCACGCCGTTGTCGTTGCGGGTTTCGTGCAGTTCGATAGCCGACGCCACCGCTCCCGTCGCCGAGAGGAGGCGGTCATCTTCTCCGGTTGGATTGATAATCGTGAAGTAGGCCGCGCCATTCTGTCCGACAGCCACGGGTCGGGCTGTGGGATTCTCGATCCGCACAGCATCGCCCACAGGGATGGCTTGTGTTTGCTCCACAGCACAAGCAGCCGCCAGCAGAATCAGGCAATGCAGAAGCAGTAGACGGAGAGCGACTGCCCTGCCCTGTGCGCCAAAAAGTTGCCTTTGCATAGGAAAGCCTTTCCCAGTGAAGGTCTTGTAAGATCAAAGCCGACTCAACTGTTCACCACTGAACTGTTCACCAAAGGGGTCGTGGCGGAGGGAGAGGAAGGGTGGGCGCACTTTGAGCGGCCCCCAGCGCCGAGAAGAGCAGGCGCCGGCCTCTGGTGGGTCGATAGAGGGGCCAAAGAAGGGGAAGTGCAATCAGAAGTAGGAGAAATAGCGCCAGCGTTGGAGGCAGGGATTGCCCAGCCGCGTCCTTGGCTGCCGCTTGGCTGACTGTTTTACCATCTGTCGCGCCGAAATGCTGGCGGTAGTCAACGGCAGCGTCTTCCGTATTGACAAGAGCCGTATGGACAAGAGCCGTATGGACAAGAGCCGGTCGGTCAACAACCGGTCGGTCAGTAACCGGTCGGGCCATCGCGGGCTGCGCAAAGACGAAGTGGGGGCGCAGATGGGGATGGCCTGCCTGTGCGCTCTCTCCCCAACAGATAAAGGGAAAGACAAAAGCAAGGAGGAAGGCGTAGCTACAGCGGGCATAGAACGAAAGGCCAGCCGAAATACCGGGCCGGGGGACCTTCGCATCTACCCTCGCATCTGTGGTTCTGCCCAACAATTTCTCTCGCATAGAGGGCAGTCTACGTCAAATCGGGGTAAAACCGCAAGTGTAAAAAGGCGTTGGGAACTGTCCAATTGTAGGGATTCCAACTTGCCTCTTTTCCCATTCCGTGGGAAACTATTTCCAGTTTATAGACTGACCAGTCGGTTTGTTTGATGGATAACAATACCGAATACCCAATACGGAATACCCAATGTCCCAGACCACCCGTGACCCGGAAAATACCAAAGAGCGCATCCTGGACGCTGCGCTGGATGTCTTCAGTCGCAAAGGCTATCACGACGCCCGGATGGACGAGATTGTGGACGAGAGCCACACATCCAAAGGCTCCATCTATTTCCATTTTCCCAACAAAGAGCGCCTCTTTCTGGCCCTGGTGGACAAACTGGCCGATCTGCTGGAACGGCGCGTTACCGAAGCCATCCAAACCCACGACAAAGGAATGGCAAAGGTGGAAGCGGCGCTGGAAGCCGTGCTGGACACCTTTGGCCGCTACCGGCGACCGGCCAAAGTGCTGCTGGTGCAGGCGTCCGGTCTCGGCCCGGCCTTCGAGCAAAAACGCCAGGATGTGAACGACCGTTTCGCCCGCCTGATCGAAGGCTATCTGATCGAAGCCATTGAAGTGGGAGACATCCAGCCCGTGGATACGGATGTGGTGGCCTACGCCTGGATGGGAGCCATCTACCAACTGGTCATCCGCTGGGTCTATACCGGCGAGCCAGAACCGCAACGGATTATCGGGACGCTGCTGCCGGTTCTGCTGCACAGCGTAGACTATCACCCGGAGGCGGTCAGTGCAATCGGTTAGCTTTGCTCCGGCGATAGATACAGCGTATCCGCTCACCGAATATCAGGTCGAACGCAACGGGCGACTGCTCACTGTTTCGATCCCTGCCCCCGGACTCAGCCCGACCCACTTTCTGGCCCAGGCCGCCGGTCGCGAACGCATCTATTGGCGGGACGGCAGCACAGGCGTCGCTTTTGCCGGGATGGGCGCGGCCCTGGAAGTTTTCGGCTATGGCGCGAACCGCTTTCAGACTGTAGAACGTCAGGCGCGGACGATCTTTGCCCAGGCCACAATCGACACGCAGAATCCTCTGGCTGCGCCGCGCCTCTTCGGCGGCTTTGCCTTCAGCGACGATTTCATCCCGGACGTGACGTGGAGCGCCTTCCACCCGGCCCATTTCATTCTGCCCCACTACCAGCTTGCCTGCGAGAACGGGAAAAGTTGGCTGACAATCAACGCGCTGATTCCCGACGGGGAGAGTGTGGCTGATGCGCGGGCAGGGCTGGCGGAAGCGCTGGCCGATCAGTTGGCGCTGTTGCAGGAAGAGAGCGGCCAGATTTCGGAAAGCCTGGCCGCTCGTACGCCGGAAATCGATTATCCCTTGCCCTACGCCGAATGGGAGCGGATGATTTCGACCGCCCGCGCCACATTCCAGACGACGCCGCTGAAGAAAGTCGTCCTCTCCCGCATCTGCCAAATCCGCAGCCAGCAGCCCATCGACACCGACGCGGCCCTGGCTCAGTTGGAAGATCGCTATCCCGGCTGTTACGTCTTTCTTTTTGAACCCCGCCCCCACCACGCGTTCTTGGGCGCGCCGCCGGAACTGCTGGTGCGGGTGCAGGGCGATCAATTGGAGACCGAAGGGTTGGCTGGCTCTGCGCCAAGAGGGAAAACACTGGAGGAAGACGCGGCCAACGGTGCCGGGCTGCTGGCTTCGGTCAAAGACTGCCACGAGCACAGGCTGGTGGTGGATGCGCTGCGTCGCCGCCTGTCGCCCGTGACAAACCGGTTGGAGATAGCCGACGAACCCCAATTGCTGACACTGAGCAACATCCATCACCTGCACACGCCGGTGCGCGGCACACTGCGCAATCCCCAGGGCGTGCTGCCACTGGTGGAACTGCTCCATCCCACCCCGGCGCTGGGCGGCAGCCCGCGGGAGCTGGCCCTGGCCTTTATTCAGGAACACGAGCCGACCCTGCGCGGCTGGTATGCGGGGCCGGTGGGCTGGATCGACGCCAACGGAGACGGCGCGTTTGCCGTCGCCATCCGCTCGGCAGTGGTGCAGAAGAAGCGGGCCTGGCTCTACGCGGGCGGCGGGATTGTGCCCGATTCCATTCCGCAGAAGGAGTGGGAGGAGACGGAGTGGAAGTTGAAGCCGATGCTGGGAGTTCTGAACTGAAAATAAGGACACGGATTCACACGGATCTAATCTGGGAAAATCTGCGGTTTCTGCGTAATCTGCGTCCCTATTTTCATTGCTGAACTGAAAATTGCGAAGCGATATGAAAGAGTGCTGTGTGTCCAATCCGAATCGTCACCCCAATCCATCTCTCCTCTACGCCGAAACCCTCGTCCACGCCCTGGCCTGCGCCGGCTTGCGGGATGTCTGCATCGCGCCCGGTTCCCGCTCCACGCCGCTGACGCTGGCCTTCGACGCCCACCCGGACGTGACCGTCCATCTGCATTTGGACGAGCGCTGCGCCAGCTTCTACGCCCTGGGGCTGGCGATGGCGAAGGAGCAACCGGTGGCATTGGTCTGCACATCCGGCACAGCCGCGGTGGAGTTCCACCCGGCGGTGGTGGAGGCGCAGATGTCGAATGTACCCCTGCTGGTGCTGACCGCGGATCGCCCGCCGGAGCTACGCCACAGCGGGGCCAACCAGACGATTGATCAGGTGAAGATGTATGGGAATCACGTGCTGTGGGCGGTGGATGCGGGGCTGCCTGAAGGCGACCCGCCCGCGGTGGCCCTGCGCAATTTGGCGACAACCGCAGCCCGCGCCCTGGCCGTGGCCGACGGGCTTGTGAAAGGGCCGGTGCATCTTAATCTGCCCTTCCGCAAGCCGTTGGAGCCGGATGGCGTATATAATCCCGTTTTTACACTCATTATGACTACACGAATTCAACGCGGGATACTGCACCCGTCAGCAGAACAGATCGACGAATTGGCGGCGATTCTGGCTGCCCACGAACGGGGCGTCATCGTCTGCGGCCCCCGCTGTCCCGGCGGCGACTTTCCCGCGGCAGTGGCGGAACTGGCCCGGCGCAGCGGCTATCCCGTTTTCGCCGACCCCCTCTCCGGCCTGCGCTTCGGGCCTCACATTGCAGATACGCCGGTGATCGCTTGCTTCGAAACCGTCCTCAACGGCGATCCGGGCTGGGGCCAGCCGGAGGTGGTGATCCGTTTCGGCGCAGTGCCGACGAGTACGTGGCTGAATGGGTGGCTGGAGAAGACGGGAGACCGCAGACCGCAGACGGCGGACGGCGATCCGCAACGCACCCCCCGCCAGCTTCACATCCGCCAGCTTCACATTCGCGCCGACGGCGTCTGGTCGGACGACAGCCACCGGGTGAGCGACTATTTGCAGGCGGACGAGACGCTGACCTGCCGGGCGCTGGCCCAGCGGGTTGACCGGGGCGAAAGCGATTGGACCCGGCAGCTTTTGGCGACGGAGCAGCGATTCTGGCAGACTGCCTCATTTTCACTACACGAAGAATGGTTCGATGTGGCTGCGGTCGCCGCGCTGGTGGATGCGTTGCCGGAAGGAGCAAATTTCTTCGTCGGCAACAGCCTGCCCATCCGCCACGTGGACCAGTTTGCCCAGCCCAGCCCGAAGCGGCTGCGGGTCTTCGGCAACCGAGGGGCCAGCGGCATCGACGGAGTGATTTCCAGTGCGCTGGGCGTGGCCGCGGCTGATCCGGAGACGCCGACAGTTCTGCTCATCGGCGACATTTCGTTCTATCACGACCTCAACGGTCTGTTGGCTATTAAGCAACAAAATCTAAAAAATGTGACGATTGTGCTGCTTAACAACGACGGCGGCAGTATCTTTCGCCGTCTGCCCATCGCCGGCCAGGAACCGGCCTTCACCCGTCTCTTCCTCACCCCTCACGGCCTGGACTTTGCGCCGGTGATTCGTATGTATGGACTTGACTACGCGCAATCAGGCAATCGGGAGAGTCTGTGTGCGGCGCTGGCCGCGTCGATTGAGAAGCAAACGCCCACAGTTATCGAAGTCCGCACAGACGGGGCGCGGGACGAGGAGAGGCGGCGGGCGTTGGGGAGACAAATTCGCACAGAGATTCAGCAATTGTACTATTAGACGACGGACAGCAGACTGAAGACGAACGTTCTGCCAGTTGGTTTGTAGTCTGCCGTCCCAACCGAAAATCCAAGGAGTCCAAATGTTCCACACATCCGGCGTCGCCTGGCAATCCGTTGCCGACTACAGCGACATCACTTATCACAAGGCCGACGGGATGGCGCGCATCGCCTTCAACCGGCCCGAAGTGCGCAACGCCTTTCGCCCGCGCACAATCGACGAAATGATCGCTGCCTTCAAAGACGCCTGGGCCGACCAGTCCATCGGCGTTGTGCTGCTGACGGGCAACGGGCCTTCGCCCAAAGACGGCGTACACGCCTTCTGCGCGGGGGGCGACCAGAAAATCCGCGGCCACGCGGGCTATGTGGGCGACGACGGGGTGGCCCGGCTCAATGTGCTGGAACTCCAGCGCATCATCCGCACAATGCCCAAACCGGTCATTGCGCTGGTCAACGGCTACGCCATCGGCGGCGGCCACGTCCTCCACGTTATCTGCGATCTCAGCCTGGCCTCGGAAAACGCGGTCTTCGGCCAGACCGGGCCGATTGTGGGCAGCTTTGACGGCGGCTACGGGGCCAGCTATCTGGCGTCGATTGTGGGCCAGAAGAAGGCACGCGAAATCTGGTATCTTTGCCGCCAGTACAGCGCGGCGGAAGCGTTGGAAATGGGGCTGGTCAATCGGGTATTGCCCACAGTGGAAGCGCTGGAAGAAGAAGGCGTGCAGTGGGCACAGGAGATTCTGAGCAAAAGCCCGCTTGCCATCCGCTTCCTCAAAGCCGGTTTCAATGCAGATTTGGACGGCCAGACCGGTCTGCAAGTGCTGGCGGGCGATGCTACGATGCTCTTTTATATGACCGAAGAGGGCAAGGAAGGGCGCAACGCCTTCAACGAGCGCCGCGAACCGGACTTCAAGCAGTATCCCTGGAGACCCTAAAGTCGATATACCGAGAGATTCGATCTTGATTGTCACCATCTACGGCCCGACGGACAAGGAGTGGGAAAATGATTGGCGAACCAGAAAATAATCGCTGCTATTTCTGCGGCGGGAAGCTCATGCAGAGCAAAACGACCCTGCCTTTTGTAGTTGGCGCCAAGGTTGTGGTTGTCAAGGAAGTCCCAGCGGAAGTATGTACCCAATGTAATGAAGCGGTGATGGCAAGCGAAGTGGCCGAAGTGGTGGATCAGTTGCTCAAACAAGTGCAACGATCAGGCTTTGAGGTTTCCGTTGTCGCCTATGAACAATTGACCTCCGTGCCTGCGTAGAGAACGATTGTCGGCTTATCTATGGATTGGCTCCGTTTACGCACCCGCGCCACACCCCACAAACTGGCCGTCCTCTGTGACGGGCGCTCTGTCAGCTACGCGGAACTGGACCGGCTGGCGGATGGCTTGGCCGCGGGACTGCTTGCCCGCGGCGTGCAGCCGGGGGATCGGGTGGCGACGCGCCTGCCCAGCAGCATCGACGCCGTGGCGCTGATCCACGCGGTGGCGCGAGTGGGCGCGATTCTCGTCCCCCTCAACACACGGCTGACGGATGCAGAGATCGGGTATCAGATTAAACTGACCGGACCGGTGCTGATTGTGGACGACGGACGGCAGACGGCGGACGGCGGACGCACGACGACAGTCACACTCTCCGAACTCGCCCGTTCACCCGATCACCCGTTCACCCCCTCATCCTTTCCTCCCTTCCTCCCTTCCTCCCTCCAGTCTATTATCTTCACCTCCGGCACAACAGGCCAGCCGAAGGGCGCTGTCCTCACTTTCGATAACCACTTGCAAAGTGCCAACGCCTCGGCCTATCGCATCGGCATCGACGTCAACGACCGCTGGCTGAGTTGTCTGCCCCTCTATCACGTGGGCGGGCTGGCGGTGGTCTTTCGCTCCTGCCTCTACGGCACGGCGATTGTACTGCACGAACGCTTCGATGTGGACGCCTTCAACGCCAGCCTGGACCGGGACGGCGTGACCCTCACGTCGCTGGTTCCCACAATGCTGCACCGGCTGTTGCAGAGTCGAGCGCAGCCCTGGCCTGCTTCCCTGCGATTGGTGCTGCTGGGCGGTGCGGCGGCCACGCCCGAACTTTTGACCGCGGCCTGGGATGCGGGCGTGCCTGTGGCGATCACTTACGGGCTGACCGAAGCGTCGTCACAGGTAGCGACGGCCCTGCCCGCGGACGCCCGGCGCAAACCGGGCAGTGTGGGCAAGCCGCTCTTTTTGACTGATGTGCGCGTTGTGGACGATACCGGCGTCGAATTGCCCGCAGGCGAAATCGGCGAAGTGCTGGTGCGGGGGCCGCAGGTGATGGCGGGCTATTACCGCAACCCGGAGGCCACAGCCCGCGCCATCCGCGACGGCTGGCTGCACACGGGCGATCTCGGCTATTTGGACGGGGAGGGCGATCTTTTCCTCGTTCAGCGGCGCAGCGATCTGATTGTGACCGGCGGGGAGAATGTCTATCCGGCAGAAGTGGAAGCGGTGTTGCGTAGTCACCCAGCGGTGGTGGAGGCGTGCGTCGTCGGTGTGGCCGATGGGGAGTGGGGAGAGCGGGTGGCCGCGGCGGTGCAGCTACAGCCGGGCGCTGTTATGGATGAAGCCGGATTACTCGCATTCTGCCGAGAACGGCTGGCCGGCTACAAAATGCCCCGACAGGTCCGTTTTGTGACAGAGTTGCCCCAGACAGCTTCCGGAAAGATTGAGCGGCGACGGGTGGCGGAGTTATTAGCGTGACAAACTTCTCACCCCGTCCATTCACCGGTTTGGGCTAATCTCCACCCCCTCCCCCACGGCCAACGCCGCCACCCGCCCCGTCCCACCGAGACGGCGATAAGTGTCGGCCAACACTGCGGGGTCGAGAGTGGCCTGTTCGCCGCCGCTGAAATCCTTCCAGAGGATGTGGTGCATTGGGATCACCAGCGCCGGGTTGATCTGCCAGGCCAAAAGCGCGGCTTCGTGGACGTTCATATTGCCGCCAGCGCCGTTAATGACCGTCAGCATTGCGTCGATAGAATGCTCTTTGTCATAGGCCAGGGCGCGCAGGCGCAGGTCGTATTCCGTGTCCCCCGTGTGATAAATGCACAACCCTTCCGTTTCGATGAGCAGACCGATGGCGTCGGGCGTCTCCCAGCCGGGGATGCCGGCCACGTGGCGCGCCGCCACCGCCGTAATCTTCACATCCCGGAAGGTGTGGCTCTGGCCTTCGCTGAGGGCCGTCACCCGTTCCGCCGGGATCAACCAGCCCAGCAGCCGGGAACGGCAACTGGGCGGGCCGAAAAATTGGGTCTTACTGCGCCGGGCCAGGATGGGCAAGCCTTCCGGGTCCAGGTGGTCTTCGTGCCAGTGGGTGGCGATCACCAAATCCGGCGCGGCTTCTTCTACAGGAATCGGCGGCGGGAAGGCCCGTTCCACGCCGAAAATTTGGGCCACACAGTTGCTGAAGTAGGGGTCCACGTAAATCTGCGTGCCCGCGGATGTTTTGAGTACAAAGCCCGTGCCGCCCAGCCACCAGGCCATGACAGTGCCGGAGCGTACTTGCGTTGTGTCAATTGTTTGGGCAAGAGTCGCCATCTGCTCTACCCCTTCGACATATCGATGCGGTGCTTCTCGTCAGAAAATTCCATGTGGACATCCGGGCGGTTGAGCACTTCTGGGCGCAAGGCCACGCCCAGACCGGGCCGTTCGGGCAGGCTGATCATCCCGTCGTGGATCGGGATAGCGTCGGTCATCACTTCGGCGTACCAGCCGTCGTAATAGGCGCGCACAGTCTCCACAATTTTGGCATTGGGAATGTGCAGCATCAGATGGACCGCGGACCAGAGGGCAACCGGCCCGATGCAGTCGTGGCTGGTGATGGGCAGCAGGTACGTCTCCGCCATGTGGCAGATTTTGCGGGTCTCCGTGAGACCGCCGCACCAGGCCATATCCGGCATAATTATATCGGCGGCGTTTTTTTCGATCACCTCCCGGAAGCCAAATTTGGAGATGAGTCGCTCGCTGACGCAGAGCGGAATCGTCGTGTCGTGCTTGAGCCGGGCATAGCTCTCGATATTGTCCGGCGGGATGATCTCCTCCAGCCACATCAGATCGTAGGGTTCCAGGGCGTGGGCGATTTTGGTGGCTTCGGTAAGATTCCAGCGGGCGTGACCTTCGATGGCGATTTCCATTTTGTCGCCCACAGCCCGGCGGATGTCTTCCACATACGAGACACCCTTCTTCAAATCCTCACTTTTCAGGTGATAGCCCACCGGCCCCACTGCCCCAGCACCAGCGCGTGATCCCACCGGCCCGCCCAGAGGCACGCCGAACTGGTCGAAGGGCCAAATTTTCATCGCTTTGATGCCTTGGCCGAGCAATTCTTGCGCCAGATCGCCGCT